>ENA-UONY01001330-UONY01001330.1-human-gut-metagenome-genome-assembly--contig:-CS9-NODE-1330-length-21558-cov-6.341487_pt1 | contig 21558 bp, 18 predicted proteins | sample MGYA00242465_ERZ724012 | MGnify/ENA metagenome assembly ERZ724012 | reverse complement strand
CGCGGACGCTTTTCTGGTCTGTTGCCTGTTTCACTCGAACAGGCCCACCTGCTCCGGCAGGTCGCCCCGTCCGATCATCTGGAGCTGCTGGACATTTTCGGCGGCCAGCGCGTCGCTGATGGCCATTTTGCGGATGATGTTCTTCACCGTGTTGTCCAGTCCGCCGCCCTCCCGGTAGTCGGCGGGGAAGATGAAGTCCACCCGTCCCTTGCTCAGCAGATCCTCCACACCGGCGCGGTTGCCGGACTGGTACACGGCAATGGCCTGCCCGCCGTAGGCCCGCATCATCTTCATGCACGGCACGTCGGAGAGTCCGTCGCCCACGTAGATCATATTGGTGAAGGGGATGCGCTTGCTGTCGTCGGGCATGGAGTCATTCAGCGTCTTGTCGTCGGACACGTCCAGCACGCCCTTGTTGATGCGGTAGACGAACTGGGTCTTGTTGGTGAAGTTGACATCCAGCTTGGGCCATGTGGCCAGCCCCTCCGCATTGTAGAAAAACTCGCAGGCGTATATCTCCCGGAACTCATGGGCGATGCCGCTGCCCTCAATGATCTCCCGCAGGCCGGAGGAGATCACATAGTGCTCGATGGACACGCCCTGCGTCTCGCCGAATTGGTTGATGCGGCGAAACCACTCCCGCACGCCGGGAAACAGCTCGATGTTGTGGCCGCAGCGCACCAGAAGCTCCCGGTCCAGCCGTTTACCCTGTGCGCGGCACTCTTCGATCATGGTGTACATATAGGCCAGCAGGCCGTCCATCCGGTTGTCCCGGCCGAAGGTGTTGGCCTTGCTCCAGAACTCCGCCGGGGTGTAGCCCAGCGCCGGGATAAAGGCGTAATCCTCCATGTCGGTGGTACACAGCGTCTTGTCAAAATCGTACAGCAGCGCAATGATAGGCTTCTCCGTCATCTCTGCTCTCCTCCTTGTTCTTCCTGTCTGGGGCGGCGGGGCGCACGCTTTGAAAAAAGGCGGCCGGAGGCCGCCTTTTCGATGGTTTCGGGTTATTCCTTGCCGCCGTAGTTCCGGCCGAACTTCAGCTCGCCCAGATCGAAGGCAAATTCGTTGGGGGCGGCGCTGCCGTCCACCGGCGGGAGCTTGGCGTCATGCTCCTCGTCCGCTGCCTCCTGCTGCGGCGCCTGCGCCTCGTACTGGGTCAGGATATCCTGCTCGATACCGCTGACCACCGCGTCGGAGGGCGCGGCGTCTGCCGACGGCTGTGCCGGGACAAGCTCCAACTCCGGCAGCGTCTGCAAAAAGGCGGACTGCGCCTGACACAGCTCGTCGCTGCGGCGGATGAAGTCCGCCAGCTTCTCCTGCGCCATGGCCAGCTTCTGCTCGGCGGCCTTTGTTTCATCGGCCAGCCGCGCTACCTCCTGCGCCGTCTCCGCCCTGGCCTCTGCCAGCATATTGTCCTTTTCGGTCTGCGCCTCCTGCACCAGCTTGGCGGCCATCTTCTGGGCGGTCAGCAGCGTCTGACGCATGGCGTCCTCGGTGGAGCGATACTCCTCCACCTTCTCCGCCAGCACCTTCAGCTTGGCCTTCAGCGTGACGTTTTCCTTAAACAGTGTGGAATAATCCTCCGTCAGCGCGTCCAGAAACTCGTCCACAGCACTCATGCTGTAGCCGCCGCCGAACGACGCCTTGGGGAATACCTTCTCAGAAACTTCCTGCGGTGTAAACATGGATGAACCCTCCGATCCCTTTCTTTATCCGGCGTACTTACAGGTACAGTCCGTTGTTTTCCAGCTCGTCAATGAGATCGCCCATAATATCCACGGAGTACGGTGTGATGATGTAGGTGTTGGCGGCCACCTTCTTGATCTTGCCCTCGCCGGCATAGGCCACGCCGGACAGGAAGTCGATGAGCCGCCGCGCCACGTCCTTGTTGGTGGACTCCAGATTCAGCACCACCGTCCGCTTCTCCTTCAGGTGATCGGCGATCTCGGAGGCGTTCTCGAAGCGCTCCGGCTTTACCAGCACCACCTTCAGCTGGGTGGTGGCGTGGATGTTCACCACCTTGTTGTGGCGGTCGTCGGCGCGCCGCTCCTCGCTGCGGCGATCCTCCTTGCGGTCGTCGAAGGGGGAACGGGAGTCTCTGGAAGGCTCCTCAAAATCGTCCTCGTAATCGTAATCCTCGTCATCGTAGGGATGAATGATCTTTTTCAGTTCGTCCATGAAGCCCATCGAAAAATACCTCCCGCGTTATTTTGTATAGTCTCTGGCGCCAAAAATGGCAGTGCCCACGCGGACCATGTTGCTGCCCGCGCGGATGGCATCGGCGAAGTCGCCGCTCATGCCCATGGATAGATAATCTAATTCATTATCGTACATTTTTTGATTTATGTCAACATATAGCGCGTGTACTTTTTGAAAATATACCATATTTTCCGCCTGTGTGGCGCTGGCAGGGGGGATGGTCATCAGACCCCGCACCCGTACATGGGACAGCTCCTTGGCGTGGGAGGCGGCCTCGGACACCGCCTCCGGTGCAAAGCCGCTCTTGGCAGCCTCGCCGCCGATGTTCACCTCCAGCAGGATATCCTGCACGATCCCCAGCTTGTCCGCCTGCTTTTCGATCTCCTCCAGCAGCTCCAGAGAGCCGACGGACTGGATGAGGGCGGCCTTGCCCACCACCTGCTTGACCTTGTTGCGCTGCAAATGGCCGATAAAGTGCAGCGGCGCGCCGTCGTAGCCGTTCTCCGCCAGCTTGGCGGTCATCTCCTGCACACGGTTTTCGCCCAACGCGTCGATGCCGGCGCGGATGGCCTCCTGACAGGCGTCGTCGTCGTTCATCTTGCTGGCGCCCACCAGCGTGATATCCCCGCCGGTGCGGCCGGTTTCCCGGGCTGCCTCGTCGATCTCGCGGCGTACCGCCGCAATATTCTCCGCAATAGACATGAGAAGCTCCTCCTCTTTGTATTTCTGACCGGATCGTCGTCCGTTATCGTATGACCTTTCCATCGCTGAGCGCACCGGCCGTGGCGATGACCTCATCGCCGACCCGCAGCGTCTGGGTGTCGGACGCCCCGTCGGCGGCGCGCACCAGCGCGTACCCCTGCCCCTGATACAGCACGGTCACGGGGCGGAAGGCGGCGGTGCTGCCGTCCACGCAGTAGACGCCGGTGACGCCCTCCTCGCTGACCCGCAGGGCATTGGACGGCACCCGCAGCCCCTCGTAGGTGCGCAGGATCACGTCCGCCGCCTGATGCCGCAGCAGCGTGGTCTGCGCCAGATACTTCCGGCAGGACAGCGTCACCGCCGCCTGACCGTCCTCCGGCGCGGACACGGATACCACCTGCATCCGAATATTTTGGTCAAAGCCCTTGGCAAACCGCAGCGTTACGGCGCCTTGGGACTTGAGATAGCTCGCCTGCTCCTCCGGCAGCGTCACCACATAGTACCATGTGTCGCCATAAATGAGCTTGCCCATGTTGCTCTGCTCGTCAACGGGGCGGAGCCGCGCCAGCTTTCCCGGCGTCACGTCCTCCAGAAACGCCTTGGTCAGCACCGTCTCGTACCCGTCGCAGACGGCGGAATATGTTCCCGACGCACGGGCGGTGACGGTGGTGCCGGAGAGGGAGGCTTCCAGCGACTTGATCTGCCCCTCCACCGACTTGATCTCCGTCTGGATCTCCTCCTGCGAGGCGTAGGGATGGTCCCGCTTGAGCACGGCGGCCTTCAGCGGGGCAATATCGCCCTCCGCGGCGGTGTAGTCGCCGCCGGTCAGCGACTGCCGCAGCGTCAGGATATCGCCGGTGATGGAGGTATCCAGCTTCAGCGCCGCGTCCGGGTTCAGGTAGGACGTCAGGGCGAACTGAAGCTGCTGGAGCTGCAGCTCCAGCGTCTCGATCTGGCTGACGGTCTGCAAAGCGCCGTCATTGGCGTAGACCCGGGCCAGCACCTGCCCTACGCCGACCCGCTCGCCCTCCTGCCGCACCCGGCTGAGGGTGCCGCTCTGGGCGGGCAGCACCTCCTCGTCCCGCAGCAGCCAGCCGTTGAGGGCGATGGTGTCCTCCGCCTGTCCTGCCACCACCAGCGTGGTGTTCACCGGGTCAGACAGGTAGTTGTACAGCTGCACGGCAAAGTAGACCAGCACCGCCGCCAGCACGGCGATGGGCAGTATTTTCATGAGAGGGGATGTCTTTTTCATGGTGTGTTCCTTTGTGTTCTATGTCCGTCCCGCGCGTCCGGACGCTTACGCCTCCGGCGTTTCGTTCTCCCGCAGCTCCACCGGCCGCAGCGGCGCGATGGTGGAGATGGCGTGCTTGTAGATGACCTGCTGCTTTCCCTCGGAGTCCAGAATGACCACAAAGCAGTCAAAGCCGGCGATGACGCCCCGCAGCTGAAAGCCGTTGACCAGAAAGATGGTCACGGGAATGCTCTGCTTCCGGGCGCGGGTGAGGAAGATCTCCTGAAGATTGTTTGTCTTTTGCATATCGTCTGCTCCTTTATGTCTGTGTGCGGACGATAGGCCTGTCCTCCGCCCGCCGCTCTCAGCATACGCCGGCGGCGGTGAGGAATTCTGTCGCATTTTGGAGAGCCTGCGGAAAATCAGGCTCTTTTTCCCACAGGATCCAGTGGATATCCGGGTTGCGCCGCAGCCATGTCAGCTGCCGCTTGGCGTACTGCCGGGAGCGGAGCTTGACCTCCGCCACAGCGTCGGCCACGGCGGCCGTCCCGTCGGCTACCGCCAGAAACTGCTTGAAGCCGATGGCTTGCAGGGCCGTGGCGTCCCGGGGCAGCCCGCTGCCCAGCAGCGCCTGCACCTCGTCCAGAAGCCCCTGCTCCACCATGACATCCACCCGCCGGTCGATACGGTCGCGCAGATCCTGTCGGTCACGGAAGCTCAGTCCAATGTACAGGGCGTCGTAGCGGTCGGGCGTCTCCCGGCTTTTCCGGTCATGCGCGCTGATGGTCTCGCCCGTCTCCCGGTAGACCTCCAGCGCCCGGAGGATGCGTTTTTCGTCCCGGAGGTGCAGCCGCGCCGCCGTCTCCGGGTCGACCGTCGTCAGCTCCGCCAGCAGTGCCGCTGCGCCCTCCTGCGCCAGCCGCGCCTGCAATTCCCGGCGCACCGCACCGCCCTGCTGTCCGGCGGCAAAGGTATTGCCCCGTATCAGCGCGTCCAGATACAGACCGGTACCGCCCACCAGAACAGGCAGTTTTCCCCGGCGGAGGATATCCTGTATGCACCGGTCGGCCTCCTGGGTGAACCGGGACACCGACCAGCTCTCTGCCGGGTCGGCCACGCCGATCATGTGGTGGGCAACGCCCTCCATCTCCTCCGGCGTGGGGGCGGCGGTGCCGATGGCCATGCCCCGGTAGATCTGCATGGAGTCCACGGACACCACCTCGCCGCTGAAGCGCTTGGCCAGCGCCACGCCCATTTTTGTCTTGCCCGACGCGGTAGGGCCTACCACGCAGACCACCCGCTGTGCCATCGCTTCACCTCCTGCGCGTCAAGGGGTCACGCCCGCTTGAACATCTTCTCCACTTCGTATTTCCGCAGCTGCACCGCCACCGGCCTGCCGTGGGGACAGTACCGGACAGCGCCGGATTGCACCTGCCGTACCAGCGCCGCCAGCTCGGCGGCGTCGGTGGTCATGCCCGCCTTGATGGCGGATTTGCACGCCATGGTGTGCAGCAGTTCGTCCCGCGCACCGGTGGGGTCGGCCCGCTGCAAAAGCAGCTTTCGCGCCAGTTCCTCCAGCGTGGCGGCGGCGTCCTCCGCCCGTATGTAGTCGGGGATCTCCCGCACCAGCACGGCGCCGTCCCCGAAATCCTCGCACAAAAAGCCGTAGCCGGCCAGCACGTCCAGCGACTCCAGCACCGCGCCGTACTCCTCAGCGGTCAGCGTCACGGCGGCGGGGGTCAGCAGCTGCTGGGCCATGGGCGGCACGGGATCCGCCTTCAGCGCGTCGAAGCGGATGCGCTCGTGGGCGGCGTGCTTGTCGATAAGCCACACGTTCTGCTCCCCGTCCTCGCAGATGATGTAGGTTTTCAGCACCTCGCCGGCAATGCGCCACGGCGTCTCGCCGCTGTCCGCCGTCTCCGGCATCTCCAGCTCCTGCTGGACGGGAGCAGCCTCCGGCGCGGAAAGGGCCGTATCGTTTGGGCCTGCCGCCTCCGGCATCACGGCGGCGGGTACCGTCTCCGTTTCGGCAGCAGCCTGCTCACGGGCGGGGCTATCCTCCGGTGCGTCCGGCGGCGTGATGTGGTAGACAACGCCCTCCCGCCCGCTGGGGACGGTGAAGGCTTTCCCGGCCTCCGGTGCGGCGTCCCGCACCTGCCATACGTCACCCTGCGGTGCAGCGGCGGGCTGTACCGTTTCGCGTGGCGTCTGCACCGTCGGCGCGGCGGGGGCAAAACGGTTGACGGTGGGACGGTCGGCTCCGGCGGAGCCGACGGGCCTGCCGCTGACAAAGGGCAGCTTCACGCCCTGCGGAGCGGGAGTCGTCTCCCGGAACTCCTGGGCTGTCATGGTCTGGTAGAAGGGCTTCTTCTCCGCAGGCGCGGGCAGTCCCTCTCGATCCAGTGCGTCCTTGACGGTATAGTGTACCGCGTCAAATACGGTCTTGTCGGACAGGAATTTCACCACGGTCTTGGCGGGGTGGACGTTGACATCCACCTCGTTCACCGGCAGCGTAATGTGGAGGACGCAGCCGGGGAACCGGCCCTTCAGCAGCCGGTTGCGGTAGGCCTCCTCCACGGCGGCGGCCAGAAGCTGGCTCTTGACAAACCGGCCGTTGACGAAGAATAGCTGGCGGCCGCGGGTGCCGTGACCGGCCAGCGGCTTGGTGATAAAGCCCTCCACCCGCACCGCGCCGCCGCTGCCGCTCACGGGCAGCAGGCTGTTGGCAAAATCCCGGCCCAGCGCCGCGTAGATGGCGGACAGCAGTTGGCCGTCGCCGGGGGTGTGCAGGATCTCCTGCCCGTCCCGCAGCAGCTTGAAGGATACGTCGGGATGGCTCAGCGCCAGATGGGTCACCACACCGGCGGCGGCAGCGCCCTCGGCGGTGTCCTTCTTCATGAATTTCATCCGGGCGGGGGTGTTGTAAAACAGGTCGCGGATGCAGACGGTGGTGCCATCGGGACAACCCGCCTCGGTGACAGCCTCCGGCACGCCGCCCTCCAGATGGAGCATAGCGCCGCAGTCCGCGCCGGTCTGCCGGGAGAAGATGTCCACCCGGGACACGGCGGCGATGGCGGCCAGCGCCTCACCCCGGAAGCCCAGTGTGCCGATGGCGGCCAGATCCTCCGGGCGGCGCAGCTTGCTGGTGGCGTGGCGCAGAAAGGCGGTGGGCAGCTGCTCCGGCGCGATGCCGCAGCCGTTGTCCGTGATGCGGATATAGGTCAGGCCGCCTCGCTCCAGCTCGGTGGAGATGGCGGAGGCGCCGGCGTCCAGCGCGTTTTCCAGAAGCTCCTTGCACACGGAGGCGGGACGCTCCACCACCTCACCGGCGGCGAGCGGGGCGGCCGGGGGGGGCGGGGGCGGTTGGAGCGGGGGCATGGGAAAAGCCTCCTTTCAAGGGCAGTTCGGTTTCGTAAAACAGCATACCGGGGGGCGTCAGCCGTTCCCCAGTCGTTTCTTCAGGTCGTACAGAAGGTTCAGCGCCTCCAGCGGGCTGAGAGAGTCCACCTGCGTCCGGCGCAGCAGCTCCGCCACCTCGCTCTCGGCCATGACGGTCAGGGAGAGCTGGTCGTCCGGCGCGGCGACGGGGGCGGGACGGCCGGACTGGCTTTCCAGCTCCTCCAGAATGGCGCGGGCGCGCTTGAGGACGCTGTCGGGCAGCCCTGCCAGCTTGGCCACCTCAATGCCGTAGCTGCGGTCAGCGCCGCCGGGAATGATCTTGCGCAGGAAGATGATGTCCTCGCCCCGGGCGCGGACCGCGATATTGTAGTTGCGGACGTTGGGCAGCGTCTGCTCCAGCGCCGTCAGCTCGTGGTAGTGGGTGGCGAACAGCGTCTTGGCCTTCAGCTTTTCGGCGCAGTGCTCCAGCACCGCCCGGGCGATGGACATCCCATCGAAGGTGGAGGTGCCGCGGCCGATCTCGTCCAGGATCAGCAGGCTGTTCTTGGTGGCGGTGCGGAGGATGTCGGATACCTCCGTCATCTCTACCATAAAGGTGGACTGTCCGGCGGACAGGTCGTCGCTGGCGCCGATGCGGGTGAAGATGCGGTCCACCACGCCGATGTGGGCGTCGTGGGCGGGGACGAAGCTGCCCACCTGCGCCATCAGCACGATCAGCGCCACCTGCCGCATATAGGTGGACTTACCGGCCATGTTGGGGCCGGTGATGATGCTGACCCGATCCTCCTTGGCACCCATCAGGGTGTCGTTGGGGACGAACAGGGCATCGGAGCGCATCTTTTCCACCACGGGATGCCGTCCGGCCTGAATTTCGATGACGCCGGACTCGTCCACGCAGGGGCGGCAGTAGTTGTTCTTCACCGCCACGGCGGCAAAGGAGCAAAGCGTATCCAGCTGGGCGATAAGGGACGCGGCCAGCTGCACGCGGGTGACGGACTCCGCCAGCTTGGCGCGCAGGGCGGAGAACAGCTCGTATTCCAGCGCGGCGTCCCGATCCTTGGCGGTGAGGACGTCATGCTCCAGATCCTTTAGCTCCTGGGTGATGTAGCGCTCGCCGTTGACCAGCGTCTGCTTGCGGATATAGTGGTCAGGCACCTGCTCCTTAAAGGAGTTGGATACCTCGATGTAGTAGCCGAATACCTTGTTGTAGCCGATCTTCAGGGTGCGGATGCCGGTCTTTTCCTTCTCCTCCGCCTCCATCTGCGCCAGAAAGCTCTTGCCGCCGTGGAGGATGCTCCGCAGACGATCTACCTCCGGGTCGAAGCCGTCCCGGATCATCTCGCCCTCCCGGACGGAGAACGGCGGCTCGTCCACCAGCGTCTGGCCGATCAGGGCGGCCAGATCGTTGAGATCCTCCAGCTGCTGATCCAGCTGGTGCAGCGCACCGGAGGGGAAGGCGGCCAGCTGCGCCTTGACGGCGGGCAGCCGCTCCATGGAGGCACGCAGGGACACCAGATCCCGCCCGCCGGCAGAGCCATAGACCACCCGGCCGATGAGCCGCTCCATATCGGCGATGCCGCTGAGAGCCAGCGTCAGCTCCTCCCGGGCCACGGTGTGCTCCGCCAGTGCCGCCACGGCACTGAGCCGCCGGTCGATGGCGGCCACGTCCACCAGCGGCTGCTGGAGCCATGCCCGCAGGTTGCGGGCGCCCATGGCGGTCTTGGTCTTGTCCAGCACCCACAGCAGGCTGCCGCGCTTTTCCTTGCCACGCAGCGTCTCCGTCAGCTCCAGATTGCGGCGGGCGGTGAGATCCAGCTCCATGTACTGCCCGGTGCGGTACCATGTCAGCTGGTCGAGGTGACCCAGATCGGTCTTTTGCGTCTCATAGAGATACCCCAGCAGACCGCCCAGCGCCAGCAGCGGCGTCATGTTGTCCCGGGGCAGGCGCTCCAGCGCCTCCTGCCCGAACTGGGTGCGCACCTTTTTCTCCGCGTCCTCCGGGGTGAACCGGGCGGCGGACAGCTTCTCCATGTGGCAGGAAAAGCGCTCCTGCATCGTCCGGTGCAGCGTCTCATCAAAATAGGCGGCCTCGTTCATCACCGCCTCGGCGGGGGCGAACCGCCCCAGCTCATTGAGCAGGGCGCGGACCCGGTCAGGGCCGGTGAACACCGTGGCCTGCGCCTTGCCGGTGGACACGTCGCAGGCGCACAGACCCGCGCCGGTATCGTCCAGATACACGCCGCACAGATAGTTGCTGCGCTCGGCGCTGAGGCAGGACTCGTCGATGACCGTGCCGGGGGTGACGACGCGGATGATATCCCGCTTCACCAGCCCCTTGGCGGCGGCGGGATCCTCCGTCTGCTCGCAGATGGCCACCTTGTAGCCCTTGGCGATAAGACGGGCGATATAGGCGTCGGAGGCGTGGTAGGGGATGCCGCACATGGGGATCTTCTCGTCAAAGGACTTGTTCTTGTCCTTGTCCCGGGTGGTCAGAGCCAGATCCAGCTCGCGGGACGCCGTGCGGGCGTCGGGGCCGAACATCTCGTAGAAGTCACCCAGACGGAAAAACAGACTGGAGTCGGGATTCTGCTCCTTGATCTCCATGTACTGGCGCATCATGGGGGTCAGCTCAGCCATGCGGATACCTCCTTGGAAAAATTCAAATCAGTTGGCCGAACAGCGCCCACGTGTTGCTGTCGGTGATCTTTACGTCGCGGTAGGTGCCGATCGCGGCTCGGTCGCCCACCAGATGCACCAGCCGTCCCCCGGCGGTGCGGGCCGTCAGCGGCCAGCGGCTGTCGTCGCTCTCGCCGTCGATGAGACAGCGCAGGGTGTCGCCCACATACCCGGCGTGGATCTCCTCGGAGATCTTATTCTGGGCGTCGCAGAGGCGGTCGAACCACTTTTGCTTTTCGGCGCGGGGTACGGGATCGTCCATCTTGGCGGCGGGGGTGCCGGGACGGGGGGAGAAGATGAAGGTGAACAGGGCGTCGAAGCGCACCTCCTCCACCAGCGCCACCGTCTCCATGGCCTCGGCCTCCGTCTCGCCGGGGAAGCCGATGATCACATCGCTGGTCAGCACCAAATCGGGCATGACCTTCCGGGCGTAGGTGATGAGATCCAGATATTTGGCCCGGTCGTAGGGCCGGTTCATGGCCCGCAGCACCCGGTCGCAGCCGGACTGCACCGGCAGGTGCAGCTGCTTGGCCACGTGCTTGCAGCGCGCCATGGTGTCGAACAGCTTATAGCTGGCGTCCTTGGGCTGGGAGGACATGAAGCGGAGGAGATAGTCTCCCTCGATCTTATCCAGCTCGCTTAAAAGGTCGGCAAAGTCCCACGGCGCATCCAGATCCTTGCCGTAGGAGTTGACGTTCTGTCCCAGCAGGGTGATCTCCTTGTACCCCTCGGCGGCCAGCTGGCGCACCTCCTCGAGGATGCGTTCCGGCTCGCGGCTGCGCGCCCGGCCCCGCACATAGGGGACGATGCAGTAGGAGCAGAAGTTGTTGCAGCCGTACATGATGGACACCCACGCCCGGGTGCGGCCCTCCCGCACCACCGGCATACCCTCGGCAATGGAGCCGTGCTCGTCCTCCACGGAGAACACGCGGCCGCGGCGGGTATAGACCTGATATAAAAGCTCCGGGAACTTCCACAGCGCCTGGGGACCGAACACCAGATCCACGTGGCGGTAGGACTGGCGTACCTTCTCCGCCACCTCCGGGCGCTGGGCCATGCAGCCGCACAGGCAGATGATCTGCTCCGGGTTGGCCTTTTTCGTATGGGTCAGCGCGCCCAGCGTGCCATAGACCCGCTTTTCCGCGTGGTCGCGGATGGCGCAGGTGTTCAGCACCACGATGTCCGCCTCTTCCGGGGCGGTGACGAAGGTGCAGCCCATGGCCTCCAGCATACCCATGATATGCTGGCTGTCGGCCACGTTCTGCTGGCAGCCGAAGGTGTCCACCAGAGCGCGGACGCTCTTTCCGCGCTGGGCGTGCAGCTCCCGTATTTTCCGTTCAAAATCCCGCTGACGGAGCGTCTGCTCCTCCGGGATCAATACCTGTTTTCTATCCAAGTCGGGCCTCCCTGCCCCGTGTCGATGCGGGGCGATATTTGAATACTCTATTATACCACGCGGCGCCGTGCAATACAAGAAAGTCGCGGAATAAAAGTTGCAAACGGCGGGCAAATGGGATATGATGGGGGGGAATCCAAAACAGGGAGGATGCCCTATGTGGTATATTGTGGCGCTGGCGGCCTGCGTGGCGGGCGACCAGCTTTTGAAGTGGTGGGTGGTGTCCCATCTGGAGGTGGGGCAGTCCGCGCCGCTGCTGCCCGGCGTGATGCAGCTGACGCGGCTGCACAATACCGGCGCGGCGTGGAGCAGCTTTTCCGGCAAGACAGGGCTGCTGGCCATCGTCACCATCGTGCTGATGCTGGCGGTGGCGTGGCTGCTGGTGAAAAGGATCGTCCGCCATCCGCTGGGCGTAACGGCGGGGGTGCTCATTCTGGGCGGCGGTATCGGCAACGTCATCGACCGGGTGTGCCGGGGGTATGTGGTGGATATGTTCGACCTGCTGTTTATCGACTACCCCATCTTCAATCTGGCGGACTGCTTTGTGGTCATCGGCGTGGTGCTGGGCGCCGTGTACTACCTGTGGTTCTACGACAAGTACGACAAGAAGGAGCCGAAGGATGACACTGCATCTGAAAGCTGAGACGGAGGACGCCGGGACGCGGCTGGACGCCTTTGTGGCCTCCCGCGCCAACGGACTGACCCGCTCGCAGGCGGCGCGGTACATCGAGGAGGGGCGGGTATCCGTGGACGGCAAGCCCGCCGCCAAGAGCTGCCGCATCACCGGCGGCGAGGCGGTGACGGTGGATGTGCCGGAGGTGCGGGACACGGCGCTGACGGCGCAGGATATCCCGCTGGACGTGGTGTACGAGGACGCGGATGTCATCGTGGTCAACAAACCGGCGGGGATGGTGGTGCATCCCGCGCCGGGACACCCGGACGGTACGCTGGTCAACGCCCTGCTCCACCACTGCGGGTCGTCGCTGTCCGGCATCGGCGGGGAGAAGCGTCCCGGCATCGTTCACCGCATTGACCGGGACACCAGCGGTCTCATCATCGCCGCCAAGAACGACGCCGCCCATCTGGGGCTCAGCGCCCAGCTCAGCGATCACACGCTGGCGCGGACGTATGAGTGTCTGGTGGTGGGCAACCTGAAGGAGGACAGCGGCACGGTGGACGCGCCCATCGGACGGCACCCGTCGGATCGGAAGAAGATGGCGGTGGTTGCCGGGGGACGGCCCGCCGTGACCCACTGGGAGGTCATCGCCCGGTATCCGGGGGTGACCCATGTGCGGTGCCGTCTGGAGACGGGACGCACCCATCAGATCCGGGTACACATGGCCTATATCGGTCACCCCATTCTGGGGGACACGGTGTACGGCGCGAAGAAGCCGGTACCGGGTCTGACGGGACAGTGCCTCCACGCGGTGGGGCTGCGGTTCATCCACCCCCGCACCGGCGAGATGGTGGAGCTGCACTGTCCGTTGCCGGAGGAGTTTCTGGCGCAGCTTCGGAAGCTGGAAAATAAGGCATAAAGCGTAAAAAGAGAGGACACGCATCGCGTGTCCTCTCTTTTCTAATGCGCTTATTCGATGACGGGGAGATTCTTGACCACGGCGGCGCAGCGGGGACACAGGTCGGGGTGACCGGCGTCGCTGCCCACGGTGGGCAGCACCTTCCAGCAGCGCAGGCACTTGGCGCCGGTGGCGGGACGGACGGCCACGTCCTGCTCCGCGCCCACCTCCACGCGAACCTGCGAGACGATGAGCAGGTCTGCCAGATCGGCGGCGTCCATATCGGTCAGGAAGGCGTCCTCGGCGGTGACGGTCAGATCCACCTCGGCCTCCAGACTCTTGCCGATGGTCTTGTCGGCGCGAGCCTGCTCCAGTGCGCCGTTAACGGCGGTACGGAGGGCGGCGAGGCGCGCCCACTTGCCCATTTCCTCCTCGCTGAGGGCGTAGGCGGCGTAGGGCTGCACCATCTGGTTGAGCAGGACGTTGCGTGCGTCGTCACCGGCACGGTGGGGCATGGCCAGCCACACCTCGTCGCAGGTGAAGGCCAGGATGGGGGCGAACAGACGGGTCATGGCGTCCAGGATCATCCAGACGGCGGACTGGGCGCTGCGGCGCTCCAGACTGTTCTCCTCGCCGCAGTACAGGCGATCCTTGATGATGTCGAAGTAGAAGGAGCTGAGATCCACCACGCAGAAGTCGTTGACCATGTGGGAAACCACATGGAACTCGTAGTTGTCGTAGGCGGCGAACACCTTCTCGATCAGGGTGTTCAGGCGGGTGACGGCCCACTTATCCAGCGGCAGCATCTCATCGGGCTGCACCAGATGGTCGGCGTCGAAGCCCACCAGATTGTCCAGACAGAACTTGCAGGTGTTGCGGAACTTCAGATAGTTCTGGCTCAGCTGCTTGAAGATCTCGTCGGAGCAGCGCACGTCCACGTGGTAGTCGGCAGAGCCTGCCCACAGACGCAGCAGGTCGGCGCCGTACTTGTCGAAGATCTCGGCGGGGTCCATGCCGTTGCCCAGAGACTTGTGCATGGCCTTGCCCTCGCCGTCCACCGTCCAGCCGTGGGTGACGCACTCCTTGAACGGAGCGCCGCGGCCCAACGCGCCTACGGCCACCAGCAGGGAGGACTGGAACCAGCCGCGGTACTGGTCAAGACCTTCGATATACATGGTGGCGGGCCAGAAGTGCTGGTCGCGCTCCATGGCGGCAAAGTGGGTGGAGCCGGAGTCGAACCAGCCGTCCAGCGTGTCGGTCTCCTTCTCAAAGCCGGCGGTCTTGCCGCAGTGGGGGCAGGTGAAGCCCTTGGGCAGGATGTCGGCGGCGTCCATATCGAACCATGCGTTGGAGCCCTTCTCCTCGAACAGGCTGGCTACCGCCTCGATGCTCTCCTCGGTGCAGATGGGCTTGCCGCAGTCCTTGCAGTAGAACACGGGGATGGGCAGACCCCAGCGGCGCTGGCGGCTGATGCACCAGTCGGTACGCTCCAGGATCATGGAGCGCATACGGTCCTTGCCCCATGCAGGCACCCAGCGCACGTCCTCGCAGGCGGCGATGGCGTCGTCCTTGAAGGAGTCCACAGAGCAGAACCACTGGGGGGTGGCGCGGAAGATGATGGGGTTCTTGCAGCGCCAGCAGTGGGGATAGCTGTGGACGATATCCTCGCTGGCGAACAGGGAGCCGTTGTCCTTCATATCCTGCAAAATGACGGGGTTGGACGCGTCGGTGGTCATGCCCTCGTACTTGCCGGCGTAGGCGGTGTGCTTGCCCTGATCGTCCACCGGCACCACCATGTCCATGCCGTAGCGGCGGCAGGTCTCATAGTCGTCGGCGCCGAAGCCGGGCGCGGTGTGGACGCAGCCGGTACCGGAATCCATGGTGACGTAGTCCGCCAGCACCAGACGGGAGGTCTTGGGCAGGAAGGGGTGGTCAGCCAGCATATTTTCAAAGAAGCTGCCGGGATGGGTCTCCACGATCTCGTAGCTGTCGAAGCCGCCGATCTTCATGACCTTCTCGGTCAGCGCCTCGGCCATGACGTACAGCTCGCCGTTGGGGGCCTTCACCACCGCGTAGCTCTCGTCGGGATGCAGGGCGATGGCCAGGTTGCCGGGCAGCGTCCAGATGGTGGTGGTCCAGATCACGAAGGACATCTTGCTGTGATCCAGATGGGACAGCTTGCCCAGATCGTCGTGGATGGGGAACTTGACATAGACGGTGGTGCAGGGATCGTCCTTGTACTCGATCTCCGCCTCGGCCAGCGCCGTCTCGTCGTGGGGACACCAGTACACGGGCTTGAGACCCTTGTAGATGTGGCCGTTCTGGTACATCTTGCCGAAGACCCGAACCTCCTGCGCCTCAAAGCCGGGATCCATGGTCTTGTAGGGATGCTCCCAGTCGCCTACCACACCCATGCGTTTGAAGCCCTCGCGCTGGACGTCGATATAGTGGTCGGCGAACTCATGGCAGGCGGTGCGGAAGTCCGCCACGCTCATGGCCTTGTGGTTCAGCTTGTTCTGCTTGATGATGGCGGACTCGATGGGCATGCCGTGGTTGTCCCAGCCGGGGATATAGGGGGTGTAGTAGCCCCGCATGGCGTACATACGGGTAATGAAGTCCTTCAGGGACTTGTTCAGGGCGTGACCCATGTGCAGCGCGCCGTTGGAGAACGGAGGGCCGTCGTGCAGAGAGAACAGGGGCTTGCCCTCGTTCTTCTTCAGCAGCTCGCTGTAGAGGTCGATCTCCTCCCAGTGCTTGAGCATATCCGGCTCGCGCTTGGGCAGACCCGCCCGCATGGGAAAACCGCTCTTGGGCATATTCAGTGTCTTTTTGTACTCCATGTTGCGTCTCCTTTTATCTGATTTTTTGAATGACAAAATAAAAAGCGCCTTTGCCTCCTAAGAGACAAAGGCGCGTAAAAGCATCCTCTGCGGTACCACTCTCGTTGTCACAGCTGTGACCACTCACCCCCACCAACCGTGGGTACGGGAAGATAACGGCCCGCCGCCGTCCGCGCTTACCGGCTGAAAAGCCATCAGGCGGATGCTCAGGAGTGATACCCCAGACCGGCTGCCCGTCCGCCTTTCACCAAATGGCGGCTCTCTTTGCGCGGCAGGGAGGCGGGGCGCGTCTCCGTCATCGCAGTTATACAGTGTATCCTTGAGATAACGCTACTATACTCACAAAAACTGCCCTTGTCAATGGCAATTTTGCTGAAAAACCCGCTTTTTTACAGGATACCGGCCAGTATCAGCAGTCCCACCGCACCCATGACCGTGTAGAGCACGCCGCAGACGGTCAGCAGTACGGTAATGGCCTTGTAGAGGGTGCTGTCCTTTTTGGTGTGCTTGAAGCGGCGGATGTAGAACAGGGACAGGCACGCCAGACCCAGCAGCAGAGAGGACAGGCTGTTGAGCAGGACGCTGTCCTTGTACACCGCCAGACGCAGCACCAGCACCACCAGCAGAGCGCCGAACACCACGCCCAGCCAGACCTTCAGCCATGTGGGGAGCTGTACCCGCTCCTGCTGGGCGGCCTTGTCCATGATCTTCTGTGCCATGTAGTTGCCGGCGGTATAGCCGCCGTAGTTGCTGTTTTTCTTCTTGTGATGCACGTTTTTGTTGGGGTTGCCCTTTGCCTTGCGGATGGCCTCCTCCTGATTGGCATAGTGGTTCACGTTTACTTGGGCTTTGTTCTTAGCCATGGGTCATTCTCCTTCTGTCATTTGATCGGTGAGATAGCGGCGCAGCAGGTCGAGGGCGTGGTGGGCGGACAGGGTGCGGATACGCTCCCGGTCGCCGCCCAGCGCCAGCTGCCGGACAAAGACGCCCTCCGGTGCGGACAGGGCGACAAACACGGTGCCAACCGGGTTGCCCCGGTCGTCGCCGTCCGGCCCGGCCAGCCCGGTGACGGACAGGGCCAGATCCGAGCCGGTGAGGATGCGGACGCCCATGGCCATGGCGCGGGCCACGGGGGCGGACACAGCGCCGTAGGATTCCAGCAGGGAGGCCGGTACCCCCAGCACATGGTTCTTTACTCCGTTGGTATAGCTGACCACGCCGCCCAGAAACACCTGCGACGCGCCGGGGACATCCGTCAGGCGCTTGGCGATGAGGCCGCCGGTACAGCTCTCGGCGGCGGAGAGGGTCAGATGCCTGTCCCGGCAGAGGCGGAACACCGCCTCCTCCAGCCCGGAAACATCTTCGCCGTAGAGATAGCCGCCCAGCCGCCGCCGTACCTCCGCCAGCACCGGCGCCATCCGGGCTTCGCAGGCCGCTTCGTCATCGGCGCGGGCCGACAGGTGCAGCGACACCTCGCCGGGCAGGGCAAAGGGCGACAGGGTCAGGTCCGCCTCCTGCCGGAGAAGGTCGCTTAAAAGCTCCTGCACCTGCGGCTCCGTCAGGCCGAAGATCCGCAGGTCGTGGGAGCGGATCACCTGCCCGTGGCGCTGCTCCAGATAGGGCAGCAGACAGTGCTCCGCCAGATACCGGCACTCAGAGGGAACGCCGGGCAGCAGCACGGCGGTGATGCCGCCGGCGGTAAAGGCGCAGCCGGGGGCGGTACCCACCGGGTTGCGGAACACGGTGCAGCCCGCCGGCAGATAGGCCTGCTGCAAATTGCAGGCGGGCATCTCCCGGTGGAACACGGTATCGAAGTAGCGGCGGATGTCCGCCTCCGCCTCCGGGTGGTAGACCAGCGGCGTGTCCAGCGCGGCGCACACCGCCGTTTTCGTCATATCGTCGTAGGTGGGGCCGAGGCCGCCGGTGAACACCAGCAGCTCCGCCCGCCGCGCAGCGGCGGTGACGGCGGCCTCCAGACGGCGCTCATCGTCGCCCACGGCGGTGTGATACAACACGTCCACACCGGCGGCGGTCAGCAGCTCCGACAGGAACCGGGCGTTGGTGTTGGTGACGCCGCCGGTCAGCAGCTCGCTGCCGACAGCGATGATCTCTGCAGTACGGGGCATGGAAAACGCCTCCTTAGAATGTGGGCTTGACGCGGATCATCTCCCGGTTGGCCATGGCCCGCTGGCACAGGCCCTCCACGTCCAGCGCGCTCTCATACTCCCGGGTCTCCTCCACGCTGGGCTTGGTCTTGGGGTGGCGGGGGGTGAACACGGTGCAGCAGTCCTCATAGGGCAGGATGGAGGTGTCGAAGGTGCCGATCTTCCGGGCGATCTTCACGATCTCCTCCTTGTCAAGGCCGATGAGGGGGCGCAGCACCGGCATGGTGGTGACGTCCTCGCTGACGGCCAGCGCCTGCATGGTCTGGCTGGCCACCTGTCCCAGATTCTCACCGGTGACGAGGGCGCGGCAGCGCAGCTCCTGCGCCAGCATATCAGCAAGGCGCATCATGAAGCGGCGCATGATCAGGGTGAAGTGATCCTCCGGGCATTTGCGGCGGATCTCCTCCTGAATTTCGGTAAAGGGGATGATGAACACCGCCAGACGGCCGCACCACGGCGTCAGCTCCTGCGCCAGCTTCAGCACCTTCTCCCGGGCCAGCTCACTGGTGTAGGGAGGGGAGGCGAAGTGGATCATCTCCAGCTGGACGCCGCGCTTGGCGATCATGTAGCTGGACACGGGGCTGTCGATGCCGCCGGACAGCAGGCTCACCGCGTGGCCGCCCATCCCCAGCGGCAGTCCGCCGGCAGCGGCCTCCGCCGGGCCGTGGACGTAGGCGGCGTCCTCCCGCACCTCCACATACACCGTCAGCTCCGGGTGGTGGACGTCCACCGTCAGGTGGGGGAAGGCGTCGTGCAGCGCGCCGCCCACCCACTGGCTCAGCTGGATGCTGCCCATGGGGAAGGTCTTGTCGGCGCGCTTACTCTCCACCTTGAAGCTCTTGGCGGCGGTGAGAGCACCGGCCAGATAGGTCTTGGCGGTGTCGAAGATGGCCTCCTTGGACTTCTCGCAGGGCAGGGCGCGGGTGATGGCGATGATGCCGAACACCTGCTTGCAGGCGGCGTAGGCCCCGGCGATGTCACAGGCGTCCTCCACCGGCTCCACATAGATGGTGGACTGGCGGGAGTAGATCTTGAATTTGCCGAACGGCTGGGTGCGGCGGCGGATGTTGCTCATCAGCTTCATCTCAAAGCTGCGGCGGTTCAGGCCCTTCAGAACGACCTCGCCCAGCTTGCATAGGATGATCTCGTGCATGGTTTGGTTTCTCCTTGTCGTTTTACTTGTCGTTTATTTTACCGCGCTCCAGGCGCACAGCGCCAGCATGGCCGCCAGCACGATGCTCACCGGCAGGCGGAAGCGGCGGTAGAGGCGCTGTATGGCCGCGCCGCAGCCGAACCACAGCAGGCTCGCCAGCGCGCAGAAAAGGGTGAAGGCCAGTGCCGCCAGCAGCATGGCGCCGACGGCGGTGGTAAAGGGGATGATGTACACGGAAAAAATGCTCAGCGCCGCCACCCAGCTTTTCACGTTCAGGACCTGCAGCAGGATGCCGCTCTGAAAGCTGCCCTCGCCGGAGCGCTGGTCGTCCCCGGCGGGCTTCAGTCCGCTGCGCACCATGCCGAAGGCCAGATAGAGCATATACAGGGCGCCCAGCCACTTGAGATAGGGCACCAGCGCCGGGATCTTTTCCGCCAGCAGCACATTCAGAAGGCCGCACAGGGCGCACTTGACGAAAAGCCCGGCCATACTCCCGGCGAAGAACCGCCAGAAGCGGGAGCCGCCCGAGGCGCCCAGATACAGGCTCATCAGGTTGTTGGGGCCGGGTGTCACGGCCATAATGGCGCAATAGACCAGAAAGGCGGGGATGTTCATAGACTGCTCCTCATTTCAGGATACCGCTGCTGCGGAACTGGATGGCCTCCGCCAGATGGGACGCCTCGATGTGCTCGCTGCCCTCCAGATCGGCGATGGTGCGGGCCATACGCAGGATCCGGTCATGGCTGCGGCCGGTAAGACCCAGCCGGTCAAAGGCGCCCTGCATCAGCCGTTCACCGGCGTCGTCCAGCTGGCAGTATCGCCCGATCATGGCGGGGGTCATGTAGGCGTTGCAGGACACCTCCGTGCCGGCGAAGCGCTGCTTCTGCACCTCCCGGGCGGCGTTGACCCGCTGCCGGATAACGGCGGAGGACTCCGGCGTATCCTTGCGGCGCATGGCCTCGTACTCCACGGAGGGCACCTCAATGTACATATCGATGCGGTCCAGCAGGGGGCCGGAGATGCGGCGCATATACTGCTCCACTTGATTTTCCGAGCAGGTGCAGCGGCCGGAGGGATGGCCGTACCAGCCGCATTTGCAGGGATTCATGGCGCACACCAGCATAAAGCGGCTGGGCAGCGTCAGCGTCCCAGCGGCGCGGGTGATGGTGACGAAGCCATCCTCCAGCGGCTGGCGCAGCGTCTCCAGCGCCGACTTGTCGAACTCCGGCAGCTCGTCCAGAAACAGCACGCCGTTGTGGGCCAGCGAGATCTCGCCGGGCCGCGGCGTGCCGCCGCCTCCCGCCAGCGACACGGTGGAGGCCGTGTGGTGGGGGCTGCGGAAGGGCCGCACATCCACCAGCGGGTGGGCGGCGTCGGTCATACCGGCTACGGAGTAGATCTCCGTGGTCTGGAGGGATTCAGCGCGGGTCATATCGGGCAGAATAGAGGGGATGCGCCGTGCCAGCATGGACTTGCCCGCGCCGGGCGAGCCGATGAGCAGCACGTTGTGGCCGCCGGCGGAGGCAATCTCCAGCCCCCGCTTCACATTTTCCTGTCCCATCACATCGGCAAAGTCCGGCAGAGGACGGGCGGCGGGCTCCGGCTGCCAGCGGGCGGCGGGAGTCATGGGCGTCTCGCCCCTCAGGTGGGCGATGAGCTGGGATACATCCTCCACGCCGTAGACGGTGAGGCCGTCTGCCAGCGTGGCCTCGGCGGCATTCTGCGCCGGGACGTACAGGGTTTTGACACCCAGCCGGGCGGCGCACAGCGCCATGGGCAGCACACCGGTGACAGGGCGCAGCGCCCCGGTGAGGCTCAGCTCACCCAGAAAGGCGGCGTCCTCCGGCAGGGGCTTCAGCTCCTCTGCCGCCGCCAGAATGCCCAGCAGGATGGGCAGGTCGTACAGCGTACCCTCCTTGCGGACACGGGCGGGGGCCAGATTCACGGTGATCCGGCTGACGGGAAACTTGGCGCCGCAGTTTTTCACGGCGGCGCGGACACGCTCCCGCGATTCCTTGACGGCGGCGTCCGGCAGCCCCACCACATCAAAGGCGGGCAGCCCGCCGGAGAGAAAACACTCCACCGACACCTCGTAGCCGCGGATGCCGGTGAGTCCCAGAGAACGCACGGTGACCACCATGGGCCGTCATCTCCCCTCCAATACGTCGTTCACCCCTCATCTTACCATAAAAATCAGTGAGTGAACAGCGCTTTTTTCAAAAAAGCGGCGGGCGTTTTGCGCGGAACGACACTTTCAGGCGGGTACGAGATGAGAAAATTTGT
>ENA-UONY01001327-UONY01001327.1-human-gut-metagenome-genome-assembly--contig:-CS9-NODE-1327-length-21591-cov-5.217171_pt1 | contig 21591 bp, 21 predicted proteins | sample MGYA00242465_ERZ724012 | MGnify/ENA metagenome assembly ERZ724012 | reverse complement strand
AATCGTAGTAAAAAAAGTGTTATGGTTCCTTTATCGAGATCAATCACCAAATCATCGATTCATTGTTATATCAATATTACTGAATCGCTCCATCAGCAATTCTTCCTCAGTAAGAATATTTTTTCCCTTTTCAATGGAACGGCGAATTGACAGCATATCAATATCAGTTTTAGCGATTGTCTCAGCACAAGCACAAAGCCTCTTTATTATTTGAGCCTCATTCTCAATCTCACGTTTATATTTCAGCTGATGCTCCAGACTTGCCCAAAAATCCATTGCGATTGTACGAATTTGTACTTCCACTTCTACCCACTGGGTCTTTCCGTCAAAGCTGACCGGAATACAAATAATCAGGTGCAAACTACGATAGCCATTATGTTTTGGATTGCAAATATAGTCTTTTTGCCGCATCAGTTTCACATCATCCTGTGAACAGATTATTTCCGCAATGTCATAAACATCATCTAGATAAGAGCAGACTACACGAACTCCAGCTACATCATGAATCAGCTTTTGAATATTCTCCACTGACATTTCAGCATCTAAGCGCTGCAGCTTTTGTACAATGCTTGATGTCTTTTTCAGTCTTGTTGTAATACTATGAATTGGATTTCTTTGATGTTTTGTCATGTATTCCGCATTGATAATGCTGAATTTCGTATGTACGGTTTTCATTGCACAATCATACAAGACAAGCATTTCCTGATAGTCCAACATAATTCCAGCCAACTTTCTTGCCTTCTGATCTGTGACTGGCAATATATACTCAGAAATAGCCTTCAATTCATTTTGTTCTTCTGTCATAATCATTTTCTCCTTCTATGATTTCTGCATGGTTCAACATTTTCAACTCTTTTTTGGACCGTACCACCATATAAATCGCTATGCAAAACACGATCATACAGACGCAGCTTCCGGAAAACGAATTCATTATCTGCCGGAACTGCACATCACTTTCAAACTGCATTAACATGGCTGTTTGCATAGCTAGCAATGACATACATGATTTTACAAGGCTCAAAATTTTTGCCGCCGCTAGTTCGGGCACCAGCATATCCCGATAGTGAATTACATTTATAATAGCTGAAATCAAACAAATAAAAGCATATAAAGCAGATAGATAAATCATGTAGCCAGGATAATAGTAACTCTCTTTTTTCCAGATCATCTGCATGACAATACCGCACATAGCAAGATTGAGCAAAAACATGAGATATCCGCAGAATTGATAACTGCGTAATCCATGGATATACCGCTGGTTGATTTCCTTCTGCGTACTCCTCCGCACACTTCTTATCAGGATAAATCGCATAAAGCTCAGTACCACATAAAAAACAGCCATTGCCACAAACCACAGGGATCGATACTGGATACCGCTAATTAGCTTAAATCCTGCGTAGCTTAAATTGATCAACAATCCCAAATATAGCGATATTCTCATACGAGTATGTTTATCTTCCCAAAGCAGTTGTTTCCATTTATGCATTGCTTTGAGTGCCTTCGGCTTCATGTTTTTCACCTCTTTGAATATCAGTGTATACGCAAAACGTTAAATGAAAGTAAAAGCTGAAAAAAATTCCAAGGCATTGTGCCGCCCATAAAAAAGTGACCTGCTTTATTTTAGCAAATCGCTTTTTTGTTACTCATGACGGATTTATTATAGGCTGATTCCTTCTGTTTCTTACTGTTGCGTAGACAATGGGCAGTCAGAAAGCGCCCAACCTTCCACCACACGAACACCGATAGGATCTGGATTATCTTTGAACTGAACGAATTCCATGGTGTTCTGAAGTACTTCCTCGCCGGTGTGCAGATTCTTGATCTTCACGGTGTAACGAATAGCACACCAGTTTTCACGGATAATCATGTTGTCAAACTGACCCAATTCCATAGTATAGTGCTGGAATAGCTGACCCATCATATCCTTGTACTGCTGCAGTGTCAGACGCTTGCCATACACATTGTAGTAGGCGTTCGGCTCATAGAGAGTATTACACCACTCCAGCCAACCATCATATCCGCCGTTCCAGTTATTGAAGCCGTTGAAAAGTCGCGCCTTGATTTTCTTTTCAATATCCTTTTCGATAGAGGTAGGATTCTTAATTTCAGATACTGACATTTTATTTTCCTCCAATTTTAAAAGTGAAAATTTATTGAATTAGTTCATGTCACAGTGATAACTGTACCGTTTTCTCCATTGACCAGTCTATACACGCTCTGCCTGCTGTTTTCCAACAGAAATGGGGAATGTGTCGTATACATGATCTGATATGTTTCAGATAATTTTTGTAAAAAATCCAGAAGATTCTTTTGTGCATCCTCGTGAAGATGAAGTCCTGGCTCATCCAACAGAAATACAAAAGGTGTTCGTTCGGTCTTTTTAATTGCCTCAAACCATACCCAGAAAGAGAAGAACCACTGAAATCCTTTACTTCGGCTGGTAAGCGGCAGAGATATCATACTGTGTACATCCTTGATTTGAATTTGCAACGTTGTTTCATATACAGGAGGGACTTTCTTGCGGAACAGCCCCTTTTTCTGTTGGGGGGTCACAATCTTTCGTGACAATCCCAGTTCAATCCGAAGGTCTGAATTGCCCGTCCATACCTGTAGGAAAGAGTCAGATAATTCTGCCTGTGCTATTTCAAGATCCGCCTGAAAGACGGACAAATCTTCTGCATTTAAAATCGCCTTGACATCAAGACCGGTGAGTGCCAAAAATGCACAGACCGTTTGTCCGTCAGGAGTCTGAGATCTATTTTCCAACTGCTCCAGGCAAATTTCAGAAGGCAGCATGAAGCATTCATCATAATAAAGAAATCGTGGAATATTCGGCAGCAGCCATGTCCGAAATACATATTCGTTGATCGGATTATCCCAATTATGAGGATTATCAAAAAACCGTCCCACCTTTTTTAGAACCGTCTGTTCTGGTTTTCCTAGCACAGCTGAAACTTTAACTGAAAATCGTTCAAAATCTTCTTTTGTATGCAGTGTTGCCAATTCTTTGTGCATTCCCATCAGCTCCGGAGCTTTTTGAGAGGTATAAGTCTCCCAAAAGGCATAAGCATCATAGGTAAAACCATTATCAATCACCTGATGCGCACCCACATAATCAGTCATCCGGCAAAATTCTGCTTTCTGTTCTGGCAGAATCATTTCCCTATGGATCTCTTCCAGAAGTTCTCCGGTAACTTCATAGGTCAATACCGTTGCCGGCGGCGCTTTTTTGGCTGCCAGCAATTCACGCCTTTTTCTTCGCGGAAAATCTGCTTGCTCATCAAAATGAAACCTGCCGCTTTCCGTATTATAGTAATTCGACTTTGCAAGCAGCTCCAGAGCACTTGTCTTTCCGGCTTCATTGCGTCCTACCAATGCAATAATGTTTTTTGATAAGTCAAGTTCCTGTGTTGTTTCAATACATCGATAGGGATACATTATAGCCTTTTTCAGTCGTATCATAAAGCTCACCTCCTGCTCCAAACGAAAAGTATCAATCAAAAAGTTCCTTGAACAAATCTAAAAGTTTATCCAGAAAGCCTTGCTCTTCAACCACAGTTTCTTCCACAACCGGCTCAGGAATGGTGACACCCTCAGCGGAAATGATAAAAGTGGTTTTGTCTATGCTGCTGTTTTCTTCTGATACATAAGATTTCGGAAATTCTGTCGTTGCCGCAGCATTTATGGAAATATCATCCATTTCAAAATTTTCCGCATCTGTAGTAATGACCAGGTCGGCTTCTGTTCCGGGGTATACAATAAAAGTGACATTTTCATTTGCACCGGCATCAGTCATTGTGGTCTGAATTGCTGCCTGTTCTCTGCCGTCAGCAGAATCTGTTTTACCTATGGCTGAACCTTCAGCATGAATGTGTTTACAAAGCTTCGGATCCAACGTAAAAGAAGTCTGAAGCATGTATGCCTGGAAAAAGCTTGTGTCTGTAAAAGCTGGATTCTGACGTATCTGCAAACGAATTTTCAGCTTGCCTTCCTGACCTGCCAGTTCTTCTTTTTCCACTTCTTCATCGTCCAGTGTATAAATGATATTGAAAATCCATGGCAGCTGTGCCTTATCAATATCCCCCTGATAATAGAATTTTCCTTCGCCGGCTGTAAAACTATGTTCATCCTTATCACTCTCAATGGCATCTAAATTCGTCAGATTCTGAATCTTATCATAATCGCCATAATCGGTGATCTCTCCCTCTTTGGTTACGTGGAAGGTGTTTACGACATAAACACCGTTCAATTCTCCATTCTGCTCCAGCCTGACATATACATTTTCATTTTTTGTATATTTTGCATCAGAAGCAGCGGATGCTGTGATTCCCATTGTAAAAGCCAGTCCCAACGCTATTACTCCGGGGATCAATTTCTTTCCATATTTTTTCATAATAGACCTCCAATTCATAATTTGTTTGTTTCATCTGTATCGTCATACGAATTCGATTTGCTCACGCTCAGAAATCCTTCTGTTTTCACCGCAGATGCAGGAGTTTCCTCTTCAGTCATATCGGTTTCTGAATCGCTTCTGCCTGGGAAGAAATTAGCTTTCAAAGTAGTAAACGGAAACAGTTAGACAATCAGCATTAAAAGCGCCGGCAGACAAAGGTTGACTAAAACCAGCGGCAGCAATGCGCCGCGTCCAATCAGAATACCCATAGCAACTACCATGCTGTTGGAAGAAGCAAGCGCAAGAGCAAAGCCTGCAATTGCCAAAACCGCAGCAGATATCAGAACGGAAGGGATCGTTTCTCCCATAGTTACCTGAAGTGCGCGTTTTACAGGAAGTTCCTTTCTATTCTTTAAGTAGTTATTTGTCAGCAAAATTGCATAGTCAATGGTCGCTCCCATCTGAACTGTGCTGACCACAAGGTAACCCAGATAAATCAGGCTGCTACCGGTAAAGTATGGAATCGCCATATTGATCCAGATAGATGCTTTGATAACCAGGATTAGAGGAATCGGAATCAGCCAGGATTTCGTCATAAATGCCAGAATCAGATATATCGCAATGATTGTAATAACACTGACAACCCAATTATCGCTTTCCACTGTTGTTTTCATATCATAGAGATTGGCACTCTGTCCGCAGGAAAGAATATCATCGCCGAAATATTCGCTGGCGGTACTGCGTACATTTTCTACTAACGAAAAGGATTCTTCACTTTCATCCGGCAAATCAGAATAAATAATGATTCGTGCATAATGCTCCCCGTAAAAATTATTCCGAATTTCATCAGAAAGATACTCCGGCGGAATTTCTGCTCCTACCTGTGTTGTGTAGGACAGTACCTCTGTCACATGATCCATTGCCTGAATATCCTCGCATAAAAGCGCTTCTTTTGTGCGGTCAGTATTGGGAACCATAAGAACCATAGTATTCTTTTTGCCAAATTCTTCATTGATCGTTTCAGCTGCTGCCGTTGGCGTATCGCTTGCACCATATGTAAATTGGTTTTGCTTTTGTGCCGGATAACAGATCACGCACAACAAAACTGTGACTGCAAAGACTGGAATCGCAATGCGAACAGCTACTTTACCGGCGCCCTTAAAGTTTGGCATAAAGCTGCGATGACGTGTCTTGTCGATCCACTTGTTTAACAAAAGAATTGCTGCCGGTAGGAATGTCATACAGGAAACAAAGCTCAAAACAACGCCCTTAACCAGACTAATACCCATATCCGGACCAATCCGGAAATTCATCAGAGTAAGGGCAACAAATCCAAAGATGGTCGTTAATGCACTTGCAAGAATTGATTTCATAGAATCTTTCATAGCAAGTTTCATTGCCGCAGTATCATTCTTTGCGGTCAGTCTGTGTTTCTGGAAGCTGTGAGACAGGAAAATCGCATAGTCAAGAGATACCGCCAACTGCAAAATGGGAGCAACCGCCAGGGTAACATAAGAAATCTCTCCACGGAATACTTCCGTTCCCAGATTGATCAAAGCTGCCGCGCCTATGGCTGTCAAATAGATGAACGGCTCAATCCAGCTGGATGTGGCAAGCATCAAAATCAAAATAATCAATGGTGCTAAAATACAGATAGCCTTTACTGTTTGTGACACAGCCAGTCTCTGTGCATCTGCCTGCTCCACCGCCGCACCAGACATCAGCGTTTCTTCCCCTAGAAGATCTTGTATTCTCTCTGTAGCAGCTTTCTCCTCTCCATCGGCAATTGCTACGGAAAATAGTGCATTACCATTCTTGTAGTAATCATCTACCATATCCTGATCCTGAACTTCCAGCGGCTTCTTGATATCCACTACGTCATCCAGCCAGCTGACATCCTCGATACCTTCCAGTTCAGACAGCTGTTGTTTTATCTGCAGCCCCTCCTGAATGGAGACGTTTTCCACCCTGACATTACAGTTAGGAAGTGCTTCTACAAATTCGTCGGACATGGTATTCAGTGCTATTGTAGAATTTGCATCCGGCGGAAGATAGTCGGTCATGTTATAGTTGATCCCAACCTTCGTAAAAAATATGAAGGTGAAGAGAACTGTTAATATAAGCACAAAACCGACAACCAGCTTTTTGCGCTTGATTACAAAATCTGAAATTCCGTTCATTTTTCTTCATCCTCCTTCGTTATTTTTCCAAAGGACTCCGCAATCAGCCTGACAATTCGGTCTGTTCCTATAGAGGCTGAATTCAGGCAGACATCATAGTTATAGGGAACGCCCCAGTCCTTACTGGTGTGGTACTCATAGTAAGCTTTCCGCTGCTTATCCTTCTGCCGGACAAGGGCTTCTAACTTTTTCTGAATCATATTTGGGAATTCTCGTTGTATTCGCTGCACCCTGTATGACAAAGGCGCTGTTATAAATACATTGACAACCAGATGTCCCGAATCCTTCAAAACCTCCTCTGCACAGCGTCCAACAATAATACAATCACCATTATTTGCCTGCTCAATTATGTGACGTTTCTCCAGTTCAAAAACAATATCGCCTGGAGACATACCATAAAATTCACGTCTGTTGCCATGATATACCGACGTATAAAGAAATGGGTTCGTCAGCTTTTCTTCCGCTTCCTTCAGAAGTTCCTGCGGCAATCCACTAAGAGAAATTGCCTGTTCCATCAGCTGCTTATCCAAACAGGGAATTTCCAGCATTCCTGCAGCTTTTTCTGCAATTTCATGACCGCCGCTTCCATATTCCCTGCTGATACAGATAATTCTGTTCATTTTGATTACCTCCTTGTTCTGACGAAAGGAATAAGATTGCTTTCGCTTGATAATTATATAATAGAGGAGAAAAGTTAAACGAAAGTAAAAAATGAAATGTTTTTTGCATGATAAAAAAATACGATACACAATTGATACTTTGTGAGGTGTCGCTTGAAATTTCACACCCGTTTCATTTTGGCTTCTTTTCCTGCGAAGTAAAGGGAATATACAATATACAATGTTCCATATATAAATAATAAATGTACCCAATGTAAAGGCATAACTTGATAAAAGCAATTCTTCAAATTGCTTTTCCAATCAGAAAACGATAGCATCAAAAAGAAAACGTTAACTCCTAAAATAAAACGATAACTTGCTATCGTTTTATTTTGCCCCGAAAATGACAAACAGCCACAGTAATTTTCTTCTCACTGTGGCTGTTATCGTTTGATAATTTCCGTAAATGTGCTTATTTCTCGGCTTTTTTACAATAAAAATGCACCCAACGATTGTATCATTCGTTAGGTGCAGATATGTTCCGAGGAGACTAAAATAAAACGATAAGGGTGCAAATAAAAACCTTGTAATTTCCGTACTTTTCTGTTATGATAAAAAAGAGCAAGTAATACATTTTCCCCAAGTAAGTAGACTATTTTTATGAGCAAACGTAGAAATGAGGATAAAATTATGGATAAAAAAAGAAAAGTAGAACAAGTTAAATTCATACCCTCACTACCTAAATTATACTACAGTGTAGGCATATATTGTCGCATAAGTACTCGAAGTCAAGAACAGTTACGCAGCATGGCAAATCAAGTTTCATGGCTTACACAAAAAGTTTCTGAAAATTTTCGCTGGAGATTAGTAGATATCTATCTTGATTTTCGTTCAGGTACTGAATCAGACAATTGAGAAGAGTTTCAACGAATGATAAAGGATTGTGAAAGAAAAAAACTTGATATCGTTCTGACCAAAAGCATAAGCAGATTCGGAAGAAACACAGCTGAAATTCTTGATACATTGCAAAAACTTACTAATTTTGGCACAGAAGTAATATTTGACGAAGAAAACATCAGCACTGCCAGTGGTGAAAATACTTTCATTATTTCTTTGATTGAAGCAATCGCACAAGACGAAAGTGAAAACCGCAGCCAAAATGTTTACTGGGGTATCAAAAAGAAAGTCATTGATGGCACATCTAATATTTATACTCGCAAATGCTATGGATATACCAATGACGAAAATGGCGAACTAATAATTCAGTCTCAAGAAGCAGAGGTCGTACAACTGATTTTTGATTTGTATTTACAAGGTAAAAGTATTGTTGGAATCAAGAAAGAACTGGAACAGCGGCACATATCATCTCCTTCTGGAAAAACACAATGGTATAATAGAACAATTGATAATATTTTGAGTAATGAAAAATATGTTGGGGACGTTATCGTTTTCAAAACATACACCACTGGGTTTCCCAATCGAAAACGAGTTACCAATTCCGGAGAGAAAAACAAATATTTATCCGCTAAAAGTCATCCTGCAATTATTTCAAGAGAGGATTTCGATGCAGTGCAGGATGAAAAATTGAGAAGAAGCAATGTTATTCGTGATGGAAATGGTGTTAGGAGAAAAAATACAAAATATAGCTCCAAAAAAGAAAACCAATAAATATTATCTACTCGGATATAATGAAAAAAAGGAGTGTGATCACTATCAAAACACTCATACTTAATGGATCTCCACGAAAAAACGGCGATACAACTTTTCTGATTCAAGAATTAACGAAACAGCTGCATGGAGACATTAAAATTGTTAACGCCTATACTGCAAATATTTCTCCCTGTATCGACTGCCGGAAATGTCGGGAACAATTCGGATGTATCATAAAAGATGAGATGCAGGAAGTGTATCAGTATCTTGAAACATGTGACAATGTTGTAATCGCATCGCCGATCTACTTCTCGGAACTGACGGGAAAGCTGTTGGATATTGGCAGTCGGCTGCAGCTATATTTTTCTGCCAAACAGTTTTTGCATGAATCACCAGAGTTAAAACAAAAAAAGGGAGTAGTTTTACTGGCAGGCGGCGGTTCCGGAAATCCGCAAAAAGCCTATGAAACGGCAGTATGTCTCATGCATTATATGAATGTACAGCAGATCTACCCTTTGGTTTGCAGCCATAATACAGATCACGTTCCTGCCGAAAAAGATGAAAGAGCTTTGACCGAAATAGAGAAAGCCGTTGAATTCTTGAATCCGTCCAGAGAAGAGATTTTATTTTCTGTTGCTTCTGTCACTATGAAAAGTACACCAAGTGAAAAAATTGATCTGTTTCGTTCCCTCTTCCGTGGAAGAGAAGATGTTTATGCATTACGATGGCAAAATCAAAAGACCGGAAAAAGTGGTTATTCCCCTGTATGCCGAAATAAGTGGATACCTGGTATTTGTCATCTGCCTCAGGTAAAGTGCGCTGACTGCAATTATCGCAGTTATGCGCCAGTTACGGACAAGACAATTTATCTTCATCTTGCAGGAAAGGATTTGCTGTGTCGGGATGTTGTTGGAATTTACCCTATGCTCCCAGATGAAACGACCTATTTTCTTGCGATTGATTTTGACGAAGAAAACTGGATGGAGGATGTTTCAGCAGTCAGACAAGTTTGTCAGGAACATCATATTCCAGCATCTGTGGAACGCTCCCGTTCCGGAGACGGTGCTCATTTGTGGATATTTTTTGATACACCAATTTCAGCAAAAACAGCACGGCAACTTGGCTCTTGTCTGCTGACTTTGGCTATGCAGCAACGTCATGAAATTCATTTTGATTCCTATGATAGAATGTTTCCAAATCAGGATACCATGCCTTCCGGTGGCTTTGGCAATCTGATCGCACTTCCACTGAAAAAACAGGCACTTGTTCAAGGAAACAGTGTTTTTGTCAATGAAAAATTTATTCCCTATGCTGACCAGTGGGCTTATCTTTCCACTATTTCAAAAATGCAGATTTCAGAAACAGAACAATTTATTCAAATACACAGGAAAGATACGGATTTGGGCGAATTGTTTCGGGAAGAAACATCTGACAAACCATGGATACTGCCCATCTCAAAAAGCAACCAACTATGTGCGTATCCAGAAGAAATTCACGTAGTTATCTCAAATCTGCTTTACATTCCCAAAGTCGGTATTACGCAAAATGGTCTCAATCGAATCAAAAGGCTGGCTGCTTTCAAAAATCCCGATTTCTATAAAGCACAAGCAATGCATATGTCCACTTATGGAAAACCTCGTGTGATTTCTCTTGCCAGCGAAGATGAAAACTATATCATGCTACCAAGAGGCTGCAAAGAAGCGTTGATGCAACTGATGATGGAAAATGATTCAAAGGTTCATTTTACTGATGAAACTGTTTCCGGCAGAACAATTAACGTTTCATTTTGCGGAACGCTGCGTCCAGAACAACAAGATGCAGTACAGGCTCTGACAACATATGATACTGGCGCTTGCAGCAACCACGGCATTTGGAAAAACAGTAACCGCCGCCGGAATTATTGCAAAACGCAAAGTCAATACCTTGATTTTGGTACATACCCAGGCACTCTTGGAGCAGTGGAAAAAATCTTTGACCGAATTTCTGGATATTCACGAAGTATTACCGGAAGAACCTGTCAAACGTGGACGAAAAAGAAAACGTTCACTCATTGGACAGCTTGGAAGCGGTAAAAATACACTGAATCAGATTATTGATATTGCAGTAATGCAATCATTATATCATGATGGCGAGGTCAAGCCCGTAGTCAATCAATACGGAATGGTTCTGGTAGATGAGTGTCATCATATTTCAGCATTCAGCTTTGAAGCAATCCTACGGGAAACACATGCAAAATATGTATACGGATTGACAGCAACACCGAAACGATCAGACGGACATCAGCCCATTATTTTTATGCAGTGCGGTCCAATCCGCTATCAGGCAGATGCAAAAGAATACGCACAAAAACATAATTTTTCTCACATTCTTATACCCAGATTTACAAAATATCGAGCTGTCACAGATGAAAAAATGACAATTACACAGCATTACCAGGCAATTTGTGAAAGCAATACCCGAAATCAGATTATTTCTGAGGACGTAAAACAGGCTGTTTCGGATGGCAGAACACCCATTGTCATTTCAGAACGCACCTTCCATATTACCAAGCTATATGAACTTTTGCAAAATTCCGCTGACCATGTTATCATTCTGAATGGAAAAGGAACTGCAAAAGAAAAGCGTGAACGGCTTGCAATGATACAAACTCTCCCGGAAAATGAAAGCGTCACTCTCCTTGCAACAGGAAAATATATCGGTGAAGGCTTTGATTTCCCACGATTAGACACACTATTTCTGACAATGCCGATTTCATGGTCTGGTACGCTGGCACAATATGCTGGACGACTGCACAGGGAACATGATGGAAAAACCAGTGCTGTCATTTACGACTATGCAGATCTGCACATTCCCATGTTTGAAAACATGTATAAGAAACGATTAAGAGGATATGCGCAACTCGGTTATACACTTGCTGCACAGCAACAGAAAGAAATCGATTTTCAGAGTATTTATTCCAATGAAAAATATATAAAAGATTTGCTTTTGGATATAGCCTCAGCGAAATGCTCACTCGTCATTTGCGGCGGATACTATTCTACAGGATATGTGAATCAGATTTTGAAAATCGCTGAAACGCTTTATGCAAACAACGTGTCAATGAAGGTAATCATCAAAAAATCAAGCATCACCTATCATGAAAAATTGGTACAGTTATTTTCATTTCATGGATTTCAGTGTACGTTAAAAAATCATATCAATCACAGTTTTGCTATCATTGATGAGAAAACTGTATGGTATGGCTGTTCTGAGTTATTTGCTGCTTCGGACGATATTTGCGTACTGCGTATGATGGATGAGGAATTGGCTGGGGAGTTGGCTTTGAATTGATTGCACTGTCCATTCAAGTCGCTTTTCCAATCAGAAAACGATAGCATCAAAAAGAAAACGTTAACTCCTAAAATAAAACGATAACTTGCTATCGTTTTATTTTGCCCCGAAAATGACAAACAGCCACAGTAATTTTCTTCTCACTGTGGCTGTTATCGTTTGATAATTTCCGTAAATGTGCTTATTTCTCGGCTTTTTTACAATAAAAATGCACCCAACGATTGTATCATTTGTTAGGTGCAGATATGGTTGCGGCGGCAGGATTTGAACCTACGACCTTCGGGTTATGAGCGATTAACATAAGGTTTTTTGCTGTTTCTCAGCATACGGTATACGTTAAAATGTGCCTATTTTACGTTGTTTTTTTAATTTTGTATTACTCATCCTACACGCTGTGGGCAACTTTTATGGGGTCAAATAAGGGGTCAAAAACTGGGTTCTTCTAATAAATTGTCTATTGTTAAAAGCCCAATAAATAATCTGCTTATTTAGAAGTCATTTCTTATTCTATTGGGACATCAATTCTGGCAGTAGCAACACAAACATTATTTTTAATAATATAACACTCAACAAAATGCGGTCCTCTAAAATCTGTATGTTCATGTCTTCTGGTATGTAAATAGTTGCTATTAATTATTTCACCACGCGTCATTTGCCCACGTTCAGCTTCATCACCAACATTTCGTACTTTCCACAATACCTTATACGGTGTTGGGGTATCCGTTTCGCAATAGAAAGTAAGATTTCTTGAATGAGGTAGCCATTCCCTACATTTTAAGATATTTGATAAAAGCTTTGGACGAAAGCCATTTGCCTCGACATTGCAATCAATTTTAGCAGAGTAACAAATATCTACTTCATATTTATCTTGTATATACTCTTCTGTGCTTGCAAATGTGTAATTCTTAACTACATTGGCATAAGAGTTTTCGACAGATTCATTTTCACTGTACTGCCAATAGTCATGATTAAAGATTTTATACCACGAATCGTAAGCTTGTTTTTTTGTACAATCAGATTTAAAAGTAATATCTAACTTACTGAATTTATCACTTAAGCGTTGTTTCCAATTATTCATTTTATCCCTATCTTTTTGCTTCAACAATAAGGATTTCGTTCCATCTGTAGGATTATAAACCTCTATTGATGTTTCAAGTCTATTCAGTATATTTTTCATTGTATAATAAAAACATTCATCTAAGCGCTCATATTCAACAAAACATTCATGACATAGTACAGACTGTATAAGTCCTCCTGGCATTTGCCAACTACTACGAGATTTGCAAAACATTTTTGATAAACGAACAACGCTTCTAAGTTTATCACCCTTATCTTTTACAGCATCACTAAACCAGTTGTTAATTGCCATAGGATTACGTTCCTGCCAACTACTTCCTGCATGATAATATATATCATCAGCAGTTTTCTTATACACCGCAAAATCAACATGATACCCATCCGCATATTCTATTCTGACACAATTGGTTAACGCTTCAGGCTCTTTCTTAAAATTCGAACATTTCTTTTTCAAAGCATTTGCGACAGTATGTTTTATGGTTGTGGTTCCAATATCTTCACCAATGTTATCTTCCTCGAAGATAATTGCAATATCTATATCATAATCATTGCTATCATTCTGTACTACAGTCGACATAGCAATACTGCCCTGTTCTTTTGTATCATAAATATAATAGCTGGTTTCGTTTTCATCATTAAGTTCCTCAATACCAGATTTCAAACGGTCGATATTTATTTTTTTCTTATCTCGCAAATCTGATTGTATATCTCCTGGAAGTATAGTGTAATCACTATAAAACTCATCAAATTCTTTTGATAAATCAAACATATTGAACCTCCTCAAGTTCTCCACAATTTACCCTTATTTGCTCCGTTCACATACAAACCAAACGTGTAACAAGGTGTATTACTTCCTATGTAATGATGAACAACAATGTCTACCATTCTGTTTGTCCTCATGCCAATAATCTTACCAAATTCAAGCGACATGCAGCTTGGAATAGAAGCTGCAATATGTATTACTTTCAATTTAGGATATTCATTTGTAAGTTGATTTTGAATGACATCATCTATTATGTTTTTATATTCTTGCAATTGTTGTAAATATTTGATAACATTATCTTTTGGAGTATTAAGAGCAAGATGAGTGATATCTGTAGAGAATTGAGATAAATCCGCATCTCTAACTTTATGAGAAATAGAAATTGCTAATACAATCTCACTTGCATTTGCATCTATATTTTGAGGCGAAGTGATATTAAGCTTATCCCATCCTTTTTTTATTTCTTTTTTAGATGCTTTCTGTAATGCATAATAATGCCCGCCATTATGTGCGTTATATTCAAAATAATGTGATATTTTAGCTGTTTCCAGAAAAGTACCTGCATAAACTGTATATGGTATCGGAGCCATTCCTGTAAAATAAGTTTTTTTCTGCTCCGTTGCTTTTGCAGAAAATTTTACTGTTGCATTCTCTATCTGCTTGCAAATAGCTTGATTTGTTCTTTGATTAATTGCTATGCCTCCATCGAAAAGCTGCACAAAATCAATGATTTGTTCTTTAACCTTATGCTCAGCGAGTTTTAAATCACTAAGAGCTTTAGGGTCATCTATGTCTTTCTGTGCTGCTATTCCATACATATTAAGAACATACACACGCTTTTTTAAATTGAATTTTAATATTAAACCCAGGGCTATTAAAATAAATCCAACTATCACCCTTAATAAATATCCGCCTTCATTTTCAGGTGTCTGAAATTTTAAAAGTTGAAAAATAGCATCGATTGCAGCATCTGATATCGTTGGAATACCAGATGCAATTAATCCAATCCCCGTAAAAGCCAATGTGTTTGAAACACTATCCTCTTCTTTCCCTCTAAACAAATTTATAAAATAAACAACAGCAGCTATAGCAATAAGAACAATTGCAATGGCAATGTTATAAGTCATAACTCTTAATCCTCCTCAAACTCCACCTGTCTTTTCATCAGCATAGGCAAAATCATTTTTTGTTATATCTTCAAAATCAATCTAAGCATTACTTAAAGACTGATAATCGTATCCTATTCTTAAGAATTGTATTGTCGCTGGTACTTTTACTCGTGTATCCTCATTAAATGTTCTGTTCATTACTATATCATCTCTTTCTGTTGTGACATCTCATATTGAAAAATCAATCACAAAAATCATCCATTAACCCATAATAATTATATCACAGGCAATAAGTTTTTTCAAGACTTCTCGTCAAAATAAAAAATCCATAAGCTCAATTAAGAGCCTACGGATTTTCTCTTACTATATTTTCATCTTCTTATCAACATATTCTTCAATCGATTCCACAGGAACTTTATATCTGTTCCCCTCTTTGAATCCTTTCAATTCTCCTGTTTGAAGCAGTCTATAGAACGTACTTCTCCCGATTTTCAAAATCTCCATGACCTCTTCACGGGTAAGTATTTCTTTCCCTGTAATTGTTTCCCTCATGATGAAATCCTCCTCATTTTCTGTTGATGTATTTTTCAAGCTCCTCTGCTTTTATCGCTGTCCTTCTCCGACTTATTTTTACTGCTGACAAATCACCTAAGCGTATCAGCCTGTAAACTGTATGAACACTGACACCTAACACTCTTGCTGTCTCCTGAACTGTGAGCATATATTTTGTCTCGGTATATTGAATGCTCGTCATGAATCTCACCTCCTCAGATTATTATAAATATGTTCGTATTTTTTCGGAGCATTTGGTGACATTTTGTATTGCTGAGAATATTCTTCCTGCGATTCAGGTTGCTATTACTTCCACTTTCACATTATTGCAGATTTATTTGGATTGTTTCGATATTTATGAAAAAGAAAATAAGACCTGATTACTCGGAAAATCAAAAATAAAATAATCCGAAATAATCAGGTCTCTTTTCAACTAGCTCACAGCGATTCACACTACCAAATCATCTAAAACTTATTCAGCATCACTTCTTGTATAAAAAGTATTTCTTCCAGAACCATGTTTGACAAGCACCCCGCCTTCTACAAGCTGTTTGATAGAGTTTTCAACAGACGCTTTACTCAAGGTAGGACAAAGTTCCATTACTTCACTTTTGGTAAACTTTCCAATTTTGTTATAAACAGCTCTTCGTACCATTTCAATGGCTGGAAGTTTCTCGCTCACAACATCAACACGTTCTTCAAAATCACGATAGGCAGATAAAATTGTTTTCAGCAAATATTTAATAAATGGAGTTGGGTCTTCCTCATTCTCATACCAGCCCTTCTGACAAGATTCCAGAACGTCATAGTAAAGGTTTTTATTCTTAGCAATTTTGTTTTCAAGTGAAATATATCTGCCAATAAAATATCCTGACCTATAAAGCAGAAGTGTTGTCAACAATCTGCTCATTCTGCCGTTACCATCGTTGAACGGATGAATGCAAAGAAAATCATGAATAAATATAGGAATTAAAATCAATGCATCAATTTCCTGTGTATCAATGATGCGATTAAAACTTTCACAAATCGCATCAATTGCAGAAGGGGTTTCATACGGCGGCAAAGGTGTAAACAAAATGAACTCATGTCCATCCGCATCTATAGCGCTAATATAATTTTGATTGTTCTTAAAAGTTCCACCGATACTTTTATGAGAATATTGATACAAATCACGATGAAGCTGTAGAATATAATTTGAGCGAATAGGAATATACTCAAAATTCTCATGAATCGTATTCAATACATCACGATACCCCATAATTTCTTCTTCATCACGATTACGAGGAGTTGTCTTATCAACAATCAATTGCTTTAAACGTGTATTTGTGGTACGGATTCCTTCTATCTCATTAGAAGCCTCTGTACTTTGGATTTTTGCAATCTCAATTAATCGATTAAGTTCAACAGGCTTCTGTTTCAAATATGACTCCTGCCGTCCCTTGAATTCATGAATCTGTGCCACAAGTCCCAATATCTCGCTATCCCATGTTCTGCTTTTCAAACTGCTATAGTCAAATATTCGCATAGCTTCATCTCCTTTATCCTAATTATAGTCTATTTTAGGAGATTAGTCAAGAGATTATGTGCATCTCTATGAAATAATCAAGTCTATTTTCAGATTACTTACAATCTGCTCTAACAACAAACAAAAATAATGAAATTTGTCATATTGCACAACTGCATAACAGTGCTTTTGTCTATTTTTACATATTGACAAATCTCTATATGTAGCATATAATATAAATAGATAAACTTGAATGTGAGGTGATAAGATGGAACTGGATGTAAAAAGAACAGCAGTCATTTTTAAGGCATTTTGTGATGAGAATCGCATTAAAATTTTACAGCTTTTATCCGACGGTGAAAAATGTGCTTGCAAATTGCTTGAAGAAATGAACATTACTCAGCCTACGCTTTCCCATCATATGAAAATTCTATGTGACAGCGGTATTGTTGAGGGACGTAAAGAAGGCAAATGGATGCACTATTCCATATCAAAAGAAGGTACAGAATATGCAAGGAAATGCTTTAACATATTAACCGATACAAATCATACAACAGAAAATCTGTCGTGTTGCGAAGAGTAATTTTATTATTTTTTGCACACGACTAAAATTCAACGCATAATATAGATATATTTCTACAGCAAATCTGAGTATTTATGCACAACCCAAAACGATTTTCAAAACAACTCATATACAGCAATACAAGTTAAAAAGACAAAAATTTCAAAGGCAAACCTTAAAAAGGTATGGTATAATTGGATATTAGCTTATAATGCGCATAGGAGCCTTGACAACTTTGAATTAAGATATGATAAATCTTTAAATCCATCTTTTGACCTTTATTTACTATCATCAGATGAACTATTTCAAATAATATCAAATTCATCTACTAAAAAAAGCTCTTTAGAATCCAAAGTAAAGCAAATTTATAAAGAACAGAGTAACTTTGAATCAGATTTTTCCTATATAAAAGATCATTCAAGGACAATAGCCATTGAAAATATTGACCAGAAAATTTATACTGATTACAAGAAGATATTTCATTGGACGAATGAACTAAAAGAAACATATCAATTAAGAATAGAAGAATTATGCAAAACGATACAAAATTTGATTCTTACAGCAATTGAGAATAAGCAACATTATATTTGTAGTTATAACGACTTTTACAATATAGTAGATAAAATTGTTGACAGAATTACTAAAAAAGCATATACTCCAGACTATGCTTTATTCTCAAGCACTATTAATCTTACTCTCGAAAATGAAAAGATAATAAATTCAAGAGAATTCAAACAGTTACACGCATGTGAAATTTCCGAAAATAGTATACGCTTATATCTCACTAATCAGTTATATTACAACGACTACAGATATCGCTCTTTAAGCAATTTAAAAGCGGATAAAATTGAAAATACAGAAATAACTGCTTACGAAAACTTTTCAAATGTGGTAGAAAGACTAAAACACAAAAATACTGATAATCCTTTTGATCGTCTTGATTTAACTACATCTCAAAGTAATGTTCTTGCTCCTGATGAACAAATCAGAAAAGGAGTATGCATTCATTTAACTGAAGACGGCATAGAAGATAGAAAACAAATATCCTGGAGTGATGAAATTGACTAGAATAGAATTAGAACAAGAAGCCATAATTGTAAGTAGATATTGTGAAATAATTTCCAAGTTAATGGAGTATGCTTCAGAATTAAGCTTAATAAAATTATATACTTTTGCCTTTTTATACAATAAAACTGTATTGAACAATTGGAATGCGTATAATGGCGGCAATACTAAAGATGTTGTATATAAGTGTCTATCTTTGCTATCAGGATCGTTCAAAGAATTATGTCAGCATATGCCATTTATTATATGTGCCTTAGATATTCTGTGTCAGTCAAAAAAGCTGATAGTTTGCGATAATTATGTAAAATATCCTGGTATAATAAAAAAGAATGCCTCTTTACCTATATTAGCGATAATATATAAAGCGCTAGATGAAAGTAAGTATTTTACTGATAGACAGTTTTTAAAGGAGGTCATGCGTAATGTTTAAGATAGAAGAACTATGTTTAATTAACGGTGAACAAACATATTCATATCGTTTTACAAATGGCATTAACTATTTTCAAGGCAAGAATAACACTGGCAAAACTGTATTCTTCAATTTTTTAGACTTCATGTTTGGAACTGACAAAAACTATGCGAACTATCCATGGTTTAAAAGTACTCTCTCAAAAGCCGTTCTTACATTCGAATATAACAATATTCGCTATGAACTTACACGCTCAATTGATGGAAAAAGCAACTATTTTCGATATTGTGATGAAAAACTTGGTGATTCTATTGATATTACGGAATACAAGCAGAAAATAAATTCAATCTTCAGCGTTTCAAGTGATTACGATGCAACTCTATATGAATTTACACATGAGCATTTGACTTACCGTTCATTCACTATATTTAATTTTCTTGACGAAAAGAACCAAGGAAAAATCAATGACTTTCTTACAAAATGCAGCGACATTAAATATGCAGTGCATCTTACGCCAATTCTAAATTATATCTTCAATAATAATCTTGATAGGATAATTGAACTAACTACTTTATTAAATAACTTACAAACAGAACTCAGAGAACTTGAAAAGAAAAAAAATTCTTCCGATTATCTATTATCACGTATTAATAAGAACTTAAAAATACTGAATATAACTGAAAACTTTGTAGGAAATAATCAATCAAAAATTTATGAATTATTAAATCAAGCAATATATTCTGACCGAGTAAATAATAAAAAATCAAATCAAGAACAATCTATTTCTGAATTGCGTTCCATTCTCAACAGTATTGAGGAACAACTAAAAGTATATAATAACATAAAAAATGATGCTGCCAAAATTGATACTGAAATGAAGAATCGCACACAACTTTTACAAAAACTATATCAAATGATAGAGGAAAATACCAATTACTCTTATTTAGTAACCCCAATAATAGATCTAATTGAACAGCTTAATAAAAGCATTTCCTTTCAACGATTAACAATTGAGGACAAAACCATAGCTGAATTAACTAAACAAAAATCCAAGATAGTATCTCGAATAAAGGATAATACCTCACGCTTCAAACGATATTCGTTAGAAGATAAAGAAAAAGCATTTGTTTTTATCGAGAGTGATTTACAGGAATATCAATTGAGCAGTGATGACGATATCAATAAAATTAAAAGACAAATTTCTGAATTGAAAAAGGAAATACGAAATTTACAAAATCAAGATGATACTAAAAAAATAAAAAAAGTTTCTAATTATATAACTTCACTATACTCACAAGGAAAAAATGTTTCATCATTTATAAAAGATGATTTAAAACAAAATGAATTTGAAATTACTTACATAAAGAAAGGTAATACGCTAGCACCATCTATTCTTGAAAAAAACAATGAAAAGTCTAAACGTGTGAATTACGTTATTGGTAGTCTGGCACGACAAACATTAATCCAATTATGTGGTTACCTTGGTTTATTAAAATTGATTCTTTCAGAAAGAAATGTCCCCGTTATTCCATTACTGGTAATAGATCATATATCTAAGCCCTTTGATAAAGAAAACATTAAAACACTGGGAGTAGTACTCGAAAAATTTGTTGAGGATATTTCACCTGAAAATATCCAAATTTTCATATTCGATGATAAGGAACCTTCAGATTTAAATTTCAATCCAAGTAATATTGAACATCTTCAAAACGATAGTAAAACTGGATTCAACCCATTCTTTCAAGGAAAACTGGTTCCATAAAAACAAAGCAGTATCGTACAATTATGCGGTACTGATTTGTTGTATTAAAAATAATGATACCGATAGCAACCAAAAAATAATTCTTACAGTGAGCAAACCCAAAACATTTAACTCTAAAAAACAATTACTATTCTGCCGAAGATAGCTGAAAATCTATATAACTACAGGCTTTCACAAGAAAAATATATTGCTGAAAATGCTCTGCCACATACAGAATATGTGTTTATTTCATCAGTCGGAACTATTGTTGACCCAAGAGATTTTCAGCGCTATTTTAAAAATCTTCTTAAAAAGCATGATATTCGTGAAATCAACGTTCATGGTCTGAGGCACACTTTCGCTACAAGAGCTTTGGAATCGGGAATGTCTGTAAAAACTCTGTCAAAAATTTTAGGGCATTCCAATGTCGGGTTCACCCTTGACACTTACACTCATGTTACAGAAGATTTAATGTCAGAAGCTATTTCAAATATGGGAGATTTTCTCAAATATGAACTGCTATCCTGCTCCTGATTTATTTATTGAGAGAAGTCTTTAATGAGGCTTCTCTCTTAAAATTTACATCTACAAACAAACCCAAAAATCCCTAAAAAATAATGTCACTACACAACTAATATGTATATACAAATACTACAA
>ENA-UONY01001317-UONY01001317.1-human-gut-metagenome-genome-assembly--contig:-CS9-NODE-1317-length-21693-cov-5.388114_pt1 | contig 21693 bp, 17 predicted proteins | sample MGYA00242465_ERZ724012 | MGnify/ENA metagenome assembly ERZ724012 | reverse complement strand
GTCGAAATCAGCCTCGATCTCTCCCGCGCGGCGGCGAGCGATGCGCTGGAGGATACGGTCAATTACGCCGAAATCGAAGAACGGATCACCCGTCTGGCCTCGGAATCGAGCTTTCTGCTGATCGAACGGCTCGCCGGCGCCATTGGAGAACTGGTGCTCGAATATCCGCCGGTGGAGCAGGTCCGTGTGCGGGTGGAGAAACCCGGTGCCGCGCGTTACGCCCGCGCCGTCGCCGTCGAAATCACAACCGGGCGCAGCCGTTAGGCGGGGAGAGGTACGATGCTCGGAAAACGTGCCAAACGACCGATCGGACTCGACGAGTTCGATGCCGGAATTTTTTCCATCTGGAACAGAAGACGCATGCTGCTCACCTCCGGGGAGTTCGTCACCGGAATGTTCAACGCGATGCCGGTCAGCAGCGGATTTTTCGGTGAACTGTGGGGCGTGCCGGCGGCGATCGTCTTTGTCCGCCCCCAGCGGCGGACCTTCGAATTTCTCGAAGAGTATTCCACCTTCACGCTCTGCGGATTTTCCGACCGGAAATATCAGGAGGTGGTCGAACAGCTCGGCAGCGTCTCCGGGCGCGACGTGCCGGACAAGATCGCCCGCGCCGGACTCACCCCGGTCGCGGCGAAGAAGGTCGACGCCCCGATCTACCGCGAGGCGGAGCTCGCCGTGGAGTGCACCCGGCTCTGCCGTGGCAAGCTCGACGGCCGCAATTTCTTCCTCAAATCCCTGGTGGAGGAGCACTACCCCGACCGCGATTACCACAGCTTCTACATCGGCCGGATCGAAGCGGTCACCGGAATCGGCAAGTACGTGAAGGAATAGAGGGGGGAACCGGTCCGGATGGAAGAGAATCTCACCCCGATGATGCGGCAGTACCGGGAGGCGAAGGCGTCGATCCCCGCCGATGCGGTGCTGCTCTTCCGGCTCGGCGACTTCTACGAGGAGTTCTTCGAGGATGCCGAGCGGGTGAGTTCCGTGCTCGAACTCACCCTCACCAAGCGGCAGGGGGTGCCGATGTGCGGCTTCCCCTACCACGCGCTGGAGAACTACCTCCCCCGGCTGGTGGCGGCGGGCGTCAAAGTCGCCATCGCCGAGCAGATGGAGGACCCCAAGCTGGCGCAGGGAATCGTCAAGCGGCAGGTGACCCGCATCATCACCCCGGGCACGATCATCGACAACGCACTGCTCAACCCGGCCTGCAACAACTATCTCACCGCCCTCGTCGCGGGGCGCGACCGCAGTGCGCTGGCCAGTCTCGACATCAGCACCGGAGAGTTCCGGGTCACCGAAACCGCTTCGCCGGAGAAGCTCCGGACCGAACTCGACCGGCTCAACACCCGCGAATGCGTCATCTCCCACAAGCTCGCGGCCGAGTTCCGCGCCAACGACTCCTGGCCGGAGACCCGGAACAAGATCCTCTGGACCGAGCTCGACTCCGACGAGTTCGAATTCGAACGCTCGGAATCCTTCCTCAAGGAACATTTTCAGGTCGCCACCCTCGACGGATTCGGCTGCCGCGACCTGCCGCTTTCGGTTGCCGCCGCCGGCGCGGTGCTCCGCTACGCCACCGAGAACCTCCGGCAGGACGCCGCCCACATCAACCGGCTCGAACTCTATTCGCTGGACCATTCGCTCGAGCTGGATTCGATCTCTCAGCGCAACCTCGAACTGGTCGAGACCATGTTCGGCTCCGGCAAGAACGGCTCCCTGCTCGGCGTGCTCGACCACACCGTCACCCCGATGGGCGGCCGCCGTCTGCGCGGCTGGCTGCTCCGGCCGCTCTGCGACCACGACGCCATCGTCGCCCGGCTCGACGCGGTCGAACAGTTCACCCTCGACCCGCTGACGCTGGCCGAACTGCGCGAGACCATCGGCGTTGTCCGCGATCTGGAGCGGATCGTCGGCAGACTCAACGTCGGCAGCGCCGGGCCGCGCGACCTGCAGACGCTCTCGGCTTCGCTCCGGGTGCTCCCCGGCGTCAAGACGCTGCTCGGCGTCTTCGCCGCGCCGCTGCTCGAACAGCTCAACTCCCGGCTCGAACTCTTCCCGGAGCTCACCGAACGGATCGATGCCGCGATCGCCGACGAGACGCCGGCACTGCTCGCCGACGGCGGTGTAATCCGGGCGGGATTCTCCCCGCAGCTCGACGAACTGCGCGCCGCCGCCACCGACGGCAAGAGCTGGCTTTCGCAGATCCAGCAGCGCGAACAGGAGCGCACCGGCATCAAGTCGCTCAAGGTGAAGTTCAATTCGGTTTTCGGCTACTACATCGAGGTGAGCAAGGCCAACCTCGCCGCGGTGCCGGAGGACTATATCCGCAAACAGACGCTGGTCAACGCCGAGCGGTTCATCACGCCGGAACTCAAGGAGCTGGAGAGCAAGATCCTCGGCTCCGAGGAGAAGGCGCGCGCGCTCGAATACCAGCTCTTTCAGGAGCTGCGCGAATATGTGCTCGGATTCACCGCGAAGATTCAGAACGCCGCTGACGTGCTCGCCGAGGTCGATGCGCTCGCTTCGCTGGCCGAATGCGCCCGGCTCCACCGCTACTGCCGCCCGCGCATCTTCGAGGATGACCGGCTGATCATCCGCGGCGGCCGCCATCCGGTGCTGGATGCGCTGCTCGGCGCGGAAAAATTCGTCCCCAACGACTGCCTGCTCGACGGCGACCGCAACCGGATGATGATCATCACCGGCCCGAACATGGCGGGCAAATCCACCTACATCCGCCAGACCGCCCTTCTGGTCATCATGGCGCAGATGGGCTCGTTCATTCCGGCGGAATCGGCCGAAATCGGGCTGGTGGACCGCATCTTCACCCGGGTCGGCGCGGCGGACGATCTCGCCCGCGGGCAGAGCACCTTCATGGTGGAGATGGTCGAGACCGCGAACATCCTCAACCATGTCACGCCGAAAAGTCTGGTGATTCTCGACGAGATCGGCCGGGGCACCAGCACCTTCGACGGGCTGTCGATCGCCTGGGCGGTGGCGGAGTTCCTGCACGACGACCCGCAGTGCCGCTGCCGGACCCAGTTCGCCACCCACTACCACGAACTTACCGAACTGGCGCAGACCCGCCGCGGCGTCAACAACTACAACGTCGCGGTCAAGGAGTACGGCGACCAGATCATCTTCCTGCGGCAGATCGTCCCCGGCGCCAGCGACCGCAGCTACGGCATCCACGTCGCCAAGCTGGCGGGGATTCCGGCTCCGGTCATCGAACGGGCCAACGTGATTCTCGAACTTCTGGAGAAGGCCGCCGACGCGCCGCGCGACGCCATCGCCCAGCTGCCGCGCAATACCGTCCGTTCCCGCCGGCGCAAGGGCGCCGCGGAGGAAAACGATGATATGATCCAGCTCCGGCTGCTCTGACCGGGCGGCGGGGAAACGATGTGAGGGGGACCATGGCCAACATTCTGTTTACTCCGGTGAAGATCAACACCATGACCGTGCCGAACCGCTTTGTGCGGTCGGCGACCCACGAAGGGGTGCTCGGCCCTGACGGCCTCTGGAACCGGCGCCTCGAAGAGATCCTGACCGGACTGGCCGACGGGGAGGTCGGGCTGATCGTCTCCGGCCACGCCTTTGTCGCCCCCGCCGGACGGGCCGGACGCAACCAGGCTTCCGCCGCGACGGACGCCTGCATTGCCCCCTGGGCGGAGACGGTGGAAAAGATCCACCGGCTCGAGAGCCGGATTGTTCTGCAGCTGGCTCACGCGGGGGGATTCGCACTCGATCCGGAGACCGCCGCCGGTCCGTCGCCGTTTCCGGCTTCATCGCGCCGCCCTCCCTGCCGCGCCCTTTCCTCCGGAGAGATCGGACAGCTGGTCGAACAGTTCGCCGAGGCGGCGGTCCGGGCGCGGGAAGCCGGATTTGACGGCGTCCAGATCCACGCCGCCCACGGGTATTTGCTGAGCCAGTTCCTCTCGGGCCACTACAACCGCAGAACCGACGAGTACGGCGGTTCGCCGGAAAACCGCTCCCGCTTCCTCTGCGAGGTGGTCGCGGAGATCCGGCGGGCGGTCGGCCCCGCGTTCCCGGTGCTGGTCAAGATCAACAGCGAGGATTTCGTCGCCGACGGCTTTCAGGCGGCCGATTGCGTCGAACTTAGCCGGAAACTCGAAACGCTCGGCGTCGACGCAATCGAACTCTCCGGCGGAGTCCCCGCGGCGCCGCCGGAACTCGGTTCGGTCCGCGCGGTCAATGGCGGCCCCTACTACGTCGACACCGCCTGCCGGGTGCGGAGCGCGGTCCGGATTCCGGTCATTCTGGTCGGCGGGTTCCGGGAGTTCTTCACCTGCATGGAGACCGTGACGAAAGGGGTGTGCGACCTCATCTCCCTTTCGCGGCCGCTGATCCGCGAACCGGAGCTGGTGCTGCGCTGGCACACCGGAGAGATGGCGCCCGCCGCCTGCGACCGCTGCAACGGCTGCTTCCGGCCGATCGTCGCCGGGCGCTCCTTCGGCTGTCCGCGCCGGAAGTGACCCTTTCGGCTACTTCCGGTTTGCGAGGAAGGAATCCATCCGCTCGTTGACCGGCCACTCGACATCCGCCGGACAGCGGGAGATCTCGTGCTCCAGCCCGTCGTAGAGGGGCATGAGCTCCGCCTGGGTCATTCCGGTGGCGGCGAGGATCTTCGAATTGTCGACGATCCGGTCGAAGAGCCGGTCGTATTCGAGCTGCCACCGGGCGCCGAAGCTGTACGGGTCGGGATTCAGAATCGAAATGTACTCCTCCTTGTCCACCCAGATCGACTGAAGGTTGCAGATCTCCTTGTAGTAGTCGGCGATCTCACCCCAGGTGCGGTGTTCGGAGGTGGAGACGGTGTAGGTCTCGCCGCGCGCCTGATCGAGGAAGAGCAGTCCGGCGATCATCCGGGCGACGTCGCCGGCCCAGCTCATGGTGGCCTGCACGTTCTTCGCCTGCTCCGGCACCACCGCCGCCTTGCCGGCGCGGGCGCGGCCGACGGTGTTCGGGGCCTCCAGCGTCACGAGCTGATAGCGCATGAGCGAATAGGTGATGGCGGGGCGGATGATGGTCCAGTTCTTCCGGGGGAAGCTGCGCAGAATGTTCTCGCCGCGCGCCTTGTAGATCGAATAGTCGTCCGAGTTGCGCAGCACGATGTTTTCGGAGGCGTCGATCAGCCGGGGCGAACTCTCGCGGATCGGATGCTCCTTGTTGTCGTAGATCCGGTAGCTGGAGAGGTAGATGTAGTGACCGGTGTGGTCGAGGAAGCAGGCGAGGCGGCCGGGCAGCTCCCACGAGGAGTAGATCATGAAGTCGACGATGCCGTCGTAACGGTTCTCCAGAAGGCGCGGCAGGACCCCCGGCTCCTTGACGTTGGCTTTGAGGAAGTTTACGCCGGGAACCGGTTCTTTCGGGTCGACCAGGGCGACCGCGTCCACCTGATAGCCCATCGAGGCAAGGCGGGGAACCAGATACTGCCCCATCGCGCCGGTGGCGCCGAGAACGAGAACTTTTTTCGGATGATCCATCTTCTTTCACCTCAAAAACGAATTGAACCGCGCCGGCTGCCGTGTGGCTGGGAATTCCGGCTCTTTTTTCAAGATAGCGGCGGAAGCGGTTTTCTCAAATCCGCCCGGCGGCTTTTTCTGTAAAAGAGTGTGCAAAGAGCCGGGCGGTTTCGAAAAAACGGAACCTTTTATGCAAATGAATCAAGCCCGGTTCAGAGGTCGTTGCCGTGCGGTCCGAGGATGCGCCCGCCGTCGATGGTGTAGTCCACGCCGGTGATGAACGAGGCGTCGTCGCCGGCGAGGAAGAGGAGCAGATCCGCCACCTCCTCCCCGAGGCCCGTGCGGCCGATCCAGGTGTAGGACGTGGATTTGATGCCGTCGCCGATCATGCCGGGGGAGACGCAGTTGACCGTGATGTTCTTTTTGGCCAGCTCCATCGCCATCACCTTGGTCAGCATGATGACGCCCGCCTTGGCGGCGGAATATCCGGCGTAGCAGGGCAGACCGACCTCTCCGGCGATGGAGCCGAGCTGGAGGATCCGGCCGTAGCCGTTTGCCAGCATCGACGGCAGAAACGCCCGGGTGACCCGGAAGGTGCCGTTGAGGTTGATGTCGATCATCCGGAGCCACTGTTCCTCGCTGGTCTCGGAGACCAGTGACGGCAGCCAGACGCCGGCGTTGTTGACGAGGATGTCCACCTTGCCGAAGTCGGCCAGCACCTGTTCCGCCATCGTCTGCACGCTCTCGGGCGCCTGCACGTCGAGGGAGTAGGCGCGGGCGTTTCCGCCCTTCTCCCGGAGGGAGGCGGCGACGGCTTCCGCTTTTTCCACCGCGAGGTCGGCCAGCGCGACGGCGACGCCCTCGGCACAGAGTTTTTCCGCGAGAGAGCGGCCGATTCTGCCGGCCGCGCCGGTGATGACGGCGACTCGATGATCGAACTTCATGATGTCCTGTTCCTTGATGTTTGCCGGTTTTTTTTCAGTTGCAGAAGGTGCCGATGTGCCAGGGAATGATCTCCGCCACGCTCTTCATCGACCGCACCGAGGGCTGGGTGAACCCGATGTCCGCTTCGAAATTGTGGACCGCAAAGGTGATCGAAACGCCGAGCTTCAGCCCGAGGTAGCGGTGGAGCCGGCCGAACCGGCCGTTGCAGAGGTGGATGAACGGCGTCTTGAGCTCCCGGTGGAGAAGCATGGTCGCGCGGACCGTCTCGGTGAACTCCTCGTCGGTGTCGGCGGTGGTGACGATCTTCACCACATCGACGCCGCGCTGTTCGAAGGCGCGGAGCTGTTCGAGGATTGCTTCGGCGCTCATCGCCTTGTTCGGGTGGGAGGACATCACCACCTGCGCGCCGATCTCGTGGATTTTGGCGATCAGCTGTTTCTGTTTTGCGATCGCCTCGGGGTTGCGGGTGATCTCGTTGGGGGAGGGGTCGTAGAGGTCGCCCATCACGTCGATCATGCCGCCGCCGGCCTCCGCCGCGGCGAGCAGCAGCCCCTGCCGGCTCTCGTCGTCGTTGGCGATCTTGTGGCGGTCGTTGCGGTAGAAGTAGAACATGAAGGGCAGATTCACGGCGTTGATGACCCGTTCGAGCGACTCCCGGTTGCGGAACTCCGGCCGCAGGTCGCAGAGATCGACGGCGATGGCGTCGGCGCCGTCGAATTCGGCGCCGCGCGACTGGCCGATCAGGCTTTCCGGCGTCTGGCCGGTCATGATTGCGGTGATTACGGTTGCGTTGGGTTTCTGGAAGAATAACCGTCTCATTTCGATACCTCCGGATGCGACAGGTTGAGTTTGTTCCCGCGATTTTCCGCTTCTGCAGACGTAATATACGGTTCTTTTTCCGGAACGGCAATGGCAGAAAACGGTTGTTTTATTGCATTTTTCTCTTATTTTACTTGCAATTCCGCATGGGAATCGATATATTTTCCCCCATGGGAAACACCGAGATACATCTGCATATGCCGGAACCGTGGATGTGGTATGAAAGTATTTTGTACCCAAAGCCTTATACTACTGCAATCCACCGTCATTCCGCCTGGCAGCTGACCGCGTCGCTGCTGGGGGAATTCCTCTTCCGCATCCCGGATGGGGGGGAGGTGCTGATCCGGCCGGGGGATTGGATTTTACTCTCTCCGGAGCTTCTGCACGACGTCGGGAGCGATTCGCCGCGGTCGCGGGCGATGCAGATCTTCTTCCGCCGCTTTCCGCCCGACCAGCTGCCGGAACCGGCGGAGCGGTTCAATCTGCGGCGGGGAATCTTCCGGACCGGACACGCGCCGGTCGAGGAGTTCGAACGGATTGCCCGCGCCTTTCTGGAGAACGCCGCCGACGACGCGCCGCTGGGCCGTTCGTGGCGGAGCGTGCTCGGGCAGGAGTTCGTCATCACCGCTCTTTCGCACCTCTCCGACCGGCGGGAGCGGGGGCGGAGGATCCATCCGGAGATCGTCCGGATTCTGGAATATATGGAGCTTCACTACTCCGAACCGCTCAGCGTGGCGGATTTCGCCGGCAACGCCGGGTGGTCGGAGAGCCGTTTTTCCGCGATCTTCCGGGAGGAGACGGGCAGTTCGCCGATGCAGTTCTTCAACGCGGTCCGGCTGGGGCGGGCGCAGGGGTTCCTGCTGGACGGGGCGACGGTGGAGGAGGCGTCGCGCCGGAGCGGATTTTCATCGGTGCAGTATTTCTGCCGGATTTTCCGGAAACACACCGGAGTTTCGCCCGGCAGTTTCCGCGCCGCCCCCTTCTCCCACCCGTAGTGCGAAAGAAAAGTGCACTCAGGAGGTGATCCGGTCGTAGACCGCCTGTTCCACCTCGAGCGGTTCGGCCTCGGTGTGGCTGATGAGCTTGATCGTCTTCCATTTGCCGGACTGGAACCGCCAGAGGAAGATCATCGCGTCGATGACGCAGACCATCGCGACGAAGCTCCAGACCACGTAGATGGAGGCGCGGAACACCAGGGTGAGCAGGAGGGTTCCGGGAACCAGCAGTCCCCATGCGGTGAGGGAGTTGAGCAGAAAGATCGCCACCGTGTCCCCGGCGCCGCGCATGGCGCCCATGAAGACGAATTTGATGCTGTCGCAGGCGTTGAAGAGCGCGGCGGCGGCGAGGACGCCGACGCAGATGTTGCTGACCTCGGCGAAATCGACGCTGCTCTGCTGCGCGGGGGAGAAGAATTCCGCGAGGGTGCCCGGCAGGAGCATATAGACTAGTACGCCGCAGAAGGCGTAGACGGCGGAGATTCTCCAGGCGCGGTAGGCGGCCTGCTGGGCGATGCCGTGGCGCTGCCGGCCGATGTACTGGCCGACGACGATGGCGGTGGAGTCGGAGAGTCCGAGCAGCGGCACGAAGTAGATGTTGTTGATCGACAGGGCGATGACGCTGGCGGCGAGTGCGGCGGGGCCGAGGTGTCCGATCAGGAAGGAGACCATGGTCCAGGCGCCGACGTCGATGAAGGTCTGGAATCCGGCGGGGGCGCCGAAGCGGATCAGTTTCCCGATCAGTTCGGGGCGGAACTCCCACCGTTTGCGGGTGGGAATCTTGCGCTGATTCTGGGCGTAGAAACAGATCATGGCGGCGGCCATGATGCAGAAGCAGCAGATGCTGGTGGCGATTCCGGCGCCGAAGATGCCGAAGGCGGGCAGTCCGCACTTGCCGAAGATGAAGATGTAGTCGAGAAAGATGTTGAGAAGGCATCCGGAGATGTTGATGACCGCGACCGGAATGGTTCTTCCCTGCCCGGAGAAGAAGGCGAAGCAGGGGGCGGCCATGCAGAGGAAGACTCCGCTGGGCAGGAGGCTGGAGAAGTATTCCAGTTCGCGCGAGATGAGTTCGGCGGGGTGCCCGCTGTGGAGGATGCAGAACCTTCCGATCGGCGGAATGAGGAAGGTGATGATGACGCCGGCGGCGACGGCGAGGGTCTGCCCGGCCCAGACGGCGTGGAGGACGCTGGAGCGGTCGTTGGCGCCGTGGTACTGGGCGACCAGGGCGGAGGTGTAGTTGCAGGTGGACATGAAGAAGGCGAAGAGCGTGAAGTAGAGGATTCCGGCCGGCATGGAGGCGGCGACGTCGAGCGTCGAGTTTTCCGCCAGAAACTTGCGGTCGACGAACTGCATGATGCTGTTGCTCGCACTCATGATGATGAGCGGATAGGCGACGCGGCAGATTTCCAGATAGCCGCCATGGCCGAAGAAATTCCGGCGGCTGAAAGATTTGCGTATTCCGAAGAGCTCCATTTTCATCCCTTGTCAAAATTGAAATAGTGGGTAATATACACGCGCCGGAGCAGAAAGCAACCGGATTCCCCCGGAATTGCGGGCTTTTTCCGGGGGGGAGACGAGTTCAAAGGATGGCGACGCTGTCGCGTTCGATGAGCTGGTATTCGACCAGAATGTTTTTCTGGTGGGGGGTGCCGTCCATCAGGTGTTCGAGCAGATTGAGGCTTTCTGCGGCGAGTTTGGGGAAGTTTTGCGCGAGCGTGGTCTGGCGCGGGCGCAGAAAATTGGAGACCTGTTCACTCTCCCACCCGATGATCGAGATATCTTCCGGAACCCGTTTGCCGAACTGCTGGAGAATGCCCTGAACCCGGGCGCCGGAACTCTCTCCGTCGGCGGCGAAGATGGCGGTGACGTTCTTGTCGAGCAACGCTCCGAGGGCGTTGTAATCGCTTTGCGTGTTGTACAGTTCCACGAAGGCGGTGGCCTCCAGCCGGTGTTCCCGCATGGCGGCGAGGAAGCCGGTCTGGCGGCGGATGTCCTTCCAGAATTTCGGGCTGAGGTAGCGGAGAAATCCGATTCGGCGGTGTCCGCGGCTGACGAGGTAATCGACTGCGAGTTTCATCCCCTGCAGTTCATCGGAGGCGACGCTGTAGACCTGGTCGAGGTTGTTGGGGAGGTCGTTGAGGCAGACCAGCGGCAGCGATTTGATGCGGGGCCAGTGTTTGCCGATTCGGCCGAGAAAATCGAAGGAGAGGACGCCGTCTACCAGCGTTTCATTGAGCAGTTCGATATCTTCAAACGAAAGGATGACGGTGCGGAAACCGCGCCGGTAGATTTCCAACGTCAAAGCTTTCTGAAAGGCTGCCGTGTAGGCATCGAATCTGGGCACCTCCACCGAGGGGAGGACGACACCGATGGTCTTGCGGTGGTTTCCGCTCCGGTAGCCGAGCTCCTCGGCGAGATGGATGATCCGGCTCCGGGTCTCCCTTCCTACCTTGGGCGCGCCGGAGAGCGCCCGGGAGACGGTGGCGATCGAGGTTCCGGCGGCTTCGGCAAGGTCGCGTATGGTGACTGGCTTCATCGTTCTCTCCGTGCTGATTATGTGAATACTATACTGGATGAAAAGAAAAAAGCAACCGGGATTTACATTTTGTTACCCTTATTTTCATCTGTTTTCCTTCAAAAAAATTTTTCCGGGGTTGTTTTTCCAGAGGAGTTCAGGCATAATTAAAGACAGAAAGCTTCACCATGGAAACGGGAAAGGGCAGTATATGAGAAGAAGAATTTTTACTCTTATCGAACTCCTCGTAGTGATCGCGATTATCGCAATTCTGGCCGCCATGCTGCTGCCGGCACTGAACAAGGCGCGGGAACGAAGCCAGTCCATCTCCTGCGTCAATCGCCTCAAGCAGGTCGGCGTCATGATGAATTTCTACTGCGATGACAATGGAGACTGGTTGCCGAAAATCGCAGGAAATGTAGTTCTTTCCACCGGTGCGGTGAAGAGCGGCTCCTGGGCCGCGGCGCTGGTGGTGGGGAAATATACCGGTCCTGCCCGTTATGACGCGCTGTATCTTTTTGACGCCTATCGGGATCTGCGCTGTCCCTCGCTCTCTCCGGTCAATACGGAGGAAAATATCTCCTCCAGTCAAAAAAGCTCATTCATGTACGAGACTTACGGGATGAACTGCTGGCTGGCCGGCGGGCAGGACGGCGATTCCAAGTGGAAGAGCGTCAAACGGGTGAATGCCTGCAAGGACGATCGGGACTGGGTGGTTCAGAATCGTCCGAGCAGCACTTTGCTGGTCGGCGACAGCGCCAAAGCGAGTATAAAACAGCAGCGGGCTTATCTGAATTTCTGGAGCGAAGGCAAGGTGCATCTGCGTCATCTCAACCAGGCGAACTCTGCCATGCTCGATCTGAGTGTCCGGGCGGTCCTGCCGTCGGAGATCAAGCCGAAATACAACGGCGACTCCTGTCTGGACAGGAATTTCGGCCTTATCCAATATTGAAAAAAATTCATCTCATTTCACACAGGGAGTAAGTTATGATACGTCTTCTTTTGTCTCTGACCGCGTGTTTCTTCGCAGCGGCATCGTTTGCCGCCGACCTGCCGCTGACCGGCTGGGCACAGCTGGACAGCCGCGGCGCGCTCCGGATCGTCAACCGCCTCGACTATGTTGCCGACAACTTTTCCGGCAAAGCCACCGGGAAGGAGGACGATCAGGTCGTGGTTGACTTCATGGACTTCGCCGGGAATTCCGCTTTTCATCCCACTTTGAAGCGAGAAGGAAACTCCGTCACCTTTGCCGGTCCCATCTCGCTTGGCAAAGAGAAGGCCGCCTTTGACCTCGCCGGGAAAGCGGTTGTGCTTTCTCCGGAGCGGATCTCCTATGAAATCTCCCTTTCTTCCGCGGAACCGCGGTCGTTGAAAGAAGCCTTTTTCTCGCTGCGATATCAGCGGTCCATGCTCGATCGGGAGCTGTTGTTCACCCTGCAGGCCGGCGAAAAGCGCTACGTGCACAAGGTGAAGGTTTCCGCTGCACACAAGGGCGGCTGGATCTGGAGCTCTCCGAAGGGGCAGCAGGTGGTCGGTGTGGCGATTCCGCTGATGCACGGCATGCTGCGGATCTCCGGCATGAGGGCGCCGGCCATGGTCTGCAAGTACGGCGCACTCACTGGAAACATCCGGTTCTACCTCGGTTCCGGCGCGCTCTCGTCGCTCTCCGGCAAACTCGAACTATCGTTCACGGCTTATCCCGAGACGAAACTTGATCTCTCCCGCGCCGTCAACGTCGGATTCACCGATGAGACAGCCGACGACCGGAAGGGCGGCTGGACCGATCAGGGTGCGGAAAATGACCTGCGCATGCTCCGCCCCGGCACACGTCGTTTCGGCAATGTCGATTTCACCGTGATCGATCCGGCGAAGAACGGTGGCAAATCTGCGCTCGCCTTCGCCAATCCGGCCCGTGACTGGTTTCTCCGGGAGGCGGTGATTCCAGTCGGCAACCGGCGGTTCCAGTATCTTGCGCTGCTCCATGCCGCCGCCTGGTGCCAGGGGGGCGCTGTCGGTTCCATCCGGGTGGATTACGCCGATGGAAGTCACCAGGAGTTCTCCGTCGAGGACCGCCGCGATGTCGGCAACTGGTGGTGCAGCGGGGAGAGCTTTGCCAACGCCACGCTCGTCTGGCAGGAACGGAATCCGAGCGCGATGACCGGACTCTATCTCAGCCGGTTTCGCCTCTCCGGAAAACCGGTGAAATCGGTCACCTTCCGTACCGCCAACCGTTCTGTCTGGCTGGTGGTCGCCGCGACCGGAATTGCGGCCGAATCGCCGTTTCCGCTCGGCAACGACATTGAAAGCCGTTTCGAACTCAAGGCGGGCAAACAGTACAAGAGTTTCACATTTCATAAGGACATCGAACCAGGGAGTGCGTTGGATTTTTCCGCCTCCCTCGACGCTCCGGCCGGAAAATACGGCCGTCTGATGATTCGAAACGGGCGGTTCGTCTTTGAAAAGCGCCCGGACCGGCCGGTCCGTTTCTTCGGCGGCAATCTCTGCGAGGACGCCAATTACCTGGAACATGAACAGACCGACCTTCTGGTCGACCGCATGGCGAAAGCCGGATACAATGCCGCACGGCTCCACCATTTCGACAACGCCCTGATCAAATCCGGCGCCCGCACGCCCGAGTTCGAACCGGAACGGCTGGACAAGCTCTTCTATCTCATTTCGCGGCTCAAAGCGCGTGGATTGTATGTGACGATCGATCTGTACATCAGCCGGCTGGCGGGGTTTGACACTCCCGGCAAATCGATGTTCGACGTCAAGAGCCGGCTGCTCTTCTCCGAACCGATGCGGGCGAATGTGCGCGAATATTCCCGCAAACTGCTCACCACGGTCAACCCCTACACGAAACTCGCGCTGAAGGACGACCCGGTGCTGATCACCGTCGGACTGATCAACGAGGATCCGCTGTTCACCCATCACGAGCAGTACAAGTATCCGAATCCGGATCCGGAGCGGCAGGCGCTGATCGAGCCGGTGTTCAAGGCGTGGTGCGCGAAGAACAAGCTCGATCCGGAAAAGTGCGATGACGCGATGTGGGTCCGTTTTGTGATCGACCGCCATATTGCCGTCTTCGAGGAGTTCAAGAGTTTTCTGACCGGAATCGGCCTTCGGGCGCCGCTCTCGGACATCTCCTGTTCCAGCCAATTTGCCACCGCCGTCGCCCGCAACCGCTTCGACTATGTGGACAATCACTTCTATTTCGACCACCCGACGTTTCCGGAAAATGCGTTTCAGATGCCGTTCGAGTACCAGAACCGCAGTTCGGTTCACACTCTTTTCAAGGAGGCGCTTGCAACCGGAAGCACCCGGATTATGGGAAAGCCGTTCACCATCACGGAATTCAACTTCTGCGGCCCCAACCGCTACCGCGGTGAAAACGGCCCGGTCATGGGGGGACTGGCCGGATTGCAGGAGTGGGACGGCATCTTCCGGTTCCAGTTCTACGGCTACAACCGCAAATGGGGAATCAAGCCGCTGGAGGATGGCGGGCATCTCGGCGCGTTCAGCGGGGACAACGACCCGATGATCCGGCTCTCGGAGCCGATGATTCACATGCTTTATCTGCGCGGCGATGTCCGCGCTGCCGAACGGAGCGCGGTGCTCTCCGTCACTCCCGAAGTGTGGAAGATTCCGCAGGCGGCCGGATTCCTGCGCTGGGGAACCCGGGAACAGGCTGCGATTCCCGCCTGTTTCGCGGAGGTCGGTCTGGTCCGGCGGATCGGCATGGAGGTGGTGCCGGTGAACGCGCCGGCCCGGCCCGATGTCTGGCCGGTGCAGGAGGTGCTCCGCAGTGGAAAAATCGCTCTCGCCGCCGCTGCTCCGGAGAAATTTGATCCTGCCGCCGGAACGTTCGTCAGCTCCACCGGGGAACTTTTCACCGACCGCGATCAGGGGTCGTTCAAGGTGGTCACGCCGAAGAGCGAGGCGCTGGTCGTGCCCGGGAAGAGCCTCGCGGGGAAACGGCTCCGGGTCAGCGGAAACAGCACCTTCTCCACCATCTTTGCCGGAGCGCTGGACAATCGGCCGCTGACGGAGAGCCGTCGAATTCTGGTCCTGCACCTTACGGATGTGCGCTGCGGATCTACAACTACGGGAAATTCAGCCCCTACCTCGCCCTGCGCGGTTCCGCGGAAATTTCGCTCGACGTCGGTTCCGGGAATTTCACCGTCAACGCGCTGGACATCAACGGCAAAGTTCTGAAGCAGATTCCGGTGAAATCCCTCGCCGGCGGCATCTCGTTTGCCGCCGCGACCGACTGCGGTCCGGAGGGGCGCGCGGTCTTTGCCTATGAGGTAGTGCGCCGCTGAGACGCCGTCGCCGAAAAAGAAAAGGAGGAGCCGGTGCTGTCGAATGCCCGCTCCTCCTTCTTTATTCTGCCGGAATGATCACTGCATCGGTTCGGCGTCGTCCAGCGGCATTGCCGACTGGATCACCGGGCGCTTCGCCGTCGGCTGGAAGCGCAGCAGGTAGCCCTTGTTCTCGCTCAGGTCGTTCACCACAATCCCCTCCCGCTTGCTCAGAAAGGTGTAGTAGAAGTTCCAGAGCTTGGCGGTCTCCCGATCCATGTCCGGACGAATTTCTCCGGCGCTGGTGAGCTCATATTTCCCCGCCCAGTCCCAGTAGGACGCCCGGCCGTTGTAAAGCTCCGGCGCCTTGATGTGCAGGAAGATCTTATCCTGGTAGACCACCGCGTAATCCTCCCGCCCGGAGTCCTCCGCCGCGTATTTCCCGGTCGCCATCACCGGAATCGTGCATCCCGTGGCGAGAAAAGCAAGGGCGAGTGCGCCGAAAAGCGCCGTAACATAACGATGAAATTTCATTTTCCGTTTCCTGTCGGTTCGCTGGATTTTGACTTTCCATACTTATAACCGCTTTTTGAAAAATTTCAACGTCGCGGAACGGAATAATCCGCAGATTTCCCCGCGGAACGATTGACAAATCCGCCCCGGTCCGTTACATTATGAGACGACGGATTTTCATCAACCCATTCATCACGGAAAAGCACATTCTGCAAATGAAATACGAAGCGGTTATCGGCCTTGAAGTGCACGTCCAGGTGCGGACGGCGAGCAAGATGTTCTGTTCCTGCCCCAACCGGTACGGCGCGGAACCCAACACCCTGGTCTGCCCGGTCTGTCTCGGCTACCCCGGAACCCTCCCCGTGCCCAACCACGAGGCGATCCTGAAAGCGGTCCGGGCTGGACTCCTCACCGAGTGCACCATCGCCAAATTCAGCAAGTTCGACCGGAAAAGCTACTTCTACCCCGACCTGGCCAAAAACTACCAGATCAGCCAGTACGACCTGCCGTTCTGTACCGCCGGGCGGCTGCGCCTCTCCGGCAAGGGCTTCTCCGGCGCGGAACTGCCGGAGAAGTACATCGGCATCACCCGCATCCACCTCGAAGAGGACCCCGCCAAGCTCACCCACAGCGCCGGCGCCTCCGGGGCGGACTACAACCGCTCCGGCGTGCCGCTCCTCGAAGTGGTCAGCGAGCCGGATATGCGCAGCGCCGACGAGGCCTACGCCTACCTCACCCGCCTCAAGGAGATCATGCAGTACGGCGACATCAGCGACTGCGATATGGAAAAGGGGCAGATGCGCTGCGACGTGAACATCTCCCTCCGCCCGGTCGGGCAGAAGGAGTTCGGCACCAAGATCGAACTCAAGAACCTCAACAGCTTCCGCGCCGCCCACCGCGCGGTCGAATATGAGATCTGGCGGCAGTCCGACATCCTCGACAAGGGCGGTTCGCTCCGCCAGGAGACCCGCGGCTGGAACGACGACAGCGGCGAAAGCTACCTCATGCGCACCAAGGAGCAGGCCCACGACTACCGCTACTTCCCCGATCCGGACCTGATGCCGGTGACCTTCACCGACGAGGAGATCGACGAAATCCGCCGCTCCCTGCCGGAACTGCCGGAGGCGAAGCGGGCCCGGTTCGTCGAGAGTTTCGGGCTGACCGCCTACGACGCCGAAGTCCTGACGCTCGACCGCGCCGTGGCCGCCTACTTCGACGAGGCCGCGCGCCAGAGCCGGGCGCCGAAACTGGTGGCGAACTGGATCATCTCCGAACTTCTCCGGCTGCTCAGCGAGGAGAAGGTTGCGATCAACGAGTGCCGGATCGCCCCGAAATCGCTCGCCGAACTGGTCGATCTCATCGAGAACAAGACGATCAACGGCAAGATCGCCAAGGAGGTGTTCGCCGAGATGTTCGCCACCGGGGAGTCCCCCGCCGCCATCGTCAAGGCCAAGGGGCTGGTTCAGGTCAGCGACGCCGGCGCCATCGCCGCGGTGGTCGCCGAGGCGATCAAAGCCAATCCGGCGCAGGTCGAGCAGTACCGGGCGGGCAATGAGAAGGTGCTGCAGTTCTTCGTCGGCCAGACGATGAAGCTCAGCCGGGGCAAGGCCAACCCGCAGCTGGTGATCGCTGAACTCCGCAAACAGCTTGCCGAATAGGAGCGTGCCGCGCCGTGGTGATTTCGACTCAGCTGATCGTGCTTTCGAAGCAGTCCTACCGGGAGAGCTCTCTGCTGCTGGCCGGGCTGAGTCCGGACTGCGGCAAACTCAGTCTGGTGGCGAACGGCGCGCAGAAGCTCTCGGCGAAAAACTTCCCCGCCGTCGACCTCTTCCGCGAACTGGAGGTGGAGTTCGACGACGGCGGCAACAGCGACCTTCACACCGCGCGCCGGCTGGAAATCGCCACCGAATTCGATGCGATTGCGTCGAATCCGCGCCACTTCCAGATGGCGGGGCGCATCGGCTCCTTTCTGCTGAAGAACGCCGTGCCGAACGTGCCGCTGCCCTACACCTATGACGCGTTCAAATCGGTGCTCAGCCAGCTGTGCGCTCCGCCGGGGACGCCGGATTGCTGGAACATGGTTCAGTGTTCGGTGGTGATCAAGACCGCCTACCTCTATGAAAACGGCCTGCTGCCGGAGGCGACCGACCCCCGCCAGAACGACTTTCTCGAGAATCTCGTCGCCGCCGGAATCGAAAATTCCGCGCTGCCCGCCTGCCGCCCCGATTACTGGAAGACCCTCAACGAGTGGCTCTCTTCGCTGCTCGACTTCCACCATCTGGCGCGGTGAGGAAGGGGCGGGAGCGTTACATCTCCAGCACTTCCCGCACGGTGATGCGGTCCACCTTCCACCTGTCGTCGATCCGCTTGAGAGAGCAGAAGAGGTCGCGCACCTCCGAAACGGTGCGCCCGTCCTTCATCCTCCCTTCGAGGATGCCGGTGAAGACGGCGCTGGCGGCGTCCGGCGGCTCGACGGTGATCTCCAGCCCGCGCATTTTCACCGAGACGGTGGAGAAGAGCGCCCGGAAGCGGGCCAGCGTCGAGGCGATCTCCGTATCCGAAAGTTCGCCCGAGAACATCTCATGCTTGAAGTTGAAGTGACAGCGGGGGGCGAAGAGCGACTCCACCTGCCGGATTTTCAGCAGTCCGGAGGCGGCTTTCTCGCCCGACCCCTTGGTGGCGAGCGAACAGAGATCCCGCAGCGTGCGGCGGATCTTCACCTCGTCGCTGTCGCGCAGGAAATACCAGGCCGCCGCGCCGCCCGCGGCAAGCACGAGTACGAGGATGGCCGAAATGAGAATGCGCTTGTTGAGTTTCATCGGTGAAATACACTTTCTCCTGCCGGGTCAGAAAAGGGGCGACCCGGCGATTTTGCTCGCGAGCACCTGCCCGAAACGGTGCTGTTCAATCGGCTGACTGCGGTTGTCGCCGACGACGTAATAGTGGCCGGGTTCGACTTTGCGCGGCGGCAGGTTCCAGTCGCTGATGTAACGCACGTACGGCTCCTCCTGCGCCTTGCCGTTGACGTAGAGCGTGCCGTTGCGGAATTCGATCGTATCCCCCGGCAGGCCGACGATCCGTTTGAGAAAGTAGACCCGGTCGGCGTAGCGCAGAATCACCACGTCGCCCCGCTTCGGTTTGCCGAAGAGGTATTTGCCGCGCCAGCAGAAGGTGAACCCCTTCGCCGGATAGGTCGGCACCATGCTTTCGCCGTTGATGACGCACGGAATCAGCACGAAGCCGAAGAGCACACCCGCAAACAGGGCGACCGCGAGCATCCGCAGAAAGAAGCCGCGGTTGAGCCGGGGCAGGAAGAATTCCGTCACCATTCCTGCGCCGGTTTCGTCGTCGGAGCGATGCGCCCCGGCGATCTTCGCCCAGATGCCTGCCGCCCGCCTGAACATGGCTCTCCTCCGGCGTCAGCGCTTCTTCTTGTTGTTGAGCGGAATCCCCTTGGCCGCGGCCTCCTCCTCTTCGAGGAAGGAGAGGAAGCGGGATTTGTCGCTCGCCTTCATGTAGGCCTCTTCGGCGGAGATGTTGCCGGCGTCGAACTGCTCCTGGATGGAGCTGTCCATCGAGCGCATGCCGCGGCCGCCGCCGGAGTCGATGATCGTGCGGATGTTGGAGATCTGCCCTTCGCGGATGGTGTTCGGCAACCCGTCCGCCCAGAGCAGAATCTCGTGGACCGCGACCCGTCCGCCGTTCTTCTTGCGGCAGAGCAGCTGCGAGACGATCGCCTGGAGACATTCCGCGAGCATCGTGCGGATCTGCGCCTGCTCATCCGCCGGGAAGGCGTCGATGATACGGTCAACCGTCTTCGGCGCGTTGTTGGTGTGCAGCGTGGCGAAGACCAGCATGCCCATCGCGGCGCAGGTGAGGCCGAGGCGGATGGTTTCGTTGTCGCGCATTTCTCCGATCAGCACGATGTCCGGGTCGGAGCGCATGGCTCCGCGCAGGGCGCGCGGGAACGATTCGCTGTGGATTCCCACCTCGCGGTGAACGATCGTGCAGTTCTTGTTCTGGTGGACGAACTCGATCGGGTCCTCGATGGTGATGATGTGCTTGTGAAGGTTGTCGTTGATGTAGTCGATCATCGCCGCCAGCGTCGTCGATTTGCCCGAACCGGTCGGGCCGGTCACCAGCACGAGGCCGGATTTGTAGTTGCAGATCTCGACCAGCGTCTCCGGCAGTTTCAACTCCTGCATCGTGAGGATCTTGCTCGGAATCTGACGGAGAACGCACCCCATGCCGTGGTAGTTGTAGAAGTAGTTGCAGCGGAAACGGGCCAGCCCCGGAATTTCGTGCGCGAAGTCGAGGTCGTGCGTCTCCATGAATTTGGTCCACCGCTTGGGGGGCAGGCAGATCTCCTTGAGCATCTCCTCCATCACCTCCGGGGTGAGAATGACGTCGTCCAGCGGCTGGATGTTGCCGTGGACACGCGCTTTGGCCGGGAAGTTGATCGAAAGGTGAAGGTCCGATCCGCCGAGACTGAGCATCTGGCGGAGGTAGCGGTTGATTTTCGGTTCCTGTTCCATGATCGTTCGTCTCCTTGAACGTTACCGGGCTTGCTTGAGTTTGCGGGCTTCGCGGGTCGCCCATTCGGCCTGTAGCTGCGAGATGACCGACTGGTCGCGCATCAGCCCGAGCGCGACCTCATGGTCGATCAGGTTCTGCTTGTATTTTTCCAGCAGGCACTGGTCGAGCGTGCACATGCCCTGCTTGCTGCCGGTGGCCATCGTCGATTTGAGCCGGAACGCCTTGCCTTCGCTGATGATGTTGCTGACCGCCATCGTGTTGATCAGCACCTCGTAGGCGACGGTCAGCCCGCCGTCCGCCGCCGGAATCAGCCGCTGGCAGATGATGCCGCGCAGACTGCCCGCGGTCATCGCGCGGATCTGCGGCTGCTGTGACGGCGGGAAGACGTCGAGCAGACGGTTCAGGGTGTTGGCCGCGTCGCTGGTGTGCAGTGTCCCGATCACCAGGTGTCCGGTTTCGGATGCGGTGATCGCGTTTTCGATCGTTTCGAGGTCGTGCATTTCGCCGATGACGATGATGTCGGGGTCTTCGCGGAGAGCGGCCTTGAGCGCCGTCCGGTAGCTGATGGTGTGGCGACCGATTTCGCGCTGGGTCACCTGGCAGTTCTTCGACAGCTGGAGGATTTCGATCGGGTCCTCGACGGTGATGATGTGGTCGGTCCGCTTGTTGTTGATGATGTTGACCATCGCCGCGAGCGTGGTGGTCTTGCCCGACCCGATCGGGCCGGTGACCAGCACCAGGCCGTTGTGGTAGTCGAGCAGCCGCTTGATGTGGGTGATGTCGGAATCCATGAATCCGAGTTCCTCAAGCGTGCAGATGTGGTCGGGCACCAGCCGGTAGCTGCCCTCCATGCCGTCCTTGTGCATCATCAGGCAGACGCGGAAGCGGTCCTTGCCGACCTCGAGCGCGAAGTTGATGTCCATATCCTCGTAGAAGCGCGCCTTGCGTTCGGGTGAGAGGAGCACGGTGTTGAGCCGTTCGGCGTCCTCGGCGGGGAGGACGTAGTCGTCGATCCGTTCGATGTTGAGCATCCGCCGGACGAACGGCTTGGCGCCGGCGGAGAGGTGCAGGTCGCTGCAGCCGAGGGCGCGCAGACAGGTGAGCAGCAGGATCATCCGTTCGGCGACCTGTGCATCGTCGAGCTGGGAGATGTCGCGCAGGGTCGGCAAATCGGCGTAGGAGTGGATCTGGGAGAGATCGATGTTCGCCCCTTCGAACCGGGTGGCGGAGTCGGCGACCAGGCCGGTCCGCTGTTTTCTCCGGCGGCGGGAGCTGTCGTCGTCCTCCTCCTCTTCCTCGCGGGGGGCGGCCGCCGGAGCCGGAGTTGCCGGCGTCTCGTATTCTGGCGCGATGCCGGTTTCCGCCTGTCCGACGGCGTAGTCGATGACGGCCTGAATCTGCTCGAGGACGCTCTGGGCATCCTCCTGCGAAAGGCCGGCGACCAGCCGGTCGAGGACGCTCTGGGCGTAGGCGGTCAGATCGGGAGAACCGAGCGAAGCGTAGAGCTGTTCCGCCTCCGCCCGGGTGAGCGCGCCGTTGGTGACCAGCGCGAAAATGAACCATTGGATATCAAGCGGCATTTCTCT
>ENA-UONY01001316-UONY01001316.1-human-gut-metagenome-genome-assembly--contig:-CS9-NODE-1316-length-21712-cov-5.811931_pt1 | contig 21712 bp, 20 predicted proteins | sample MGYA00242465_ERZ724012 | MGnify/ENA metagenome assembly ERZ724012 | reverse complement strand
TCTTTTTTGTGTTGCACTTAGATTGTAAATTCAAGCTGCAATTAACATATAGTGTTTAATGCTTAAGGAATGGGATGGCAGCGTCGTAATTCCTAATCGTCCGCGATCTGACGGCATTAAACAGAGAAGTATATTTGTTCTTCTCGCTGTTCAGGCAGATCAGATAGAAAACTGCGCGGGCAGATTCATCCATGATCGGGACGGTAACGCGCCCGGGGGCGGCGTTTCCCATGTCCACCAGGCGCTGGGATGAGAATACCGGCATGGAGGAGGAACTCACCAGTTCTGCCAGGGCCTCCACATTGTTCTGGATCACCAGGTTCCGGGGTGGAAGGTTTTGCTCGCAAATATATATCCAATATCCGGCGTTTCCTGCGGCGATCAGGCTGATGTCCTGCAAATCAGCGAAGGTGATCGCTTCTTTTTGTGCCAGCGGATGATCCGGCACAAAGGAAACGCACAGGCGGTCTTCAATCAGGCGCTGGCAATACAGATCGCCGTCCTCCGGCAGATCCGCCAGAATGATCAGCTGATACTGGTGATTGCGCAGATTAGCCAGCAATCTTTCCCGGTCAGACAGTTCCGTGGTGATGGCCTTGCCTATGAACCGTTCTTGCAAAAGGGGCAGCACGTCGTAGATCGGAAGGATGGTGCAGGAGCCCAGGGCCAGGCTGCGCTCCCGCCGGTCAAAGGCCAGCGTCATTTCGATCATTTCCTGGTTTGCGTCCAAGGCGCGGCGGGCGTATTCCGCGGCGATTTTGCCCGTTTCGTTCAGGGTGATCTTGCTGCTTTCCCGATTGAACAGGGAAACGCCCAGAGTACTGAAGGGACGATCCATTACAACCTGTATGTCCCGGAGAGCTACGACGGAACGGTTCCCTATGCGCTGTATATGGCGCTGCCCGGCTGGGGCGGGCTGTATTTCCAGGGCGTCGGAAGCGACCTGCGGGAGCCGTTTCCGTATGCGGGGCCGATGTACAACGCTCAGATGATCGTGGTTTCGCCCCAGCTGAACGATTGGGGCGTTACCAGCGCCAGGCAGACCATTGCCCTGACGGAACACCTGATGGACACATACGCCATTGACCCCGGCAGGGTTTATATCAGCGGCTATTCCGGCGGCGGGGAAACGCTTTCCCTGGTGCTGGGACTGCGGCCTGAGCTGTACGCCGGCGCGCTGCACGTCAGTTCCCAATGGGACGGGGATCTGCATGTGCTGGCGGCGCAGGAAACGCCGCTGTACCTGGCCATCGGCGAGGATGACGATTATTACGGTTCCGATTCCGTGAAGCAGGCCTATGCCACCCTGAAAGAACTCTATCTTCAAAAAGGACTGACCGAGGAAGAAATCAATCGGCTGCTGGTGCTGGATGTGAAGGATGCCGCATGGTTTGCGGAGCGGAACGCGCGCAGCCAGCATGGCGGCGGCGGACTGTTTGCCCGGGAGATAGAAATCATGAATTGGCTGTTCAGCCAGCAAAAAGGAGGAACGATCACCCCATGAAAAAGCTTTTATCATTCTGCTGCGCTTTGATGCTGATGGCCTCCGGCGCAGCCCATGCGGAAGGAGAATCAAACGCTTTGACAATACCGCAAACCGGTTATACCACTCCCGTGCCCGCTGTGTATTCCACGCCGGCGGAGCACCAGGGTACCATTGAATGGATCACCTATGATTCCGAAGATTATCTGAACGGCAACGTACCGGTGCAGAAAACGGCCGCCGTCTATCTGCCCTATGGCTACGACGAAAACGATCTCGAAACCCGCTATGACATCCTGTATCTGATGCACGGCTGGGGCGGCAGCGCCGGGGAGTATTTTCAGCGTGGCAGCAGCGTGACCGCCGTCAAAAATATGCTGGATCACATGATTGAAAACGGCGAAATCAAGCCTATTATCGCCGTGTCCGCCACCTTCTACAACGAGAACAGCGCCCGGGACTTCGGTTCCTCTGAGGACGCTTTGCGGGAGTTTCACCTGGATTTCGAGGCGCATCTGATGCCCGCCGTGGAAGGACAGTTCCACACCTTCGCGGTTTCCGCCTCGAAGGAGGATCTGGCGGCTTCCCGGGATCACCGGGCCTTCGGGGGTTTTTCCCTGGGCAGCGTAACCACCTGGATGCAGTTCTGCTATGACGCCGATTACATCCACTATTTCCTGCCCATGAGCGGTTCCAGCTGGTATTACGGCACTTACGGCGATTTCCAGACCGTCAGGAATGTGGATTTCATCCAGCAGCTGGTAGCGGAAAAGAACCTGAATGAGCGGGGCTACTTCATCTATCATGCCGTGGGTACGGATGATGTGGTTCGCAGTCAGACCATCTGGCAGGCGGAGGAAATGCTCAGCCGGGACGGCGCCTTCCCGCCGGAACACTATGTGTTCTATCAGAAGGATGGCGGTCAGCACGATTTTGAAGCCGTACAGGAATTCATGTTTCATGCCCTGCCGCTGTTCTTCCCGAAGTAATTCGCATGGAAGGAGCGAGAATGGATGAAAAGATTCCTTTCTGCTATTTTGGCAGTCATCGCGATACTGGGGCTGATCCCCGTGGAGGCGGAACAAGTGACCTGGAACGAGAGCACAAGGATTGATGAAGTGACTTCTTATCCCGCCTTCGGGGACTGGGCCGGATGATGCAATACTGCTGATCTTCCGCGCGGATGCTTCTCGCATAGTCTTTGCACTGATAATCAATGACTGAAGGGATTCGTATTGCCCTTCATCATTGCATCCTCGATTGCGTCTACGCTGTTGTCCACCTCGCCGCCAAACGCGCCTGCAAACGTCCCGCAAAGACCCAGAATGAGCGCGAGACTGAGCAGCACGGCAAGCCGTTTTTCATCATGAATCATCCTTTCGTCTGATTTTGCGGGACGGAAGCGCCGTCTTATTTCTGCTCGTCTACCGGCGGCACCATCTGGGCATACTTTGCCAGCAGCTCTGGCGTGCTGGTGTAATAGCGCTTGTCCTGATTGAGCGCCGCGATGCGCGCCATTTCATCGCTCGTCAGGGCAAAATCAAACAGGTCGAAGTTCGCCTTGATGTGATCAGGATTCTTCGAGCCGGGAATGACGATGTTGCCGTCCTGCATATGCCAGCGCAGGATGATCTGTGCGGCGGACTTGCCGTACTTTTCGCCCAGCTCGGCAAACAGCGGCTCGCTGAGCAGCGCCTTGTCTCCATGACCCAGCGGATACCATGCCTGCGGCACGATGCCGTTTTTCTTCAAAAACGCTTTCAGCTTCGGCTCCTGATTGTAGGGGTGCAGCTCGGTCTGCAAAACGGCGGGCTTGACCTTGCAGTCGTGCAGAATTTCCTCAATCTGCGGCGTGCTGAAGTTGGAAAGGCCGATCGCGCCCACCCTGCCATCTTCATAGGCCTGTTCCATCAGGCGATAACCCGCCCAATAGTTGCCCGCGGGCTGATGAATCAGCAGAAGATCAATGTAGTCGGTGTCGAGCCGCTCGAGCGTCTTTTCCACCGCGTCCGGCTGCTCATAAAACGCGGGCCACAGCTTGGTTTCGAGGAAGATTTCCTCGCGGGGCAAGCCGGACTTCTTTATCGCGCGGCCCACCGCCTTTTCGTTGACGTAAGCGTTCGCCGTGTCGATCAGGCGATAGCCGTTTTCCAATGCGGAAAGAACGGAAGCCTCCGCCTCGTCCGAGGTCAGCAGAAACGTGCCGATGCCCGCCATGGGCATTTTTACGCCGTTATTCAGGGTTACATATTCCATGATGATACCTCCTCAGAGCATCCTGTTCAGCTGTTCGGCTTCCGCCTTGTTGGTTGCCATGCCCTCATAGCTCATGCCGTACAGCGCGGCGAAGCGCTTCATGGTGTATTCGCCCGCCTCCAGCATCCACTTTTCCGGCGCAGCACCCTGGAATACGAAATACAGCTTTCGCCCGGACAGCCCGCCGTTCTGCACGCGGCCGTAGAAGCGATCCAGCACATTGCGGACGCTGCCGCAAATGTTGTGCCAGTACAGCGGCGAACCGATGACGATGGTGTCTGCCTTTTCCATCGCAGTGATGACCGTAAAACCCATCCAAAATGGCGTAAAAGGCACTTTTGACCGCGAGGGGTTTCCGAGGGGAATTTTCTCTCCATGCGCCAAGCATGGTCTGAAATTGGCGCATAAAGAGTACCGGATCAGACGGACGCACCGTTTTGAACGCATCAAACGGATTTTCTTCAAGCAACAGGCGCATCATTTCCCGCCCTGCCATGTTGGGATATTCTGCCTGGTACGTGACCAAATAGTATTCTGTTTCGCCATCTCGTGCATCAATAAATATGCTATGGTTTCTGCCTATATGAAATAAGGCGCTGGTCTTCAACAGATAAATTCTCTCTCCAACGATTATGCGCCCAGTCTTACCAAAAATAAAAAGAAACAGGCTGTTTTCGTCCACTTCTTCCACTTGCTGCCGAATCAACAATCGATGTCTTACATCCGTGATGCGCACGGAGACCGCATCCCAGACCATCATGGCGTTCGTATAGTCCATCCTGCGCACCTCCCTTTCCGCCAATATTGTAGCACGGGGCAGCAGCGCGGGCAAGGCGCTGCGCGTTAAAGGGCATAGCATGTTTGCTGGATGAAGGTGGCGGGGGCACTTTGACCTCCGCCGCTTCGAGCTTTGCTGCCCTTATGCCAGCTTCCAGCCGCCGGCTTCCTTGCGCGCGTCGAGGAAGTCGCGGTAAAGGCCGGGTTGTCCGGCCAGCTCTGTGTGCGTGCCGCGCTGTACGATCCGCCCCTTGTCCAGAACGAGGATCTGGTCGGCCTTACGCACGGTCTTGAGACGGTGCGCGATCATCAGAATGGTCTTATCCTGCGTGAGCGCTTCCATGGCTTGCTGTAGCTTGTCTTCGTTTTCTGGATCGACGTTGGCGGTGGCCTCGTCGAAGATGATGATGGGCGCGTCCTTGAGCATGGCGCGAGCAATGGAAATGCGCTGCTTCTCGCCGCCCGAGAGCGTGGCTCCGCCTTCGCCAATGACGGTGTCATAGCCATCCGGCAGGGCCGTGATGAAATCGTGGCAACAGGCTTTTTTCGCCGCGGCGACCACTTCTTCATGCGTGGCCTGCGGGAGGCCGAAGCGAATGTTGTTTTCGATGGTATCTGCGAAGAGGTATACGCGCTGAAAGACCATGCTCACCTGTTCCATCAGCGATTCCAGCGTGTAGTCGCGCACGTCCGTGCCGCCGACGCGGATGGCGCCGCCGTCCACATCCCAGAATCGGGCGATGAGGTTGCAAAGCGTCGTCTTGCCGCTGCCGCTGGGCCCGATGATGGCGGTGGTCGTCTTATCCGGGATGGTCAGGGAGACGTCCCGCAGGATGGGCCTGCGGTCGTAGGAGAAGTTCACATGGTCAAAGGCGATATCGTGGCTGCGCGGACGCACGTTACTGCCCTTTTCATCCATTTCCGGCAGGGCGTTGATCTGGTCGGAGTGGTCGATGGAAGCGCCTACCAGCCGCAGGCTCGACATGGCGCTGCCCGCGGACTGGATCTGCGCAAAGACCATGAAGGCGATGACGACCGTCATCAGCGCGTCCGCCAGCGGCATGGCGCCGTTCAGGAAAAAGAGCGCCGCCGCGCCCATGATGAGCACGGAAAAGAGGTTCAGGCTCAGGCTCTGCGCGATGTTGTAGGGCGTGAAAAGCTTCTCAATGGCCAGATTGCTCTGGCGGTTGTATTCAAGCGCCTCCCGCAGCCGCCGGTCGCCCTTGCCCGCGAGATTGAAGGACTTGATGACGCTCATGCCCTGCAGCTGTTCCAGCACTGCGTCCACCAGCTGCGCCTCGGATTCCTGTCTGCGCGGCGTAACGGCGGCGGAGCGCTTTTCCATCGCCGCAGTAATGGCGAGATAGAGGAGCGTACCGGCGAGCGCCAGCAGGCCCACCCGCCAGTCAAAGGCAAAGACGCAGAGCATAAACACCACGGCGTTGATAAAGCCGCTGAGGATATTTACCAGAACCACCGGCCCCACAGTCTCCACCACGTCCAGTACGGTGGTGGTCACGCCGGTGATCTCGCCCAGACTCCTGTCGCTGAAATACCCCATGGGCACGCGCTTCAATTTGTCGCCGATGGCTACGCGGCGGTCGGCCACCATGAAGTAGCCCGCGTGGGTCTGCTGCAACTGCGTGAAGCGGTTGACGAGCGCACGGCCTACAATGCTGACGGCCAACAGAAGCAGGGACAACCACGCTGCGCGGCTCGTTTGCTCGCCGCCGGTGAGCGCGAGTACCACGAAGTAGATGGCCGCCACCTGCAACATATGGAATACGGCGTAGAAGAACCCCCAGAAGATGGATTTACCGATGTTCGCCTGTTCTTTGCCGGCGAAGCGCCAGATCTTTTTCAAAACGCCGATCATGCTGCGTCACCATCCTTTGCGCCGATGTGGGCGCGCCACATTTCCCTGTACAGTTCGCTGTCCTTCAAAAGCTGCTCGTGCGTACCGCTTGCCGTCACACGGCCGCCGTCGATGACGAAGATGCGGTCGGCGTCGGTGATGGTAGAAAGGCGGTGGGCGATAACGATCACCGTCTTGTCCTCCACCAATTTCGCCACGGCGCGCTGGACGACGGCCTCGTTCTCGGGGTCGATGTAGGCGGTGGCCTCATCGAGGATGACGATGGGCGCGTTCTTCAGCATGGCGCGGGCGATGGCAATGCGCTGCCGCTCACCGCCGGAGAGGTGCGCCCCGCCGCCGCCCACCTTCGTGTCGTAGCCGTTTTCCAGGGCGCGGATAAAGGCGTCGCAGCCCGCGGCGCGCGCCACGGCCTCCACTTCGGCGTCGCTGGCGTCCAGCCGGCCCATGCGGATGTTCTCGCGCACGGTATCGTCAAAGAGGTAATTGTCCTGCGAAACGAAGGCCACCTTGGAGTAGAGCTGGGCGAGGGGGATGTCCCTGAGGTCGCGCCCGCCGAGGGTGATGCGCCCCTTCTTTACATCCCAGAAGCCGCCGATGAGTTTTGCGATGGTCGATTTTCCGCCGCCGCTGGGCCCGACGAAGGCGACCATGCTGCCCGAGGGGATGCTGAGGCTGACGTCGTGGAGGACCTCCGCGTCCTCGTGATAGCCGAAGGAAACGCGCTCGACAGCGATGTCCCGGTTGGGCAGCGAAACCGGCCGGGTGGCGTGGATTTGTTCCTCGCCGTTCAGGATGGCGTCTACCTCTCCCACGATGGTGCCCACCTTGGCGAGGCTGTCCACGAAGTCCATTGCCGCCAGCAGCGGGCCGGCAATACCCAGGGAGAGGATGATGACGGTGATGAACGTCTCCACGGACAGGCTGCCGCCCTGGTAAAGGAGCCAGCCCACGGGCAGGATGGTGATGAGCGTCGTCGGGGAGATTGCCTTGGAAAAGGAGATGGGCAGCTGGCAGCTCTTCATCCAGTTGTAGAAGTAGGCGGCGTTGGCGCGCACGCGCTGGGCGAATTTTGCATAGGAGTTTTTCCCCTGATTGAACGCCTTGATGACCTCGATGCCGCCGATATATTCGACGATGGTGGCGTTCATCGCCTGCGTGACCTTTACCGACCCCTCGTACTGCTTGCCGTAGTTCTTCATCACCCCCATCATCAGGGCCATGCCCACGGGGATGGAGACCATGGAAAGCAGCGCCATGCGCCAGTCGAGGAAGAACAGATAGAGCAGTATGCACACAGGCGCCAGCAGGTTGGAGGTCATTTCCGGCAGCAGGTGCGCCAGCGGCCGCTCCATGGACTCCACCTGATCGACGATGACCTGTTTCATCTCGCCGCTCGGCGTGTCCATGACCGTGCCCAGGGGCATCTTCGGCAGCTTTTGTAGGATCCGCTCGCGAATTTCCTTGAGAATGGAAAACGTCGCCTTGTGGGACATGGACAGCGCCAGCGCGTAGAGCAGGGCGCGCAGGCAAAAGCCCGCCAGCGCGACAAGACACCATGCGGCGTAAAAGCCGTATCCCGTCCGCCCGGAGAGCAGTCCGATGATGATCTGCGCCGCCGCAAAATAGGGCAGCATGCCGCCCAGTACGCCCAGCGAAGCGGAGACGATCGCCCGCACGAGGCCGCTGTGATGGCGCGCGCCCAGCTGCCACAGGCGCAGCATGGGGCTTTGTTTCTGCATAGAGATCACTCCTTGAGTTTGTTATGACTAACAACGAGACTTGCAAAAAGGCCGTCCCGCGGAAAACGGCCTGTTTACACTAAGGGCACTGAGCGTTAAAGATGGTGTCAAAGCCCGCCATGTGATAGCGGTTGAGCATACCGATATAGCGGACGGCATCCTCCTTGGGCATGCCGTGGCGCACAACCTCGAACATGCCGTTGAAATAGGCGGTGACGATCATGTGGATGAAGTCCTCCGTGACCACACCCTGCTTCACGCTTTCACAGCCGATCACTTCCATGTACTTGTAGGTGTATTCGACCTCGATATCCACCAGTTCGTCGAGAAAGTGGGCGAAGTGCGTCCCATGCGCGCCGCTGAGCAGCAGGCGGAATTCGTCGAAATGGTCATAGATGTAGTCGAGCATTTCCATCTGATGGTTTGCGGTATAGCGGCCCATCTCGTGGCGCTGCGTCTGCTCGTCAAAGGAATGGAAGCGCTCCTGTATCTGCAGGAACATGCGCCGCATCTCTTCCACGGCCGGCTCCACGACCGCCTTGAACAGCCCTTCCTTATCCCGAAAGCGCGTATAGATGGAGCCAGTGCTGGTATTCGCTTCGCGCGCGATGGTTCGCAAAGACGCATCCTTATAGCCCTTTTCCAGAAACTCCCGCTTCGCACAGGCCAGGATTGCTTCATAGACGCCTTCGATCTGTTTTGCCAAGGAACTGTCCTCCATTCATAACACCGTTTTATAACGATGTTATGATTATAAGCCCATCGCTTTCCTTTGTCAAGATGGGGCGCGGAATTTTTACGTTGTGGTCTGACGTGATTGGTGGGAAAAGTATGGAAAAAATATTCCATTCTAAAAAACATAAACGTTTTTCTCCATGAAGAACGCCCCGCAGGAATGGTTCTTCTCATTCATGCGAGGCGTTGACAGGCTGTTATGCCGATATTCAAAGATTTATGGCAGGATACTCAAGTCCCTGTGTTTCAAGTGTCTGCAAGAGGCAAAGGCGCTCGTTAAAGCGTTCGGCGGCCAGTGTGATCTCCGCGGTAGTGGGGTGGTTTTTCATCAGCGCCCAACGCGCTTCATTGGCAGGTGAGGCGCTGTGGGGACCGCTTGCGCCGTTGGCGCGGAAGCGGTCGATCATCGCCTGCGACATGGCGCCGTTGCATACGTAGCCGCCAAGCACGCGGTTTTTCTCCTTGACGAGCGCCGCGCCCGCGGCGAGGGCAGCGTGCGCATGGGCAGAATCAGCCCAATAGGCCAGCGTGCAGAAAACGCCTACGTTTTTGCCCTCAATCGTTTCCATGAACGCCTTCATGGCGGCGTTGGGGCCGCCCTTGTCTACCCAGTAGCCCAGCAGTACGACGTCGCCGTCGAGCGCCGGAGCACCCGCCGTGAGGTCGTAAAGTTCCTTGTCCTCCACGGTCAATGCGTCAAAAATGCCCTCCGCTAGCCGGCGGGTACAGCCGGAAAGGCTACTGTATATAATCTGAACTTTCATCTTTCCTTCCTTTCTCATGACAGTGTATCTAGATATGCGCCAATGTGTTCGAGGATGAAATCCGCACCGCGCGGCCCGGCGATGGGCATGTGCGTGGCCACCTGCGCGCCGTTGACGAGCGGCAGGCTGACGCAGACGAAGGTGTTGTCCGCGTCGAGCAGTGTGTGGGAGACTTCGTCTGCGAGGACGAGCTGGCGGTGCAGGCCGCGCATCAGCTCTATGCGCTCCTTTTCCACCGGCAGGTGGCGCACAGACGGGTCGTGTTCCGGCAGGGCATGCAGGCTGTGAGCGCTGATCTTGTTCACCGGCGCTACACCCGTCTCTTCCAGCAGGCCGGCGAGTCCCCGCACCATCTCGTATTCGCCGTAAAGGGTCGCTGCAGGGCGGTCGCGCTTGAGCATCATGCCGTACATGCGCATCTGCGCGGCTTCGGCATGGCGTGCTTCAAGTTCCCGCACCAGCGCGCCGTTTGGCTCGCGTCCCAACGCCGCGCCCACGCGATGGAGCCAGTCCAGCGTGCCGGCGTAGCCGTAGGGCATACCCGCGACACAGGGTGTATGGCAGTTTTTTTCGAGAATCTCCGCCGCCGGCAGGGCTTCGCCGCGCAGGACGAGGTTGAGCTCCGCCGCGCCGCAGCCCTCAATGGTTTCCATGTCCGTATCCAGACAGAGGCAGGCGCGCATCTCCATGCCGAAGGCCTCGCGCATCAGGCGGCAAATTTCATTGCGGTCGCTGCGGGCGCGGTAAGCGCCGGCGGAGAGGCCGAGCAGGTTGTACGTGCCTTCGACGCGCTCATTGGCAGGCGTTACTGCATGTTGGGCAATGAGCCGGTAGGTCTCGCGCAGGCCAACGCTGTAGTCGCCGCGGAAGCCGCCCTGTTCGAAGGCGATGAGGTGGGCGCGCACCTTTTCTTGCATGTAGGCGCATACGCCGCGCAGGTCCGTGCCGATGACGGCGGAGACGGACGAGGCGACCACGAAGATAACGCGCGGCGCGTAGGCCTGATCGATCTCCACGAGCGCTCGCTCCAGCCGGGAGACGTCGCCCATGACCACGTCGTCTTCGCTCATGTGGGTGGTGAACAGGCGGTTCTGCTGGTCTACGCCGAGGCTTCCGAAGAGGCTGACGCTGTAGTGCGTGGTGCCCGCGGGGCCGTATTCCAATACGACGCTGCCCTCGATGCACAAAAGGCTCCAGAGGATGCCCATGCGGTCGGAGGGCGTGGGCAGATAGCGGCAAAGGCTCATGCTGCGCCTCCTTCCCGCAGGGCGCGCGCTTCTTTTGCGGCGTTGCAGAGCGCGCGTACCACAAATGCAGTCACTTCATAGCCGAGCATGTTGCCCGCGCCATCCGTGCGCACCAGCGCGACGCCCTTGGCTCGCAGGCGGGCGGCATACTCGTGGCCGAGGTAGAGCATGGGATGGAGCACGTCGTAGATGTACTGCAAAGGGGCAATGTTGGCCGTTTTTGTCACATAGGGGTCACAGAGAGCGAGAATGGCCGCGCGGTCGCCCTCGTCCTCGGGCTTGATGGCATTTGTCTGGATGAGCTGCGGGACCATGCCCACCTCGGCCATGAAGCGGTTGAACTCATAGCAGCGGAAGGGCGTGTTGCCGTAGATATAAGTTACGCCGCGCAGTTCGCGCCGCGCCTGTTCGCAGGCAGCTTCCGCCCCGGCGCGCAAATTTTCAAGGCGAGCGGGCAGCGGCAGCCCCAGCACATCAAAGAGCGCTTGATAGCAGGCGGCGATGCGCGCAGGGGATACGTACTTGTCAAAGAGCACGTAGGGCGTGCCGAACGCCTGCCGCATTTTGCGCGCCAGCGGCAGGGCGGTATCGTCCACGACGATGTTGACCCTGGCGGCGGGGGCGTTGCGAATGTCCTCCACACTGCAGCCGCAGGGCAGGCGCAGGCCGATGCGCACGCCGGCTTCGCGCAGCACGCCGCACAACTCGGTCTCTTCAAAGTCGCCCATGCGCTGGCCGAGCAGGTTGACGCTGCCGTCACATTCATGGGGACGCATGACATCAAAGCAGGCGGTCATGGTACGCTCGACGCCGGGCAGGTGGTTTTCACACTTGAAGTGCTCGGTATGCACGGCCATCACCGGCAGGCCATAGCGCTCGGAAAGGGAACCGGCCAGGGCGTCGATGTCATCGCCGATGATTTCTACGACGCAGGTGGTTACGAGGAACACCGCCCGCGGATGGTGTTCCTCCATCATCTCGGCAAAGGCATCTGTCACCTTTTGCACGCAGCCGAAGGTCACGTCGTGGCCGTCCAGCGCCACGCTGACGCAGCGGCCGTTCAGCCCGCCGAAGTTTTCGGCGTGGACGCTGAAATGTTTGGTGTAATAAGTGCATTCATCGGTACCGATGATGAGCATCATTGCGTCGGAAATGCCGCGCACGGCCATTGCCGCGCCCATCAGCGGGCAGTGTGTGCCGGGAAACATCGCCGCCGTCAGCGGGCGCACGTCCTTGATGGATTCCACTTCGCCAAGATGCTTCATCTGCATGAGCAGTTGATTTCCGTCCATTTGTATCCTCCGTCAGGCCGCGTAGTGCGCGTCCAGCAGGTCGATGAGGCCGCCGAGGTTGTCGATGATGTTGAGACCGGCAGTGACGACGTAGCCCGAGGGCAGGTAGAGCACGTCGCCGCGGCTGACGGCGGGGACGGTGTCCCACAACGCCTGGTTCGTTGCCATGCACTCGGTGCAGAAGGCTTCAGCGTCCTCGACGGTGGTCGTGCCCTGCGAGGTGAACACGAACAAATCGCTCTCTACGTCGGCGAAGGTCTCGAGGCTGGCAGGGGCGTTGGTGTCGCCCATGGATTCAGCGTAGATGTTGGTAAAGCCCAGCAGTTGCATCATTGAGCTAACCGTGGACGTCTGCGCCTGCAGGTAGAAATCCGTGCCGCTGACGCAGGTGGCGCCAAAGAAGGTCTTGCCCGCGTAGCGCTCGTTGGCCTCGGCAATGCGCGCATCCAGCGCCGCAAAGCGGGCGCGGATGTCTTCGGCGGCGGCAAGCGCCGTCTCGTCCTGGGCAAAGGCCTCGATGTAGGCTTCGGTCTGGTTTTTCACGGTGGTGTATACATCCTGATCGGGTTCTTTGGTGGTCACGGCGAATACGGGAATGCCCAGCTCCTGCAGGGTCGCGCCGTGGGTGGCCATGGCGCTATCGGGCAGCAATACGAGGTCCGGCTCCAACGCCACGATGCCCTCGAGGTCAAACGTGCTGCTCATGACGGCAGGCATCACCAGCGGCTTGATCTCTTCGGGATATTCAAACGTGCTGGTCTCCGCCACGGCGATGAAGTTCACGCCCAATTCGTAGAGCGTGCGGAAGGGATAGGTGGTCATGCAGGCGACGCGCTCGGGCACGTGGTCGAGGGCGACGTCCTCGTAGCCGAGGGACTTCATGTAGTCCGACTGGCGCAGCAGGAAGACGGGCTCCTCCTCGGCAAACGAGGACAGGGCGGCGAGGCAAAGCAGGGCACACAGAAGCGTACAAAACAGTTTTTTCATGGAGCATATTTCCTTTCACAATAAATGCATCAGCATATTTCACGATAGGCGATGATGGGCTTTTCGCGCCCAGGAAGACGTACGATGTCGCACTCGACGTCGTACACCTCGCGCATCATCTTCGTGGTGATGACGTCGCAGGGCTTGCCTTCGTCGTACTTTTCGCCGTCCTTGATGACGACGATCCAGTCGCTGACCTCCAGCGCGTGGCTGAGGTCGTGCAGCACCATCACTACGCCGATGCCGTTTTCGCGGTTGAGGCGCTTGATGAGGCGCATCATCTCCATCTGGTGGGAGATATCCAGATAGGTAGTCGGCTCATCCAGAAAGAGGATCTCCGGCTGCTGGGTGAGTACCGTGGCGATCCACACGCGCTGCGATTCTCCGCCCGAGCACTCGTGGATGGACTTTTCCCTCAGCGGCCAGACGCCGGTGGCATGCATGGCCCAGTCGATGATCTTCTCGTCCTCCTCGCTGTGGCGCGCGTACCACTTCTGGTGCGGCACGCGGCCATAGCCCACCAGCTCGCGCACCTGAAAATCCGGCGGCGCGCTGTGTATCTGCGGCAGCACGCCGATGTGGCAGGCCAGTTCTTTAGGGGTGAAGTCCTTGATGCTGCGATTGTCCAGCCAGACCGCGCCGCGCTTATAGTCCAAAAGCCGCGTCAGGCCCTTGAGCACGGTGGATTTGCCCGAACCGTTGGGGCCGATGATACTGGTGATCTTGCCCTTTTCCACGCGCAAATCCATGTTGGCCACGGCGGTGTAGTCGCCGTAGGCGATTTCCAGTTTTTCAGCTCTGATTTCCACGAACGCTTCCCTTCTTTCGCAACATGTAGAGGAAGAACGGCCCGCCCGTCACCGCCATGACGATGCCCACGGGAATTTCCATGCCGGGCACGATGGTGCGCCCCACCGTGTCGGCGACGAGCAGTATATCCGCGCCCAGCAGCACGCTGGTGGGCAGCATGGCCTTGTAGTCCGAGCCGACGAGTATGCGCGATATGTGCGGCACCACCAGCCCGACGAAGCCGATCATGCCCGCCACGGATACCGTCGCCGCCGCCAGAAAGGCCGATACCGCCGAAAGGCAAACGCGGCTTAAACTGACCTTGACGCCGAGGCTCTTGGCCATTTCGTCGCCCAATTGCAGCGTATTGGCGCTCTTGATACAGGCGAAGGAAAGCACGAGGCCGATCCCAGCGTAGACGGCGAGCACCTTCACCTGCTGCCACGACCTGCCCGAGAGGCTGCCGTTCATGAAAGCCAGCACGCCTTCGAGGCTGTCGGAATTGAGCAGCTGCAACAGCGAATTGTAGGCGCTGAGCACCGAGTTGATGGCCACGCCCGAGAGGATGATGCGCACCGGATCGACGCCGCCCTTCCACGCCAGCATATAGATGAGCGCGCAGGCGAGCGCCGCGCCGCCGAAGGCAAAGATGGGCACCGAGTTGGTCAAGTGCGGGAAGAGCAGCAAGATGGTGGTCGCCGCCGTGCCCGCGCCGGCGGATACGCCAATGGTGCCGGGGTCAGCCAGTGGATTGCGCATCACGGATTGCAACAGTGCGCCCGAGGCCGACAGCGAAGCGCCGATGAGCAGCGCCAGCAGCAGCCGCGGCAGCCGCAGGTTGAAGATGATGACCTTGATGGTGCTCTCCTCGCCGCTGAACACGGCGCGCAGGATCTCCCCCAGGGAGTATCCCGCGCTGCCGACGGAGACCGCCACCAGTGACAGCGCCGCCATCAGGAGCAGCAGGAACAGCCAGATGCTGCCCACTTTCAGGGCGTTGAAGCCGCGCTTTTGCGATGTCCTGTTCATGGGCCGCCTCATTGCGCGAAGTGCGAAAGCACCAGGTCGGCAAGCTCGCCGATGTTGTCCACCACGTTAATGCCTGCGCTGGAGACGAAGCGCACCGGCAGGTAGAGCACGTCGCCATTGGCGATGGCGGGAATGCTGTTCCAGTATTCGGGGTTGTTGGCGAAGTCCGCCTCCATCAATTCCCGGTGGCCCTCGCCCGTCTCGCTCATGCCCACGCAGAGCACGAGGTCGGGATTGTAGGAAAGGGCGGTCTCGTAGTCGAGCTGCACCATGGAAGATGCGTCGTTTTCATAGACATTGGTCAGGCCGATCATCTCCGCCATGGAGCCGAGCGTGCCGGCGCTGGTCTGGATGTAGTGGGTGGGCGGCGAGGACTGCAGCACCATCACCGTCTTGCCTTCCAGCTGCGCGCGCACGTCCTCCAGCCGCGCCTCCAGGTCGTCAAAGCGCTGGAGCATGGCCACGCCCGCCTCGCTGTCCGCGCCGAAGGCGTTGACCAGCGCTTCGGTCTGCATCTTGATGGAATCGTAGGGCACGGTGTGGCCGGCGTCTACATAGTAGACGGGAATGCCCGCCGCGCTCACGACGTTGCCGTAGGTCTCCTGCGAGGTGTAGCCCATAATCACCAAATCCGGCTCGAGGGCGATGACGGTTTCAACATCGAAGTTGGTATTGTGCGCCATTTGCAGTTGCTCGGCGCTGGCGGCAAGGTCCTCGGGCCAGTCGACAACGCTGCTGGTGGGGATGGCGACCATGGGCACGCCCATTTCATAAAGCGCCAGCACCGGCGAGGAGGAAAGGCATGCCACGCGCTGCGGCGTTGTTTCCAGCACGACGGGCTCGGTATATCCACGCGCCTGCATGTTTTCCGGATATTCGATGGTCACGCCCGCAGATTCGGTGCCGGCAGCCGCATCGTCCGCCGGCTCGCTGGATGCGTCTTCACTCACTTCAGCGGCAGCGCTCTCTGATCCGGCAGTCGCGTTTGCCGGGTAGCGCGCTTCCAGCATATCGATGAGCGCATTCAGGCTGTCGATGACCTGAATGCCCTTGGAGGTCACATATTCGCTGGAGAGATAGATGATGTTATCGTTGGCAACCGCGCTGAACTGATTCCAGAGATCGGGATCCTGCGCGAAGGTTTCCTCATAAAGCCCCTGAATGACGTCCGCCGTCGGTGCGGTGGGCGATATGGCGAAGATCACATCGGGGTTGAGCGTCAGGCAGGTCTCAATATCCGTGGGCAGGGTGCGCGAGGCAGGGTCGACCACGGTGTCGGCCAGGTTCTCAAACGGCAACATGGAAAGCATACTGCCCAGATAGCCCTCGGAGGTCTGGAAGTATGTGCCGGGCGTGTAGAAGAAGATCATCATCGTCTGGCTGTCGTGCGAAGCGGTATAGGCCGCGGCACGCGCTTCGACAGCCTCAAATTCTGCCTCGATCTCCGCCGCCAATTCCTCGGAGCCGAAGGAGCGCGCCAGCGTGATGGCTTCCTCGCGGGCCTCGCCATAGGCGATGGAGGGGCCTTCGCTGGTGTAGTAAACGGGAATGCCCGCATCGGCAAACTGTTGGCCGTAGGTTTCCTTCTGGTAGCTGCCAACAATCAGCAAATCGGGCTCCATGGCAATGATGGCCTCGGTATCCAGGCTGGACATGCTCGTGGAAATGACGGGCAGGTCGTATACCCAGTCCGGATACTCGACCGACGTGGTCGGCTCCGTGATCGCCACGGGCTGGATGCCGCAGCGCACGAGAATCTGCAGGGCCGCGTTGGAAAGGCAGACGATGCGCTCGGGCATCTGGTCAAGCACCAGCGCCTCGCCCTCACTTTCTTGAAGATAGCTCGGGTAGTATAGGGTGACCTGTGTAGATTCTTCGGCGGCGCCGCACACGCACATGGCCGCGCAGATCAGCGCGCTGAGGACAATGGACAAAACTTTCTTCAGCATACCTGCTGTTCTCCTTTCTCATCATGGGTCAAGTCGAGCACGCGGCCGGCAAGGTCTTCGTATACCGCGCGCATGGGTGAATCCTCTAGACATTCAAACACCGTGCCGCCGCCGGCTTCGGCGCGCTGTATATCGCCGCTGCGGGGGATGTAGGCGACCACGTCGGTGCCGATTTCCGCCGCCGCCCTGCGGACGATCTCCTGTTCGCCCTCGATGTTGCGGGCGTTGAGGATGATGCCGCACAGCCGCGCGTAGCCGCGCTTGCCGAAGCCACGGATAGCCTGAGCAATGTTGTTGGCCGCATAGAGCGCCATCATCTCCCCGGAGGAAACGATGAACACCTCGCGAGCATAGCCTTCGCGGATGGGCATGGCGAAACCGCCGCAAACCACATCGCCGAGCACGTCATAGATGACCACGTCCGGCCGGTAGACCTCAAAAGCCCGCAACTCCGCCAGCTTCTCAAAGGCGGAAATAATGCCGCGTCCCGCGCAGCCCACGCCCGGCGTCGGCCCGCCGGATTCCACGCAGAGCACGCCGCCATAGCCCTCGAACACGATATCCTCCAGACGCAGTTCGTCGCCCTTGAGGCGCAGCTGCTCCAGCACTGTGGGGATGCGCCTGCCTCCCATCAGTCCCTTGGTGGAATCCGCCTTGGGGTCGCAGCCGACCTGCATCACCCGGTAGCCCTTTTCCGCCAGGGCGGCGGAGAGGTTGGAAGTCGTCGTCGACTTGCCAATGCCACCTTTCCCATAAATAGCGATCTTTCGCATCGCGTTCTCCTTTCCGGCACGTTCCTTTACAGTTCCGTGCTTGATGATGGCGAATGATGGTGTTAGAATAGAAACGTAAGTTAGTCTACACTAACTACCGGAAAAGAATATATCACATATCTGCGATCTTGTGATCTCAGATTCGGCGAAAAAACCTTAAGGATATTTCGTTTTTTCAGGAGGAATAAAGATGGAATGCTATGCGCAGCCGCCCCTTCAGCGGGACGAATGGGAACTTTTATACGATCACTCGCAGCTTTGCGAGGCATTGATGCAGGAAGGAGCGCCGGTGGCAAAGGCGCTCTTTGCCCTGCGCGTGGATCATCTCACATCGCGGGAAGGCGGCTCGCTCCCGGATGAGACGGCGATTATACTGCTTACGTCGCTCAACCGCAGCCTGTACGACTATCTGCTGTTTCAGCTGGGCATCTCCTTCAGCCGTTGCTGTTATGACAATCGCCTTCATGCCCACGCTGGCGTCGGGTGCAGCGCCGGTGCGCTGCAAGAGGCGGGAGACGCCATACTCGACGCCTATGCGGAGGAACTGCGCCAGAACCACGCGCAGCGCACACACATCGAGCGCATCTGCGCTTATGTGCAAGGTCATCTCACCGAGGAACTGACGCTGGAGCGCGTCGCACGCGAAGCGTATCTCAGCAGGTGCTATATTTGCCAGATCTTTAAGTCACTGGTGGGCTGCACGTTCGGCGAATATGTCAAGCGCGAGCGCATCCAGCGCGCCCGCGCACTGCTCGCATCCACTAACAGGAGCATCGAAGAGATTGCCGCCGCCTGCGGGTTTCATTCCGCTACCTATTTTGCCACTGTGTTCAAAGGCATCATGGGCATGACGCCCTCGGCTTTCCGCCACAGCCTGCACGGATAATGGAAAAGCGACGGGCAGAGCGCTTGCCGGCGCGCCGGCCGGCAAAACTGCGTCCGGAAATTCCCTGTGACATCGGCGCTGTGCGGCGCAAGATGCTGCCTTCCCGAAGCGCAGGTGGCGTCGGGAAGGCAGCGATTGTGATAAAGATTCGATTAATTTCCTGCGGGATTGTTCTGCCCCAACTTCCACCCAGCGCTCTGCCGCTGCAATTCCACCATGCGGCGGAACAGGCCGCGCTTTGCCATCAGTTCGGAGGGGGAACCCTGCTCCGCAACCCTGCCGTCGGCCAGGACGACGATCTTGTCCGCCGCCTCCACGGTGCGCATGCGGTGGGCGATGACCAGCACCGTCTTGCCCGCCAGCAGGCGGGAGAGCGCTTCCTGCACTTTCGTTTCGTTCTCCACGTCCAGGGAAGCGGTGGCCTCGTCCAGCAGCACAATGGGCGCGTCCTTCAAGAGCGCGCGGGCGATGGAGATGCGCTGGCGCTCGCCGCCGGAGAGGCGCGCCCCGTTTTCGCCGATGGGCGTATCGTAGCCACTGGGCAGCCTGCGCACGAATTCCTCGCAGTTGGCGGCTCTGGCGGCGGCGCGCACTTCTTCGTCGCTCGCCCCGCGCCTGCCGAGGCGGATGTTCTCCATCACCGTGTCGTCAAAGAGCACCACGTCCTGAAAGACCATCGAATAGTCGCGCAGCAACACCTCCGGGTCGGTGGTGGAGATGTCCACGCCGCCGACCTTGATCGAACCCTTGGTCACGTCCCACAGCCGGGCGGCCAGCCGCGCGCAGGTGCTCTTGCCGGAGCCGGAGGGGCCGACCAGCGCCGTCACCTCGCCCTCTTTGGCGGTGAAACTCACATCGCGCAGCACGTCCTTCTGATCGTAGGCAAAGCTCACATGGTCGAAGACAATGTCGTGTCCCCTCGGCGCGAAGGTCTCCGATCCCTCCGCGATGGGCGTTTCATAGATTTCGTTCATGCGGTCCGCCGACACCTGGGAGACGAACATCTCCGCGATGAGGGCAAGGCTCTGGTCAAAGGGCGCGTAGACGCGCGTAATGACCAGCAGGAACAGAAACAGCAGCATGAAGTCGATGCGCCCGGAGAGAATGGACTGCGCGCCCACGAGGATAGTGGTGGCCACGCCCAGCCGCATGATGACGCTGGCGGCGTTGACGAACACGCCCGTGCCCAGCTCGCCGCGAATCATGATCCTTTCGTGCTCGTCGATCTTCCGGTCCAGCCCGGCCAGATACCGCTCCTCCTGATTGGTGGCGCGGATTTCGCGCACGTTCTCCAGCGCCTCCTGAATGCCGTCGGAGACGCGGATGCCGGCCGCCTTGGTGCGTTCGGCGGCGCGGCCGGCGAACCTGCGGCTGCCAAAGAGCAGCGCGAAGGCCACCGGCACGCCCCACAGGCAGGCGATGGCCAGCCGCCAGTCGTAGACGAGCAGGCAGACGGCGATGATGGCCGTGGAGATGTAAGCGCCGTAGAGATAGCCCAGCACATGGCTCCAGACGTGCTCCATGCGGTTGACGTCGCCCATGAGCGTCTCGGTGAGGTCGGCGAGGTCGCGCTTGCCGAAGTAACCCAGCGGCAGTTTGCGCAGCCGCTCCGCCAGCCGCAGGCGCGTGGCCTTGACTTCCCCGTACACGAGGCCATAGGTCGCCCGGTACTGCTGCAAATGCGTGACAAAGGATAAAACGGCGAACAGCACCGTAAGGACCATGGGCAGCCAGGCGCCGGGCAGAGGACTGCCGTCCGTCAGCGTATCCATAAAGCCGGACATCATCAGGTACAGCACGCTGACGCCGCCCATGACCACCAGGTTGACGATTACCGTCCAGAAAGCGCCTTTTTTGGTATTTTGCACGCCCTGATCGGTCAGGGCATACTTGCGCTGGAACTTCTTGCCGAACATTTACTCCGCCTCCTTCTCGCTGCTGATCTTCCACTGCACCGCCCGGTTGTAATCGGCCCACATGCGGGCGTAGAGGCCGTTTGCCGCCGCGAGTTGTTCGTGCGTGCCCTGCTCGACGGCGCGCCCCTCTTCCAGGACGATGATCTTGTCCGCGCCCACCACGGTGGAGAGCCGGTGGGCAATCATGACGACCGTGCGCCCTTTCGTCAGCACGGCGAAGGCCTTCTGGATCAGCGCCTCGTTCTCGGGATCGGCGAACGCGGTGGCCTCGTCCAGCACCACGATGGGCGCGTCCTTGAGGATGGCCCGCGCCAGCGCGATGCGCTGCTGTTCGCCGCCGGAAAGATAGGTGCCCTCCGTGCCGAGCTGCGTATCGACGCCCTGCGGCAACTTGTCCAGGATATCCTGGCACTGGGCGGCCCGCAGCGCCGCCATCACCTGTTCGCGCGTGGCGTCCGGCCGCGCGGCGCGCACGTTTTCCAGGATGGACGCCTTGAACAAACGGCTGTTCTGGAACACAAAGGCCACCTGCTTCATCAGCACATGGGGATCGATCTGTTTGACGTCCACGCCGCCGACCTCCACCGTGCCGGAAGAAGCGTCCCAGAAGCGGGGGATGAGGCTGGCGGCCGTGGTCTTGCCGCCGCCTGAGGGGCCGACCAGCGCCACCGTCTGCCCCGGTTCGACGGTGAAGGAGACGTGCGAGAGGGCGGGCACGTCCGCGCCGTCGTAGGCAAAGCTCACGTCCTTGAACGCCACTTTGTTGCCGCGCGGCGTCTGCGGACGGGCGGGCGCTTGCAGCGTCGGGGCGTTCATCACCTGGCCGATGCGCCCCAGCGCCGTGTGCGCCAGCATCATGCCGGAGGTGGCGAACATGATGCGTGCCAATGCCGTGGAGATGATGGCGGAGAACACCGCGTAAAAGGCGAAGTTGGTCACGAAACCGGCAAAGTTTCCGCTCGCCAGCGCCGCGGGCGCGAGGAACAGCGCCGCGGGGACGAGGAAGATGAACGCGCCCTCGGTAAACGTCAGGTTGACGGACTGCGGCACGCGGCAGACGTCCGACTGCCAGTATTCCGCCTTGGCGCTGTACTCCTCGATGGCCTCCTTGAACGCCTTGAAGGAATACACCGTCTGCTGGAAGATCTTTACCACCGGGATGCCGCGCACGTACTCGGTGCCCGCCTTGCTGATGCGGTCCAGCGCCGCCTGAT
>ENA-UONY01001310-UONY01001310.1-human-gut-metagenome-genome-assembly--contig:-CS9-NODE-1310-length-21796-cov-6.425371_pt1 | contig 21796 bp, 18 predicted proteins | sample MGYA00242465_ERZ724012 | MGnify/ENA metagenome assembly ERZ724012 | reverse complement strand
ACGAAAACCGCCGCGAATTTCCCTCCCCTAAGGAGCAGGAAATTCGCGGCGGTTTTTCAGCGAAAGAGCCGCACAATTATTTGGTTTCTCCGGCGCAGGCCGGTTCTTTCTTTTTTTCTTCCGCCGGTTTGGCGTCCACACCCTCGGTGCTCTCCTTGACGAAGATAATCTTCAGCGTATAGAAAATGAGCTGCAGATCCCAGAGGAACGAAGCCTTCTGGATATAGTACATGTCGAGAAGCGCTTTGTCCGCGAAGGTGGTGTTGTATTTGCCGTAGAGCTGGGCATAGCCGGTGAGTCCCGCCTTCGCGCGCAGGCGGTAGGCGAACTCCGGGTACTCGGCGCAGTATTTCCTATAAAACTCCGGCCGCTCCGGGCGCGGGCCAACGAGCGTCATGTCGCCGCTCAGAATATTGAGTAGCTGCGGCAGCTCGTCGATGCGCGTGGCGCGGAGGAAGGCGCCCACCTTCGTGATGCGGGAATCCTTTTTGCCCGCCAGCACCGCACCGGTGGCGGATTCCGCGTTTACGACCATGCTGCGGAACTTTGTGAGATAAAAGGGCTTGCCGTTCAGCGTAAGGCGTTTCTGCCGGTAAAACACCGGCCCGCCGTCCTGAATTTTAATGGCGATGGCGGCGGCAAGGAAGATCGGACTGCAGATAATGAGCCCGCACACGGACGCAACGATATCCAGCGCGCGCTTCGCGGTCAGATAGGCACGGTCGTGATTGCCGGTATGCACGGCATAGAGCGGCACATCGCTCATGATGACCGTATCGGCGCAGTTTACCATGATGTCCTGCATATCCGGCTTGAGCAGGATCGCCACCCCATGCCAGAAGCAGTCGTCCATGATGCGGCGGCGGAGATCATTTTCCATCGGCATCAGCACGACCGTACCGTAGGAGTGCATGATCTCGCACAGCTCTTCCCATGGCATGTCCGCGGAAACGACGCGGTCGATATAATAGCGTGTGCGGCGGCGGTCGAATTTATCGCGAACGTCTGCTTCCGTGTCCTTTTCCGGCACAATCAGCAGCGCCGGCGCCGTCGGCTCCAGCCGGTCGATCTGAACGCGGGCGAGGATGAATATCCCCGTCTCGATCAGGCATTGCGCAACCAGCGTGAGGATGACGTACTTCGGCGGGAGGAGCGTCTTTGCAATCATGCACATGAGGAAATAGGCGATAACGTCCGTGAAGAAGCAGGAAAGGCCGAACGCGAACACCAGCTCTCTCGTGCGGTACTTCCGGATGCTGAAGCTGCCATAAATCATCATGAACAGCACAAGGATTGCGAAATAGACCACAAAGAACAGCACGTTGCCCTTCATCCAGAAGTTGGCGCGCGGGTAATGGTGGATATAGGTATAGTAAAACAGCAGCGTCGGAACAAGCGCCAGCAAAATCTCAAGCAGCAAGCCAAGCGCTGCCTGTCCGGCATGGCCGGTATGGGAAGATTTTTTCATTATACTCTCCCGATCTCAAGGATGTAAAAATGCCCCTATCTGGATAATATACCAGATAAGGGCATGGAACGCAATATCAATTCCTCCCGCAGCGCTCAATTGTATGCATAGTCGATATGGCCCTGCGCATGGACCACGTTGTTCTGCTGCGCAAGGAATTCCTCGGACAGCGGATATTCCACGCCGTCGATGATCTTGGAATACTGCCGCCCGCCGAGCTCGCCCATGTAGAACACGCCCAGAAGATCGCGCATTTTGTAATACCGCTCGTGATACCGCCAGCCGAACGCCGTGGCGTCGTTTTTGTTGACTACGAGCTGGATCTCCGTGTTCGGGAGCGCGTCGCGCAGCTCCTGCTCCGTCCCCTCCGGGATCATGCCCACGCTGATCCAGAGCCGTTCGAGCTGCGTCATCTGCTTGAATACGGCAAGATTTGTCTCCGGGTCGGTGTAATAGCAGAAGCAGACGTTGAGATCGAGAAGATTCTTGCAGTTGAGAAGCGGCGTGAGATCCTTGGCAAGGCCAAGAACCATTTCAAAATAGACCAGGTTTTCCAGCGTGCCGACCGGCGTAATGTCCTGCGACCAGCAGTCCGCCAGCAGAAGGTATTGGAGCTGCGGCATCTCGCTCAGCGCCGACATATCCTGAAACGTGATCCGGTGGCCGAAGTCGGCACAGAGCATGTCATGGCAGTATTTGAACCGGTGCAGGGATTCCGGCGTCAGGATGCCGTAAAAGTCGAAGCTCGCGATAAAGCCCGTGGCGTCCGTGCGGACATCGTAGTGCTGCGCATCGATGTGCATCGTCCAGACGACGCGGATATTCTCCCAGCGCCGGTCCATGGCGTCGAGCGTTTCGTCATCAAAGCCGGTATCGGTCATGTCGACCTTTTCCAGATGGTGCATCACGGGGAAAATGCTCTCCACCGTCTCGGTGGACTCCATTTCGATGCCGGTAAAATCGAGGAACGTATCCCCGGTGCTGATCGGAACGCCGAACAGCTCAAACGAAAATACGAAATCAACCGCCGGGTACTTTTCGCAGAGCTGCGTCATCTGTTCAAGAGCAACGCCCGTACCGGTGAGATCGACGCGCGTGAGCTTCGGCAGCGAGACGAGCTTTTCCGAAAGCTCCGAAAGCTCCGCCTCGGAGAGAGCGCGCGAAGCAAAGCTCAGCTCCGCGGTATCGCTCTCATAGGTCGTGCCGAAAATCTCCACCGGCCAGACGAACGCGATATCGGGAAATTCGGCGCGAAGCGCGTCCTTTTCCGTTTCGCTCCACGGACAGGCCGGGAACGACACGGTCTCCGCCGCCGGGAGGTACCGCAGCGCCGCAGCAAGCGCTTCTGGCGTGAGGGATACATCGTCTACGGCGATCTCGGCAGCCGTGTCGAGATACTCCGTGCCGCCGAGCGGCACCTGCCATTCAAGTTCCAGCGCCGGGTATTCCTCCCGCAGGGCAAGGAGGGCATCGTAGCACATGCACTCTCTTGCGTCGGCGGCGCGCAGCGCCGTGAAATAAGCAAAGAGCGGCAGCTCGGAAGAAGCAAAATCTGTCAGCACAATGCTCTCCGCGTCGGAGGGATACCGTCCCTCGCCGATGGGGATGCTCCAGCGCACCGAGAGCGCCGGATACGCCGCATGCACCGCATCGAAAAGCGCCGGGGATACGTCCGCCGCCGTCAGATCGAGCGCCGTGAGCGCCGGGAAGTACGCGAGCCTCGCAACATCCTCTTTCGAAAATGCCGAAACCGCGACGGCCTCGCTTTCACAGCTGAACGCCCCGCCGCCGATAGGAACATCCCAGAGTATCTCGCAGTCTGGCATCTGCTCACACAGCCGGAGATATTTCCCCTCCGAAATACTTTTCCCGCGCAGATCGATCTGCGCGCTGTCCCGGCGGTGGAAGCCGCCGGCATATACATAAACGGAGTTCACCCACACCAGCGCCGCCGCGAGCAAAACGACGGCAGCCGCCGGGATCAGAAGCCGCAGCTTCTTCCCGCCGCGGCGTTTTTCGGTGTTTCCGGTATCGACAGGTACGGACATAGGAGCCTCCCATGCAGAATGATTTCTTTTATTCTACCCGGCGGCGGCGGGAATGTCAATGCGCCCGCCGCCGGGGTCTGCCGATTGACTTTCCCGCCGCCACTCCGTATAATGGAAACCGTCAAAAGGAGGGGTTTTCATGCGCCACGCCTGGCTTATCATTACCCACGGGAGTTTTGCAATCCTCGAAAAGCAGCTGCGCTTTCTCGACAGCGAAAACGCCGATTTTTATATTCACGTAGACGCGCGCGTCAAGGATTTCGACTTTGCGCATTTCCGCTCCATCCCGCAAAAATCGCGCGTCACGTTCATTGACCGCGCGCCGATCTCCTGGGGTCATTTTTCGCAGATCGACTGCGAGCTCCGGCTGCTGCGCGCCGCCGTGCCGGGCCGGTACGACTACTACCACCTGCTCTCCGGCGTGGATGTGCCGGTCAAGACGCGGCAGTACATAGAAAACTACTTCTCCTCCGTGCGCCCCGGCACAAACTTTGTCCACTTCCAGCAGGAGACGATCGAGTCGGAATATCTCGACCGTGTGAAGTTCTATTACCCGCTCCAGCGCTGGAATCTGCAAAACCGCGTCATCCGTCTTGCGCTGCGCCGCGCGGAGGTGCTTCTCGAACGGCCGTTTGTTGACCGGACGAAAAGCTTCCCCGCCGGATATGTATTCCAAAAGGGCGCAAACTGGTTCAGCATCACGCACGCACTTGCGGAATATGTGCTCTCGCAGGAGGCGTGGCTTCGCGAGCATTACCGCAGTACGTTCTGCGGCGACGAGGTTTTTCTGCAGTCGCTCGTGATAAACTCTCCGTTCCGGGATACGCTCTCCTCCGACTACCGCGGCGACGATCATAAGCCCTGCCTGCGCTACATTGACTGGCAGCGCGGCAAGCCGTATTCCTTCCGCAACGGGGACTATGAAGAACTCGCCAGCACGCCGGACGAATACCTTTTCGCCCGCAAATTTGATTACTGCGCGAACGCCGAGGTCGTAGACCGGCTGTTTGCACACTTTGGAGAGGAGGCCGCCGATTGAGACACGCCTGGCTCATTCTCACGCACGGGAATTTTGAAATTCTCGAAAAGCAGCTCCGGTTCCTTGACAGCGAAAATGCCGATTTTTTCATCCATGTGGATGCCAAAGCGGAGCTGGACGCCGAACGCTTCCTCGCCATGCCGGAAAAGTCCCGCGTCACATTCGTGCCGCGCCACCGCATTTCGTGGGGGCATTTCGCCATGGTCGAGGCGGAGCTGGATCTTCTCCGCGCCGCCGTGACGGGCGGATACGATTACTATCATCTGCTCTCCGGCGTGGACGTGCCGGTCAAGTCCCGCGCTTACATTGAGGAATACTTCACGCGCTCACCGGGAACGAACTACGTGAGCTTTCTCTCGCCGGAGATCGCCCGCAGCGATCTCTACCGCGTCATGTTCTATTACCCCCTGCAGCGCTATAACATCCGAAAGCCCGCCGTGCGCCGGGTGCTGCGCAATCTCACCGGCGCGATACAGCTCGGCTTTGACGTGGACCGGACGCGGCGGTTGCCGGACGGCTTCGTATTCCAGAAGGGCGCGCAGTGGTTCAGCATCACGCATGCGCTCGCGGCGTACCTGCTGGAAAAGGAGGGCGAGATCCGAAAGCTCTTCACCGACACCTACTGCCCGGACGAGATGTTCGTCCAGACGGAGATCATGAATTCCCTCTTCCGCGATACGCTGCCGGAGCACGCTTTTGAAAATAACTACGCAAGCTGCCTGCGCTACATCGACTGGCAGCGCGGCAACCCCTACACGTTCACGAACGCCGATCTCGGTGAGCTTCTCGCCGCGCCGGAAACGGCGCTCTTTGCGCGCAAGTTTGATTACCGCTCGAACCCCGGCGTCGTTGACGCGCTCTTCGACCATTTTGGATAAAGCACGAGCCCTCTCCCGGCGCGCGGAAAATCCGTGCGCCGTTTTTTGTTCTTGCAGATGGGCGGCATATATGGTATTCTGTATCTATATGGTGTATATGCCAAGCCGCGCATATACTTTGTGCGAAGCCGCAATCTGTCCGTAGCTTTAGAGAGAGGGAATGATATGAAAAAACGTCTGTTCAGCCTGCTTCTTGTACTTACGCTCTGCTTTACGCTGCTGCCGTATTCCGTCGCGGCGGAGGGCGAGGAAGAGATGGTCACCGTCACATTCGATATGTGCGGTCACGGCGGCAAAGCTCCGGAAAGCGTCACCGTGCCGAAGGGCAGCAAGATTGCCGCGCCCGAATCCCCGAAGCCGGACGACAAGGACGGCATCTATTACTTCGCCCATTGGACGGCGCACCCCGTTTCCGGAGCCACCGAGGACGCCTGGAATTTTGACACGATGACAGTTGACAAGGACATGACGCTCTATGCCATATGGTGGCAGTATACCGAAGTGACGATGGTCATCTCCCACAGTGGGGGGGCCTTACAAGAACGGCAGCGTAGAATTCCGCGACAGCAGCGGGAACGTATACCCCTTTACCGAGGGGGACAGCCACGAAGCCAATACAGATTATATCTGCCATGCCATGAAACCGGGCACCTATCAGCTGTACATAGAAGGCTGCTATGCCGGCAGCTACACGTTAGCGCGCTCGGTGAGCAGTGCAAAATGGTGGGTCAACTTCTTTCATGTCTCCTTTGACGCCAACGGGCAGGAATTCATGCCGGGAACCGCGCCGGAAAGCATCACCGCCTTCGGCGGCTCCTGCAAGGTATCCCGTCCGGCCTCTTCCCCGAAGGCGCAGGACACCGCCTATGTGTTTGCCGGATGGACCGTTGGGCCAGAGGCGGACTCCAGCGAGTTTGATTTTTCCAGCAGCGTGACCGGTGAAACCGTGATCTATGCTCAGTGGACAAAGGACGCGCCGGAGGATTCGGTCCTCGTCACCGTGGAGCGCTCGGCCCTGCAGGGCTCACACTTTGCGCCGAAGGGAGAGGCCTACCATGCCGTACTCGTCCCGGACGAGGGTTATGAGCTTCCCTACCGTGCGGCAAACGGCTCTTATAAAAACAGTACCTGTGTGTTCATCGGCGGCAGCGTTCTGGATGCGAGCAAATACTCCCTGAACTGCGCTACCGGCGAAATCACCATTCCCGGAGAGTACGTCACCGACAGCATTCACATTCAATCCAATCCCCGAGTGCCCCCGTTCACGGTAACGTTCGACGCCCACGGCGGCTCCGGCGTGCAGGCGCCGCTGCTCGCCTATCCGTATGAAGGCGGTTATGACTATTACATAACCTATCCGAAATCCTATGCCACCTTCCTTACGCCGGAGTGCATTTTTACGCCGCCGGACGGCATGGTTTTTGACAAATGGGACGGAGAATACACAGACCAGGGCAGGAAAATCATTGCCCGCAGCGATATTACGCTCAAAGCGCTGTGGAAGGAAGCCCCCGAGGGCGTTTACACCGTGGCGTTCGATCTTACCGGCTGCACCTTCTCCGGCAAAACGACGACGCAGGCGGACGCGGATTACTCCGTGACGCTCGCCCCCGCGGACGGCTATGATTACCCGATCACGCTCCGGAATATTTCTGTTGGCGGCACGGTGCTCGACAGCGAAAAGTATTTCTTTAATCCCGAGACCGGCGTTTTGACGATCCCCACCGCGGCGATCACCGGAAACATAGTCATCACCGCTTCCGCGTTAATGCCGACACCCACTCCGACTCCAACGCCGACACCCACGCCTACTCCGACTCCGACACCCACACCTACTCCTACTCCTACTCCTACTCCGACACCCACACCTACTCCTACTCCTACTCCTACTCCTACTCCTACGCCTACGCCTACGCCTACGCCTACGCCGACAGCGACGCCTACACCGGCGCCGACACAGAAACCCACACCCACGCCAACTGCAACGCCTACTCCGACACCGACACATAAACCCACACCCACGCCGACAGTAACACCCACGCCGACCCCAACACAGAAACCCACGCCCACGCCGACGGCGAAACCGACTGCCACGCCAACGATCACACCCAAGGCGACGGCAACACCCAAGCCTTCCGCCCCGGCGAGCGTCTCTCCTTCGGCAGACGCCGCAGTCTCTCCGGACACCTCCGCCCCGGCGGATGTTCCGGCGGATGCCCCGGCAGATGCCCCCGCTTCTGATGCGCCCGGCGGCGAAGCTCCCGGGAACGAAACCGGCAAAACCGAAAGTGCCGATGGCACAGGCGTCTCCCCCGCAGACGGCGAAACCTCTTCCGCTGTCCCGATCGTCATCGGCATTTCCGCCGCCGTCATCCTGCTGATCCTGTTCCTTCTGTTCCGCCGCAGGAAACAGCAGTAAATAAGAAATAAGCCAAAAGAAAAGAGAGTATTGCAGATTGCAATGCTCTCTTTTCCATTGATTGGATTACTGGATTGTTTCGCTGTGGTTGAGTACGCCGGTGCTGTAGAGGAACAGTACGTCATCCGCTTCCGAGAAGTCCACGAACCGCCCGGCGAGGGCCGGGGCCATATAGCGGATATCCACCACCGTCACCTTCGCGTAGCCCTGCGCGAGCAGGGGCGCAATGCTGCTGCCGAACGAATCGCGGAAGATCACCAGTTCCCGGCCGGTTTCGGCATTCGGGTTCTCCATCGTGAGCAGCGCCTTTGTCCCGCCGAGGAACATCTCGTATCCGTCGCGTCCCGCGGCGAGCGCGAGGTTGTAGACCGGTATCTCCTTCCCCGTCTCATAGTCGTATACGCGAAGCGCCGCTATCGCATCGTTCGTGAGATAGCGCAGCGCGTCCGGCTCGGCCGGAAGCGCATACTGCCCGGCGTACACGCCGCGAAACGGCACCTGTGTATCCACGGTCTCATACGCTTCGGGAAGCGAAGCGCCCATCGCCGCGGCAAGCGCCGCCGCCGTTTCGCCGAGTTCTTCCTGCCGCCAGTGGGCGTCGGTGCGGTAGTATTTGTCGAGCGAGAGCGTATCAAAAATATCGATATACTCCGCAAACGGCATCCCCTCGCGCAGCGTATCGGTGAGAAGCGCATAGTCCATGGCCGGATAGCCGTTTGGCGCGGCGAGGAAATAGTTTTTATCCGGCACAACGGTATAGTAAACGTTCGCGCCGGTCGGGGCGAAATACGTCTCATACACGGCGGAAAAGCGCTCCGCCGCGCGCCGGACGAGATCGGGATTCACCGGATAATCGAGCTTTGCAAGATGCCCTTCGGCAGAATATACGCCGTTGTTGTCTCGCTCCATCAGAATGTTCCCGGCGAAAAACGCCTTGAGCGCGCGAAAGCCGTCGCGCAGCGGGAACTGGTCGAGCGTATACTTCTCAAAGGCCGTCATATACGTTCCGTCCGCCACGGCGGAAAAGCGCAGCGCCGGGCGCTGCGCGAGCGTGCGCCGCTCGGAGAGCGAGTCGGTTTTGTCCGGCGTCAGGAGTGCCGCGAGCAGGAAGCCCCCAAGGAAGAGCGCCGAGAGCGTGACCGTGAGAATATTTTGCAGTTTCTTCATGCCGCGCCTCCTCAAAACCGGAAATAGAGGAACGGGTTGAACGACCCGTCCACCAGAAACGCCGTGCAGAGCGCGAGCAGCGCGAGCGTACTAAGCGGGGCGGCGACGGCCATCACCGGCGCAAGAGGCTTTGCCTCCTGCGCTCTCTTCAAAAGCCGCGCCGGGAGCGGCGTTGCACCGAGGGCGGCGAGCGCGAGCACAACGCCGTAGCTGCGGAGCATATAGACCGCCTCCGTGCCGAGCCCCGGAGCCGCGCCCACACCGAAGAGCGCACCGAGCCAGTGCAGCGCATCGCTCACCGACGATGCGTCAAACAGCACGAAGCCCAGCGTTACGGCGAGGAGGACGTAAATATGAGGAAGTACACTTCCTTTTTTCAGCGCCGGCAAAAGGAAAAACTTCTCCGCGATGAGCAGCACCGCGTAGACAAGTCCCCAGAAAATGAAATTCCAGGCCGCGCCGTGCCAGAAGCCAGTGGCCATCCAGACGACAAGGATGTTGAAAATGTGCCGGGCACGGGAGCAACGGCTGCCGCCGAGCGGGATATAGAGATAGTCCCGGAACCAGGTGCCGAGCGATATGTGCCAGCGCCGCCAGAACTCTGTGATGCTCTTCGATATATACGGATAGGCAAAGTTCTCCGGGAACGTGAAGCCGAAGATGCGCCCCAAGCCGATGGCCATGTCGCTGTAGCCGGAAAAATCAAAATAGATCTGGAGCGTGAAGGCGATTGCATAGAGCCAGGCATAGAGCACCGTCTGCTCCGCGGAGGCTTTGTACGCGGAGATGAGCTGCGCGAGGACATTGGCGATGAGCACCTTTTTTGCCAGACCAACGGCGAAGCGGGAAGCGCCCGAGGCCGCTGCCTCGAGCGAGTGCGTCCGCTCTTTGAGCTGGGGAGCAATGTCCCGGTAGCGGACGATCGGCCCCGCGATGAGTTGCGGAAACATGGCGACATAGGCTGCAAAGTCAATGAAATTTCGCTGCGCCGCCACGTCGCCGCGGTATACGTCGATCTCGTAGCTCGCGATCTGGAACGTGTAGAAGCTGATGCCGATCGGGAGGGCGATCTTCAAAAGCGGAAGCGAGAGCCCGGTGACGGCGTTGAAATTTTCCAGAAAAAAATCCGCGTACTTGCAGTACGCAAGCAGGGCAAAGCTCAGCACGAGCGAGAGCGCGAGAAAGAGCTTCTTGCCTCTTCCCCGCGCAATGAGCCGCGCAAAAACGTATCCCTGCACGATGGCGAACACCATGAAGAGCAGGAATTTGGGCTCGCCCCAGCCGTAAAAAAAGAGGCTGGCGGCGAGCAGAACGGCGTTTCTCCCCTTTTGCGGCACAACGAAGTACACGAGCAGCACGCACGGGAGAAAATAAAAGAGAAACGGGATACTCGAAAAGAGCATGGCGGGCGCTTATACGATCGGGTCGTCGCTCACGGTTTTGGCGCTCGGGTACGCCGCCGCAAGCTTGGAAACGAACGTATCCACAAGCTCTTCGTTGCCGTATACGGAGACGATATAATCTCCCACCGTTGCGATCACGAGCTTATCCGGGATGCCGCACATCCAGTGCCGGGCAAGGATGTTCTCGCGCAGCGCCGCGCTGAGCGCAGTCACATCGCCGCCGTTTTTCACATGGAACGCGCCGCAGGTGAACGTGTTGAGATTCATCATGTGCACAAGAGAGGCGGCGCCGTCGATCTTCCCGGCTTCGTCCGCGGGAAAGCCCAGCGAGGAATTGAGGATTTCCGCATCACGGATGCTGAAATTGCCGGGTGCGCCGTCGCGCATGTTCTCCTCGGAATAGTCGCCGCCCGCAGCGGGGAATTTTTCCTCGTCGGAATAGCTGTTCCAGACATTTTCGAGCAGTTCGAGCGCGCTCGCCGGGGCGTCGGTGCCCGTGTCCGCCGGGGCGGACGCGCCGCACGCGGTGAGAGAAAGAAGCAGTACCGCGCAGAGGAGCGCGGAAATCGTTTTTTTCATGGATGAGTTCTCCTTTTTAACGGATGTGATATGGTTTTCCGGGGGTAATTCTATGACGAGATTAGATTTCCCTTTGTTCCCGAAAAAAATCGGACGGCAAAAAATCCTTTTGCCGTCCGACATGGTTGCTTTGTCAGCCGTTTTCCTTTTCCGGCGGATAATAGACCTGGACCCATTCGCCCGTCCAGTCGCTCGTGAGCTGCCAGGCGGCCATTTCCTCATTGTAGATCGTCGCGCGCAGGAAGTTGCGGTTCACGACAAAATCCGCGTTGTAAATGGAAAGACCGTCCTCGTCACGTCCGCGCCAGAACGCGCCGGGCGTCGGGCACTGCTGCAGCTTGATATCATAGGTCAAAAAGTCGGGCGCCTGCAGCAGCAGGGAGGCGCACTGACCCATGGTGATATCGGTGCTGATAATGGACATGATCTCCTTTGCAAGCGCATACTGGTCGGTGAGACTCATCTGCTTGACGTTATTCCACATCTGCATGAGCGCATCGCGCTGCTTCTGGCTGCGTCCCGTATCGCCGCCAACGTGGCGCTCGCGGCAATAGCCGAGGATCTGGAAGCCGTCGGTAATGGTGTAGGTGCCGTCCTGATCCGTCGGGAAATAGCAGCGGGGCGTATCGGTGCCGTAATAGGCGTCATTGAGCTGGCACGCCTCGCGGATGAGCCGGTTGATATCCTCGGCTTCCGCCGCCGTGACGGTGACCGTGATGGGGCCGACCATGGAGGCGATCTTGGCAAAGTCGAGGAAATCGACCATCGCCCAGTTGTCTATATCAATGGCAAAATTCCGCGTGCTTTCGAGCGTGTTGATGAGCATATCCACGCCGCCGATGCTTGTCGCCCAGTTCAGGTGGCCGGTGCCCCAGTCGGCAATCTCCACCTGCGTATCGCGCATAAGGGAGGTGAGCCACATGGTTTTCGATGTCTTGTTGATGGAGAGAATGATCATCGCGTCGCTGCGCTCGAGGTCTTCCATGCGTCCGTCCGCGCCGATGAGCAGAATGTTATAGACATTCTTATCGCTCATGACCGTTTCGGCAGACTCCTGCAGACTGCTGCGAAGCTCCATTTCCTCCAGCGCCGCCCGTTCCTCCTCCGTGAGAGGATCGGCCGTCGGCTCCGGCGTGGCCGTGACTTCGGGCGTTGCGTCAACCGCCGCGGACGGCGCTGCCGTCGGCTCCGGCGTGGTTTGCGAACGGCTGTTGAGCTGGCTGAACATGTCGCTGAAAATCAGAAAGACGGCAAGCAGAATCACAAGGATCACCGCCGCGATCACGATGATAACGGTGCGTCCGACGTGCTTTTTCTTCTTTTCCGCTTTCTCCGGACGCTCGCTCACCGGCGCTTCCCGGACCTTTCTGACCTCTTTGACTTCCTTAACTTCTTTCGTCTCCTTCAGATGGCGGCCGCCGTTTCCGGAAGAGTTCGTGTTTTTATTCATAATAGTCCCCCTGTGATGATTCGGGTCATAGTTTTTGTATTCTACCATACCCGCACAGCGTTTGCAAGCGCAGGAAAAAGAAAACGGAAGCGCCGCGCTTCCGTCTTCTTTTTCGCTGTATTTCAGTTCTTCTCCACGTCGTAGACGGTCTCGGTGCCGTCGGGCTGCACGAGAGTGTACACCGTGAAGCCGTCGTAGGGCAGCACGCCGTCCTTGCCGCCGGTGACGAGGCAGCTCGACGCATACTCCGCTTCGCCGGTCGGCATGCCGATGGCGTCATAGAGCTCCTGCACCGGCTGACCCTTGAGCGCGAGCACCTGCTCGATCAAACCGGCAACTTCGTCCTCCGCGCCGTCGCCTTCCGGCTCGGCGGGGGCTTCCGTTGCGGCGGGCTCTTCGCTTACCGGAGCTTCAGTCGCAGCGGGGGCTTCCGTCGCGGGCGCCTCGGTGGGGGCCGGGGTTTCGGCGTTTCCGCCGCAGCCAACAAGAGCGAGCGCCATCAGCGCGGCGAGCAGCAGGGCAATGATTTTTTTCATGAATGTGTCTCCTTTGATATCTTTGGTTAATCTATGGCATAGACGGCGGAGAGACGGAAAAGGTTCCCTCCCGCCGCTGCATATACAGCGTCAACGGCACTGCCGTTTGGCAGCGAGACGATAAACCCGTCCGGGCGCGGCACCGCCTCATAAAGCGCGCCGCTGGAGAGGACGTAGACATTGGACGCATCGTCCGGCGTTACGCCGTCCCATGTGCCGGAAAAGACCGTGTACCCTTCCGTACCGGCGCTCTCCGTCAGCCGGGCGCTCCCCTCCCCCGGCGCGGCGGAAGCCACGAGCGAGGCATCCCGCTCCGGTGCTGGGGCGAGCGAATCGTATTCCACCAGATAGCGGATATTGCGCTCCACAAGCTCGATCAGGAGTGTGCCGCCCTCCGGGAGCGTCGCGGCAGTGTACTCGTTCCGGCGGGAGAATTCCGCCGAGGCGAAGCTCTCCGCGAGGTACGGATAGAGATTCCGTCCGAACGAGTCGCGGTAGCAGAGAAGCGCGCCGGTACCGGCGTCGTTCTCCGTCGTGATCGTCACGCGGTCGGGGTTTTCGGTGTTCGCGGTAAATGAGAAACCGGGGGCATACGTGAAATCTTCCTCAAGACTCCTGCCCGTGGGGTAGAGCATTTCGTAAAGATCGCCGCGGTGTGTGTTCCCGGCGGACACGGTATTCGCAAAATACCCGCTCTCGCGGCCGAGCGAGGCAAGCAGTGCATCCGCGGCGAGAGCCCCGCCGCGCGCGTTCCAATGGCTGTCTGTTTTAAAATAGAGCGGCTCCGATTCGTGCGCAAGCTCATCCCGCAGGAGGTAGGAAGGATCGGCCTCCGATGCGAACACATCGCGCAGATCGAGATACGAAACGCCCATCTCGTCGAGCCGCGCATAGAGCGCATCCATGTTGGAAGCGCCGCCGAGGCGCGTCCGCTCCGGCATATACTCCGGATAAAGCGTATTCTTGTTCGGCGCAGCAGTGAAAAGGAAGTCTCCGCCGCGGTTTTCCGCGTACTCCTGCAAAAGATAGAGCGTGCGCGCCACGCAGTAGATCTCGCGCGCCGTCATGGGCGTATCGCCGGTATAATCGTGAATGGTCGGCGCATAAAAGAGCCAGCCGCCGCGCCCGAGCAGGACATTCTCCGCCGTGGACGTGCGAAAGAGCGCCGCGTTGAGCTTTGCCCAGGCGGTGATGCCCTCCAGCCGGAAGGAAAACCGGCCATTTACATAGGCCGCTGTGTCCGCGAGAACGTCGGGATTGAACGCCCCGTCCGCCGCGATCACCGGCGCGGCGGGCAAAATCTCGTTTGCCGCAGCGTCTGCCCCGCCGGTCAGGAGAAGTCCCAGACCGGGGACAAGGCACACGGCGAGAAACAACACCGTAAAGATAAGAGAGAGCGTTTTTTTCATATCGTCCGCCCCTCCTTAAAACTGCTGGTAGATAAACGGTGTGAAGCTCCCGCCCGAGAGGGCAAGGATCGCCGTGAGAAGGCCAAGCAGCGCGAGTATATCCCATGCGATCTCCCAGCCGCGGCCGGTGCACCGCCGCGTGAGCGCGGGAACGACCGGCATGGAGAGAATGACGCCGAAGATAAGCGCCGTAACGTGCGCGCCGGTCAGTATCTCCTCTGCGGCAAGCAGCCCGGCAGCGCCCGCGCCGGCAAAGGAGAACATCCGGGAGATGAGCAGAAAGCCCTGCTGCACGGAGGACGCGCGGAACATCGCAAAGCCGAGGATGACCGCGAGCAGCGTATAGACGTGCATTGCGATCCGCCCGCCGCGCTTTTGGCGCAGCTTTTCGATCGGCGCTTTCCAAAGCCCCTCGCCGGAGACGAGCACGCCGTGCCAGAGGCCCCAGAGGATGTACGTCCAGCCCGCGCCGTGCCAGAGGCCGGTGCAGAAAAAGACGATGAGCTTATTTCGCACCGTTGTCCACTTCCCGCGGCGGCTGCCGCCGAGCGGAATATAGAGATAGTCCACAAACCAGCGGTTGAGCGTCATGTGCCAGCGCCGCCAGAACTCGCTCACGCTGCCGGAGACATACGGATAGTTGAAGTTTTCCGGGAATGTGAAGCCGAAGAGCATGCCGATGCCGATGGCCATATCGCTGTAGCCGGAGAAATCAAAGAAGATCTGGAGGCAGTAGCTCACCGCGCCGAGCCACGCAAGCCCCATGCCGAGCGATTCCGGGGCAAGAGCGTAAACGGCATTGGCGACCGCCGCCGCGCTCTCGGCAAGCAGGAGCTTTTTCAATAGGCCGCGCACAAACCGGCGAAGCCCCGCCGCCGTCATTTCCGGCGATACCGGATGCTCGTCAAGCTGCGCCGCGGCGTCCTGCCAGCGGACGATCGGCCCTGCAATCAGCCGGGGGAAGAACGCAAGATAGAGGAAGAGCGTGTCCGCCCTCCGGCAGACGCGGGAAGGCTCGCGATACACATCCACGAGATAGGATACACCGTGGAACGTGAAAAACGAAATGCCGAGCGGCAGCGCAAAAGGCTGCGAGAGCGCCGGGAGATGCAGCGTTTCGAGTACGAACGCAAGATATTTATAAAATCCGAGCAGCGCAAGATTGCCCACGACGGCGATGCCGCACCAGAGCTTTGAGCGCTTTTCGTCTCCGGCGATGAGCCGCCCGAAGAGATCGTCCCAGAGGAACGCCGCGAGCAGCACAGGGAGCGTGGCAAGGCCGCCGAAGCCATAGAACACCGCGCTCGCGAGAGCGAGGAAAATGTTCTTTGTCCGGCGTCCCGGCATCAGCCGGTAGAGCAGAAACGCCGCAGGGAAAAAGAGGAACAGAAATCCCGCCGTATTGAACGCCACAGCCGCGCCTCCCTTCTTTAATCCATAAATACAGATAGAGGTATTATAGCGTATTTCTCTGCCCAGCGCAAGACAGAGCTTTTCCGCGCCGCGCCGATTCGACAAATTTACAGTTTCTCCATAGATTTTTTGCGCCGCGGTGCTATAATGCAGAATACAGAAACAACCAACCCGTGTCGTTATCGGAAAGGAGCACATACAATGAACGAAAACAAAGTGCAGACCATCGTGGAAAAGGTCAAGGAGCTCGTGCAGCGCGGCAACGTCTCCCGCATCGTCGTGCGCAAGGGCGAGCGCATTCTGCTCAACATCCCCGTGAACGTCGGTATCGTCGGCGGCGTCGTGGCGGTTGCCTCCGCCAAGTGGCTGCTGCTCGCGAGCATTCTCGCCACAGTCGGCTTTGGCTGCTGCGTCGAGGTCGTGAAGGAAGACGGCAACGTTGTCAACGTCATGGACGAGGAGGACGCCAAGCGCGTCCGCACCGCCGCGCAGAGCGCGGTCTCTTCCGTGAAGGACGCCGTGCATTTTGAAAAGGTCGTTGATCAGACGACCGAGGCCACCTGGACCATGCCCGAAGAGGAAACGCCCGAGACGCCGGAAGTGCACACCGAAGAGCACCACGAAGAATAACCGAACAAAGCATGAAGCAAGGAAGCCATGGCGAAATTCGCCATGGCTTCTTTGCTTTAAGGGAGGGTCAGTGTATGGAGCTTAGTGCTTTGCCTTTTTCATAGTAATGCCGCATCTCTTCGCGCGGCACCATATTGCCGCCTGTCGCCCAGACAAGATGGACGGCGTTCTCCATTTTCTCGGAAAGGCCGCTCTTTTCGACGTACCCGGCGACCGCTTCGGATGTCTGCGTCAGCACGGGACCATACATGCCCGCAAGAGCGCTCGGTTCAAGGAAGATATCCTCCGCGTCCGCAAGCTTTGCAAGCAGGGAGTACATGCGCTCATCGGAGAGAGAGTAGCAGCCGCTTATGAACGGGCGCATGAGCCCGCCGACGAAGCCGGAGGCACGTCCCACCGCAAGGCCGTCCGCCGCGGTGCGGTTGTCCACGCCGAAGTCCTGCACGGAAACACGGCTGTTCTCGCCGGTGGCCATGCCGAGCATCATGCACGGGGAATGCGTCGGCTCGGCGAAGAAGCAGTGGGCGGCATCGCCGAACACCATCTTCAGCCCGAAGGCAACGCCGCCGGGGCCGCCGCCGACGCCGCAGGGCAGATAGACGAAGAGCGGATGATCGTCATCGACGGCAACGCCGAGCGCATCGAACTGCTTTTTCAGGCGCAGCGCCGCAACCGTATAGCCGAGAAACAGCGTGCGGGAGTTTTCGTCATCCACAAAGTGGCAGTACGGGTCGTTGGCCGCGCGCTTTCTTCCCTCGGCAACGGCGATGCTGTAATCGGATGCATACTCGATCACTTCCACGCCCTTGCTGCGCAGCAGATCCTTTTTCCACTGTCTCGCGTCCGCCGACATATGCACCGTCACCTTAAAGCCGAGCTTGGCGCTCATGATCCCGATGGAGAGGCCGAGATTTCCGGTGGAGCCGACGGCGACAGAGTATTCGGAAAAGAGCTTGCGGAAGCGCTCCGAGGCGAGAACGGAATAATCGTCCTCCGGCTTCAGCATGCCGCTTTGCAGCGCGATATCCTCCGCGGTTTTCAGCACCTCGTAAATCCCGCCGCGGGCCTTGATCGAGCCGGAGATCGGCAGATGGCTGTCCAGCTTGATCCAGAGCCTGCCGGGGATCGGAACACCAGCATCCGCTTCCAGCACCTGCTGCATATGGGGGATCGGGCGCACCGCCGATTCGATGATGCCGCCGCTCTCCGCCGTTTCCGGGAAGACCGTACGCAGATACGGGGCAAAGCGGTCGAGCCGCGCCGCGGCGTCCTCGATATCCGCCATGGTCAGCTCACAGGCGGCCTTTGCCTCTTCAAACGGCAGCTTGTCGGGGTCGATCCATGCCGTTTCCTTCAATTCACAGATATCGGATACTACCGGACAGGTCCTCATCCAATCGGCGACGGATCTGTTTGCAATGATTTTATCGGGTGAGACCATAAGAGTATCTCCTTTTCAAAAAACGCTCCGAATCAGAACATTCCGGGCAGAACACCGGCGAAGGCGTTGAGGATCGCGAGAACGATCATACCGAGAACGCCGGTGAGGATGCACGGCACGGTAGTCGTTGCGATGCAGCCCTTCGTGTCAAGTCCGTTATAGGTGGACGGGAACCAGAAAGTGACATCGGTCGGGAACGTAGCGGCGTTCGCGCCGAGGCAGACGGAGAGACCCGCAATGATCGGCGACATACCGGAGGCGATGCAGACCGGGCCGGCGATGGCGATGGAGGTGAGCATGGCGGCCGTGGCGGAGCCGACGGCGGCGCGGATGCAGAACGCCAGCAGGAAGCCGAGCAGGATAACGGGCATTTTGGTCGCGGACATGATGGCGACGAGGTCGGTGCTCATGGTCGTCGCGCCGAGCATGGTGGCAAAGCAGCCGCCGGCGCCGACGATGAGAAGGATGTTGCCGGTGCGGTCAGCGAATTCGTCCACATACTGCATGACGCTCTTTTCGGGCATGTACTTGTGGAGCACAAAGCCGGTGACGAGCATGGCAACAAACAGTGCAATGTTGGAGTTGCCGATGAAGTTGATGACGTTGTATGCAGCGCCTTCCTTCACAAAGAGCGAGAAGATGGACGCGAACACGATCAGCACGATCGGGAGCATGATGAGCAGGAACGCCTTGAGCGCAGAGGGCTTGGTCGGGTCGGGAGCGAGCAGATCCTCGTCCTCCACGAGTTCCTTCATGGCGGCGCGCGCCTGCAGCTTCTCCTCCTTGGAGTTCACGATGTTGGCATAGACCCAGCCGACAAGGATGCTCGCGGGCAGGCACACGATGATGCCCCAGATGATGAACCAGCCGACGTTCGCGCCGATCTGACCGGCAACGGCGAGCGGGCCGGGCGTGGGGGCGACGCAGCTGTGCGTGAGCATGAGGCCGGAGAAGATGGCGATGACATAGCCCTTCATGCTCTTCTTGCTGATCTTCTGCAGCGCGTTGACGAGCGGAGCGGTCATGATGTAGGCGCAGCCGAAGTAGATGGGGATGGAGAGAATGAAGCCGACGAGGTTGAGCGCGAGATAGTCGTTCTTCTTGCCGAAGAGACGGACCATACCCTTGGCGAGCTCTTCCGTGGCGCCGGAGCGGCCGAGGAAGTCGCCGAAAATGCTGCCGAACACGATGAGAAGGCCGATGCTCTTCATCATGCTGCCGAAGCCGGCGGGAAGATTGTTGAGAATATCGGACGCGGGCATACCGACCATCAGGCCGAAGATCACGGCGGCGGCAAACAGACCGACGGACGGCGTGACCTTAAATTTGATAAGCGCGATGAGAAGGACCACGAATACAATCAAAAAAGCAACCAGCGGAGACATGATTCTGTTCCTTTCTGTTATTTATTTTTTTAGTGGTTCCGGTGCTCAGGCGTTGTGGCGGAGCATACGGCCGGGCGCGGCGCCGGTGAACTGCTTGTCCTTGTAGACGAGCACGCCGTTCACATAGACAGCGTCGATGCCTTCGGTGATGCTGTTGGAGTCTTTATAGGTTGCGGTATCCTGCAGCTTGTCGTAATCAAAGAGCACAAGATCGGCGTCGTAGCCTTCGCGGATGAGGCCCTTGTTCTTGATGTGCAGGTAGTCCGCGGTGAGGCCGGTCATCTTGTGGATGGCCTCTTCCAGCGTGACGAGCTTCTTTTCCTTGACGAAATAGGTGATGACGTGCGGGAATGTGCCGCTCGCTCTCGGATGACCCTTTTCCTTCCAGCTGCGGGTAAGGCCGTCGCTGCCGACGATGCAGTAGGGGTCGCGGAAAATCTCGCAGACATCCTCTTCGCACATGCTGCTGTATACGCCGCCGGTCTCGCAGTTGTTCTCCACACAGAGATCGAAAAACGCCTCCCACGGGTCCTTGCCGATGGACTCGGCGTACTCCGTAATGAAGCGGCCCTCAGCCTCGGGCGTTTTGCCGGACGAGTAGACGTACACGCCGCCCCAGCCGCCGGCATTGAGATAGTAGTTATCGTACGGCGTGGCAGGATCTTCCATCTCCGCCTTGATCTTTTCGCGGAACGCCTCGTCGCGCAGCTTGTCGGTCATGGCGTGGAAACCGTCCGAGAAGTACCAGGGCGGCATGCAGGCGTTGAGCGTTGTCATGTTGCAGGTGTAGGGGTACTGGTCGCAGATGACCGGCACGCCCTCGGCGCGCGCCTGATGGATGAGTCCGAGCGTCTGCTTCTGCTTGCCCCAGTTGGGCTTGCCGAGCATCTTGTGGTGGGAAATGTCCACGAGCACGCCCGCCTGACGGCCGACGTTGATCGTCTCCTCCACCGCTTCAACGATCTTGTCGCTCTCGTTGCGCATGTGGCTGGCGTAAATGCCGTTGAACGGCGCGATCACCTTTGCCAGCTCGATGATCTCCTTTTCCTCGGCATAGCAGCTGGGCGTATAGATGAGGCCCGTGGAGAAACCGGCGGCGCCGGATTCCATCGCCTCGCGGAGGATGCCCTTCATTTTATCCAGCTCGGCGTCGGTCGCCGGGCGGTTGGCCATGCCCATCACCGCGATGCGCAGGCTGCTGTGGCCGATGTACATTTTTGCGTTCGCCGTCAGCTTCTGCCGATCGGCATATTCCAGAAACCGGGCATAGCTGCTCCAGTTTTTCATATCCTCCGGAAACCAGGTCGTTCCCATTGCGAGCATGTTCTGCTCCGCCGCCAGATTCTCCGGCACGACGGGAGCCATGGAAAGGCCGCACTGGCCGGTCATTTCCGTCGTAACGCCCTGCGTTGTTTTGAAGAGATGCGCGTCATGCGAGCCAAGGATCAGATCGCCGTGGGAGTGTGCATCGATCCAGCCGGGGCTCACATATTTTCCCTCCGCTTCGACCACCGATACGGCGTCTTCCTTCCCGGTCGCGGCGACGATCTTGCCGTCCAGAATGCCCAGATGTCCCTTATAGGCCGGTTTCCCGCTGCCGTCGACGATCATGGCATTTTTGATCAACACATCCAACATACAAGAGGTCTCCTTTCTCCACGTTAAGTTCTGCTGAACTATTTTTCTTGCCGGCATGTACATAATACGCGATACATTCTCCATATGTCAACGCGTTTTTCTCTATTTTCGGCGGCATATATGTACTTTCTATGAACTCCACAATTCTCAACCAATATTTTTATCTATTATTCCCTCTTCGTTTTGTTTAGCTCAACTGAACGCTTTTCTTTTTCCGGGTTTTTCGTTTCCTTCTTGAAAACGCCGGGCAAATCGAGTAAAATAAAATAATTGTGTAACAATCTGTTGTCAGGAGTAACCACCATTGGAAGAGCTCAACTTAGGAAAAAAGCTGCAGACGATCCGCAGCGGCAAAAAGATCAGCGTGCGGAAGCTTGCCGCTTTGACAGGGCTGACCCCCTCGATGATCAGCCAGATCGAAAACGGCGCGGTAAACCCCTCCATCCCGACGCTGCGGGCCATCAGCTCCGCGCTGGAAACGCCGATCTACTATTTTTTCAAGGAGGACGACAGCGTATCCGCCGTTGTGACGCCGAGCACGCGCAAAACGCTCGGCAGCAAGTCCGAGCCCTCCGTCATATACGAGCTTCTGACGCCGGACACGCGCGGAGAGATCGAATGCTGCATGATGGTCATCCCTCCGAAAACCTATTCCTGTCAGGAGCCGAAAGGGCACTTCGGCGAAGAGGTCGCGTTCTTTTATTCCGGCGAGACCGTGCAGCTGGAAATTGACGGCGTTGTATATACGCTCCATCAGGAGGACAGCATCCGCATTCCGGGCAGCGCCATGCACCGCTGGTATAACCCGACCGACGAAACGGTACAGGTCATCTTTTCCGTTTCACCCCCCTCTTTCTGACCGGGCAGGATCCCTTTTTATTAATTTTAAAAGC
>ENA-UONY01001308-UONY01001308.1-human-gut-metagenome-genome-assembly--contig:-CS9-NODE-1308-length-21829-cov-7.360522_pt1 | contig 21829 bp, 23 predicted proteins | sample MGYA00242465_ERZ724012 | MGnify/ENA metagenome assembly ERZ724012 | reverse complement strand
CAACGCAGTGGGTCTCGTTTGAGAGCGTGTCAAAAATACTTTTTTGACACGCTCAGAAGTCAGTTTGACTTCTCTTTTCTGCTTATAAAATAAAGGATCAGCGACAGAATGCCGAGTCCCAGCAGCGCGCCGGCGCTGTCGATGAGGACATCCTGCACCTGGCTGCCGCGGTGAGAGAAGATCTGGAGCGTTTCGTCGATCGCGCCGGTCAGCGCGCCGAGTCCCCAGGCGGTGAAGAAGCGCTTTTTCCCCGTGCTCTCCAGCCGGAGAAACACGAGCGCGGTAAACACCGCGTACTCGGTCACGTGTGCCGCCTTGCGGATGATATGGCTCGTCGGCTGTTCGGCGACGCCGTCGCCGTCCTCGTCCATCATGTACGTGAAAGCGTCCGACCCGAAGCCGAGCTTTTCTGCCGCCGTGTTCATGGAGGCCATGATGCCGTCGCTGATCTTCCCGGAAAGCTCGCCGGAGACAAGAGAGTTGCCCCAGATGAACACGAGCGCGAGGACAATCAAGATCGTTAGCGTGCGTTTGCGTTTCATTTCAAATCTGCGGCTTTTTCACGCGGATGCGCGCAATGAAGCAAAAGCCCACGATGAAAAGCACCGCGCCCATCACCCACGGCATGATGCTCTCGTTCGCGAGACGGATAAGCGACACGAGCGGAACGATGACCGCCGACCACGTGACCGGCAGCCCTTCAAACGAGGTGCGGTTTTCGCTTGTGGTCTCCTGGCGCTTCTGCTCGGTGACGTTGAAATACCCCAGTCGGATGACGGCGCAGAGCGTATAGAACATCAGCACCGCCATGGCAGCGCCCGTAATGCCCATCGCGTGGCCGATGGCGCTCGGCAACACGCCGAACGACACGAGATCGCACAGCGAGTCGATCTGGATTCCGAACACCTCGGCGTCCTTCGTGCGCTTCGTGGCGCGGGCAATCTTGCCGTCGAACATATCGCAGACGCCGCAGAGCGCCAGACCGATCACCGCCGGCCAGATTTTCCCGTCCGCCGCGGCGCAGATGCTTCCCACCGCGATGCACAGCTCTATGTATGTCAGAATGACCGATACATTCCAGAATCCAACGAATTTTTTCCTCACAGACCGTTCTCCGTTCTAAAAAAGATACCTTATCATAAAACACGGCAGAACATTTTTCAAGAGCGGGATTTGACGCAGCGGACAGACTCTGCTATTCTGTAAGGACACATTAAATGATACCGGAGGTCTTTGCATGACCCGTTGGAAAAATACATCGGTTTACCGCGCGCTCGGCACACTCTCGGCGCTGCCGGTACGTCTGCTTTCGCATCTGCCGCTGAAGGAAGGCAAAACGCACGGTGGTCTCTCGTTCCCGCAGTGGTTTCTTCTTCTCGGCACGGCGGCGATGCTCTGCGTGCCGCACGGCGCATGGAACAATCTCTACGGCGTGATCTTCGCGCTCGCGGCGCTGCTCATCTACTGGTTTGACTGCGCAGCACGGCAGAAAACACCGTGGAACGCCGGAAATCTCGGCGTTTTCGTGCTCGCCTTTCTTCTCCTGACCGTGCTCTGCACGCTCTGGGCAGAGAATAAAGCGGGCAATCTCCGCGTGGCGCTCTTTTTCTGGACGGGTTTTCTGCTTGCGTATCTCGCGGCGGCGCAGTTTCGTAGCCGGGACGAGCGGCGCACGGCGGCGGCGATCCTATATATCACACTGCTTGCCGTTTCGCTCTACGGGCTCTGGAACTATCTGACCGGCTCGGAGACCTCGGACGTGCCGATCGACGGCGAGATGTACCGGCGTCTCGGCGCTACGCTGGAGCACGGCATCAACTGCGGCGAGTTTCTCGCCATGGCGCTGCCCATCGCTCTTGTCTGGGCGCTGAGCGAGCGCACAAGAGCGCGCCGCATCGCGCTCACGCTGCCGCTTCTTCTCCCCTGCGCGGCCATCCTGCTCACGTATGCCCGCACCGGGTGGATCATGCTCGCTCTCGCGCTTGCGGTACTGCTCTGGTATAAAAAGAAAATCCTGCTGCTCCCGGCGGCGGCGCTCGGCATCGGTGCGCTGTTCCTGCTGCCGGAGAGCCTTCAGGCGCGGTTTCTCTCGATGCTTGATTTCTCCAACGCCTCCGCCTCCGGGCGGTTTGTGCTCTGGAGCGAGTGCTTTGCGCTGTGGAAAGACAGGTGGCTTCTCGGCATTGGGCTGGGGCCGGAAAATTTCTACGCCGCCTATACCCCCTACGCCACCGGCCTTCTCGATTTCCAGCCGCCGCACTCGAACATGCTGTATCTCGAAATGTTCCTCTCGACCGGCATACTCGGCGGACTTTTGTTCTGCGGCTTCTTCTTCGGCATTTTCGCCGCTCTCCGCCGCGCGGTGCGCGCCATTTCCGAGCCGCGCAGCCGCTGGGAGGTACAGGCGCTCATCGCCTCGCTCGCCGGGGCTGCGCTCGGCGGCATCCCGGAATACATCTGGTTTTATCCGCGCATCCTCTTTTTCTGGTGCACCCTCTTCGGCATGGCGCTCGCCGTTTCGGACAGCGGCCAGCCTTGAATCGATTGCCCCGGCAGATTCCGCGCAAACGGAATCCGCCGGGGTTTTTGCATATTTCTCTTGACAGGGTACTCTCTGCGTCATATAATAACGTATCGTTATATATAACTTATCGTTATTGTTTAGGTGATATTTATGCCTGCCGTAAAGAAGGTTTCCCGAGAAGAGATCATTGATGCCGCAGTTGATGTGCTGCGTGACGGCGGCTTTTCCGCCGTCAATGCCCGCAGCGTTGCAAAAAAACTTGGCTGCTCCACGCAGCCGATCTACTTTTCGTTTCGGAACATGGACGAGCTGAAAGCCGCTTTGATCGAGCGCGCCGTGCAGATGCACGAGCAGCGCGTGCGTGATTCGCTGCGCACCCACGAGGGGAACGACAGCCGCTACAGCAGCTACGGCATGGGCTTTGTCCAATTCGCCGCGGAGGAAAAGCAGCTTTTCCGCTGGCTGTATCTCGAGGGCGAACAGTCAGGGCCGTATCAAAACGACATACTGCTGCCGGAGGTCATCGGCGTGATCATGGAAGAATTCGGCTATGGTGCAGACGTTGCGCGCCGGTTCCACCAGGACATGATCTATTTTACCTATGGTCTCGCCATTCTCGCCAACACTGGCCATTTGCCGCTGACAGAGGCGGAGCTTCGCGAGGCATTTCGCCGGGAGTTTCGCGCGCTCATCGCCATTTACGGAAAGCCGCCGAAGCTGCCGGAATTTGCCATAAAAGCCGGTGTAGTTCTATGAATCTGAAGGTGTCCTTCTCCTGGGTGGGGCTTGTGGTTTTCGCGCTGCCCATGCTCATCAACATCGCCTATGTCATGTTTCCGCCGGCGGGAGAAGCGAAGCCGCCCGCGCCGGTCACGCATTGGGTGGAGATCGTCGAGCAAGTCAGCCGTATCGCCTACCTGCTCGCGGTGACGCTTCTCGTGAGCCGAAGGCCGGTCAGCTGGCGCAGCGCGTGGTTGTTCCTCGCCGCCGTTTTTCTGATCCTGTATTACGCCGTATGGATCCGCTATTTTGCGCTCGGGCGGGAGATCGCGCTGCTGAAGCGCGCGTTTCTCTTTGTCCCCATGCCGCTCGCAGTATTCCCCGTCTTATACTTTCTCTGCGCCGCCGTCTGGCTGCACAACGTTCCGGCGGTGATCCTGATGGTTATTTTCGGCGCGGCGCATTGGACAGTATCGATTCAATCGTTTCTCTAGAAAGGAAAGCTCTATGGGAGAAACAACCGTAATATACGTCCATGGGAAAGGCGGCTCTGCCGGCGAAGCGGAGCATTACCAGGCGCTCTTTCCGGACAGCGAAGTCATCGGCTTCGACTATCACTCGCAGACACCGTGGGACGCAAAAGAGGAATTCTCGGCGTTTTTCGCCGCGCAGCGCGATCGCTGCGGCCGCCTTACGCTGATTGCGAACAGCATCGGCGCGTATCTTTCGCTCTCCTCGCTTGATGAAACGCTCGTGGACAAAGCGCACTTCATCTCCCCCGTTGTGGACATGGAAAAGCTCATAGGGAATATGATGCTCTGGTCGAACGTGACCGAAGCACAGCTCGCGGAGCGAGGCGAGATCGCCACAGACTTCGGCGAAACGCTCTCATGGCGGTATCTCTGCTATGTGCGGGAGCACCCGGCCGCATGGCGCGTCCCCACCCGCATTCTGTACAGCGAGCGGGACAATCTGACTTCTCTGGAGACCATATCGGCCTTTGCGGCGCGGCACGGCGCCGGATTGACCGTTATGCCCGGCGGCGAGCACTGGTTCCATACGGCAGAGCAGATGAAGTTTCTGGACGATTGGCTCAGAAAAAGCTGAATGTGCAAAAAAGCGGCGTGATGCAAAAATCACGCCGCTTTTCTCATGCGTATATTAGCTGAACAAAATTTTGGTGTTCTCGCCCATGGTGACCGATTCGGGGTAGAGCGGCAGGAACACGTAGCCGGCTTCTTTGAGCTGCTTGACGATGGCAGGGAAGGCGCTGACCGTATTGGAGTTCCAGTCGTGGCTGAGAACGACCGCAATGTCGAGCTGCTTTACTTCCCATACGCCCGTGCCCTGGATCTCCGCGGCGGTCTTTCCGGCAACGCCGTTATCGAACACATCGCACGACCACTCGATCCACTCGTATCCAGCGTCCCGGATCGCCTCGGTCGGGTCGGTGCCGAGCAGCGCCTTAGCCCACGCCGAGCCGCCGGGGAAGCGGAACAGCTCCGTGTGGAAGCCTGTGCATTCGTACACCCACTCGTCCTGCTGGTTGATCATTTCAAGCAGCCCATCCGTATTCTGGTACAGGTTGCCGAGCGCGGCAAACTGGTGAGAATATGTATGGTTGGCGACCGCGTGGCCTTCGGCGAACTCGCGGCGGAGCATTTCGGCCTCGTCCTTGGATTCGTTCGCCTCGTGGGAGGTGAAGAACGTCACATGCACGCCCAGTTCCTTTGCCGTATCGAGCACCTGCGCGGTGTAGATCGTGGGGCCATCGTCGAACGTCCAGTAGCAGATCTTGATGTCCGTTTCGCCCGCCTGAACCTTTTCCTCCAGCTCGCGGATCTTGGCTGCGTACTCGCGCCGCTTGGCAAGGGTCTCTTCCATGATGTTGTCGAGCCGCGTGCTCTCGGCGCGGAGCTCTTCGAGCTGCGCGGTCTTGCTCTCGTTATCGGAGAGCGCGCCGGTGAGCTCGGCGGCAAGCGCCTTGCCCTCGTCGCCGCCCTGCGAAACGTCCTCGCGCAGCGCGTCCTGCCGCGCTTTCATGTCCTCGCTGAGCTTATCGGCGCTCTCGCCGACAAGCTGCGCCTGTGCGCGGAGATCGGCGGCTTTGGATTCATATTCCGCCGTCGGCACGGCGCGGTACTGGAAAAAGGCGAATACGCCAAAGCCCACCGCGGCGAGCGCGAGGACGAGCAGAACGGTGTTAATTACCTTTAAGGTATTCTTCAACCTGATCCACTCCCTTCTGCATCTCTTCGTAGACGGAATTGTAGTACGCCGTATCCTCGTCCGCGAGCTTTCCTTCGACTTCCTTTTCCATCGCCGCGATCGATTCATCCAGCGCGGCGTTGTCGGTTTTGAGCGAGTCGATCTTTTCCTGCGTTTCGGAATAGACCTCCTGCTCCGCCGCCGCCCACGCGGCAGCGCCGGTCTCGGTTTCCGGATTCAGGGCATCATAGCGCGTCTGTGCCGCGGTAAGATTTTCCTCCGCCGCAGCCACGGCGCTCTCGCCATCGGCGCGCAGAGCCGCTGCCTGACGCAGAAAGTAGACACCGCACACGACGCCGATGACCAGAATCACCGACAGCAGCACAGTTATTACAGTGCGTTTCATCGTTTTGCAATCACTCTTTTCTATACTTTTTTCGGCCGCGGTGCGGCCGGTTTTCCTTTTCATAGAGCGCGAGCAGCTCCTGTGTCTGGCGCGTGAGGTCAAACTCCGTCACGGCGCGGCGGCGGGCGTTCCCGCCGCACGCGCAGCGGTACGCATCGTCCGTCATAAGCCGGTACAGCGCCTCGCAAAGGGTGCCCGCGTCGCCGGGCGGCACGCATTCTCCGCAGCCGGAGGCAAGGTCTGCGCCCGCACCGACATCCGTCATGACAAGCGGCAGAGCGCATTCCATCGCCTCGAGTGCAGCAAAGCTCATGGCCTCGTTATAAAGCGCGCTGCTCACGTAGACATCCGATGAGCACATCAGCGCTTCCGTGTCCGTGCGGTACCCCGTGCAGAGGACGTTTTCGCCGAGATTCCGAGCGCGGATGCCCTCGCCCACGGCGTCGAAGAGCTCGCCCTCGCCCGCGATGAGGCAGACGAACGGCTTTCTCGTGCGCTCTTTGAGCTGCGCGAGCGTATCCAACAAAACGAAGAGCCCCTTCTCCGGCGCATAGCGCGCCACGGCGAGAAAGATGAAGCAATCCTCCGGCAGGGAAAACTCCCGGCGGACAATATCCTGCCGCGGCGGGAGAGGCTTTGGCTCAATGCCGTTGAAGATAACGCGGATTCTCTCTTCTTTGACGCCGTTTTCGCGCAGAAGGTTCGCCCCCAGCGTACACACGGCGACACATGCAGCGTCATGCGGCGTGATGAAGCGGTTGAGAGTGCGCCAGAAGAAATTCTGGCGCACCGTGAGATGGCTTGTGAACACCACGCGCGTCTCGCGGCGGAAAAGGCGCGAGAGCACGGCAATGGCATTCTCGCGCGGATACTGCGCGTGGACAACGTCGATATCGTTTTCCGCGCAGAGCCGGGCAAGTTTTCTCGCCGCCGTGAGCGCGTGCGAGGCACGCAGGTCGAGCCGGAATGTTTGACAGCCGAGCGCTTCCGCCTTTTCGGGAAGCCCGTCGCCGTCCATATAGGCGAGAGCGCAGCGGTGTCCCTGCACGGAATACGTCCGCATCAGGTTCTCGACGTACTTTTCCGTGCCGGCCTTCCCGGCGTAGCTGATGAGATAGAGAATGTTCAAAGCATTAATAGAACAGTTTCGCGATCGGGCTGTCGGCGTCAAGGATCAGCGTCTTTTCCGCGCCGGTCATGGACGCCTGCAGCGCGTCGAGCGCGATCATGAACGTGTAAAACTCGGCCTCCTCCGGCGAGTCGTACACCTCGGAGAGAATGCGCATATACTCCGCGTCGCCCTCGGCACGCACCGTGGCGGCGGTCGCATCGGCGTTGGCGAGGAGGATTTGCACCTGCTTGTCGGCCTCGTTGCGGATCTCCTTGGCGCGGCTCTCGCCCTCGGCAAGATAGCCTGCGGCGATGTTGTTGCGCTCAGAGATCATGCGGCTGAACACGGCGGATTTGTTGTCGTCCGGGAGGTCAATTTTCTTCGTCTCCACGGCAATGAGCTCGATGCCGTAGCGGTCGAACGAATCGCCGATCGTCGCCATGACGGTGCGCACGAGCGTGCCGTCGCGCCCGGAGATGATCTCCGCCTGCGTCATGGAGGAGAGGACGGTTTTGAGCGCGTTATAGACGTTCGCGTTGATGCGCCCTTCGGCGTTCGACACGCTGCCGGAGAGCGTTTCAATGAAGAGGCGCGGGTCCTCAATGCGCCATACGGCGAAGCAGTCGGCGATAAGGGTCGTCTTGTCCGCGGAGATCATATCGCTCACGGGCAGGTCATAGAGCAGCACCGTGTTGGGAAGCGTGCTCATCTCCTGCACAAAGGGGATTTTGAAATAGAGTCCCGGTTCGCTCTTCACATCGACGACCGCGCCGAACTGGCGCACGACGCCGTATTCGTTCGGCTGCACAACGTACAAGCTGCTCAGAAGCAGCACAAGGATCACAACGGCGAGCACCGCGATGAGGATCGTCCGGCCGATGTGGGCGGGGCGCTTATTCGTATATTCTTCCATCGTTACGGCTCCTCCCCTGTCGTGGTCGCTGTGTTCGCGCCGGTGAAGCTCTCGAGCGGGAGAACGGTTTGCAGCGTGCTGCCGTCCTTGCCGGTGATGACGATCTTCATGTCCGGGAACACCTTGGTGATCATTTCATAGAACAGGCGCTGGCGCGTGATCTCCGGGTACTTGGAGTATTCGGCGTACAGTTCCGTGAAGCGCGAGGCCTGGCCCTCGGCCTCGGCGATGCGGGAGGCCTTGTAAGCCTCGGCCTGCTGCAAAATTTCGTCCGCGTTCGCCTTGGCGGCGGGCAGCTGCTCGTTGGCATACTTGTTGGCGTTATTGATGGCGGTCTCCGCCTCCTGCTTGGAGGTCTCCACGGCCTTGAACGCCTGCTGCACTTCGAGCGTAGGGGGCTCCGCGTCCTGCAAAGCGATGTTCACGAGAACGATGCCGAGATCCTCCTGTTCGAGGCGGGTGCTGATCTTGTCGCGGATGACACCCTGAATTTCCGCCTTGCCGGTCGTAATGATATCGTCCACACCGTAGAGGCCGATCGTATCGCGGATGTAGCTCTGGCAGAGCATTTTCAAAATGGCTTCGGGCTCGGCGCTGTTATAGAGGTACTTCACCGGATCGTCCACGCGGTATTCCACATAGAAATCCACGTTGACGAAGTTGAAGTCCACGCTGATCATGAGCGATTCGTCCTCGTTATTGATGTTCGTGCGCAGGTCATAGCCGAGCGCAAAGCCCTGCGTCGCCTTGCTGACGATGGTTTTCTGCTGGATGATGGGGATCTTGAACTTGAGGCCGGACGTGCTCACGACGGACGGCTTGCCGAACGTTGTGATAACGGCGTACTCGTCCTCCTGCAGCTGATACACCGAGCCGAAGCCCAGCGCGCCAACCAGTACAAGCACCGCCGCAACCGTCACGATCGTGCGCGGCAGCCCCTTTTTCCCGTCGCCGTCCTTTTTGCGTGTGCCGGCTACGATGAGCGCCGCCACCGCCGCAAGGACGAGGATGAGTGTGATAAAGCTCATGGGATTCTCCTTTCTTTGTACGGCGAGAACATGCTATTCGCCATATAACAGCATAGCACAGCGCGCTTCGTTTGTCCAGAAAAGCCCTTCAGGGCGGGCAGAGAAAAAAGTAGCGAAAGAGGCAGTTTTCCGGCTCTGCGCTCTCCAGCACTTCTTCGAAGAATATCTCCGATGCATTCATGCCGCGCCGCGCGGCTTCCGCGCGCAGTTTCTCCAGCGGAACGCGGTCTGAGCCGGGCGCAGCATTGCGGTGATAGAGGCACATGCTCTCTCCGGAGAGCGTTTCCTCCGCCTTGTCCGTCTCGCCCGGCGGCAGCGTGCGGTATGTCCCGCGCAGCGTGAACGACGCAAAATCGAAATACACGCCGCTGTGCCGTTCGTTGAGAAGGTAGTTCTGCATGAAGCCGCCCGGTGCTCTTCCCTCTGCGAACGGCGAGCGGATGATACGCTGTGCTTCGTGCCGCTCGAAAAACAGTTCATCCCCGTGCGCCAGCGCTTTTTCGAGATGTGCGAGCGTATCGCGAACGAAAGCCTCCTGCCGCCGCAGGGCGTTCTGCCGCCGCTCGATCAGCGAAAGCTGCAAAGAAAGCCGCTCTCGCGTGGCGGCGAGATCCTGTCGGGAGAGAAGTTCCCGAATATCTGCAAGAGAGAAGCCGTGCTCCTTGAAAAGAAGGATTACGGATACCTCGTCAAGCTGCCGCTGGTCATAGAGCCGGTAGCCGTTGGGCGCCGTCTCCGCGGGAGCAAGGAGCCCGGCCTCCTCATAGTATTTCAGCGTTCGCGGCGTTACACCGCAGAGCGAGGCAAATTGGGATACGGTAAGGCGTTCCTTTTTCATGCAGTTTTCCTCCCGAAAGGGCTTGACCTGTACGTTACGTACAGGTTTATGATATCATCAACCCCGAAAAAAGAAAAGAGGATTTCCCATGGAACTCACGCAGGGAAACGCGGCGCGGCGGCAGCGTCGCTCTTCAGCATTTCCGCAGAAACGGCGTGGATGCTCAATCGTACCGGCCGGGAATTCCGGCGTGTTGCTGCCGGAAAACCGGTGCTGCGGAGAAGCTACGCGGTTCTCATGGCAAAGATCGGTCTGCCGTCGATCGCGCAGCGCTCGGTGCTTGCGCTCGGCGCGATGGTACTGCAAACGCTCGTCAACGGCTACGGCACCGACGGCATCAACAGCTATACGGCCGCAAACACGATCAGCAGCTTTCTTCTCGTGCCGGTGCTCGCGTGCTGCACAGAGTATGAAATGTTCGCCGCGCAGAATCTCGGCGCCGGAAAGGCGGATCGCGTGCGGAGCGGCTGGCGGATGCTGCTGCTCAGCGGATTGGCGCTCAATCTCGCGCTCACCGCGGCAACGGTGCTCGGCGCAGATGTTCTTACGAGCCTCTATCTCCCCGACCGGAGCGGCGCTGCCTTCGCGCTCGCCCGCTCGTATCTTCTGCTTCTCATCCCGAATTATTTCCTGCAATTCGGAAAAACCAGCCTCGAAGCCGTATTCAAGGCGCATTTGAAAATCCCGCTCGTGACCGTTTCGGCCATGCTCTCGCTCGCGGTGCGCGTGGCGCTCGGGTATGCGCTCGCCCCTTCCTACGGTATCACCGCGCTTGCGTGGGCCACGAATGCCGGCAGCGCCGCAGCGCTTGCGCTCTGTCTGATCCTATACCGCATCCGGTTCCACGGTACTCCCGCATAAAATATCCCGCCGCAGACATTTTCCGTCTGCGGCGGGTGTTTTTTGTTTTAGAGATCAAACGCGAACCACTCCTCGCCGGTCTCCCGGAAGCCGAGCGAGAGGAACATATTCCGGCTCTGCGCATTGAAAGAATAGATGTTCGCCGTCACGCGCTCCATGCCCTTTTCGCGGGCAAGAGCGAGCATTTCCCGGATGCACCGGCGGCCGATGTGCCGGTTCTGGTACTGCTTGCATATGACGATGGCGAACTCGCCGCTGTCGCGCAGCGACACATCGCCCACGAGCACGCCGCGGTACGATATATAATAGCATGCTCCATGCGTGCTCAGATACGTATACATGGCGTTGAGCCGATCGAGCGTATAGACATGGTCGATATTATCCACCTGACGGCATACATCCAGCTCCTGATACCAGGGGAGCGCCGTTTCCGCGTTCGGGTAATACGGCACGAGCGAAATTTCCTCGTCCACAACGCGGATACCATCCTGTAAATCTGTCATTTTTTTCTCTTCCCTTCTGACGCAAACCGGCCGTATGCGCCCTTGCTGCGCATACGGCATGGCTTTATTTCTTCACTTTCCGCATCGGGCGGGTGATGCTGCGGATGAGCAGCGTGCCGAGCACCGCCGCGCCGATAAAGAGCACTCCGGCGGCTATAGCGAGCACCGTGACCGTCCAGCGGAGATTTTCGATCTCCGCTGCGGAGCCGTCCGCCGTCTCCGGCGTTGCTTCCGGCGCGGGCGTGGGCGTCGGCTCTGCGCTGGGCGAGGGTTCCGGGGTTGGCAATGCCTCCGGCGCGGCGGCAAGGCCGTAGCGCTGCATCGTTTCCTCGCTCGTATCGTAGACGTAAAGCCCCGGCTCGCCGCCCTCGGGCCGCGCGTAGAACACGACGTATTCTCCTCCGTCCTCCGGCAGATACGCCCGGCAGACGGTGCCGAGCAGCGCATAATCGCCGAGAACGCACCCCTCCGGCGGCTGGGAGGAAAGAATTTCCGGATCGAGGATCGTGTACGTTTTCCCTTCCGCGGTGAAGATCGTCCGCCCGGCATCGGGCGTTGCTTCGGGGATCTCCGGCTCGGTCGTATCAACGTGGTTGTCGCTCGTCGGCTGCGCGGCGGTGCTCTGCCCCTGCCGCGTGACGGCGAGCGTATAGACTCTCTGCGCGCCGTTTCCGGCGGTAACCGTGACGGTCACATAGTTCAGCCCGACGGAGAGCGAGCCGTTCCCGCTCACGTTGGTGCTCGCCGCGGCATCGTTCTTCACGGCGCTCACGGCAAGCCACGTTGTCTCGTACGGAACCGTCACGGCATAGTTCGTCACATTGGGGGAAAAGGCCGGGGAGAGCGTGCCGGGGTCGATGTAGAGCGCGGAGAGCGTGCAGTCGCTGGAGGCCGAGGTGATCGTCACCGACGCACTGTGGGAAGCATACTCCACGCTCACCGCGTCGCCCCCGGCATTGCTCGCGCTGCACGCCGTCGGGCGGATCGCCGTCGTACCGACGGCGCGGGCGGTGAAGCTCAGATGGAGCGAGAACTTTCCCTCGCCGCTGCCGCTGTAGTCCACGATGCGCAGACTGCCGCCGTTATCCTGCACCGCCGCGTTGCCAAGGCCCCCGGACACGCCGGTATAGGCAAGGTAGTCCGTATCGTACACAAGCGTCAGATCGATGCCCGCCACGGCGGAGGTCGTATACACATTCACCGTGACGGTGTTCCCCACAACAACGCTGGGGTCGGAGAACATCACGTCCGTATCCGCCGCCTTCGCGCTCTGCGTGAGCCACGGCAGCAGCGCCGCGGCAAAGAGCGCCGCGAGGATCGGTATTCTTCTTTTCATCGGCAAGCCCTCCTTACGGCGTAATGGTCGCCGTGCCGAGCAGATGGTTTCGTATGCGGATGAGATCGTTGATCGCCGCCGTACCGCTGCGGTCCACGTCCGCCGCGACCAGACTCAGCCCAGTCAGTTCACCGGTGCCGAGAAGATGGTTGCGCAGCTTGATAAGATCGCTGATGGTGACGGCGCCGTCGCCGTTAATGTCGCCCGCGACGACGACATACCCGGAGGCAAACACCGCTTCTGCGCCGTCCTGCTCATACGTGATCTTGACAAAATCGCCGGTACACATCGGCGCATCCTGTGTCTTGGCAGCGCCCGAGGCGTCTGCCGCAGTGAGCGTGCCGCCGCTCACGCCAAGCGCCGAGGCAAAAGAGGCAAACGTCGTGCCGGGCGCAACGCCCGAAACGCGTCCGTCGGCGCTGAAGGCGTAAGGGCCGGTGATCGTCACCGGCGCGTCCGGCGCGCGGCGGTGGATCGAGATCGTGTACGTCTCCGAAGCACCGGATTCCGCCGTCACGGTGAGCGTGACGGTGTTCCCGCCGACGCTGAGCGCGTATTCGCCCGTGCCGGAAACGCTCGCCACGGCGTTGAGCGGCGAGGCCGTCACGGTGATGCGCTCGGTCTCGTTCGGTACGATGACCGTATATTCCCGGATATCCCGGCGGAACTCCGGCGTAAGTGTCCCAGCGCTTACCGTGAGCGAGGCAAGCTTCGTGTTCGGCGAGCCGTCGCCCGTCGGGGCGGGCACGGCAGATTCCGGCATGTTGAGATATACCGGGATGTTGAACGTAAGCTTCGAGGCGCACATCTCCTCGCTGTAGGCATAGGAGAGCAGCCGCCCTTCGCTCGCCGCACCCGCAACGTTCGTCATGTACTGGTTCCAGTACATATTTTCCCCCTGCACGTTGAAGCGCTTGAGATAGAGCGTGTTCTGCCCCGCGGCAACATAGTTTGCCGCATAAAAGGCCGCGCCGCCGCGGATGGCTTTATACAGACTGTTCCACGGCCGTCCCCACGAGGTGCCGCTGCCATTCTGGCCGCCGCTGGCGTACCACAATCCGCGCTCCACAGCGGAATACTCCGCCGTCTTGTAAGCGCCGATGTTGAAGGCGTTGTAGTAGCCCGGAAAGCGGCGGTTTGTGCCGCTGATGCTGTCGCTCGCGCCGTTCGTGCCCATCTCCTGAATCATCATTGCCGCGAGAATGTACGGGCTGACGCCGTAATCCGCCCCAGCAGTATAGAGCGTTTCAGCGTAGGTCGTCACACCGTTCGAGGGATCGAGGTCGGTGTCGTACGTCGTATCGGCAAGGAATGTGCCGGACACGAGCACCGCGAGGCTCTCACGCGTCTGCGTCGCCGCCTCATACCCCTGATAGAGGAACTGGAACACGGCGCTGCTGTCAAGGAAATTGCGCGGGTCCATGTAGTGCGCGATGATCTCGCGCGACGCGGCGACCCAGCCGCCGCTGTCGAGCTCGACCCACGTATTGTCCGTCCAGTTGAACGCGCCCTCCTGCGTGGATTTCCACGAGGACGGGGCGCTGCCCCACACAAGGCTTTTGCCGAGGACGTTCTCCTCGTCCACGGCGGTGTTCCAGTCCACGTTTGTGAAAAACGGCCGGAACTCCCACGCCGGATACCGGCAGTGGAGCTGCCAGAACCCTTCCAGATAGCTCTCCGGGAAGCCGAGTGCGCGAAGCTGTGTGAGATAGGTATCGCGGTCGTCCGCTGCGGCGGGTTCCGGCTCGGTCTCCGGCGTCTCTTCGGCGGACGGCCCGGTCGGCGTTATGGTTTCTTCCGGGGCAGGCTCGGCGAGCGTTACGCTCTCCGCTGGGATATATCCGGTCTCGCCGCCGGGCTTTTGTATGTAATACCAGAGTATACCGTTCGCGTCCGTCTCCTCGGAAAGGATCGTGACGGCGCTGCCGTCCAAAAGCTCGCCCGCGGCTTCGCCGCCGGGCGATGTGAGAAGAAGGAGAACGCCCGTCGGGGTGGTCACGGTGCCGGTTTTCGTGTCCGCGGCGAGCGCGGACGGCATTGCTGCGGCCAGCAGCAGCGCAGCGAAAACAAGCGCCGCAGCGCGGCGGCAGAAACGGCGTTTTCCCGGCATGGTCTTCCCTCCTCTCCGGCGAAGTCTTAAAAGTTACAAATTGTAACTGTATCCTACCATCCTGTGCCCGCCCCGTCAACCGCCAGTTTTTGCCGGTACGAAAAGCTCCCCGGAAGGCCAATGAACTGCTCCAGTTTGTGCGGACAGCACAAACTGGGGCAGTTCATAATCCGAAGAGGCGATTTGTTTTTATTGCGCCTGTTAGCCGCCGAGGTAGGCTTTCTGCACCTGCTCGCTCTGGGCAAGCTCCGCGCCGGTGCCGGAGAGGGAGACCTTGCCGTTTTCAAGCACATACGCACGGTCGGCAATGGAGAGCGCCATCTGTGCGTTCTGCTCAACGAGCAGGATGGTCGTCCCCGCTTTGTGCAGCGACTGGATGATATCGAACACCTGCTCGACCAGAATGGGCGCGAGACCCATGGAGGGCTCGTCGAGCATCATGAGCTTCGGCGCGCTCATCAGCGCGCGGCCCATGGCGAGCATCTGCTGCTCGCCGCCAGAGAGCGTTCCGGCAACCTGGCGGCGGCGTTCCTTCAGGCGCGGGAACAGCTCGTACACCTTTTCGAGTCCCGGCTCCACGGTGGCGTTGGCGCGCGTGAACGCGCCCATTTCAAGGTTCTCCTCCACGGTCATCTGCGCAAACACACGCCGTCCCTCCGGGACGAGCGCCAGACCGTCCTTGACGATCTGGTGGGGCGCTTTGTGCGCGATGCTCTCGCCTTGAAAGGCGATATCGCCGCCGCGGCTGCGAAGGAGACCCGCGATGGTGTCGAGAGTCGTCGTTTTGCCCGCGCCGTTCGCGCCGATGAGCGTTACGATCTCGCCCTCGTTGACCTCGAAGGAGACGCCCTTGATGGCGTGGATCGCGCCGTAGTAGACCTGAATATCTTTGACTTCGAGAAGCATGCGTCAGCCCTCCTTTTTCTTGCCGAGATAGGCTTCGATCACGGCGGGGTTTGCCTGGATCTCTTCCGCGGTGCCTTTGGCGATCACCTTGCCGAAGTTCAGCACGCAGATGCCCTCGCAGATGCCCATAACGAGCTTCATGTCGTGCTCGATGAGCATGACGGCAATCTGGAACATGTCGCGGATCTTGACGATGTTCTCCATGAGCTCCTGCGTCTCGGAGGGGTTCATGCCGGCGGCGGGCTCGTCAAGCAGCAGGAGCGACGGGTTCGTCGCAAGCGCGCGGACGATCTCCAGACGGCGCTGCGCGCCGTAAGGCAGCGAGCCGGCCTGGACATTCGCCATGTCCTGCATATCGAAAATGGAGAGCAGCTCCAGCGCGCGCTCGTGCGCGGCACGCTCCTGCCGCCAGTACTTCGGCAGACGGAAAATGCCTTCAAACGTGGAATAGGGCTCCTGATTGTGGAGGCCGATCTTCACGTTATCCTCGACCGTGAGGTTATTGAAAAGGCGGATGTTCTGGAACGTACGGGCAATGCCCATGCGGTTGATCTGCTCGGTCGTCTTGCCGGCGGTGTCCATGCCGTCAAGCAGAATGGTGCCGCGGGTCGGCTGGTATACCTTGGTGAGGAGGTTAAATACGGTGGTCTTGCCCGCGCCGTTCGGGCCGATAAGACCGGCGATCTCCGTGCGGCCGATGGTGAGGTTAAAATCGTCCACGGCGCGGAGGCCGCCGAAATCGATGCCGAGATGGCGGCATTCGAGCACGGGCGTTTTGTCAAGATCGCGTTCGGGGATGATGGCTGTGCTCGGGAACTCAACCATTTTCCCTTTTTCAAACGTTTTAGACATCTTCCTTCTCCTCCTTCCGTCCGGGGATCACGCGGCGCAGCAGTGCCTTGAAATCGTCGTTGTTCGTCGCAAGCATCACGAGGATGAGGACGATGGCGTAAATCAGCATGCGGTAATCGGCAAAGCTGCGCAGCGCCTCGGGCAGCGCCGTGAGCAGCGCCGCGGCGATGACGGAGCCGAGCATATTGCCCAGCCCGCCGAACACGACAAACACGAGAATGAGGATCGACGCGTTGAAGTCAAACTTGTTGGCGGCGATGGTGGAGTAGTTCAGCGCGAAGAGCGCGCCCGCCGCGCCCGCCATGGAAGCGGAGATGACAAAGGCCGTCATTTTATAGCGCGTCACGGGGATGCCGACGCTCTCGGCGGCGATGCGGTTATCGCGGATGGCGAGAATGGCGCGGCCCGTGCGGCTGTTCACCAGGTGGAAGATCACGATGATGCAGATCTTCACGAGAATGAAGCCGCCGGTAAACGTGGCGATCTTCTGCACGCCGCCGATGCCCATCGGCCCGCCGAGGATGAGTTTTCCGCCCTCTTCCAGGTTTTCGGGCGCCTGCAGGAAACGGATGTGGTAGCCGCGGCTGTCGAGACCGATATAGAGGTTCGTGAAAATGCTCTTGATGATCTCGCCGAAGGCAAGCGTCACGATGGCGAGATAGTCGCCGCGAAGGCGCAGCACCGGGATGCCGATGAGAAAGCCGACGATGGCGGCAAAGATTGCGCCGATGACCATCGCAATGGCGAGACGGAGCGGAGCGCTTGCAATGACGCCCTGGAGCGACACCGCCGCCGTCGTGCCCATGAAAGCGCCGACGCTCATAAAGCCCGCGTGGCCGAGCGACAGCTCGCCCATCACGCCGACGGTGAGGTTGAGCGAGATGGCCATGACGACATAAGCGCAGATCGGCACGAGCATGCCGCGCGCCGTGGAGGAGAGCACCTTTTGTCCGGTGAGGATCTGGAGGACGATATATGCGGCAATCACCACGGCGTACGTGATGCACTGCCGCCGGTTGGTTTTCATTCGGGCCAAAACTTTTTTCATCGTACGCACCTCACACTTTCTCGCGCACCTGCTTGCCCAGCAGGCCGGACGGCTTGACGAGCAGCACGATGATCAGCACCGCGAACACCACGGCGTCCGACATCTGCGTGGAGATGTACGCCTTGGCCATGATCTCGATGATGCCAAGCAGCAGTCCGCCGAGCAGCGCGCCGGGGATGGAGCCGATGCCGCCGAACACGGCGGCGGTGAACGCCTTGATGCCGGGCATGGAGCCGGTGGTTGGGACAAGCGTAGGATACGCCGAGCAGAGCAGCATGCCCGCGACGGCGGCCAGACCGGAGCCGATGGCGAACGTCATGGAGATCGTCGCATCCACATTGATGCCCATGAGGCGCGCCGCGTCCTTATCCTCGGAGCAGGCGCGCATGGCCTTGCCCATTTTGGTCTTGCCGATGAAGAGCGAGAGCGCAACCATGATGACAACGCACACGGCGATCGTCACGAGCGCAACATACGAAATGCGAAGCTCGCCGCCGAAGAGGGCAAAGCCCGTTTCTCCGCTCGCGGATTTGAAGAAGTTCGGGAACACGACCGGGCTGGAACCCCAGAGCAGCAGCGCCGCATTCTGGAGGAAATAGCTCACGCCGATGGCGGTGATGAGCACCGCGAGCGACGTTGCCGCGCGCAGCGGCTTATAGGCAAGCTTCTCGATCGTCATGCCGAGAACGGTGCAGACGATCATGGCGAGGATCACGCCGACGAGCGGCGGGAGATTAAACTTGGTGCAGGCAAAGAAGCAGATATACGCGCCCACCATGATAACGTCGCCGTGGGCGAAGTTCAGCATTTTTGCAATGCCGTAGACCATCGTGTAGCCGAGGGCGATGATCGCGTAGATGCTGCCAAGACTGATACCGCTGATCAGAAAGTTCAGGAAACTCAAGGCTGACACCCCTTTCGGGTCAATTTCTTTCTCTTTTTTCTCTCTTTCGTGGATAACATGGGAAAATGCGCATCGGAAAAAAGCTTCGTTGCGGCCTCTTTCCGCTGCGCGCCTTCCCGCGGCTATAGGACGGAGAGGATATCTCCGTCCTATAGCCGGTGCGTGGGTCGGGCTTTTATCGATCAGTCAAGGCCGACGTAAGCGCCGTCCTGGATGACCATGCCCTTCGGGCTCTTGGTGACCTGGCCTTCGGTGTTCCAGGTCATGCCGGTGCCGGTCAGGCCGTCGAACGTCATGGAGGTGAACTGCTCGATCATCTTGGCGCAGAGGTCTTCCGCGCTCATGTCGGGCGTGGCGCCGGCGGCTTCGAGTGCCTGCGCGTAAGCGTAAACGCAGTCATAAGCGTCCGCGGCGAACTGGTTGGGAACTTCGCCGTACATATCCTGGTACTTCTTAACGAAGGCAGCGGTGCGCTCTTCGGTGGAGTCTGCGTTGAACGGGGTCAGGAGCATGAGGCCTTCGGCGAGAGCGGTATCGAAGCCCTTCATGGTGAGGATGCCGTCCATGCCGTCCACGCCGAACCATTCGGGCTTATAACCGGCGGCAGCGGCCTGCGCGAGGATGAGGGAAGCGGGCTGGTAGTAGATGGGCATGAACACGAGCTCTGCGCCGTTGGTCTGCGCGTCGGCGATCTGGACGGAGAAGTCGGTGTCGTTGCCGTCGGCGAAGGTGGTGTCGCTCACGATCTCGATGCCGAGCGTGTCGCAGGCGGCCTTGAAAGTCTCATAGATGCCCTTGGAGTAAACGTCGTCGTTCTTCCAGATGACGGCGACCTTGGTGGCCAGCTTCTTATCGGCGATGTACTGCGCCGGGGCGCTGCCCTGGTTGGGGTCGGTGAAGCACATCTGGAACATGTTGTCCTTGCCCTCGGTCGTGGCGACGGAGGAGGCGGACGGGGTCAGCGCGAAGATGCGGTCAGCGAACGTATCGCCGGAGGTGACTTCGCAGGGCTTGGAGGTAACGGAGCCGAGAGAGATCTGCATGCCCCAGTCCTTCAGCGTGTTGTACGCGTTGACGGCCTTCTCGGGGTCGTTCTGGTCGTCTTCGTAGCGCAGCTCAAACTGTACGCCGCCCTTGGCGTTGATCTCGTCCACAGCGATCTGCGCAGCGTTCTTCACGGCGTTGCCGTAAATGGCGGCGCCGCCGGTCAGGGGAGCCGTGCCGCCGATCTTGAACACGGCGGTGGTGTCGGCGGTGGAGTCGGCGGTGGGAGCGGCGGAGCCGCAGCCGGCGAGGCATGCCATGAGCATTACGGCGGCGAGTACCATGCATACTACTTTTTTCATTGTTTCATTTCTCCTTTTCGTAAGGTTTTAAACACAAATTTTTAATATAAAAACGGCCCTGTCCGAAAGGACAAGGCCGGATTTATCAAACCGGATTTATCTCTTTCGGCGCTCGGGAAAATTGCGTACAAGCAGAACGGAAATAACCATAATAATGGATACAATAATGGCGATAAGCAGAATAAGCCCAAGGAGGCCCAGGGACAGTCGAAGGCCGAGAAGGGCGGAAATAAAAAGAACGGACACCGCCGCAGCGATGCCCGCAATAACCGGATGGACAGAGGAAGTGCGCGCAGCACAAGAGCCGTCGCAAGATGCGGCGGAAGAAGCGCTATTCATCGAAAAACCGAAACCAAAGCAGTTCATGCGGCACCTCCTTCATAAGATGGGCATATCATAGCACGCTGCATAACTATGCGTCAATAGAAAAAAGCGAGACAATTTAAAATGCTAAAGCGCAATTTTTTGGGATTTTTCACAAACGCACCAGTTTCCCTCCGGCAATGGCGATAAAAAACAGTATTTCAGCAGTAGACGCGGCGAAAAAAGGCTGATATAATGCCGGTGTACAAAAAGGAGTATCCATATACTTTATATAACGGAGGTAGTAAATCATGCCGATCGTAACCACAAAGGAAATGTTCCGCAAGGCGTATGAGGGCGGCTATGCCGTTGGCGCGTTCAACGTCAACAACATGGAGATCGTCCAGGGCATCACCGAGGCCGCGGCCGAGGTAAAGGCCCCCGTCATTCTGCAGGTCTCCCGCGGTGCGCGCGCCTACGCCAACCACACCTATCTCGTCAAGCTTGTCGAAGCTGCCGAGCAGGAGACCGGTCTCCCGATCGCCCTGCATCTCGACCACGGCGACAGCTTTGAGCTCTGCAAGAGCTGCATCGACGGCGGCTTCACGTCCGTCATGATCGACGGCAGCAGCAAGTCCTTTGAGGACAACATCGCCCTCACCCGCCAGGTCGTCGAGTACGCGCACGACCACGGCGTCGTCGTCGAGGCCGAGCTCGGCACGCTTGCTGGCGTGGAGGACGATGTCCACGTCGAGGCCGAGGACAGCTCCTATACCCGTCCCGAGGACGTGGAAGAGTTCGTGACCCGCACCGGCTGCGACAGTCTCGCCATCGCTATCGGCACGAGCCACGGCGCTTACAAGTTCAAGCCCGGCACGAAGCCCCAGCTCCGCTTCGACATTCTGGAAGAGGTCGCGCAGCGTCTGCCCGGCTTCCCCATCGTGCTGCACGGCGCTTCCTCCGTGCCGCAGGAGTTTGTCCGCATCATCAACGAGCACGGCGGCAAAATGCCCGACGCCATCGGCATCCCCGAAGAGATGCTGCGTCAGGCCGCGACCATGGCCGTCTGCAAGATCAACATCGATTCCGACCTGCGTCTCGCAATGACCGCCTCCATCCGCAAGTACTTTGACGAGCACCCCGAGGGCTTCGACCCCCGCGCCTATCTCAAGCCCGCCCGCACCGCCATTCACGACATGGTCCGCCACAAGATCGTGGACGTGCTCGGCTGCGACGGCAAGGCCTGATCGCCGCTTTTTCCCAAATTCAAGCGCCGGGGCGAACGCCCCGGCGCTTTCCATCGTGAGGTCACACTATGCCGTTTACCGGATTTACGAGCGAGGCCGGAGAATTTCTCTGGGAACTCGCGTTTCACAACGAAAAGCCGTGGTTTGAAGCGCACAGGGAGCAGTTTCTGCGCGCGGTGAAGGAGCCGTTCGACGCGCTCGCCAAGGAGACGCTTGCACTTATGCAGGATAAGCACCCGGACGAGCCGTACTGTCTTCACATCTCGCGCATCTACCGCGACGCGCGGCGGCTCTTCGGCCGCGGGCCGTACAAGGATCATTTGTGGTTCACGCTCTGGACGGGCGAGGATCGGCACAACAGCCCCGTGTTCTGGTTTGAGCTCTCCCCCGCCTCCTACAGCTACGGCGTCGGGTTTTATACCGCAACCGCCGAGCAGATGGCGGCGCTGCGCCGGTACATCGACGCCAACCCCGCCGAGATGGAGCGGCTCGCCAAGCGCGTGGTGAAGAGCGAGTTTCATCTGGAGGGAGAGCCCTACAAGCGGCTCAAAAAGGACGTGGGCGAGGTGCTCAACCCGTGGTACAACCGCAAGTGGATCAGTCTCTGCGCCGAATACGACTACGGCGGGGCGCTCTATACAAGCGAGCTGCCCGGCGTGCTTTTC
>ENA-UONY01001305-UONY01001305.1-human-gut-metagenome-genome-assembly--contig:-CS9-NODE-1305-length-21858-cov-6.226528_pt1 | contig 21858 bp, 18 predicted proteins | sample MGYA00242465_ERZ724012 | MGnify/ENA metagenome assembly ERZ724012 | reverse complement strand
TACGATCGTCTCGTATGGCATTTCGGTCAATGCGGCGCTCGCCGCGGCGGAAAATCTCGCGAAGGATGGCATCTGCGCTGAGGTCATCAAGCTCAACCGCCTGCTCCCGCTTGCCCCGGAACTCGTCCGCGAATCGCTTCAAAAAACCGGCCGCTTTATTATGGCGGAAGAATCCTGCCGTTCCGGCGGCATGGGTACGCTTCTTCTGGCGGATGCCGCGGCAAACGGCATTTTGCTTCGCGGCGCACGGCTGCTCGATCTCGGGAGCGGCGTCATTAAGCACGGTTCGGTCAGCGAGCTTCAGCACCGCCTGCATCTTGATGCGGAGGGCATTGCCAATGCGGCAAAGGAGATAATGCATGAAAAAGATCCGGCTTGATCAGCTTGTGTTTGATAAAGGACTTGCCGAAAGCCGTGAGCGCGCCAAGGCGTATATCATGGCGGGCAGCGTATATGTAAACGGGCAGAAGGAGACGAAGCCCGGTACCTCTATGGCGGAAGACGCCGCCGTGGAAATGCGCGGCGAAACGCTTCCGTACGTCAGCCGCGGCGGCTGGAAGCTGGAAAAGGCGCTGCGTGTGTTTTCCATCGATGTGAGCAGCGCCGTATGTATCGACTGCGGCGCGTCCACTGGCGGGTTTACGGATGTCCTGCTGAAAAACGGCGCGGCGAAGGTCTATGCCGTGGATGTCGGCTATGGTCAGCTCGCCTGGAGCCTCCGCACCGATCCGCGCGTCGTCTGCATGGAGCGGACGAACATCCGCTATGTTACGCACGAGCAAATCCCCGAAGAGATGGATGTTGCCGTGGCCGATCTGAGCTTCATTTCGCTTCGGCTCGTTTTGGGCGCTGTGTGCGCGCTCCTGAAGCCGGATGGTGAAATGGTCTGCCTTGTTAAGCCGCAGTTTGAAGCGGGGAAAGACAAGGTAGGGAAGAAGGGCGTTGTGCGCGATCCTGCTGTTCATGCGGACGTACTGCGTGAATTCCTGCGCTATGCGCCGGAGTGCGGTTTCGGCGTGCGTGGATTGGACTTTTCGCCCATCCGCGGACCGGAAGGGAACATCGAGTACCTTGCATGGCTTAAGAAGGGTGCGGACAGCATTCCTGAGCCGGACATCGAGGCGCTCGTCGCCGCGTCCCACGCGGCACACGGAAAGGATTCGGATCAATGAAAGACGGATATATTCTTCTCTGCCCGAACGCGCACCGCGATCACGGTCTGGAGTCTACGCTTGCGATCGCCGCCGCGCTGCGCGAGCATGGACACGAGGTGCGCATTGCGCCGTTTCTCAGCGATGGGCTGGAGAACACCTGGTCGCCGGATATTCCAACCGTCACTCTTCCGATGGCGCTGCCCGGCGCGCGGCTTGTTGTTTCCCTCGGCGGCGACGGCACCATTTTGCAGCTTTCCCGGTATCTTGCCGGTTCCGGCGTTCCGATTCTCGGCGTAAACCTTGGAAACAAGGGATTTCTTGCTGAGCTGGAACAAACGGAGACGGATTCCATACTCGAAGTCGCCGACGGACATTACTCCGTGCAGACGCGTATGATGCTTGATCTGAAGCTTTTTCGCAAGGGCGAGCTAGTCTATTCCGGCAGCGCGCTCAACGAAGCGGTTGTCCGTGCCTCGGTAAGCGTGGTAAAGCTGGAGGCATTCAGTGACGGGCGTGAGATCACAGCGTTTTCCGGCGACGGAATGATCGCCTCCACGCCGACTGGTTCCACTGCGTATTCCATGGCGGCGGGCGGGCCAATCGTCGAGCCGTGCGCCGACTGCATTATCCTCACGCCGATCTGCACGTTCCGCCTCGCGGCGCGCTCCTATGTGCTGAAAGCGGATCGCGAAGTATTCATCCGCACCGTGGAGCAGGGGGACAAGGAAGTCTTTCTTTCCGTGGACGGCGTCGCCGTTCCTTTCCTTGATGGAGATGAACTCGTTGTGGCGCGGTCGAACAAAACGCTTTTGATGGCGCGCGTCAAGGATCGCAGCTTCTTTGATATAGTTTTTGAAAAATTAGTCGATAAATGAAAGAGGTGATTGCCCCGTGAAATCAAAGCGGCAGGAAGAAATCCTTGCGTTGATTCAGGAGCAGAACATTGAAACGCAGAACCAGTTGATCGAAGCGCTGCGCGAGCGCGGCGTGAAAAGCACACAGGCGACACTCTCGCGCGATATCCGTGAGCTCCGTCTTGTCAAAGAGCTTTGTCCAGACGGCGGCTACCGCTATGCCGTTCCCGCGAGAGAGGATTCCGGCGATCAGATTGACCGCCTGCGGAAAATCTTCCGCGAGTGTGTTGTAAGCTTTGATACGGCGCAGAACATCGTTGTCATCCACACGCTTCCGGGGCTTGCCAACGCGGCGGCGTCCATGCTCGACAATATTGAGGTTCCCAATCTTGTGGGAACGCTGGCCGGGGACGATACCGCGTTTCTCGCTATGCGCGATGTGCAGACGGCGCTGGACTTCTGCCGGGAAATTGAGGCTATGCTGTAATGCTCAAAACACTCCACATTGAAAATATCGCCGTTATTGAATGCGCGGATGTGGAATTTTCTGCCGGGCTGAGCGTATTGACCGGCGAAACGGGCGCTGGCAAATCGATCATCATCGATTCGCTCAATGCTGTTCTCGGCAACCGCGTCAGCCGGGAGCTTGTCCGCTCCGGCGCGGAGCGCGCATCCGTCACGGCGTCTTTTGAATCAGCGGCCGCGGAGCGCTGGTGTACGGATAACGAGATCGACGTGGATGACGGCGAGATCATTTTGCAGCGCCGGATAACTGCGGAGGGAAAGACGACCGGACGCGTTAACGGTGTGCCGGTTACGGCCTCGCAGCTTCGCGAGCTGGGGGCGCTTCTGCTGGATATCCACGGGCAGAACGACGGCCGCCAGCTTCTGGACGAGCGGCGTCATCTGGACTATCTGGACGCTTTCGGCGAGTGCGGCGCGGCACTTGCGTCATACCGCGAAGCGTATGACGCCTATCGTGCGCTCGTCCGCGAGACCGAACGTCTCTCCATGGACGAAGCGGAAAAACAGCGCTTGGAAGAGAGCCTGCGCTACCGGATCGCTGAGCTTACGAAGGCGGAGATCCGCCCCGGTGAGGAAGCGGAGCTCGCGGAGCGCCGTGATCTTCTTCGTAACAGCGAAAAGCTGACGGAGCACATATCTGCCGCTCTTGGCGCGCTTTACGATTCCGACGGCAGTGCCGTTGCGCAATGCGGCGAGGCGGAGTATAATGTCTCCCGCGCCAGCGCGTGGAGCGTGGATCTCTCGGAAACGGAGGAGATCATCCGCGGTGCGCGTCTCGCGCTGGAGGACGCCTCCGAACGGCTGCGCGAAAAGCAGCAGCTTCTGGACTTCTCCCCGGAGGAGTATGACCGGCTGGAAGAGCGTCTTTCCCAGCTTCGCCGTCTGGAAAAGAAGTATGCGACGGATGAGGAAGGTCTCGCCGCGCTGCTTTCGGATTCCCAGCACCGGCTCGACGAGCTGGAATACGCCGGCGACCGGCTCCAACAGCTGGAAAAAGAAACGGCGAAAGCATATGCACTCGCCGAACAAAAAGCACGCATGCTTTCCGATGTCCGAAAAGCGGCAGCGGCGCGGCTACAGGAACGCGTTGTCGGTGAACTTCGCGATCTCAGCATGCCGTCGGTCCGTTTTGAAGTGCGGATCGAGTTTCAAACCGGGAAGAACGCTCTCACCTCCTCCGGCGCGGACGAGGTAAGCTTTGTTATGTCCGCTAACGCCGGAGAAGCGCTCGGGCCGATCAGCCGCATTGCTTCCGGCGGTGAGCTTTCGCGCATCATGTTGGCGCTCAAGAACGTCTTTGCCGAAAAGGACGGCGTAGATGCGCTGATCTTTGACGAGATCGATACCGGCGTATCGGGCGTTGCGGCGCAGCGTGTGGCGGAAAAACTTGCCTCTCTCGGACGGACAAAGCAGGTGCTCTGTGTGACCCATCTTCCGCAGATTGCAGCGATGGCGCAGCAGCAGTATCTGGTGGAAAAGTCCGAACGCGACGGGCGGACATATACGAACATCCGCCTGCTTGACCGCGAAGGCCGCCGGTATGAACTGGCGCGGCTGAGCGGCGGCGACCGGATCACCGATACGCAGCTCGCGGGCGCGGAAGAGCTTTTGGCGCGTGATGAGGAATTCCTCGCGTCCCTTTCCTAAGTGATTTACCCGTATTGCGCGGGAAAAGAATAAAAAAGGAGTAAGATTGATGCAAATTTACGAAGAGCTTGTCCGGCGTGGTCTTATTGCGCAGGTCACCGATGAACAGGAAATCCATGACCTGATCAACAACGGAAAGGCTCGCTTCTATATCGGCTTTGACTGTACAGCGGACAGCCTTACCGCCGGTCACTTCATGGCGCTCACGCTCATGAAGCGTCTGCAGATGGCGGGCAACCAGCCGGTTGCGCTTATCGGCGGAGGCACAACCATGATCGGCGACCCCTCCGGCCGCACGGATATGCGCAAAATGCTCACCAAGGCAGACATCGACCACAATGCCGAGTGCTTCCGCCGCCAGATGGAGCGCTTCATCGAATTCGGTGAGGACAAGGCCATCATGGTGAACAATGCCGACTGGCTCCTCGATCTGAATTACATTGAACTTCTTCGTGAAGTCGGCACATGCTTCAGCGTGAACAACATGCTCCGTGCCGAGTGCTACAAGCAGCGCATGGAAAAGGGTCTGAGCTTCTTTGAGTTCAACTACATGATCATGCAGAGCTACGACTTCTACCATCTCTTCAAGGAGTACGGCTGCAACATGCAGTTCGGCGGCGACGACCAGTGGAGCAACATGCTCGGCGGTACGGAGCTCATCCGCAAAAAGCTCGGCAAGGATGCCTATGCCATGACCATCACGCTCCTGACCGATTCGCAGGGCAAAAAGATGGGCAAAACGGCAGGCAACGCCGTCTGGCTCGACGCGAACAAGACCTCTCCGTTCGATTTCTACCAGTACTGGCGCAATGTGGACGATGCGGACGTTATGAAGTGCATCCGCATGCTCACGTTCCTCCCGCTTGAGCAGATCGACGAGATGGCAACCTGGAAGGATGCGCAGCTCAACACCGCCAAGGAGATCCTGGCCTACGAACTCACCAAAATGGTGCACGGCGAGGACGAAGCCGGTGCCGCGCAGGAAAAGGCGAGAGCCATTTTCGGCGGCGGCAGCACGGAGCATGTGCCGGAGTCTGTCATTTCCGAGAGCGACCTCGTGGATGGCAAGGCGGATATTATGAGCCTTCTCATGCTGAGCGGTCTCTGCGCCTCCCGCAGCGACGCGCGGCGCAACATCCAGCAGGGCGGCGTCCTGTGCGGGGAAGAGAAGGTCACCGATCTTTCTAAGTCGTTCGATGCGGAAGAGCTGCGCAAGGGCGTTGTCCTGCGCCGCGGAAAGAAGAGCTTCAAGCGCGTAGTTTTGAAATAATGACAGAAAAACGTTTTATCGCAGGAATTGGCGCGGCCAACATGGATCTGCACGGGCGCAGCCGTGCCGCGCTCATTCTGCGTGATTCCAATCCCGGCTTTCTCCACACATCGCCCGGCGGTGTCACGCGGAATATTCTCGAAAACCTCTCCCGCATGGGCGAGAAAACCGCCCTCTTTTCCGCTGTCGGCAACGATCTTTACGGCCGGGAAATCCTCGCCTCCGGCGAGGCGGTCGGTATGGATATGTCGCATATGCTGTGCTGCCCGGACTGCGGCAGCTCCAGCTATATGGCGCTTATCGACCCCGAAGGCGACATGTTCATCGGTATGTCTGATATGCGCATTCTGGAACATATCACTCCCGAATGGCTGGAAGGGCAGCGCGACGAGCTTCGAAAAGCGGATGCCGTTGTCTGCGATCCCTGCCTGACGCCGGAGGCGCTCGAGTGGATCACCTCTGATGCGCTTGCGGGCGTTCCGGTCTTTTCGGATCCGGTCTCCACAACGTATGCCCGGCGTCTTGCTCCGTTTGCCGGAAAGCTTTACTGTCTCAAGCCCAACGTGCTGGAGCTTGCGGCTATGACCGGCTGTGAGATTGCGGACAACTCCGACATGGAACGCGCCGTGGATGTGCTTCTGGAACGCGGCACGCATCGTGTTGTCGTCAGTATGGGGCAGCACGGCTGCTACTGGGCCGACCGTGACGGCGCGAGATTTTATGCCGCGCTTCGTCCCGTGAGCCAGATGGTGGATGCCACCGGCGCGGGAGACGCCTTTATGGCCGGACTTTTATATGCTTACCTGCACCGCTTCACCCCCGAACGGGCGGCACGCTGGGCTCTGGCGGCGGGGATTATCGCCGTCACCAGCGCCGGAACCGTCAGCCCGGGGATGAGCGCGGAGCTCGTCAATAAGATTCTGGAGGAAAATGAATTATGAACAGCTTTGAAAAGTATCTGGACGTTCTGCCCGAAATTCAGCAGGCGCTGGACGAGAATAAGCCCGTCGTCGCGCTGGAGAGCACGATCCTCAGCCACGGCATGCCGTATCCGGAAAATTTGGATTTTGCGCACCGCGTGGAAGAAGTCATCCGTTCGCTCGGCGGCGTTCCGGCGACCTGCGCGATCGTCAAGGGCCGCCTGAAGGTCGGTCTCACGGCGGAAGAGTTGGAAATCATGTGCCGCGCCGAGAACATCGGCAAGGTGAGCCGCCGCGATGTGGCGGTGTATGTCGCTCTCGGCCGCACCGGCGCAACGACGGTCGCTTCCACGATGATCATCGCTGCGATGGCCGGTATTCCCGTGTTTGCCACCGGCGGCATCGGCGGTGTGCACCGCGGCGGTCAGGACTCCATGGACATTTCTGCTGACCTGCAGGAGCTTGCACACACGCCCGTCACGGTCGTCTGCGCCGGCGCGAAGCAGATTCTTGATATCGGCCGCACGCTGGAGTATCTTGAAACGATGGGCGTTCCCGTCATCGGCAACCAAACCGCCGATTTCCCGGCGTTCTTCTGCCGCAAGAGCGGCTTCGGCGTGGACTATGCGGCGCAGAGCGAGGCGGAGATCGCTTCCATTATCCATGCGCAGCGCGGCATCGGCTTCACCGGCGGCATTCTCGTTGGCAATCCGGTTCCGGAAGAGTATGCGCTCGACCATGAGTATATGGAGCGCATCATCACCGTGGCGCTGCAGGCTGCGGATGAAGCGGATGTCCACGGCAAGAACATCACGCCGTTCCTCCTGGCCAAGGTCAAGGAGCTGACCGGCGGCGAGAGCTTTGAAACGAATGTGCAGCTTGCGCTGAACAACGCCCGCTGCGCCACCCGCATTGCCGCGGCGCTCTGCGAGCTGAAGAAAGCGGAATAAAAAATATACCAAAGAACTGCCTTTCGGCAGTTCTTTGGCCATCTCTGGGCATACTATGTAAAATACGCTTTATAAAGGAGCCGAAAAATGTCTGAACAGAACAAGTATTCCGGAACGAAAACCGAGCAGAATCTCCGCGCCGCATTCTCCGGCGAATCGGAAGCCCGCAACAAGTATACTTTTTTTGCAAGCAAGGCAAAGAAGGAAGGCTATGAGCAGATCGCCGCGCTTTTTCTGAAAACCGCGGACAACGAAAAGGAGCATGCAAAGCTCTGGTTCAAGGAGCTCAACGGCATTGGCGATACGGCAGAAAACCTTCTGAACGCCGCCGAGGGCGAGAATTACGAGTGGACGGACATGTATGAGGGCTTTGCCAAGACCGCCGAGGAAGAGGGCTTCCATGAGCTTGCGCAGAAGTTCCGCCTTGTCGGCGCGATTGAAAAGCACCACGAGGAGCGCTACCGTGCGCTGCTGCACAATGTGGAAGCTGCCGAGGTGTTCGCCAAGAGTGAAGTCAAGGTCTGGGAATGCCGTAACTGCGGGCATATCGTTGTCGGTACGAGCGCGCCGGAGATTTGCCCGACGTGTGCCCACCCGCAGAGCTATTTTGAAATCCACGCCGAAAACTATTAAAATTCCATCGAAAGGAAATAAGTACCATGTCGGAAATTACGATCACAAAAGCAAATTTTGAAGAAGAAGTTCTTCACTCCGAAAAGCCGGTCCTTGTGGACTTCTGGGCGAGTTGGTGCGGCCCCTGCAAGATGCTCGCTCCGGTGCTGCATGAGTTTGCGGCCGAGCACGCCGAACTGAAGGTCGGCAAGGTCAATGTGGATGAGGAAATGGATCTTGCCATGCGTTTCGGCGTATCGAGCATCCCGACGCTCATCCTCTTCAAGAACGGCGAAGCCGTCAAAACCTCTGTCGGCTTCGTGCCGAAGGCGCAGCTCGAAAGCTTCGCGCTTTGAGATAGAAAAGCTGCCCGCAGTGATACCGCGGGCGGGTTAAACGGTCAACCCTCTGTATGCAGCGCATACAGAGGGTTTTTGTATGTGCGCATTTACCACGGGAGATTGCGGAATGATGCAGTCACGTGATGCGCATCCATGGATTATTTTGCGCGTATATGCTATAATTCATTTAAAAATACAAGTAGTCTTACATAGATGCTCCAAAGGAGATGAACGGTATGGATATGTACTTTTCCGCCAAAACGCAGACGCTTGTGCAGTTCAAGGAAATCTACGACAAGCGGCTTTTGAATGAAACACCAAAGAACGGCTCACCCGTCATATTCTGCGCTATGGCGAATCAAACGCCCCAAAACAGATATGATATCGTGAGTTTTCTGATGGATGAGGGAGAGGATTTGAACGGCACAAATGAGGAAGGCGAAACGCTGTTCCACATTCTATTTTCTCGCCCTAAGCACATTATGGAACAAACAGTAGAATTGACACTGATATTGATAGATGAAGGGGTAGATATCAATCAGCTGGACGCAAAACACAGAGCGGCGATTCAGTACCTTATCAGCCATCCGAAGTTTACCGACGAGGATTTTGCGCCGCTGTATGATGTTATTTTTAAACGCTGCACGCTCGAATTGAACATAAAAAACGACTGGGGCTATACCCCCGTCGAGCTTGCACAGAAACTCCCATACCGTGCGGAATTACTCAAACGTATGACAAAATAATCATCGAAACGCCCTGCAAGATATTAAAATCTTGCAGGGCGTATCTGGCGGTTGCTATTCAGTTCTCCGGATGAAGATCGTAAATCGTAATTGCCCCGGAAGTGAACGCAACGGGATAATTTTCCGTCAAATAATCGGTGATGACGCCGGAGAGCGCGCGTTCATGGTAGCCGATGTACACATAGTCGAGGCCTTCACTATCGCGATATGCCTCAAATACCTCCGCATTCGTGAGCATCTGCTCGGTAAGGTATTGCTTGCCCTGATAATTCAGACCGTGAAAGTAGAGGTACGAGCTGCTGCCGCAGACGATGTTCCGTCCAGTGAGTGTCGCGACAGTGTTGTCGTGATTGTCCTTGGTGAGGAACAGGACGTCCGGCTCGGTGTTATCGATAATATATTCCGCCGCGGCGACTTCATCACGGGAGAAAAGCTCATAGCCGTATTTCGGAATGCCGGAGGCAACTTCGCGCCCAAGCGTGAATACGGCGGCATTGGAGCTGATAAAAAGCGCGGCGGCAAGAAGCACGCCCTGCGCTGCCGGGCTCCGAAGCCGGGCAAGCCAATCGGCCAGCGCATCGGCGCACACGAAGCACCCGAACGCATAGGCAATATACAAGAGCTTATTGTTGTCGTATTCGTTCGGCTGGAATACAAGCAGCTCGCAGAGAACGAAAATGAACACCGCGCCGGAAAAGGCCGCACGCTGCTCTTTCGAGACGGCGAAGAGCGCAAACGGCGTCAGGACGAACACGAGCCCGACATTTTTGACCCAGAACCAGAGCCAGGGCTCCTTTCCGTTATTCACCCAGTCGATCGCAACGCGGACAAAATGCTCGTTTCCACCGACGGAGGGGAATGTCCAGAGAAAAAGCTGCGGCAGTGCCAGCAGCACGGCCGGCAGCCCGAACCGGAGCCAGCCCAAGAACCATTCGCGGGAAAAGTGGTCACGAACAGCGGAATACACGAGCCAGCACGCCGCCATAAGCCCGAGAGCAAAATAGGAATGCGTATGCACCATCGGGAGCAGCCCGCCGAGAATGCCCGCGGGAAGAAATAGCCGCGTGTCCCCGCGGAAAACCGCCCGGAAGAGCAGATACAAAACGGCGAACAGCGCCGCCCAGCCAAAGAGCGTTGCCCGCTGCGGCAACAGCATGTCCGCAATGACATTGACCCATCGCATGCCCTTTTCCGTGAGATTCGTGGGCGTTTTGTAAAACGCGGTGAAAAGATCGCGGAGGGAATACTCACCGTTAAGAAAATAGATCATGCCGAGCCCGCCGTTGAGGAAGAACAGCAGAAAAGCAAGCACCGGCGCATATTTCTTCCGGCAAAACTCCCGACTGAGAAACCATACGCCGCAGAATACCTGCGCAAAGGCGAAGAACATCGGGATCATATATGCCCAGCGAAGCGGCGTTCCAAGCAGATAGAGACTGGAGGAAACGCTGTCGCAGAGGAACGGATAGCTCACCGGCGTGCCTGGAAGCAGGTTATACTCCGGCGGGAACGTCTGCTGTTCGGCGATGGAGGTAATAAAGCTTAAATGCATTGCCATATCGCCGTAGGTGCATTGGCCAGTATAAAGAGCGCCGTTCACGTTTTGCAGCGTATGCGAGCCTACGAGATACACAGCAAGCGCTATAAAGGGAATAAGCAGGAAGGGAAGAGGGCGGTCCATCGCGGCGTCTTCCGCGCAGGAGATGGTATTCCCGCGCCGCGCGAGCCAGAGCGCGTGCAGCGCTATGGCGAAAATCGCCGCGGCGACATGCGCCGTGATGCCAAAGCCGCGCAGAAACGCAAACGGGATCGGCGCCCACATGGAGAGAAGCGTTCCGGTTACGCTGCCGAGCCAGAGCCGGACAACGGTTCTCTTTTCAGGAAAAACATAACACGAAACGGCGATTCCTGCGCTTTGCCACAGGAAAAACCATAAAATACCAAGCATGCTGTTGCCATCCTTTTTCTTGTGGATATAATGCTATTATACTGAATTACGCCCTGTTTGCAATAGCGAGCACTCTGTGATAAAATATAATTCAAAATTGGTTAAGAAACGGTCCTTTCGGGAGGCTATTTCATGAAACGGCGCAAACCGATATATGTTATTTTTTCTCTGCTGCTGATTTGTGCGGTGCTGCAAGGCACCGCCTTTGCCGACGGCTCGCTCTTATCCAACGCGGACTTCTCCGCGCCGGAGGTCCCGGACGGGTGGGATACCGTGGCCTACGATGCGGAGCCCTATTCCGTATTTACAGAGGATGGGGCGCTGATCGTCACCTCCGCCGCGGAAAACGACGTGCGCGTATGCCAGATGGTCAAGGTTGAACCCGACACGGTGTACCGTCTTTCGGCGGAAGTATCTGCGGAGGGCGTCCACGGCGGGCGCGGTGTGTGTCTTTCGGTGGATAACTACACGCTCGACGGTACCTACGCCGTCAGCGCCGGGCGTACCGGCAGCTTTGACTGGACACGTGAAACGCTGATCATTCGCACCGGAGAAAACCAGAGCTACATCAATTTCGCGCTCCGTCTTGGCTCCTACAGCGAGACATCCGCCGGTACGGCGCGATTCCGCGCGCCGGAGCTTGTCCAGACAAACGACCCGGAAGAGATCGCCGCGGCCGTCGCACTCGTGGAACCGGCCCAGCAGGCTGTGAAAACGGTCAGCGAATCCGATGAGGCCCGCGCAATCCGGCTTCGCTCGTATCTGCATCTCTTCATCGTCTGTGCAATCGTTCTCGCGTGTATCCTTCTCTGGGGCTTTTACCGGAATCGGGAGAGATTCTATGTGCTTCCTGCCGACCGGAAAACGGTGCAGCATTGCTTTCTGCTCCTCGTTTTGACCGGCGCGGCCGTTCGGCTGATCCTATCGCTCCTGTTTGGCGGTCATGATTACGATATGACCTGCTGGCAGGCGTGGGGACGCGACATTCTACAGAACGGCACGGCGCAGTTTTATACCGCGCCCGGCCACGAGTGGTATGATTATCCGCCGGGATACATGCTCGTTCTCGCTGCCGTAACGTGGCTGCTGGATGTTTTCCACATCCCCGCCGGGTCGGGAGCCGCGGTGTTTGCCTACATGCTCCCGGCCTATGCCGCTGACGTTGGGATCGCGGCGCTTCTCATGCGTTTTGCCCGGAAACACGGCTTCTCCGAAAGCGCATGCCTGTATATCGGCGGCTTGGCGATCTTTAATCCCGCGGCGGTCATCCTTTCCGGCGCGTGGGGACAGATCGATTCCATTCTGACGCTTCTTTTACTTTTGAGCTTTTCCGAGCTGATCGAAGGACGCCGCATCTCTGCCGGAGCGATCTACGGCCTGGCGATCATGACAAAGTGGCAGGCGCTCATCTACGGCCCTGTGCTCGCCGCGGAATATCTCCTTTCGATTCGAAAAAAAGAGGACGCTCTTCGCACCGCTGGCGGCGTTGCCGCGGCGCTGCTCGTGATTCTTGCCGTTTCGCTTCCGTTCCGGGGGAACCAAAGCTTTTTCTGGGTCGTTGAACGGTTTCTGAATTCTGCTGGTGGATACGATTACGCCAGCGTGGAGGCCTACAATTTCCTTGCCCTCTGCGGCGGAAACTGGAAGTCTGCCGAGCTTGCGCTTATCCCCGGCATATCCTACAAGGCCTTCGGCACAGCAGCGATCGTACTCGCTGTTATCCTCTCCATCGCGATGCAGGTTGTTTCGCGCCGGAGGAATGGCGGAGAGCCGCTCTCTGCTCGCCCGGAGCGGCTGCTGATCCCCGCGGCCTTCTGCATGTTCATGATTTTTACCTTTGGGCACTACATGCATGAGCGGTATGTGTTCCCCGTGATGGCGCTGCTGGTGTTGGCTTACCTTGCAACGCGGGATGGGCGTCTTCTCATCTCGTCCATGCTTTTGAGCGTTGCCCTTGCCCTCAACGAGACGACAGCGATGTACGTTGTGTCCAACGCCGCTGCCGATGCCGTCCGTGGCTCGCTGCAGCACCAGATCGTGACCGGCGTGTGCGCACTTTTTGAGGTTTTGACGTCTCTTTATACTGCCTGGGTATGCCTGGAACACGGTTTTCGGCAGACGGATCGGAGGTGACGGATCGTGCGGGAGATTTTCTCATCCAAGGAACGCAGTACACGGTTAGATTGCGGCGATAAACGCCTGATGTGGGCGCTGACGCTCATTTATACGGTGTTCACGCTGCTGAATCTCGGCACGCTCTCGTTCCCGACGAGCGTATGGATATCACAGGATGCGGCGGTGCGCATCGATCTTGGCGCGGAATGCGATGTTGCCGAGATCTGGACAAACGGCAACATCGCCGAAGGGACGGCTGTATTCACCGGCGACGATGGCTCCACGGCCGAGTATACGCAGAAATATGCGACGATGTTTACCTGGCGCACGCAGAGCGCGGCAATGCATACGCGCTATGTAACGCTTGAATGCGTGACAGGAACGGTCTCTCTCAATGAGATCGCTTTCTTTGATGCTGCCGGTAGCCGTATCCCGGCGGTGCTCGCCGCCGGAACAACGGAGGGCGCGGCGCTTCTCGATGAGCAGGATACGGTGCCGGACGAGCCGAGCTATCTGAATGGCATGTATTTTGACGAAATCTACCATGCCCGGACGGCGTACGAGTTTATTCACACCATGAGCGTATACGAATGGACGCACCCGCCGCTCGGCAAGATTCTCATCATGCTCGGCGTTATGATTTTCGGAATGAAGCCGTTCGGGTGGCGCGTCATTCCGGCGCTTTTCGGTGCGGCAATGCTGCCGGTGTTCTTTACGCTGGCCAAGCGCCTGTTCCGCCGGAGAGACCTGGCATTTCTTGCAGCGGCGCTTCTTGCGCTGGACACGATGCACTATACGCAGACGCGCATTGCTACAGTGGATGTTTTCATTCTCTTCTTTATCCTGCTCATGGTGCTGTTCATGACGGATTATATCCAGGTAGACTACATGAAAGCGCCGCTCAAAAAGCTCTTTCTCCCGCTCGGCGCGTGCGGCGTGAGCTTCGGTCTCGGTGTGGCATCCAAATGGACGGGACTGTATGCCGGAGCCGGACTTGCGGTAATGTTCTTTGCGCACATGATCCGCATCGGCTTTTCCTGCCGGAAGGACGTTTCCGCACGAAAGGAATTCTGGCGCAGAACCTGGGCGACGGTCGCCTTCTGCTGCGTATTCTTCCTTGCCATCCCGGCGCTCATCTATTATCTTTCGTATATCCCGTTTTTCCGGTATGAAGCGACGAAGCCGAACGGCGTCGGCAGCATTGCGCTCGTATTGCAGCAGCAGGAGTCCATGTACCGGTACCATCACGACCTGACCGCCACCCATACCTGCCAGTCGGCATGGTATGAATGGCCTTTCACGTCCCGTTCCGTATGGTTTTACTTCCGCTCGCTCGGCGAAAACCGCGTTTCCAGCATCTCCTCGACCGGCAGCCCGGCGGTGTGGTGGGTCTCCGCCATCGGAGCTATTCTGCTTGCAGTGGAAGCAGTGTTCCGGCGCACGAAGAAAGAATCTGCGCATTGGAAGCAGGCAGGGTATATCCTCCTTATCGCGATTGCGGCAAACTATCTTCCGTGGACGCTTGTGCCGCGCTGCACATTCCAATACCACTTCTTCACAACGTTCCCGTTTGTTGTTCTGGCCGCTATCCTCTTTTTGCAGCATCTGGAAGAGAGCGGAGAACTGCCCGAAAGAGTCAAGTGGATCTGGCTCGGCGTTGCCGCTGCGTACTTTGTGCTTATGTACCCGGCGGCCTCCGGCCTGCCGATGCCGCGGCTCTATGCGCAGTTCCTGGAATATGCCCTCCCGTGCGGCCAGCTCTTTTTCGGAGCGGTATAATCTTCCAATAAAATTGTAAATACGGCAGCTATCCCGCTGGGGATAGCTGCCGTATTTCATAGGGAATATGAAGAATTAAAAAATCCTTCGGCTGGAATCGGAGCAGAAATTGTCGGTGCTATAGAGCAAGAGTACGCGATCAATGTTGTTTTCCGCAATATACTCCTTGACGGATCCGGTATAATACCGGAGATCGATCAGATGGATTTCGGAAAAGGCGTCTGTCAGGAACGGCACAAGCGAGTCTGCGTAGGAATCACGCAGAATGAGCAGGGAAGGGGCATCCGCCGTCCCGGTATCGACAACGGCGCAGGGAATGTTCCCGCCAAGGAAAAACGTGTATTTGTCCTTAATGGCGAGCTTGTCGTAATTATAAAGCGGAAGCGTCTGCTCCGTTCCGTTCGTTTCCTTCCGGGTGACGGACGCGCCCTCCGGCGCGGCAATCAGCGTTTCCATCTCGTCCGGGGCGACCCAGAAAAAACCGGAGGAAGAATAGAGTGTTCCCTGGAAGCTATCAGAGATGATTTCCGGCGAAAGCGCCGCTTTTTCGATTTCCGGCAATCCCCATGCGGCACGCAGGACATTGGCGGCATAGTACGCGCCGAGAGATGTCCAATGGTGGTCGGTGCGGTAGAAAATATATTCGCTGCCGTGCGCCGTGAGAGCGGAGGAGAGATCGAATGTTTCAAGCGCCGTCTGTGCATAGGCGCCATTAATCACCGCTTGCTGGTCATCGTTCGGCGCGCCGTCCGGCAGGAGTTCGGCATAAAACTGCGCTGATGTGGGGATCAGCGCGAGCGATACCGGAACGCCGGTATCTGCAAGAGAATCCGCCGCCTGTACCGCGGCAGAAAGCGTGTCCGGCTCCGGCGCGGTGAAGGGCTCAATCAGCCGTTCGCCGCCGCAGAGGAATACGCCGTTGTTCTGCTGCTTCCCCTGTGCAAGCTCCGCGCCCGCTTTTGTTTCAATCCAAACATCGCGGCCGGCAAACTGGTCGCTGCAATAGGATTCAAAGCGCGTGGCAAAGGTACCGGAAAAGAGGGAGGAGAAGGTGAACTTCGGCAGCGTTTGCAGCTGCCGGTTTTCCTTTTCGGAAAAGTCCTTGTCCGGCAGCAAAAGGTTCAGGACGAAAAAACCGCCGATGAATGCGGAAAAGAGGACGGTAATGATTCGGTTGGTTGTTTTGGACATCATAGAGCCTCCTTCCGTCAGAAGCGGAAGTACAAAAACGGATTATATGTAGCGTCAACGAGATACGCCGTGGAAACGACAAGGCAGAGCGCCACAAGCACCGGCGTCAATACGCTGCGCACCTTTTGCGGGATGCGCGCAAAGAGCATTTTGGGGAGGGGAGTTGCCGCGATAGCGGCGATGAGAAGAATGACGGCGTAGCTGCGGGCGTAGAAAGCGTCGGCTGCTGTGGCCGCTATGCCGCTTGCCCCGAACATCGTGCTCCAGTAGTGTATGACCTCGCCGACGGAATTGAGCTGGAAGAGCATCCAGCCCACGATGGCGACGAGCAGCGCATAGATATGCGCCAATACCGGCACTTTTTCCAGCATTTTGAGAAGGAAAATTTTTTCCAGGATCAGAAAAACCGCATAATACAGTCCCCAAAGCAGGAACGTCCAGTTTGCGCCGTGCCAGAGTCCCGTAAGTGCCCAGACGATGAGAATATTCAAAATCTGGCGGGGCAGACCGCGGCGGTTGCCGCCGAGAGGAATATACAGATAATCGCGGAACCATGTGCCGAGAGACATATGCCAGCGCCGCCAGAATTCCGTGACGCTTTTTGATATGTATGGATAGTTGAAATTTTCGAGAAATTCAAAGCCGAGCATCCGCCCGAGACCGATGGCCATATCCGAATAGCCGGAAAAATCAAAGTAGAGCTGAAGGGAAAAGGCGAGAGCGCCGAGCCACGCTCCGGCAAAGCTCAGCTCCGGTGCCGCAGCATAGACATCCCAAAGTGCGCCGATGTTGTTGGCGATCAATACCTTTTTCCCGAGACCGATGGCAAAGCGCTGTACGCCGGAGGAAAACTGCTCAGAGCTGAGCCGCCGCGCGCCGAGCTGGGAGGCAATGTCCTTATACCGTACAATCGGCCCGGCAATCAGCTGCGGGAAAAGCGCTACGAACGTGCCGAAGCGGATGAAATTTTTCTGCTCCTCGGTGTCCCCGCGGTATACATCAATCGGGTAGGACATCGTCTGGAACGTGTAGAAGGAAATGCCGATCGGGAGCGTAAGCCCAAGTGCGGGAATGTTTATGCCGGGGATACGGCTGAGTGTTGCCGCCAAAAGGTCAAAATACTTGAAGAAAACGAGAAGCGCAAGATTGACAACGGTGTTGACCGTCAAAACGGTTCGCGCTTTTTTATCGTCGGTCAGCCGGTACCGGGCAATGAGAAGTCCGGCGGCATAGTTCAGCGCGATGGAAAAAACCATCAGCAGAATGTATACCGGTTCGCCCCAGCCGTAAAACACGAGATTTACGATAAAAAGCCAGAGATTCCGAACCCGCGCCGGTACAAGATAATATACCGCCAGCACAACCGGCAGATAAACAAACAGGAAGAGGATACTTGAAAAGACCATATAGTTCTTCGGCTCCGTTTGAGAGTGTTTTTATTTTTCGCCCTTTTCCGGGGAGAACTTTCCGAGAGGATTTGCCTGTGCTGCAATGCGAAGTTCGGAATTGTCCACATGGGTATAAATCTGTGTAGTATTCAGGTTCTCATGTCCAAGAAGCTCCTGCAGCGTCCGCACGTCTACGCCGTTGGAGAGCATCAGCGTTGCCGCCGTGTGGCGTAGCTTGTGCGCGGAGTACTTTTCGGCGTCCAGACCGGCACGCAGCAGCGATTTTTTTACCATCGCGTGCAGCGCCTCGCGGGTAATACGCGTGCGGCGGCTGGAAAGAAAGAGTGCGTTCCGGTCAATGGCGGCAATGTCCCGGCGGACAAGGAGATAGTCGTTGATTGCCTGCGCCGTGGCGTCGTTGAGATAGACGACGCGCTCTTTATTTCCCTTACCGAGGACGCGGATATGGTCGCTTCGGACATCCGAGAGATTCATTCCGGCAATTTCCGAAATACGAAGTCCACAGTTGAGGAATATCGTTAAAATGCAGTAATCGCGCTCCTTATGCATACCGTCTACGCTGTTGAGCAGGCGTTCGCTCTCTTCCAGCGTCAGATAGCGGGGGAGAGAACGCTTGGAACGCGGGGAATCGAGATCCTGAAGAGGATTTTCGTCCAGGAGCTTGGCTTTCGTCGTAAGATACTTATAAAAGCCGCGGATGCTGGATACCTTTCGCGCGCGTGATGCAGCGTTCAGGCCGAATTCTTCGCTGCGGGCGCGCGTAAATTTGGCCTTGTCGCGGGATAGAAATGCCAGATAGTCATAAACCTCTGCCAACGTAACACGGGAGACAAATTCCATATCAACGTCAAGGATCGATATTTCGGATAGCTCCGTCGCGCGCGGAACAAGTCCGCGTTCGATCTTTAGAAAACGAAAGAAGTTTCGCAGATCAAGAAAATACTCGTCGGTCGTGGCGCGTGAGTGACCCTTGATCGTTTCGTGATAGGTTAAATAGTCCCGCAGAATGGGAGGCGCTTCGTAGCGATAGTCCATAAATAATCCTCACAACAGAAAACCGGCGGATGGGGAGTGCGATTTCAGTTATACGCAAAATTAAACAAAATAAAGATTTTGTTTAATTCAGGGGAGCGGTTTTTTAAATGAATATAGCAGTAACGGCGTCACGGACGTTTTTCGCGGGCAAAAGTTTCATCCCGTTTGGGAGCTTGATATCATCCTTGCAATGCGCCGGAATGACACACCGCTTGAAACCGAGCCGTGCGATCTCCTGTAAACGCTGGTTGATCGACGGTACGGATCGAATCTCTCCCGTAAGCCCAACCTCACCAATGGCTGCGAGATCCTCCCCGATGGGCTTGTCCCGGAGGCTTGAAGCGATTGCAAGCGCAATGGCAAGGTCTGCCGCGGGCTCGTCCAGCTCGAGACCGCCGACAACGTTTACATAGGCGTCGCACCCCGCGACATGCACGCCGCCGCGCTTTTCGAGGACAGCAAGCAAAAGCATCAGGCGGTTGAAATCCACACCGTTTGCTGTACGGCGTGCCTGGTTTGCGCTGCTCGGCGAAAGCAGCGCCTGTACTTCGGCAAGGATTGGGCGCGATCCCTGCATCACGCAGGAAACGCACGTGCCGGGCGCGTTGATCGGGCGTCCGGACAGCATAACTTCGGATGGGTTCGGAACTTCACGCAGCCCGGTGTCACACATTTCAAAGACGCCAATCTCATTGGTAGAGCCAAAACGGTTTTTGGCCGCGCGCAGAATGCGGTAGTTCAGCGATCGGTCGCCTTCAAAGTACAGCACGCAATCCACCATGTGCTCCAAAACCTTCGGCCCGGCGATAGCGCCTTCTTTATTCACATGGTCGATGACAAACGCGGTGATGTTCATCGTTTTAGCAAGCTGCATTACCGCCATGGTGCAATCCTTCACCTGGCCGATGCTGCCGGGCGCGGAGGCAATGTCGTTATTGTACATTGTCTGTACTGAGTCAATGATCAGAATGTCCGGCTGCAGATCCTCTACGCTCTGTGTAACAGCATTGATGTCCGTTTCCGCGAGAACGTAAAGATCATCGCTCGAAACGCCAAGGCGCTGCGAGCGCATTTTGAGCTGGCGCTGGCTTTCCTCGCCGGTCACATAGAGAATCTTTGCATCCGGGATGTTGCCGCAGATTTGCAGCAGCAGCGTAGATTTGCCAATGCCGGGTGCGCCGCCGACGAGTACCAGCGAACCGCGCACAGCGCCGCCGCCGAGAACGCGATCCATCTCCGCCATGCCGGTGGAAAACCGGATTTCTTCCTCATCGTCGAGCTGCGAAACCGGCTTGGGAACGCTCCGGCGCGTTCCGGCGATCTTCACAGCGGCGCTTTTCGCCGTGGCGTTGCCGGACGGCGCAGACGGCGCTTCCACAATCGTATTCCACGCGCCGCACGCCGGGCAGCGCCCAAACCATTTCCCGGTTTCGTTGCCGCATTCCGTGCAGAAAAACACACTTTTGGCTTTCATAAAACGCCTTTCTCTGTATACTGAAGATAGCACGCCGTCAGAACGGACGCGATTTTTTTCTGATAATCCGTATTTTGCAAAAGCGAAAGCTCCTGCGGGTTCGAAAGAAATCCGCACTCGACCAATACAGCGGTACAGCGCACATGGGACAGAATATAGATGTCCTTCCCTGCCGGCACCGGCACACGCCGGTTTTCCGGCAGGAGTGCCGCCGTAAGCTCCGATTGCAGGATCTCAGCAAAAGCGCGGCTGGACTCATTCTGAGTATACATCACCTGAGAACCGTGCGGCCCGGCGGACGGATAGATATTCTGGTGAATGCTCAGAAAAACGGGAGCGTCCATACTTTCGGCGAGCTCAACACGCCGCCTGGTATCCCATTTCTTCATGGCGGCTATGGTTTTGGCCTCCGGCGGATAGGCAAGCTCTTCGGTTTCTCTGGTCATAACGGTATCGATCCCGAAAAAAGTGCAAAGATCGCGGACACGAAGCGCCACAGCGAGATTTAGCGCGCTTTCCCCTGTCCCGCCCGGCGCGACTGCGCCGCCGTCCGCGCCGCCGTGGCCGGGGTCTATGATCAGCACAGGCAGGCGCTCCGCCGTCTCCGCCGATGTGGATCGAGTGTCTGCACCAGACAAAAAAACACTATGTATTATGACACAAATCCAGAGGAATGACAAGATGAAAAGCGCGGCATCCTCCGCGCGGATGCTTTTATACAGCTTTTTAACAAACAAAATGCATCGCCTCCCTCAAGCTATGCTATGAGAGCGGCGATGCGTTTTATGAGCGGAAGGATTCAGGCTTCCTTCAGGAATTTTTCCAGCCGGTCAAGGCCTTCCTTGATCGTCTCAAGCGACGTGGCATACGTCCAGCGGACAAAGTTCGGCGCGTCGAACGCGCAGCAGGATACGACCGCGACAAGACCTTTTTCCAGAAACGCCATGGCGAAATCGTCGGCGTTATGGATCACGCGCCCGCCGAGCGCGCGCCCGATGAGCTTTTCGAGATTCATCATTACGTAGAACGCGCCGTCCGGCTTCAGGCAGCTCACACCGTCGATTTTGTTCATGCGATCTACAAGATAGTTCCGGCGCTCTTCAAATACCTTGCGCATTTCCTCCACGCTGTCCTGCGGCCCGCGCATGGCCTCTGCCATTGCCGCCTGGTTCATGGCGCCGATGTTGCCGAGCGCGTGGCTCAGGCAGTTCGTCATCACTTTGGCAATGCGTTTGTCGCCGCAGGCGGCAAAGCCGCAGCGCCAGCCGGTCATGGAATAGCTCTTCGATACGCCGTTGATGAGGATGGTGTGCTGCTTTACATCGTCGCCGAGCGCCGCAACACTGGTGAATTTACGTCCGTCGTAGCAGAGGCGGTAGTAAATCTCGTCGGCGATGATGTAGATATCGCGGCGGACACAGACTTCTGCGAGCGCTTCCAGCTCCTCTTTCGAATAGATCATGCCGGTCGGGTTGGACGGGTTATTGAGCACGAGCGCCTTCGTTTTGTCCGTAATGGCGGCTTCCAGCTGCTCCGGCGTCATTTTGAAATGCTGCGCCTCGGTCGTCGGGACGATTACCGGAACGCCGCCGACCATGCGGATCTGCTCGGTATAGCTGACCCAGTACGGCGCGGGAACGATCACTTCGTCGCCGGGATCAAGCAGCGTGAAGAACGTAGCATACAGGCAAGCCTTGGCACCGTTCGAGATGACAATGGCGTCATAGTCAAAATCTACGCCGAGATCTTCCTTCATCCGGTAAGCAACGGCCTTGCGCGCCTCGACGGTGCCGGGCGTCGGCGTATACTTCGTCTGGCCTTCCCGGATGGCACGGATTCCGGCTTCCTTGATATGGTCGGGCGTATCAAAATCCGGCTCCCCTGCCCC
>ENA-UONY01001304-UONY01001304.1-human-gut-metagenome-genome-assembly--contig:-CS9-NODE-1304-length-21870-cov-12.508870_pt1 | contig 21870 bp, 24 predicted proteins | sample MGYA00242465_ERZ724012 | MGnify/ENA metagenome assembly ERZ724012 | reverse complement strand
TTTCATTTGATTCGTCCAACAAAGACAAATCAACTGGTAGACGATCCATTTTTGTGCCTGACGCCAAGGAAAAGAAGGATACTCCGTTCGTATTGCTCCGCTGCGTCAACGCCTGCTTGACGGTATTGTGCTGATTTTCCTGTTGTGTCTGAGACAAAGCAGATGTTCCTTTGTCTTTACCTTCTGGGAACGTCTCATAATAAATTTGATTGTTTACCGTATCCAGAACTCGACGTTTTGTATTGATAAAATACTTGGCATAATCAATATCGTCCAATGCAGCCACGGCAAACGGAACACCATACGGATCGTTCTGCCCGCTTTTGATTTTGGTAACAATAGTCTTGTGCCAATCCAGACGCTGCCAACACGCACCACTGGGAAACTCCCCATTTTCATATTTCCGCCATCCTTCTTGAATTTGGCGGGGGAACCCCTGGAGCTTACGTTTGCGCTCTTCCTCTGTCAGCCCATTAAAATACCGCAGGTCAAAAGCTACCTCGTAGCAGTTGTTCCTGCGGCCAATAATTTTGGTATATTCAACTGGCAAAGAGATTACGACGCAATTCGTTCCGGCAGAGTTAATCTCAGTAATACTTTGAATATCAAGATCAGTCAAGGCAATACGGTCATCAACCGGAACCGTCCTTGTCTCCATATATCCCACGTACATACCTTCATTTGCATCGTGAAACAACCCATCTCGAATAACTTCTTTATATCGCATAGAGCGCAGTACGCTTGCCATTTTATCCATGCTCTGGCGGTATCCTTTTCGAGATATACCAGCCTTTTTGGGTTTAGCTACAATTACATAATCAAGGGAATGAAGACTGACCAGACTATCAATGGCGGTTGTAACCGTACCATTAGAATAATATGCCCAACGCGCCCAACGACGTAATTGAGTAATATGAAGCATTGGGTTTTTAGCCATATTCATAATCTCGCTTGGCGAATATGGCGCATTGCAGCTCGCTCCATAACTGACCACATTCAAATATGTCGTGCCCAGGGAAGTATTAAATTCATGAGTTTTGTCACTATTGGGCGAAGCATTGATCTGAGATACAGATGCCTCACTTTCCATTTCAGGGCGACCCCAATTCATAAGCCGCGAAAGAAATGATCTTTCTGCCACTGTCTTCACCTCCTTTAATTAACAAGTGTTACATACTCATAGCCAGAATTATCTGAAAACAAATCCGCTTCCAGCAATGAAATAAAATAGTTTCCGTATGACACCGAAGTATATCGGTCTTTTCTTGCTCCGGGACGTTCTTCAATTTTAATAAGATTGGTTTGGTTTTGTACTGTATACTCAAGCCCAATCATCTCATTGATCAAAGCTACGGTTTCAAGGAATGGACGCTCATAGAAAAGTTGAGTATCTGTATCTGCTGTTGCATAGTCTGGATAAAGACGTTGAAGCTCTTCTACTCCCTCTTGATTGCTTACCATAAGTTCAATCATTCGGTTGTTGAGATTGTCTCTCATACAAACAGCAATTTTACTGTTCAGCTCCAGGGAAGCCTTAACTGAATACACAACTTCCTTTTGGCCCGCAATTACAATGCGTCCCTTCAATCCGTCATCGTTCATACAAGTCCACGGTTCATACTCAACATTCCGGTCTACATCATAAAGAACCTTTGCCAAAGCATCATAAATGGAAACGCCGGCATTACGTGTATCCAGTACACAATAATCCGCATCAAAATCAGTAAACAACTGTTTGATGCGGATTGCCTGTTTGATTGTCTCAAACTCCATTTGCGGTTCCATATACAATACTTGTCTTCGATATCCTTGCTTTACTTCAATATGATCTCCGCCAGTGTCAGACACTTTATATTCTTTGCTTTCTGGCAGAGCACGAATGCAGGTAAATACAGAGTTGTCGTTTCCGGCACCGCCCTCTGTGGCAATATCGCACGCGATAATTCTAATTTCACCCGCTTGTTTTGGAATAGAATGTTTTGACTTAATCTTTGACAACACATCTTCATTTTTTCTTGGATAAAATGGACGTTTCAAGACTCTATTCTTATTGAGCATATCATATGTAAAGTAGGCATGAGCATTTTCAGCAACCATCTGATTTTCATACTCAATCGTCCACGCCACCCTATCCAGTTTGCTTCTCTCTTTGATCAAGAAGTCTCGCGTCTTAATCTCATGTTTCAAGGCGATGCTATAATCCATCCCAAGCAGAATAGACTTACTTTTGTTCAGCATATCCTTAGTTACAAGTTTCATATAATCCCACATCCAGTGAGACTTATACCATGCAGAACTAATATAAATTTCTTTCGGCTCTTCTTTAAGGTCTTTGTATTCATCTGGATACTTAATTCTGAATTGAATTTGCCGCTGAAACAAAGTAGGAGAAAGAACGGTATCGATAATGCTTTTCACAATCATGCGGAACTCTTCATAGATAAATACAGTCGCACGGTATCCACGAGCATTATCATTTGCTACCAGTACGATAATAGAGCTACCATTATGAAATTTAACTTCAATCTCATTTTGGTTATCCTTAATCGTTTTAATCTCTGCTTGCAATAGCGGGGATCTTGGTAGAATTTCTTTTGAAATTTTCTCAGAAACAATAAGCCGCGCCTGTTTTTTAGTTGCTGACGCTACTACAATCAATGATCCAGGGCGCAAGATTGCTTCTTTACAAGCATACACCGCAATAATAAAAGATTTCGCTGCACTACGAGCAGCGACAATACAAATACTCGGGAATATATCCATCAGATACAAAATAATATGCTGATAAAGATATAGTGTAATTCCAAAGTATCGTTGTACAAACCTGCTTGGATTTCTGCGCCAAAATGTCAGCCAATCTAAGAGTTTTTTTACAAACTCTGGGTCACTTAACTTACTGTTTGCCGGGAAATGTTCATGAACGTGCTTCTGACGTTCATCCATCATTTTCTCATAATCCATGACTCATTCCTCCGCGTCAGACAAGCTAAATTCTTTATCCAACTCTTTAGATCCCGTCAACAGATTACGAAGCGGCCTGGTCATAAAGCGCTCAATATATTCACGAAGATGATCAAAGTCAGCATACAGTTTTTTGTCCTTGTAATATTCAGCCGGACAATACTCCTCAATATCTCGAATCATTTCTCCCAACGGACTAAGCTGCTTTTCTGCTTCCATCTTCTTTTTCCGATCTTCAATTTCGGTTGTTGCCGCATCGATCTGTGACTTATAACTATTGGCAGCAGTTCCGATATTGGAGTCACCTTTTTGGAGTAACTTACGAAGATTAAGCTTCATAAAGCAGATAGACACATATAGCTCTTCTTGGCGCTTATCAATCGGTTCTCCGTATCGCTTAACCCAATCCTGATACTCGTACTGCATAGAATCGTAGTCGCCGGCGTCAAATCCTACACCAAACCTCCGCACAACTTCTTCTGGCGTCTGGATGTCCTCATTTTGTGCTACCTCCTCAACAGTAGTAGCATTTTCAACATCCGCCTCCCATCTACGCACCAATGTATCTGAATAAGTTGTAGCCTCTGAAACCTGGTTCAAGTTCAACCTGGAAATATAGGTACTAATTCGATTCCGGCTCTTTCCATTTCGACTTTCACTAATCTTTCGAGATGACGCCCAAATATCTGCGTCAAAATACATATCTGTAATCTGGCAGATCCGCTCTGCAGCTTCATCTTCATCCCCATCGTAAAACTTTACGTACTGTTCGTAGATTTCAGCAATACAATTCCGACAGATTGATAGAAAACCGTTGTTCCCCTTATAAATAGGAGACTTAGATCGCCCGAAATTCCCCTCTTGCTTTTTATACTTGTGGCCGCAACAAGTACAGCGGTACTGCTCATCGCTAACTACACGCGGCTCCACTTCAGTCGGCTTTGCATCTTTGACCACTTTATGTGTCGCCGGCTTCATAAGTGGCTTTTTCGCTGGCATTATTGCAACCTCCCTTCTTATATGAAAAACCTCGGAGAAATAATCTCCGAGGTTCCCGTAGAATAATATTGTCCTGGTGCGCCTGAAGAGTCTCGAACTCCCGACCCACGCCTTAAAAGGGCGCTGCTCTACCAACTGAGCTACAGGCGCATAAAGGCTTCTTTTCGTAGAAGCAACGTCCGGCTCTCACGGATGGAATTTACCAGTCATTCCGATTTGCACGGTTACTACACTTATTTTACCTCAGTTGCTGACCACCTTTAGAGGGGCATACTTTCTCAGGCTCTCAAAGTCCCGTTGGGGTATGCCAGCCCGCCGCACTCCTGATCGGCTTGCCTGCTTTGCTCACAGCAGCTCAGTTGGGTCTATCGCGTTTCTGCGCCGGACTTTCACCGGAGGCTCGTCAGCCCATGAATACCATGTCCATGGTTGGTGGAACGAGATGGTAACGATCCATCATCCTGCGGTTTTTCAGACCGCCGCTCAGACCTCATAAGCTATCGTTCCATATGGCGACGGAGGTAGGACTCGAACCTACAAGCCGCTCATCACGACCAACAGTTTTCAAGACTGCTCCCCGCACCTACTGGGGTCAACTCCGCCATATTGGTAGAGGAGGTGGGAGTCGAACCCACTCAGCTCGAAAGCAACGGTTTTACAGACCGCCCCAGCTCTCCGACTCTGGCGCTCCTCTATATATCTACGTGGTGCGGGCAGAGGGGTTTGAACCCCCGACCTCCTGATTAAGAGTCAGTTGCTCTACCAACTGAGCTATGCCCGCAAATGGAGCTGGTAAAGGGACTCGAACCCCCGACCTGATCATTACAAGTGACCCGCTCTACCAACTGAGCTATACCAGCAAATGGAGCTGATGCAGAGACTTGAACTCTGAACCTATTGTTTACGAAACAATCGCTCTGCCATTAGAGCTACATCAGCATGGCAGGGGCTGAAAGACTCGAACTCTCACCAACGATTTTGGAGATCGTCATGCTGCCAATTACACCAAACCCCTATATGGCGATGTGTACGGGACTTGAACCCGTGACCTCCGGCGTGACAGGCCGGCGTTCTACTCTTCTGAACTAACACACCATTTAATCTTTCCACGGAATCTTACCATCAAGATCCAATGGAGATTTTGCAATCGCTATCTGAGCAAATCCATCTTCGACCTTATGCCATAATGTAAATCGTCCCTTCTCTAAGCACTGAGATATAATATATATCTGTCCAGAGGAAGTAGTACAATGTACGCCTGGCCCATTTTCAGTTGAAGGTATCTTCTTCACAATTTTAACTTGCGCATCATTAGATCTTCTACCCATATGCGATCCTCTTTTCTGGTGATGCCGGCGGGGATTGAACCCGCAAACTCCGGCTTGAAAGGCCAGCAACTCTACCAATTCGTCCACGGCACCATTTGGTACTCCCGACGAGACTCGAACTCGTATTACCGGCTTGAGAGGCCAGCCTCCTATTCCAATTAGAGGACGGGAGCATATATAAAAAAATGCGGGTGAGGATTTGCACCTCACATGGGAGAGGTCATCCGATACTAGAAAGGCGTCCTTCTAGCCCTCCACGTTATTGCCATTTATGTACTGCGTCTACTATTGCCTATCCAGCATTAGGCTTTACCAGATAGCCCCCAAGCTGGTTTAGACGATCTTTCGATCCGTGGGGTTCTGTCTATTCCGCCACCGCATTTGTTGTTTAATGGCTGGGGTGGCAGGACTCGAACCTGCGAATGTGGGAGTCAAAGTCCCATGCCTTACCACTTGGCTACACCCCAATATTTTCTTTTCTGATGTTGCATTTTTCCTTAACTTGTGGTATAAATGTAATTACCAAATTGATTGGAGGCATTGTATTATGGCAGAAGAAAAAGCGAAACGCGCACGCCGCACTGTTGAAGATCGAATTGCAGAAATCGACGCAAAAATCGCTGCTCTTGAAGCTAAGAAACAGGAACTTCTTCGCCCCGCAAAAATGAAAAAGATTATTGAAGAAGCTTCCGCAAATATGACTCCTGAAGAAATGGCTGAAAAACTTGGCGTTAAGCTTTAACCTTCTCACCCCGCCGCAAGGCGGGGTTTATTTTTTTTCCGCACCTGCACTCCCGATTCTCCAAGCAGGAACTCTCGCTGACCAGACCATACCATCCAGTCCTTTATGGTGAAACAAACGAGTGTAATTATTTAATTGATCGTACTTTTACTACCATACGAATGGTACGCCAAAGAGGACTTGAACCCCCAACAACAGGATTAGAAATCCCGTGCTCTATCCGATTGAGCTACTGGCGCATTTGGAGACGCCGATAGGATTTGAACCTATGATCCTGGGGTTGCAGCCCAGAGCCTTACCACTTGGCTACGGCATCGCAACTGGCTTCGACGATAATGGATGCCAGCCCCACTGATTAACGCCTCGCTCATAAGGCCATCGCCATATCTATGTCGTTTCGCTCAATAAAATGAGAGAGCCGTGGTGGCAGCAGCAGGACTCGAACCTGCGTCTTACGACTTATGAGGCCGTGCTGGAACCGTCTCCAGTCATACTGCCATTTGGTACTGGCGGTGGGACTTGAACCCACACGGTATCGCTACCAACGGATTTTGAGTCCGTCGCGTCTGCCAATTCCGCCACGCCAGCTTATACCCAGAGCGCCTTGTTTTAGGTTTGATCAATTAAAAGTTGATTCCATACAATAAGAATTGCTGTAAGCGCTCCATTGGTACGGGCAACAGGGATCGAACCTGCACGGGGATAACCCACCAGATCCTAAGTCTGGCGCGTCTGCCAATTCCGCCATACCCGCATATTAAAATGGAGTAGATAACGGGATTTGAACCCGTACCCTCGGTTTGGAAGACCGATATGCTAACCGTTAAACACCATACCTACACATGGTGCTCCGTACAGGAATCGAACCTGTGACCTCCTGCTTGTAAGGCAGGCGCTCTAACCAACTGAGCTAACCGAGCATACTGACCGATTCAAGGCATCGGCCATGCCTCCAACTCTACGCTGTTGGGGCGCGTCCAGCTTTACTCCAAAGCCAGCAAAAGTCATGTTGCCAAACACATGGTTTCAATTTCCTATTCAGTTTACAGTCTCCGCTCTGTTCGTAGGACGGGCATGGTTGCGGGAGTAGGACTCGAACCTACGACCTCCAGCTCATGAGGCTGGCAAGCTACCACTGCTAACATCCCGCAATATGGCTGACCCGGCAGGACTTGAACCTGCGACATCTTGATTAACAGTCAAGCGCTCTAACCAACTGAGCTACGGGCCAATAAAACAAAGAGCACGCTTTTTTCTTCTTCAAAATAGAATTATTTTTTTTACAAAATTGCTGTTCGTGCTCCAATATGGTAGAAGATGTCGGACTCGAACCGCAATTCCAGATCCCAGATCTGGCGTGTTACCATTATCACTACATCCTCTATATAATTACCGGTTCGGGCCTAGGCGCTGCCCGACCACGTTCCCTATAATGCGCACCATTATGGGGAAAGAAAAGTGCTACAGCCAGATCTCCCGCCTTGTCATCGGCTTTTCTCAAATTTACCTTCCTGTAGCGAAGGGACTGGTCGAGACAGAAAGAATTGAACTTTCGACCTCACGATTATCAGTCGTGCGCTCTACCAACTGAGCTATGTCTCGAAATTACTGTGCGTCCTAAGAACCTCGTCCATGGCCAATAGGTTTTTGACCGAGATAGCAGTAAAGTAATGAGCTGAACCGCACAAACGTCAACATAACCAACACAGCTTACTGGTGGAACCGATGGGAGTCGAACCCACGACCCCCTGCTTGCAAGGCAGGTGCTCTCCCAACTGAGCTACGGCCCCGTACAGATTAGTTTTCTTTGTTGCTACGCTCTTATAATACCACACCAGTATTCAGATGTCAATAGCAACAAAGAAAATAATCTCATTTTTTATTCTCCTCCACCTGTACCAGTACGAACATCTTCTTTCAGACTGCTACTGGCACGAAATACAGGAACCTTACGATCACTTGAAACACGAAGTTCCCCTGTGGAAATGTTCTTGCTCTTACGCCCTTTTCTGAGCTTTACCTCAAAAGTACCGAATCCGCGAAGCTGCACAGATTCCCCACGGATCAAGGCATCTCGAATAATTTGGAGAACCTCATCCACTACTGTGTTAGACTCACTCTTATAGTAGCCTTTCTCACACAGAGCAGATACGATATCGGCCTTAACCATTGTTTCACTCCCTAGTTTAACTTAATCTGATAATAGGCGTCGGCACCGACGCCGGGGCGAAACACCATCATCAACTGCGCCGGCGTTGAATACAAACGCTTTCCATTGGCATAATCATCTGTACCACACAAACATGGTGCAATCATACTCTCAATTCCCAGCTCTTCAAACTCCTCTTTATGGTGTTTATCAGCCAAAATTACATAATCAATATCGCTAGAATATTTCTTCGCAAATAAAGTATGTAATGTTTTGCCTGCATTTTTCACCCTGTCTAAATCACCATGCGCTGCACAAATATTATATCCGCATACTGAGAAATAAAGAAACTCATAGTACTCAGATTCTGGAAATACGATATCTCCACGAGACTGCAGACGTTGTTCCAACCACCATGGGATCAACTTCTCCATATTGTCGGCATGGATGCTGTCATTTTTATTTTGAACCGTTCTTAAATGATTCCCATATGTTGCATGGATAACAGTTTGTTTAACTTCATCTGCCAAAGCGCTAATTGCCTGAGCCATAATTTCTGAAACCTGCATGATCTGGTCGCACGTCAACTCTTCTGATGCAACACGCGCACTTGTATGAATTGAACCATGAGCTGCGTCCCCTAATAGTACGACATGAAGCTTCTGACACTTGTGAAGTCTAATGCGCTCGATTGCCCGTTCAACTAATTTAGTCACACGATATCGACAAACCTGAGTATCATATCTATCCCAAATGTTATCCGTTACCATACCATAATGCCAGTCGGCAAACACGATAACCGCCTCAGAATTGTCAGTCATAAAATCGGTAGACTTGTTAATCGTCAAAGGCAATACCTTATTTAACTCATGCGCAGCCTCAATCAACCTATCTTCCAAATTTTCCGAACGACCAATACGATCAACCATCTTATTAAACTCCCGGCGCTGATCGTAAAACCGCTTGGCCTCTTTTCGCATTTCAGCAATTTTGAAATCTAGTTCATCCATGTACTCGTTCTGCTCCGTGGCATCTTGCAACGCATATTTCTTTTTGAAATATTGTGCGACAGCATACCCAGAATACGGAGTAACGGAAGCTGCTTTCCTTAGACTATCCCTATGACAGTCAATCCCAGTCGCTTCGATAATGTCTTCCCAGTCCAAATCATCTGGCTTTTGCTCAATTTTTGTTTCGATCAGGCGAAGACCATATTCATATGACTCCTCACCTTCTCTACGTTCATATCTTGGATTCACGAAAGTCTTCACCCCTCAATACTCGGCAACGGGACACGCTGCCTAATTTCAATTATAAGATCGGGCACATTTTCCCAACGCCTTAGAATTTCATTGATATCGTAAACTTTTAGACCGTCGTTATGATATTCCGTCAACGTCATATCAGAACAATCGATCATTGCGCTACTATAAACCTCCCGCTTTTCCTGCTCGGCCATTTTAACAATGTTCCTCAATAACCTTGCTGCGACGAATCTCTTGTAGCTTCGCAAGGATCTCTGGGGACTCTACACAAAAATAATGTCCCCTCTTTGAATCCTGTTTCATTGTGCGGGGATAGCAATAATAGTGTGGATATCGATTGGGAGGAAATGCTTTAACCAGCGCATCTTTTTCTTCCTTGTTAATGGAAATCACAAGAACCATCCTTTTCATTGAAAATTTGAGGGTACTCCCTCAAAAATACACCAAATTCAAGGCTTGGGAACCTTCGTCAATAAACGAAAGTTCCCAAGGTGATTTCAGAATTATTCGACCATTATCGTTGATATTTTGTATATTTTCAACAACAAATGGAGCATTTATTTGTCTGTAATTCCACACACTTTCGGAAATGGAACCCGTAAATCTCTATATCCCAGTCATCGTCGGCCACTTCAACCAGTGTAGAAATCGGCGTTTTACTTTGCTCTATCAAATCCAGAAAACACTGATTAGGCGCAGAAAATAACGTGTAAAATAAAGTGCGGGAGATATCTTTGTTCTGAGGTTCTTCAATCGCAAGCATTAGCCGATACACAGTATGAGGGCTAATCTTTAGCGACTTGATATAGCTGATATACTCCTGCCGAATCTCATGTACTAAGATGGCCTTTCCGTAATTATCCAGGTTTTCATCGGTTCCATCCCATACGGCCCGAATCTTCGCACGCATCTCACGTACAAACCCCAAAATCCGATCTACCTGCGAATAGCTCACCGATTTTTGCAAATATGCGTCATTCACTAAGAGGCCAGAAAACGGAATGAATGATTGGTAGGTGTAGTTGGTACGATAAGCGTTTAGACTGTGCTGCAAAAAGTCCATGGTTGTATCATGGAAACGATAGTTTTTACTCCCGCTATCATAATATCCTTTCATTCGAGCGATTTTTCCAAAGAAGTTGGGCTTTACCTGCCGGCCAGTATCATCCCGAATTTCATATTTCTTTCTTAACCGTTTAATTTCAGCGACACTATCAACCGCATATTCGCGCTTCGCCTTATCAATTTCAATATTGCTCAAAACGTCCAGTTGGGCAATTTCGCAATAAAGTTCCTCGTACTTTGAAAAATCCGCGCCACTATTCAAAGCATCCCACAGCTTTGTGTTCAGCTCCTGAGAAAGGTTTACGATCTCTCCAATTTTATTGACCGACGTTTTAATATCAAGATCAGCCTGGTCAAGCCTGGTATAATGCCGCACAATCTTCTTAGCATCTACCATACTGGTGGGAACAAGAAACCTATGATAATTCCGTTGTGCCGCCTGGATCAGAATAGGATTGTCTGTCAACAACATAGTATCAGAATCGAAATCTGCTCCAGAAAGCCGAAACAAGATATTTTCATCAATACTGTTGACACATACAATTTCCTTCGTCGCATTTACATACTGCTGGATCTCCACATTGTCAGTGTTCTTTGCCAATAGAACATTACCCATCGTAACATGAGGGCTGCGAGATCCCAAAATAGTCTGGTCAAACCCAAACTGTTTGGAAAAAATATTTCCAATTCCGATTTTACTTTTGCCATCAAACTGCCCGATTGCGGAATAAAGCATCTCAATAGGATTGCCCAGCAAGGTTGAATAATTACCGTTCACCAAAATATGGCCACGAGCAAGTTCTTTTTTGAATGATTTAGAAATATCATTTTTGAAATTATGATACAGCTTGGTCTGAGCAAATTTGTCTGTAACACCCAGCATTTGATAAACCACATCGTTTGTTGTAGTTACCCCATCCCCATCAATCTCCTCGCCGCCGCCCATATATTTGATGTGATATCGTAATACAGCCGGATCAGTTTGAATTAGGCGAAGATAATCCAATGACGGCTTAATCAAATGGTTGACATCTTCTTGGGATAGCTGGAGTGTGTTCAAAAGCTGATAATGGATCTGAACCATACGTCCGCCAAAAAAGTGTGTAGGTTTCTCATGCTTTACAACTCCAAAACTTCCGTCTTCATCCAACAGTCTTAACCACTGCTCCAGCGTGCCGAACTTCACATATTTGATACTGCTTGGAGTAGTAATAATCTTAATGTCAGAAATATCTTGCGCCAGAGTAAATCCCGATAGTTGAGAAATATCTGTGACGCCGTGATCTTGGAAGAACTTTTGGATGTTTGTATTGAAACAGGCAGACTTAAAAAACCGATTTCGCAAGAGAATCATTCCGTAATCCTGCCATTCACCCATTGCACTCTTATCAATAAGGGACTGCCCATCCCAAATGCTATTTTCAATCTTTACTTCTTCCGCTTTTGAAGAAAGCCAATTATCTTTTCCAAGCCGTGTCGCTACAACCCGATCTTTGAATATACTCTTATAATCATCAATCACCAAAAAGTTCTCGGGCCGCAGAGGAATTGTCCCTACAATACTGCTGAGAGTAAGTGCAATATATGCCTCCAAAGCAGCAAGATCAATCTCCTGCCCTTCCTTAACTTTAAGACCACAAAGCTCCCATTTGTGCATTCTAGGATATAGGCGCTCATCGATAAACAAACACTTACCCACTCTGCTGCTTCCGCTGGAACGTTTGAAACGCTGAAACTTAATGCCGTCACAAACGAACCCGTCTTGGTAAAGCCGGCTGCGAAGCTGGGCAACCGTCAGTATCACCCGCATATTTTTCCCCAGCCGATAAACTCCATCATCAAACATGAAAAGGCTTCCCAGTTCTGAAGGAGATAACGGATTTTCAACCGGAGAACCAACTCTTACGGCAATCAACTCACCATCTTTCATACAGACATTATCAACCAACTGTACATCCTGTGGCAAATATCCATACTTAATATAGACGTTATCAAAAAAACGGTTAAACTCTTTAATGCTATATTTGAACGTCACGTTAATTACGCGCCGACAATATTCTTTTCCACACTTGCTGAAAGTAAAATCCATACGGCGATAGACTTTTTCATAAACTTCTCTTAGCTTGATAACATCCAAACTATAATCCAAAGTGTTTACAAATCTTCTTGTATTAAACTGGTCGTTTTGATCTGTTCCAGATAGTTTTACCGTATACTCTTTGCTGCTGGGACTTGAATAGTTTGCCAAAAACAGATCTTTGGCGTCAGCAGAAACAATATAGACTGAGTTACCCAAAGTTTATTCACCCTCCTCGGCCTGAACAGTTTCTACCTTCACAAGATCTCCATACCAAAACAGCCATTTCTCAACACCATCCAATTCAACCAGCGCTGAGAAACCATCAGGCCGCTCATGATAAGGATGGGCTACAAAAACTACATTTCGGCTCTGCTCTACAAACTTACGATACTCTTTTTGCTTACAAGAATAGTCTTTACGCGCCATGATCTGAGCTACATTCAAAACAACCAAATCCCCATCATGAATAACATCATTGATCTTGTCTCCAAGACTCCCCAGATAATTCGCAGCACGTGTACGGGAACTTTTATCTTTAAGCTTCTTTTTCAAAGCTCTACGGTTTTCCCTATTCAACCGATATCACTCCCATCTGAGAAATCTTGAATGCTCTTTTCGTATTCCTGCGCGTTTTCTTTCAAAACTTCCATATAGAATGTTTCATCTTCCATTGCGGTGTCAGCCGGGGAATAATACTCACACTTTCCCTGGCATTCTGACCCACATTGGTCATACCAAATACAATCAAATGCGGCGTTCATTACAAGCCTCCTTTCGCTACACACCGCCGCGTCAGCTCTCTTAAACCTCACGCTACTTATATGATCAAATAAATCGTTGACGCCGCAATTAGTTCAATTTACTATCATGAGCGATGCTATCCAGCCAGTTCTGAAATAGCTCTCGCATACGTCTACTGGGAATGTAAATCCAGATATCCTTCCCATCACGAATGGCAGATCTCCAAACCCACTGAATCATTTCGCTTAATGCGTACATATCTTCACGCACTTCAACTCCTTGTTCTTGAAAATAATTCTTCAGCAGCGGGTTATAATAAATGTTGACACAATAGGCCAGGCAATCCCTACGACGATAGGCATTTGTTGCACGCACATTGCACGACAAAAAGCCTTTCGTATATCCTTTACCTTTTAGCAATGATTGAAAATCCTTAAACGTTGTCCATAAGTTTTGATCGGATGTTGAGTTAAACTTATTTCTAAATAGGTTGTTCAGATTGTTTCGGAGCTGTCTGATCAAAGGTTGCCCTTTTGCTTCTTTTGCCTTGTTATACCATGAGACTGAAAAGCTTGACCAAGCATCCCCAATGCTATTGAGCTTTTCGTCATCAACAATATGAATTTTCTTCGGGAGATCCTTTACATAGTTTGGAATGTGGGGCGTATCACAAAAGTGGTATGCTCCATTTTCATATGCAGTACCAATTCGCTGCACCTCAATATTGTTGATATCGAAATAATACTTCTGAACTTGCGCATCAAACATATAGGTAAGGATTATGATTTCGTCAAAAGATCGGAAGACTTCAATAGGGAACTTCCAGAGCAGCAGGCAGTCATTATACAAAATAACGTTGCCTGTCATGCACATATCTCTTAGGTCTTCAAATCTCCCTTCGTAATCCTCATTTATCCAGTGAACACGATAAGTAGAGTCAACCTCAATCATTTCCCGTTTCAGCATCTGCAGATCTTTTGTAGAAATCGGGATAGTTTGTACGGCTTGAAACACTTCATCCAAAATTAACTTATATCTTCCAGAGCTAATAAGGGAAATAGTCTCACTATTATAAGACTCAAATAATGCGTGTGTACTGGCGATGTTATCTCTCATCGAAAGCAAACGGTGAAGATCGTCAAGCTTCCCCCTCCCTTTGCTTTGAGGATCTTTGAAGTTCCTTCCAACGCAGCTACGTTTGATTCGCTCCACCTCATCAAGATACGGTGTAATAAATACATACCGGCTTTCTTTATCTTGATTCATAAGGGTAATAGCACTTTCTGTTTTGCCGGCACCCATAATCGTGTCGCAAACCTTAACGATCACGCGCTTTCCTCCTTTGCTGTCTTCCGATAGCAGAAGAATTGAAGTTGTTGAACATAGCCGGCAAACTCCGCATACGGAGTAACATCGAAATTCCCATTATAGATGTCATCAATCATTCGGTTGATCCACACATCTCTCGGATAACTGCTCATGCGGTGCAGTCCAAACAGCATAATACAATTTGCTACTTTTTCTCCAACACCTTTAAGAGCAATTAGAGTTTTTCTGGCCGTATCATCATCCAGTGTGGCAAGCTGCTCCCAGAACTCCGTATCATACTCTGCCAGATCGCTTACATACTTTTCCCGATATCCAAGTGAGACTGCAGACAAGTCCTGACCTCTTAGTTGTTCTGGCGTAGGAAAAGAATAAAACGTTTGTCCATCAATCGTGTCCAACGGAGTCCCAAACAAACGACACAGAGTTTCTACGGACTTATGAATGCGTGGAATATTGTTCCGTTGGGAAATCACAAATGTAACTACTGTTTCCCATAAATCCTGTTTCAAAATTCTAATCCCGCCGCCCATTTCGATTGCTTTCTGCAAAAACGGATCTTCGGCCATTTTCTTTTGATACTTCGCATAATCCACGCGAAGGTCGAAATAGGGAATCCAAATATCCCTAAACTCATCAAAGCTACAGTGAAAAACATAACCGCAGCTCTCATGCGGTGTAATCTTCACTACATGAACGCCATTGACAACTATATATCCCCCGTCTTGAATTGGCGTCATGCGAAAGCACTGGCCGGATTCTGCGATTTGATCCAGATTGAAGGTCTGAGGAATACTTAGATACACTCCTTCAGAAACCCTCCGGCAGATTACCTTTTCTCCATTCATCATACTCACTCCTTTTCTTCAAATATTTTTGCAACACGCTCAACCCGGCATAAACCAGATCACAATATGGCATTTCGTTATTCCCGTCATAACAAGTAATGGCACATGAGACATCCTGCTCCGTCAGATCTTGCGGGATATATTTGAAGAGAGACAACACTTCCTGCATTTTCTCAACCAATCGAATATTATCAGCACAGGTTTTGATTTGACTCTTAGCCAACGTTAGCATTGTCTCAGGGTCAATCCCATAAAGACGGGCAGCATCCCGATAAGTACGCAGTTCATCTTTCAAGGCAATATTCTCAAATCTAAGTAGATTAACTTCGTCTTCAGAAACCATAACATCACCTTCTTATAATTAGTTTTCTTTGTTTCTATTGATAAATAAATTAGCCAAACTCCAATCTTCTATGTTCTGGAACTTCATCTTGCTCAGATTGAAAATAACGTTCCCACTGCTCCGTTGTGGAATCTACTCTGTTCAAGTCAATGTTATCGTCCCAATCAATCTCCGGGCCAATCTTTTCATTGGAAAAATGAGTAACGCATGATGTAGAGATCCCGTCAAGCGCATCTTGACGAATCGCATCCTTTATCTCACCCAGAGAAAGATTATCTTCCAAATCACACACATACAATGTGAGCTTATATAGTCGAGCCATAAATATACTCTCCTTTCAAATTTCTTCGCCAGTCTCTTTAGAGATACATCCGATGAGATATGCGTACCCACCTTTTCTTCCTGTCAGTCGTTTCATACGCCCTCCTTTCGCTGGCCTCGGCTGCAAAAATCATCATTAAACCAGCCTGTTTGCTTGTGCTTTGTACAATAGTCAATCGGTTTGTGATACTTGCACTCCCGGCACCTGACCACAGATACGGCATCAACAGTAGGAGCATTGTTTATTACACCAATAGCGTCATCCACTCCACGCACATATTGTTCATCTCCGGCAGAAAAACATCTCCGGTCAAAGGTAAAATCTAAAGCGTCTGCATCAATTAACCGCATGATCATTCTCCTTCCCGTCCATCAGAGCGCCACAAGAATAACAATATTTATGTCTTTTCTCTACGCTATCATTTGCAAAAAACTCTTGATGCCCACACTCAGAACAACGAGAGTAATAAGACCATTCTCCGGTCATGTGGTCGAAAATCCATCTCCCATGCCTCACCGGGGCAACGTCGGCAGCGGGCAGATTTTCAATCCCTTCAATAGCTGCGTCTATACCTGCGCCCCACCCCTTCCCAATGTCATCCACAAAGTGCGCTTTTCTGCTTTTAAGATATTTTAGAACAACTTCTCGTTCTATGCAATCTTTTATTTCTGTTACCTTGCGGCCATTCTGGGGCGTCTCTATCAGTCTACTCAGTTCGTAGCTATTCTCTAAAATGTCCTCCAAAGCGCCCAGCCGATCAATAATTTCCTGGGATACCTTACAGCCCCCAAAACACTGGTCGCACAGAATATTGCAGTCATAATAAGTGTAATGATCGCCAATCTTCTTGGTCAACCGCTTCATATCGGCTCTTCATCCCTTCTCTGATGATCTAAGAACTCCCCAGATTCAACTCGGGCACAAAACGCATCTGTAACATCATTTCCGTAATCTAATTCCTCAAGACTAAACCCGTCCCCGCAGCGTAAGTCTTCCATGGAATAACCTCTGCGTTCAAACCATTCATCAATCTGTCTCGTGAGCACCGATGCCTCTGCGTGCAGATTTGCGGCCCTGTGCATCTTGCGTCGGATATATTCTGGTACTTTCATTTTGTCTTTTCCTCTAACGGGCTTGCAAATGGGCATTTGTGCGAACAAAACCTAATTTGCCCATCCATCTGGCACTGCCCACATCCCTCTCCGTACTTATTCATTATCCACTGGCTATTATCCCAGTATTTGCATTGACAGCATTCACCCATTATTATTCTCCTCTGGCAGGCGGCGATAAAATGTATCGCGGTAAAACAACTCCGTCTGAGCAAATCCTTTTGATGTAAAGAACCATATTTGTTTGTACGGTTCGTCTTTAACAGTACTTGGGAATATCCAGCCATATTTTATGCTATAAACCGGATTGATTTTTGTTTCAGCTTTTAACTCTTCCCACGTCAGCGGATCATTCGACAATGTAAATGCGGGATGATAATGTACACACTTGCAGTAGCAAAGTTCATTTTGAATCTCCCAAAGAGCACACACTACTTTGTGAATACAGTTTTCACAATTATGTTTGCCCACCATCGCCACCTCCCTCCAATAAGTCAACCATTTCCGACAGCTCCATTTCCTTGCGGGCGATCCTAAGCGTTTGCAGATCTGTCAGCCCGTACTTGTCTCTAAATGGGATACACAGGCTGCACATCGCCCGCTTACTCAACCGCTTTTCATCGACCAGCGCTTGATAAGACTCTTGCAGTTGTGCTGCTTCACGCATAACCGACATTGTTACCAGCCTCCCTTCTTGTGCCATAGGCCATAATGCTCCAGGAGAGCCTTAATGTGCATCGGGCAGTTAGGGTTAGCCAGGCAATCTAAGCAGCGCCCGGTTTCCTCATACATTTCGCGGCGAGTAAACGCCTCATCGTAGTCACAAATCTTGTCCATACCGCTCCTCCTAAAATGCGAAAAAAGTTCAAAAGTTCAGAATTGGAAAATGCGTTTATCACTTCCAAAGTGATAAAATTGCGTTTTGACACCCCTCAAAGCCTTGAAAATACTGGGTTTTTCAAAACCGCCCCTTAGAGGGGAAAGGGGTATATTCGCTACGCTCAAAGTGGGCTAAAAAGTTATGAAAATCGTGTTTTTTGAAAATTGAGGTTGCACGTTAAGCCGCTCGCTTCGTTCGCGGAATAGGCGGTAAGCCTTACTATTCATTTTGCTTTAGGTATACGGTAGACTTCGTAGCGGCTTAACCAAGAAGCTTGGTGCGGGCACGAAGCCAGCAGCGTGCTTTAGAGTCTTTCACACCTGGTAAGTCTGATGTCTTCTGATAGATTGCGACGTGGCAATCAGAAAAATTAAATATCGCTAATCAGGTCAATGGAGACTTCGTGGTAAGCTCGCTTTTCCTCTTCATCTGCAATCCCAATGTACCGCATAGTGATCAAAGCGCTGGAATGGCCGAAGAGCCGCTGGAGGAACACAATGTCGTGGTTGCTCTGGTAATGAAAGTATCCAAACGTTTTCCGTAACGTATGTGTTCCGATATTCTGCTTAACGCCGCAAGCCTTAGCAGCACGTTTGAGAATCTTCCGTAAGGTGTCAACTTCGATGTGCCCACCTTCACGAGAAGAAAAGATATAGCGGTCAGAATAGTTATTGCCAGTATCTCCGTAATACCACTGGATGGCGTGAACGCAAGATTCATTGAGGTAAAGCCCACGTCGCTTGTCTACTTTATCCTGGAAGACTGAGATACGATCCGTAGTATCCGTGTAGTCTCCAACAATGTACCGAATCCTCCCGTCCGGGAAGAAGATGTCAGAGCGCTTGAGTTCCAGCAGCTCGTTAGCTCTAAGTCCCAGGTTGATTCCGAGCGTAAAGGCAAGCAGATACTTAGGATCTGCGTTGGCCCGCAACCAGGACGCCATAGCGGTAAGCTGGTCACGAGACTTGATCGGGAATACGGTCTGCTCTTTTCCCTTACGGTAGTTCGTCTTACGAGGAGGTTGTTCAGCAACAGGAACACCGGGCATCGGGATAATTTTGCATTCCATATGCGGTACGGTGTTCGTATGCGGATCAAAGAAAGAAAGTTGAGCGTCCATAATCCACCTCGTTTTCTACGTTGCTATTGAACGTCTGTAGTCGCTGTCTTCCTTAAATTATTCTACCACAGAAACGGGGAAAAGTCAACGGAAAATTTAGTTTTATTTGTTCCTTTCGGTCAAGAGATCGTCAATAAACGTTTGAATTTTTGTGTAATATTCGTCGGCAGACGTATTTTTGAGGGATAATTCTGAATTATTAGGGAACGGGTTAAATCATTTATTGACGTGCTAAGGCCGAGATCATTACCGAGGAAAAAATGAGAGAAAATGCGTAGAGGCGATAGAGTAGAGGTACTGAGTCATTTCGTCAGAAATGGCGGCGGGCTGAAAATGTAAAGGCTCCCCCGTCCACTGGTGGGCATGGTGCAGGCGGGCGGGCGTTCGTTGCGTCTGTTGTCGGGCGTTTTGGGCGTCGGGTTCTGCAAACTCTCCAAAAGCAGAATTGCAGGCGGTCAGCACGAGACGCAAGACGAGCGGAAAAAGGACGCTGGAGGCGGTGCAGGATGCAGGCGGCGGGCGTGTCCTTCGGGGTGTAGCGGGGCGGGGTTCGTTCTATATATGGACAGGCAGAAAAATTCCTTGTACGTTGGCGCGGCTCCTCATCTGTTGCCCTTCTCCCCTTCCCTTCTCCCCTCTCTTGTTGGTCGTGCTGGTCGTGTCGTGCGGATTGGATGCCGTGGCGGATTCCAGGCGGGACGGGATGCGGGCGGGCGGCTGCTGTCTGCTGGTAGCAGACGGGCGGCGGGGCGGCGTGCTGGTAGGCAAGCGGGGCGGGCGGTGGCCGGGCGTCTCTCCGTCTGCCTTTGCCCTCTGTCCTTGTCCTTCGGCGTGCTGGGCGTGGTGCTGGCGCTGGCGTGCTGGGCGCTTGGCGTCCTCTGCTGGGCAGGGCTGGCGTGGGCGGCGGTAGGGGCTGGGGCGTGCCGGTGCTGGGCGGGCTGTCCAGGCCACCAGGCGGGGTGCTATCCGTCATATTGCACAAAGTTTTGCTTGAAAATACAGCATTATGCCGAAAATGATACCTCTTGTTTTGATACTTTTACGGCTTGAAAAGTGTTGTTTTTCTCTGATTTGTGGCGATTTTCTAACATTTTCCGTATAGCAACAAAGAAAACGATTGACAAGCGGGGCGGATTCTGCTATACTACATAATAGAAAAGGGCTTCGGGGCGGGTGCTCCCCTTCCTCTTTCGGTTAGCAACAAAGAAAAGTATTGACGTAAAGGAGAATGAACCATGAAAAAGACTTATGATGTGCGGGCGATTATGGCGCGGGCGTGGGACATCCGCAAGACTGCGGCGGCTGAAATCGGCTGCAAGGTGGGCGAGGTAGTCATGGGCGAATGCCTGCGGCTTGCCTGGGCTGAGGCTGAAGGCGTCAACGCTGAGGACAACGCACTGGAGATCGTCAAGGAATGGGCAGACATGGCCGACGCTGACAAGGTGCGCATGATGGCCGCTTGTGTCCGCAAGGCGGCGAAAAACGAGATCGGCTATTCCACCGAAGACCATTACCTGCAGTTCTCTGAGGTGCCCGCTTTCGGGTGCTATCGGCCCCACGACTTCGACGAGTTTGTGAATGAGACTTGCATCCGGGTGCTTTCCCGGCTGGCCGACGTTGACAAGCTGACCGCCACCAACGAGCGGCGAGCGGCGCAAGGCAAGCGCCCCCTGCGGCTTGTGTCCGTGGTTTACAATGCGGCGCGGGCGTCCATTGCGGCGGTGTATTATGCCGACAGCAAACACGGCGCGGCGTATGACTGGCAAATCGAGGACGGCGAGGGCAACGCGGCGAGCTACCTGGAGACGTGCTGCGGCGACGCCACCGAGAACACCGAAACGGCGGCGATTATTCGGGCAGACGTGGAACGGGTGCGGAACGGGCTGGACGAGATCGGGAAGCAAATTCTGGAGATGGTAGCGGCTGGCAAGACTGAGCGCGAGATCGGGAAGGCCGTGGGCATTTCTAACGTAGCTGTTCATAAAAGAATCGTCAAGATGCGGGCGGCGCTGGAAAATCTTCGGATTGCTTAAATTTTCGGTTAGCAACAAAGAAAAGTAGTCTGTAAATATAACAGGCGGGCCGGAAACACGGCGACACCGGCCCGCCACCGAAAAAACGTAAAGGGGATTTGAACCATGATTAACAACGCCAAACTGAAGAATTGCCTGAAGCTTTCCTCTAAAATCACCGTCTACGTGCCTGCCACCTGCGGCGTGGACACCGCCACCGATAACACCGAACAGGTGAAGCGCGTCGCCTCTGCCCTCTCTGAGTACTTCGGAGGCGCGACCAGCACGCCGGCCCTGGGCTACTGGCTTTCCCCTGCGGCTGGGCTTGTGGCCGAGGCTACCACCGTAGTTTTTGCCTATGCTTCCGACGCTGATCTGCAGGCGCACGTGGGCGACGTGGTAGACCTCTGCGAGGCGCTGAAGAACGAGATGAACCAGGAGGCCGTGGCGCTGGAAATTAACGGCGAGATGTACTTCATCTAAACAGAACAACGACGGCGGGGATTTTCTCCCCGCCGTTTTCTTTTTCTTTGGCATTGGCAAAGGTTAGCAAGCGGCGCTTTTCGTCTGAAATTAT
>ENA-UONY01001298-UONY01001298.1-human-gut-metagenome-genome-assembly--contig:-CS9-NODE-1298-length-22037-cov-5.590665_pt1 | contig 22037 bp, 30 predicted proteins | sample MGYA00242465_ERZ724012 | MGnify/ENA metagenome assembly ERZ724012 | reverse complement strand
CCTTAAGCGAAATTTTTAGGCAGTTTGACTTATTGCGCAATACTTGCGCCACCAATTCGTCTGGTATTGTTCCCGAGGCGACAACTTCCAATCCCTTATAGAGCTTGAAATCTCGGTCGTCCAAAGTCATTGCTATTTTATCTCCATATGAAATAGGGAATAAAACTTCTCGGCTATTATCGGTACCGGTTTCACTATCGTACGAATAAATATACCCCGCGTCTAATTTGCTCCCGTCTGCTGAAATAGCGGGGTAAAAGTAATTATAATCGGTAGGTCAAGCTCGTGCTTTGAATCGACCTCAGATTTTGAATACACACTGAGATTGCTTCTTGCGGTTTCTTTATTAGCAAGGTCCGAAAGATTGGACGCCTTTTCTAAGGCCAATGCGTCATTAGCATCGACTTCAGACTTTGAATATACGCCGAGGTTTGTGCGCGAAGCCGCTTTGTCTGCCAAGTCTGAAAGATTGGCGGACTTCTTTGAAAACACCTCGTCAACATAGACTTTGTCGTAAAACTGCTCTTGGAGTTCAACTGTCGGAGCATTGTCGATTAGGTCATTTTTTACTCTGCAAGCAGTCTGTAATACGGTGATAACCTTGCCGCCAGTATTGGAATATTCCACCTCCAAAAAGGCGGAAATATATTCCTGTTCTTGGAGGGCTATTTCAATATCCTTTGTGTTCAAGGGCAACAAGACTTCCGCCCCGCCATTAGGATTGAGCGTATAGCCGCTTGCATAGGTCAAGGATTTGGGGTAACCATTAAATCTTGCAATGGCCACCCGCAAGAAGTCGTTTCCGACAGTCAAGGCCTTTGGGCTAAATATTGTGTCCTCGCCTTTTTCCAATAAGAAGATTTCCAGTGGTTCGTTGTCTCCCTGCATAAAAACGGGAGTAGAAACTGAACGGTCTGAGGTAATACTTTGGACAAGCTTCTTGTTCTCTATGTCAATGTATAGCGTCATATAAGAAATATGGAATGTCAAAAAAAGCGGAACATCAAATTAGTCTAATTGCTATATAAAATACGCCAGTAGAAATTCGTAAATACCATTAGAACATCCTGTAAAAAAGTTCTTGACTTCGGGGGGGGTAATTTACGCTCCTTAACAATTATTAAGAGGAGAAAGGTTTATGAAAAGTTTTTTTGCAACTGGGATAATATTCGCGATGTTCACAGGGCTTGTTTTTGCTCAAGAAACGCTTGACGATATTACTTATACAGACGACAACAAGTCCGGATCAAACTACGCAAGTTGGACTTTGAACGATGTTACATTTGAAACTACAAATATTAGCCGTTCGGATTTTTCGGGAGCCAAATTAAACAATACGAACATACATGTTCGTTATGATACGAAAATTCCATACGAAGACGGGTACGAAAACTATTTCACGGATATAAACTTTTCCGGGGCTATATGGAAAGGCGGTAGCTTTTCGGGAGCAACCACCATTCAGCATAGCCCAAGCAGCTCCACTACTTACTATGTCAACATGAATCTGAAAAATGTTAATTTCTCCAACGCTGTCATAAATAACGTCTCTTTTCAGTCCATAATATGCGAGGGCAGTACAACTTTCGTAGGGGCTAATCTCGAAGGATCTAGCTTCTTTATGGCTAATTTTAGCAAAGTTTCTCCCTCCTTGTTTTCCAACGCAAGCATTAACGGAACTAAATTTATTGATTCGGGGTTTAATAAAGATATGTTGCGGAGTACGGCAAGTTACAAAAACAAAAATTTATCCGGAATATTTCTAGGCTCAAACGTTGCAAAATTGGATTTAAAAGGAGTCGAGTTCTCCGAAATGAATCTTTCAAATTCCACTTTTCAAAACGTCGATTTTTCAAATTCAAATTTCACTGGGGCAAATTTGACCGGAGGACGCTTTATAATGTCAAATTTTTCAGGTACTAATCTCGAAAGTGCTGATATGCGTGACGTAGATGATATTGGCAATACCTTTAGCGGAGCAATCTACAAGAACACCATAATGTCAGACGGAACCATAAAAAATCTTTCCATGCAGACTGCGGACGACAAGATAATCGTTTACGGAGACGCCGGCGGGATAAACGCAAAGATAGACGCGGATGCGGAATTTTTGGCTGGTAAGATAGAGCTGAAAGACGGTGGTATGCTTGAGATTGGAGACGGCGTAAGCCTCACCCTTTCGGACGATGTAAGCATAGTATTTGACGCAAATTTGGTTGAAGGTATCAACGACTTGTTTGTGATGGGAGATGACTCCACCATAGTAATGTCCGGATACACGAGCGACGAAGAGGCCCAGGAGGCTTTCATAAAACTTTTCCAGGACGAAGAAGGCCATTTTGCCGACTGGTCGCCGGACACTGTTGCTTCCATAGTAACCGCCGTTCCCGAACCATCTACCTATGCGGCAATATTCGGCGCTTTGGCGCTTGCTTTCGCGGCGTATCGCAGAAGAAAGTAGAATTTCATAACAACCAAATACAAGAAGAGCCTTTCGGAATCCCGAAAGGCTCTTTTTTACCACTTCCCGATAGGGCATTCTTCGGAAGCCAATTTAAGTTTTGCGGAGGAGCAACCGCACTTTAGGCATTTCCCCATTCCAAGGCGGGCGGAAGCCTTCCAATATTGGCATGTATCGCAAATTGCTTGGCGTTTTGCCAAGGTTTCATCGTCTGCTATCTTAAAGCCTGCACTCGCCCAACGAAAGGTAGCATTTGTAAAGTTCTGGAGCATTTTAAGCATGCTCGGCGAATTTGCCTCCTGCGAATTCCCGACAATATCGTGACCTGTTCCAACAAAGGTGCGCCCGCCTTAAATCGCGGGAGTTTCTGATTTCCTAAATCCTTAAGCATTTTTTATTATTCCTAAAGAGGCGGGATTTGCTATCGCAAATATCCCTTCAGTTTTAGATTAAAGTCAGCTGTATATATCTGTTCCACCCTTTTGGACCGCTTAAAAGGTAAGTTTCCGAAACCTTATAATTGCCGTCAGACATACTCTGGTAGGAAATCCCTGTGCACATCCATTGGTACATTCCGCCAACAGACGGCAATCCTCCTCCACCGCCTATTCTTCCTATGCCGCCGAGACTCGGCACCCCCTTTGAAATGTAGCTCACAGTTCCCGAATATGAAGGGACAAGGTAGCTCTTTACCCCCGCCATAATCTTACCGCCTTCTGTCTTGGAATTCCACCCTGCGAACTTCCCGTCCTCGTCGAATATTCCGCAATTAGGTTTTTGAGGCGTCCCAGCCCAACTTTCAAAATTCGGGTGGCTTTCAATAGGTTCCTCGCGCATTGTGCAGGAAACTTCAACCGTGTTTTCATGCTAGTCGCTTGTTGAACTCCATGACTCGGCACCTTCGTATTGCGCAGTTATTAAAGCCCCATCGCCGTACTTTTTTACGGAAACCGATTTGCAATACAAACCGTTCCATATCGGGTGAACGGACTTGTTTATTATAGGCGAATTTGCGCTTGCCGCCGAATATGGATAACAAAACCAAGTAGCAGAACACGTCGCAACAGAATCCGCCGAAACAACCCGCTCGCCCGAATCCCGCAAAAAACACACCTCGCCGTTCTGCAATCTTACCCGCATGTAAAGAATTCGGCTTGTCAAAAAATCGGGAAATGATAGCTATATTTACAAATTCAGATGAAGAGTTTAAAACATCAAAAGCTTTACGACCACTACACGGGTATTTTCCAGCAAACGCCTACGTTCAGCCTGCAATTAAAGAAATCTCTATTACCCGAAGGGTTGAAGCCAATAACCACTTATGTCTTCCGCCCGACAAAGAAAATGCCGTTTTGGAAATTGTGCACGATAGGCGCGAGCGACTACCTTATGTCCGAACGTGAAATCGGTTGGGGACGAAAGGCAAACAGGCGCAACGAATACATGATGCTCGTTTCGCCCGAAGTGGAAATCAAGGAATCTTCAAAAGATTGGCTTAGTTTAAACAGTCTGCTTTGGGCTACGGCGCAATACGCTTTCAACTCGAAAGAAAACCTCACCGTTTCGGACTCGATAGATATGCGGTTAAAGGGAAAGTATTGCGGAACGGTTCTCCTGTTGCCCGAAGTTTTCAAGTCTCCGAGCGTAGTAAAGTGCTACATTTCAAAGCACAAATTCATATCTATTTTTCAGGTTATGCCGATAACGCGTGAACAGCTTTCGGGGAAACTAAGGCGCAAAACAAACGGCATATACTGGCTAATGGAGCAATTCTACACGCATAACGACGATTACAAAGTTATTTCGTCGAAGCCGTTTACAACGCTTTAACGTCGAAATCACTTCATCAGCAATTCCGACTTTCCCGACTGGCGCTCGGTGTTTTCGGCTATCTTTTGAAGCAGTTTCGACTGGCGTTTGGATTCCGAGAGTTGTTTTGCGGTGATGTCGTAGCGGGCGGCGAGAAGTCCGCCTCCGCCGATTTTTGCAAGCGACGAGTCGTTGTGGTTCGAGAGCGACTTTTCGAGCCTACGCTCCTTTGCCGATTTTTTGATTTCGGGCGACTCGTCAGCCTTTCGGTATTTTGCCTTGCGCACATTTTCCGCCGAAACCGCCAACTGCTTTTCGGCATCGCGGGCTTGTTCGACATATTTTAACTGCTCCTTATACCAATCAACCGATTTCGAAGTAAGCAAATTCTGGCGGTTGCGCGAATTGTTCCTTTCCGATGCGTCGGAAACTTCCTCGGCAAAAATCTGCCCGAAACTCTTGTTTTTGTCTTTCGCGGAAAGCCGGTTTGCCTCGTCTTTTAGTTCGCGTAAGCCGTCAAGCGCTCCGTTTATCGCATTTTGCCAGCTGTCGGAAAACATTCCGACGAACTTTCCCAGAGCATTGCCTACGGTTTCTATAAAGCCCACAAAGGTGTTGCGAATGGGAACAACAAAACCCGAAAACGCGCCGTTTACATATCGAAATACGCTCGAAAACACGGCGAGTATGTAGTTCGAAATATCCCGCAACGCCTCCTCGATGAATTCTCCCGCTTGGGCAAACTTCATTCCAATCATAAGCCCCCACTTTTGCCGCCCGATTGCGGAGGCAATATCGGCGAGAAATTCTCCGAATCCGACTATGATTCGGTTTTGCCATTTGTCGATTTCGTCTCCCGCGCGGGCGAGAGCGGCAAGCGTTTCTTCGTCCACAACGTTGCCCGCTTCGATTGCCGACTGCGTTATGTTTTCCATTCCCCGAGTCGCCACCTTGTCCAAAACCTCCAAAAGCTGCGGGGCTGTCTTTTGCCCCAAAATCGTCGAAATATCGTTCAACGCGGTGAGTGATTCGCCCGAATTTTTAAAGGCAACGCCAAGCATTTCAAAACGCTTTTCGGGAGACTTGTCGGCAAAATTCTTCAAGTCAATGCCGAGGCGGTTTAGCGCGTCGCGGTAGGTGTCGTTGCCGTCGCAGGCGTCAATCGTGCGCTGGTTGAGAGTTTGCAGAGTCTGGACGAGCTTCGACTCTTCAACGCCCGCAAGCTTTGCGGCGTAGGCAAGCGATTGAAATTCGCTTTTGCCCATTCGCAGCTGGTTTGCCATATCCTCAATGTGCCCACCGAATTCGATTGTCTTTTGCGTGAGCGCGGAAATCCCCGCAATCCCAGCCGAAACTCCCAACGCCCCGAGAATCTGCAAGCCGATTCCCGAAAACATACCGCCGACGGACTTTTTGAAATTCCCCGCCGCCATACGACATTGCGCCAACCCCGTTTTAAACCCCGCCGAATTTAGCCCGATTTTTGCAAGAATGCTACTTGTTGCCATTTTTAATTTCCTCGATTATGTGCTTTTCTGTGTCTGACTGAATTTGCGCCACACCCTCCTGTTCGGCAAACACGGCGCAATACCAGAGAAGCTCGCCAAGCGGCATATTCCAAACCTCGTCAAGCCTTAGCGATGTTTTTGAAAGAAGCAACATCGCCCGCGATAGTATCCAAGGCGCGTTGAGCGTGTTTTCCGAATCGCTTTTATCCCAGAGTTCGGGAACGGCAACGAAGTCCGTCAGATACGAAAGAAACGCCGTTAATCCGCGTCTGTGTGAATGGAATTTCATTCCCAAATGCGGGCGTTTCAGGCTTTTTAGAATATCGTCCGCCGAGCAAATAATAACGGCAACCTCCAAATCTTGGCGGGAGATTTCCGCCTCTTCGCCGTTTATAAGTCGCATTATCGGCGAATTTACCGCCTCCAAATAGAGACAGTGCTTCAAACAAAAAGGCTTCAGGCGTTTGCCCAAAGCCGTGTGAGCGCAATTTATGAAAGCTTCGTAAAAGTCTTCCATTACCCGATTTCCTCCATCGGGACTTCGGGGTAGTATGTGCCCTCCAAATCCCACTTTTCAACGTCCTTGCGGGCGCGGGATTTCTTGACAGACTTTACGATGAATTCGAAGCTGTCGCCGATTTTAAACGAATCTCCAGGAAGAGGCGCGGTTGCCCCTACAAGCGGAATCACGCTTGCCGTGCGTTTGTATCGAATCCCGAAGCCCGAAAAGTGCGCAACTACGTTGTTGTTTTCGTCTTCAACTTCAAGCTCTTCGCCCTCGATAGTCTCTTCGGTGGCGTCGACAATGTAGCCGTCAAGCTTTTCAACGCCGAAAGAAACAGGCTGTTTTGTCCCTCTTAGTTTGTATGGATTACTCATACAAAAGGGAACGGTGTCAAAATTTTATTCGAAACTAAAAACTGTCTGTAATGTTTTTTTTGTGTGAAAAAGTCCAATTATCACAAAAGGATTTGGAGCTTTGATATTTTGGTTTTTATTCACAGTTCCTAAAAAGAAAGTACAATCTTGTTCCTTATATATAGATGTATATTTATCAATTACCGCCTTAACCGCTTGTTCCTCTGATTTTGTTGAACTATAGACATTCCAATACAACGCACCGACTTCCCAATCTTCTATCATCATATTTGATGTTTTCCCCTTTATATCTTTTAATTTAAATTTGAACTTGTATGGAAGTTTTCGTAAATTTGAAGCCCTAAGATGTGAATCGGAAAATAAATCTTCTTGGCAAAATTCTCTGCGCAATTTTGCCTGTTCTTCGGGAGTCCAATCTCGTTCTTTTACAGGTTCTGCATAGAAATCAAGTACTTGTGTCGTATTAAATGTCGCTAATGAAATCTTAAATTCTCTTGCCAATTTAAAGATTTCTTCAAAATCATTATAAGTTCTCGTGTTTTTGAATATAATATCTTTTCGTACATCTGAGGAGCTCGGTACTATATTTCCCAATTCCATTGTTCCTGCTTGAGGAGAGAAACTTTCAGGACGTCTATCTGAGGAAGAAGCTGGTCTTTTTACAACGTCGACAGTAATCCACTGGTATTTTTTAAATTGTTTGTATTCGTCCGATACCCTAAAAGGTATTGGATATAATCTAATCCACCCCTCATTTTCAATAATCCCCGCGGTACAAACAGTCTCAACATACGAGGCTGATGGATTTGGATAAGTTTTAACCGTTATAAAAATCCTTTTCTTACTTATTGACATGACGTAATCGCCTTTACATCGTTTTCTCTGTATTCAAGAATTCTATTAACGATACGCGTCCTATGGCATTGATTAGGATTTTTTTCAAAGCATAACAGCGCAACCGTTCCAAATTTGTCAAGAAAAGAGGAAATTTCTTCTATGTATGAAAAATTTTTAGACAAAATATTTTTTTCATAGAAACAGAAAAGTTTATCGTAATCTTCCTGAGAAACCAACTTCTGTCGCATGTTTGACGGAATTCCTAATTCAGGGAAATGATAGTAAGTTATGTGCAACTTTTCCAAGGCAAATGATAGTGCAGACTTCGAAAATCCTTTTTTACGGCTTATTGGATTTTTTCTAACATCACATAAAACTTTTACACGATTATCCAAAAGGATTTTTATATAATCGTCTATTGTATATCCTTCATATCCAATACTTACAATTTTTTTGTTGTCTATTTCGTTTTTCAATTTTCGCTTTAACAGTAGTATTGGTTTCTGCTCTTCTGGAGATAATATCTTATCCAAAATTACGCTATTTATAGCATAATACGGATGAGTCTGGTATACATATTTTATGATTTCAGATTCTGTAAGCGTTCCGAAACGACGAGCTAATTTTTCTATGGCTTCCGAATCAAGCAGATCTATATCGACGGTTTGTTTTCTTCCCTTGTCTGACAGTTCCCACAATTCGTTTTTCTTCAAGTATCCGTCCAGAATAAAACTTTCTTGGAGGGTTGCTAATTCTTCGGAAAAACACCCATAGCGAAAAGGAATGAACGTAAACAACGAAGAATCATTACGTTCGCAAAACAAGAATACAAGCTTTTGCATGTATTTTCGGGACAATTTCCCTCCAAAGGCCGCTAAAAGACCTAATACGACTCTATACTTCCTTTTCATTATAGTGATGTATGATGTCAAATATTTTTAATTTGTCGAGCTGATTTTTTTCATAGGAATTGAAGAATTGCCCGATATACCAAAATTATTCCCATATTGTTGTCGTCTCTGGCGTCCGTTTTGCTTTCGTAATATAAGGCGTTTATTAGGATATTGTCTTCCGTGTAGGAAAAATTCTCGAACGCCGACATTACCGCGCGAATGCGTTTGAAGAGTTCGGGGTATTCGATGTCGTGGGCGGAATCTGCTATGGCAATGTTTACATCGGCTTCAAACATTCCGTCGGAGGATTGCAAATCGCCGAACGGGCGGAGTTCGCCGACATCGAGGCTGATATACGGAATGTGTCTGTCGTTCGTGGAATGTCCGCGAACAAGCATTGCTTTAAATTTCGCAGGAAGCGAAGCTTTTAGTTTTGTAAAAAGTATGTTTTCAAGTTTTTCGCGCATCAGAAAATCCTTCTTGATTTATCCATCAGGCGTTTGATATTGTTTTCCATAGCCTTTGTTTGGGCGATGAACACGCGGCGCAAAATTCTTGCGGGCGTGCCTCCTTGCGGGAATGTAGAAACCTTATTGATTAGAGAAAAGAACGGATTGTCTCCCTTGTTGCCGTCGATAAATCCGCCATATTTTGTTCCGTGGCGCGAGACGAAATTCGGAGCTTTACCTCCCAATTTTACAAGAGCCGCAAGCCAGCCAGATTTGGCAACTCCCACCTGAAGTTGTACCTTTCTCGTGTATTTTTTAAGTTCTCCTTTCCCCGCAACAGCATATTGAGTAGTCCAATTCTTTGGAACTCTCCCGCTCTTATTTATTGCCGCTTTATGAATGTTTCTTACGGGAGATTTGAATATTCGCTTATACTTAAATATGGGCATTTCGGATTTGTTCGGGTGGCTTTCAAGTGCCTTTTTTACTCCCTCAAAATTACCCGCTCTCCACATTTTATTGAGTGATTTATCTTCCCAAGTTGTGCCGCTTAAATCCGCAAATACGTTGCCTATGTCTCGGGCCACATTTCGCTTTCCGATTGAAGCTGTCTTTGGCGGCGTAAATTTTATTAGCTTTTCTCCAACAATGCGAGATTGCTGCTTTACGACAAATTGCCAATCCTTCTGGCAAGCTACTTTGTATCGTACAAGCGCGTCCTCGAAATTCTTGGTGATGACTTCAAATTTCATGGTGGGATAGCGTTATTGCGAAGCAATCGCGTAAGGGCGTAGCCCTTCAATGGAAGCGGAACTTCCGCTCACTTATCAACACTCCTTACCCATACTTCTATTTGTCCTCGTTTTGAGCGTGTACTTATCCAATGTATGCGAAAAGTCCTGTCAGAATATTGCAGTAATTCTCCTATGGCAGGATATGCCTCATCTACCAAATCCGCTTCTTTGAACTTCACGGTAAAAGTTTCATTGGGAACAAACCCACCCGATTCAAGTTCTACTTCCTGCTGTCCATTTTCGCCAATTATGCACTTGTATATCTTGCCCCTAAATTGAACGTCCTGCGAAAATTCGGCAAAGATTTCATTTTATGCAGATTTTATTTCACTAAAAAAGCCCATATCCCTATGGGCTGTGTCAAAAGGTTTACCATTCCTTGGGCTTTTTGAAATCTCCTTTTGAATCTGTCATATTATCGGGGAATTGAGCTTTCCTTAAATCTCCTAAATCTAATTTCCTATAAAAACTTGACGTATCTTTCAGGCTTTCTGCCATTTTTACTTGAGGACAGATTATGCCTACATTACACGCAAGTTCATTTTTCATTAGAAGTAAAGGAGCCCTTAAGTCTGTATCATTCGATATTAGGACGTACGAGTCATACGAAGACTTAAAGGCATCTCGCAACATCCACGTTGCAATATTTACATCAGTTCCTTTTTCTGAAAATGTAGAATATTTGTACTTCGTAAAAGGTGGGTCTGGTATTTTAAAAGTCTGCTGACGTTCTTTAAAGCAACCCATGACAACGCTTGTATTGGAATTAGATTCTAATGCTCTTATGTAGAGCCTTTGTCTTGTGATTTTTTGTTGAAAATCAATATCCGCAGTAGGGGATTTTATTTCTGCTGTAAAATAGTTTATTTTTACTATTTCGTGAGATTCATTCAGAAGACCTTTTACAAGCGTATTTATATCCAACCATTTTACCCCAATAGGATTATTATCTTTTGGGTAAGCCTTTCTATAATGAGCTAAAATCCCATAGTAAAGATTGAAGCCGTCAACATATACGCATGTTTTTTTCATTTGTAATCAAAAAAAATGCGGTCTTACCAATCTCTTGATAAGAGCCGCTTCCATTTCGTCTCTCAACTACTCAGGAGGATTTTGTGCTTATATAATCGTGAAATATTTCCATAAATCAAGATTTTTTATTCATAAAATCATTTATTTTCAAAAAAAGGGAACTTCCAGTCTCCCGAAAGCTCCCAGTGAATACGAAACAACCCAATCCTAAGCCGAACCCTTTATCAGTCCTTTTTCGACAAGAGCTTCTCTAAGCTCGTTGACAAGCACAATCACTTGCGCAAGTTGCGCCGAGTCTTCAAGCTTAGCCTGATTTGCATTTGCCCGCTGTACAGTGGGCGCAACTCCGAAGAAGCTGAGCTTTTGTACGGTTCCGTCGGAGCCGTCGTCGCAAATCTGCAAACCGCCCCCGTGCGTATGTTCAGGTCTGATACGGTAAATGTCGTTTTCTCCCATTTCTTACTCCTTTGATTCTTTTGAAGTTTTTGAAACTTTGGCAATTTTTGAAGTTTTGACTTTGCGCTGTTTGATTTTACCCATAGCGCGAGACCAAACTTCAACGTCTGTATAGTCTCCCGTTAGGGTTTTAAACAGTTGCCTATGTTTGGCGTAAGGCTCGTCGGGACTCAAAAGAATCTCCGACTTGCCGTTTTTCTTGTACCCTATCGTAATAAATGCGTTCATCTTATTCAGATACGATACGTTTGAGTGCCGCCTTTTCACCAACGCCGAACCCATAGTTGCACTCGATAATCTCCTTTGAAGCGTCGGTGTCTGCGTCGCCCCAAGCTCGATATTCAAAAGTGAGCCCAGTCTGCGGGTCAGTGTAGGTCGTATAGGTTGACAGTTGCTTCATCACATTTGCCGTCGGCGCAATCGGAGCAAGCGCTACCATTATTGCTGACGGATAGACAATGAACCCCTGCAACTTTTCGCCATTGTCGGGCAAGCGGTTAAACTTGGAGAACGAAAAGCCCATAAGATTGGGGAGTTCTCCCAAAGGCGAGAATCCAAATGTCGAAAGCCCTCCTGAAGTCTTTATGTCCTTCTTAACATTCGCCATATAGGACGATTTCAGAAGCATTCCTCGGGGACTGTCTGGCCATTCGAGTTCGTCAATCTTCGTCTCAAGGTCTATTATGTCGTCTGTGTCGAAATCGGCGGCGTTTCGTGTAAGAATTGCGTCTCCGAAATTCTCCTTAGTGATGACACTTAAAATGTCCAAGAGAACGTCCTCGGCAAGCTTGGCTCCCTTTAGTCTCCCCAAAGTAATTGGGTCGAAATAGGGCTGCCTTGCCTTTTCCTCTGAAGTGTAGGTCAATGACTGGTATTTGCGTCTATTAACCGTGATTTTGCGGGACTCCATATCTCCCTTGTCAAACTTGTAAGTGCCGTCAAAGTCCTTTGAAGCACTCGTCGCAAGCGGAATATACGGAATGTCTATTTCGTTGTTTCCTTCAAGCGGCACATTGCGCAACACAGTTGAGAATAAACCCAACGAAATAAGCTTATGTTTGAACGCCTCCATTGCGGACTTGAGGATTAGCGAACGCCTTAATGCTGATGGTATAGTGTTCACTTAGTAAACTCCTTTCAACGCCGACATTATGCGGTCGTAGTTAGATTCAATGAGTTTTGCTTTTTCTACGCCTTGCGCCTCGTCAATGCGTTTTGCGAGTTCTTCAAGGCTTTCCTCCTCGCCGCCGTTTGCATCTGCCTCAATGGGAGAAACTCCGCTTTGAGCCGCAATCTCGGCAACTTTTAAAGAGACTTCTTTGTCGATGTCTCGGTGTTTTTGTTCAAGAGCCGTCAATTTCTCCCGAGTCTCGTTAAGTTCGGTTTCGAGTTCGGCAATGCGCGAAGAAGCGGTTGCCAAATCGGAATCGAGCTTTGTTTTGTCCGCCGTGAGCGTTTCGATTTGCGAAATGGCTTCGGCAAGAGTTTTTTCTTTATTGGTTTCGTCCATATACTTTTTATCCCCGTGTCAAAATTCTTAATTTGTCGTAGGCGGAATTTTTGTCGCAAATATCGTCAACAAGCCCCCGTCTAAACGCCTCTGCGCCTACGAAAGCCTGACCCCGCATATCCTCTTTTTCGATGTTTCTGTGCGCCAGAACGTGTGATTTAAACAGCTCGAAGTACGATTGAGTCTCCGCCTGTAAAGCGGCTCTTTCGTCGTCGTTTTGGCTCGGCGGGTATCCTGCGGTTTTGAGCGTGCCTTCCTTGTTTGTAATGTAGTCAGGCTTTACGCCCAATGCTTGCCACAATCCCGAAACGTCCATTAGCGGCAAAATAGTTCCTATACTCCCGACAGTGGCGTCTGCGGAAGCGCAGATATACGACGCTCCGCTTGCTATCGCGTATGCCGCCGAGCAGCACATTCCGTCCGTATAGGCGAACACAGGCTTGGGGCATTGCGATATTGCTTTTGCCACTTTGTCATTCCCGCAAGCGTGCCCGCCGCCAGAATCAACCGTTAGGAATATCCCTTTGGCTTCCTTTGATGCCACCGCTATGTCTTGCAGGACTTCCTCATAATCCGTGCCGCCATAGCCCGCCACAAAATAAGGGGCTTCCTTGTTGAAAAGCGTTCCGTGAATGGAGATATGGGCAATCCCGTTAGGGTCTATTGCCATACTTTGGCGTTGTGGCACGAACTGCGAAAACTTCTCGCGCCACCCAGAAAGCGAGTCCGCGCCTTTTGCGTCAGCCAATACCCTTAGCGACAGCGCAAGAAATGTCCCTGCGTGTATATTCCAAGGTCTGCAAATGCCGTTTAAAAAAATGTTATTCGTCATCATTACCTTTTTCTCCTATTTTCCTATTTTCGATAACCTGAGTTCCGTTAACCTTGTAGAGCATATAAAGCGGTATTGGCTCGCTGTCGGGAATTCCCGCCAAGCGCATAATGAACCTTGCGTTGTCGGCTCTTGTGCGCATTTCGTCCTCGAAGTCCAAGCCGCATTCGGAATAGCTTTCTTCGAGCGTTTTTAAGCCCATTTCAACGTTTGCTCGGTTTTGTTGCTCCTCGCGCCCTGCGTCAACTGTCAGCTTTCTGGGGTGTGTCCAAGTGGCGTACCACCACCAGTTCTGAAGCGGCAATATCCCGCTGTCTATTGCCCAACCGATTACGAAGAACCATACGGCGTCGTTAAAACGGTCGTCGATTAGCTGTGTCATATCGTCAATGTAGCGTTGCGTCTTTGAGGCGATAAGCCTTACAGACGCTCCGCCGATTTTCGACGGATCTATGACGAATTTGTAAGGCAAAATGCCGAGACTTCCCGAACGGTCGAGTTCCGTCAAAAATCCAGAAAATGTCGGAGAGGGAATATTGCTTTCGTGAACGTCTATGCTTTCGTCGGGGTCTATGCGGATATTCTTTCCGCCCAGAATTTGGTTTAAAGCCGCCGTTGACGTTCCCTCAGGTCGGTTGCCGACGTCCACTCTGTAATCGCCGTCGAGACTCATTCCCTGACCGCCTTTCAGAATATGGACGATGTCGGAAATTGCCTTTACCTTCTTTTTCTCTAAGGCGAGGATTTCCTTACGGTCGATGACGTCGTTTATAGAGTGCTGAATGTGCGGATATGCTCTCGCTTGCGAGACACGTTCTGGGTCGAAAATATGAATTACCGCCGAAGCGGAAACTCTCGTTGTCTCTCTGTTTTCGCCAATGATAAAGAAGTAGGCTTTCGGTCTGCCGTAGCGGTCAAATTCAATTCCGTCCGATATGAAAGGACTGCTTTCAGTTTCGGGAGACATCAGGCGGTGGCTTTCGATTATCTGGATTTTCGGGACATTGAACGCATTAAACGTCTTTATCACGAAAATCTCTCCGTCGATAATCAGGGCGCGTAGTATCATCGCCTGACACTCTCTCCAAGAAAAGCGGTTTGTGATGTCGCAATGCCGACTCCACCTGAAAAAGAAGTCTTCCGCTTGCTTATCCCAAGCGTGGTTGCCGCTTTTGGCGTTCGGGTAAATCCCTTTGCCAATTCCGTAAACTTTCAGGTCGCGCAAAATTCCCCGAATCTGCCCAGAATTTTTCTCAAGATAGCGGGCTTTTCGGACAAGTTCGCTTCTCGTGTATGAAGTAAGCTCGTATTTTGCGTCTGTCGGATTTGTGGTGTTGGGATTGCCACGGGACGGAGAGATTTTTGCCGCTTCAAAGGCGTGCCCAATCCCATAAAACAAATTGGCGATTTTTCGGCGGAAATTCATTGTATAACCCCTCCGACTACGCCGCTAAGAGAAATTCTGCGGTCTGTCTTTTGGTACTTTTCAGGCGCGAGAAGCTCCAATGCGTCCATTATGCCGTTAAATTTCTTCTCGATTTCCGACGCCGCTATGCGCGAATAGGAACTTCCGCTGTCGGAAGCGGATTGAAGATACTTTTCGCGCTCGGCTTTAACCTGTACAAGAAGGGCTTCAAGTTCTGCTACGGTATATCCTCGTGTATAATTGTAATTCGCCATAAAAAACACGGCGAATGTCAAATCATTCAGTTCCTTTTGTGTCGTTGCCGATAATCTTTAACATAAGCGCACCTGCGCAATTCATCGCCTCACAATCAAGATAGTGGTTTGGACGGTTGCCAATTTGTTCCCATATCCACGAGTTGCCTTTTTTTATGCGGTGTTCGGACTCCATTTGTTTTAGGTAGTCTTCGGAAATATCCGTAGGCACTTCCCAAGTCGCTCCATTTTCAGGATTTTGATTCCTTCGGATACGGGCTAAGGTATCTTTTACATTTAAATTGCTCCAAAAGTGCATACGGCACCTAACGTCTCGAGATATAAAGATGTTTTTGACTGGAGAATAAAACCTAAAAACGCTTTTACCTTGCGGTAGCCTATGAACAAAATTAGCTCTATTGTCTCCCATTAGAGCTATCCAACGGTGCTTGCCGCATTGCTTATAAACTTCGTAGGAATTATATCCTGCGTCGATAAAAACGAGATTTGGCAGTATTGAAAATCTCTGTTGAATATCCTCTATGTCTTCCCACGTTAAAACCTTTTCGTGCCATAATAGGCGGCTTGAGCCTTGCGGACTCCATGAGCGCACCACCAAGTAGAAATGGTCCATTTGTACGTCAACCGTCATAATCCTAAGCGGCGCGATACATTCTCCCTCTGCAAATGGCTGTGATATGATTTCGCCTTTCTTGTTGAAACCGCCTTCTTCGCTCCAAGATTCCCCCTGATTGTATCCAGATGACGCAATTTCCAGTCGATAGTCTTCGGCAAATTCTTTCCAAGGCAAGGCAAGGCGTTTCTGGTAAAACTGCTGAAGCAGGGAACTGTCGCCCTTGCGGGCGGCAATCTTTGCCCGTAAATATAGTTCCGCGAGCTTGCCCCAAGACATACTCGCCAAGGCGTTCCAGTGAAAACCTACATTCTCTTTAGCGGCATTGGGATTGAGCGGAATGAATTTGCCGTCCTTATTGAGAAGCCTTCTCATTCGGTCGCTATCCTCGAAATATTCGCCGCATTCGGGGCATTTTAACGCCGTTGAATGGTTGATTTTTGCAAAGTCATATTCTCCATTTTCGTCTTTGCAATCGTCGTCCCACTCGACGTGTTCCCATTTGTAGGGAATGTATTTTTGGCACTTTGGGCATTTATAGTGCCATTCGCGCATATCGGTTGTTTCAAATTTGCGGTGGGTATCGTCGTTTTCCTCTCCACCCTGACTCATAAACACGCATTTGCCGAGCCACCCGAAAGCCGTAGTTCTTGCCTCTGCTTCCGCCATATGACCGACTGGCCATCGCCAAGTTTCGTCTCCGAAAAGCCAGCGGATTGAACGGCGTTGGAGGTTGGTCTTGTTGTATGCGCCCAACAACCAAAGCGTCATTCCGTTTGAAAAGTGGATTGTGCAGTTGCGCTGTTTATTTTTGTTCTTGGGAAATAGCTTTTTTATCGGCTCGCAACTTTCAAAGAGTTTTTGCAGGCGGCTTTCCGATTCGTCTTTTGCGTCTTCGTCCGTCTGGTCGAGCCACAAGCAGGGTCCGGGCAGGTTCGCGATTATGTAGCAAAGCGTAAGCTCTGGGCTTGTCGTCTTGGAGCTTTGAACAGCGGCAATAATCGAAACAAGGCGGATTTTGGGATCAACGATAGCTTCCATAACCTCTCTAATCCAAGGCGAATTTTCGCTTCTGAAAGGTCCGGGCATCGGAGAGAACGGAATGCTCTTTATATGCTCCTCACACCAACGCCACGGCTCTCGACGGTCGGCGGGCGTCCAAGCGTCTCTTAGGATTGATGAAAGCGTATTGTAAGACATTATCGGGATAGCGTATTGCAAAGCAATCGCGTAAGGGCATAGCCCTTCAATGGAAGCGGAACTTCCGCTTATTTAGTGAGAAGCCAACCGCAGAATTGCGATTCCTTGAAAACAATTTCAAAATTAAAGCCCAAAGCGGTAAATTCCGCCTCATTGTCGGAGATAGTTTTTGGATACATACAACCGCGCAATGCTTTTGCTTTATTTATGATTTGCTCGGAACTAAAGCCGTTTTTAGCTTTCATTTCCCAATAAAGCTGTTGAAGGATATCCTGCATTTGGGCAGTTGAACCCAATACCTTTTCCACGATAAATAAGGCGCCCGAATTAGAAAGCTTGCGGTATATCCGCTTTAGCAAGTCATATCTGGAATTGGGGCGCAAGAATTGCAAGGTATAGAGTGCAACGCCATAGGAGAGTTCTGGAAGTTCAAAAGGCTTTTCCAAGTCGGCAAATGTAATGTTTATTCCCTTGTGTTTTGCCTGTTCAATCATTGCTTGCGAATTGTCGTATCCGATTAGCGTCAACTCCTTTGTATGGCGGCGTTTTATTCTTCGCAATGTCTCGCCTGTGGAGGCACCAAAATCTATTACCGTGGAGTTTGGATAGGTAAACCAATCAGAGAAGGTCTCGGCAAGCTCTTGAACGTGGGTGTAATTCGGCACACTCTTTTTAACGTGCTTGTCGAATTCCGGTGCGACGTGCTCGTCAAATACCCAGTTGCTTTGTCTCGAAATAATTTTGTCGTCTGTATGAAGCTTCATACAAGACGGCAAAGTGTCAAAAAACAATAATTATTGAATTGAGTTTTTAAATGCTTCCGCGCTTAAAGACTTTATAGCATAACAAGCGTACATATCCCTTGTCTTGGGATTGCTTTCTATTCCGAAGAAATCATCGCCATTTCTGCCGTGTTTTGGGAAAATGTAATTTAAAAGCAGATGTTCCTTGATTTCTGGCGGCGGTGCGGAAATTTCAGCGAAATAAGCTTCCTGCGGTTGCCAACCAGTCTGCGACAATATCCTTTCAAGGGTTTGTTCTCTATATCGGGCAGGACGTGCCGTAATGAGAATTGCGTACTTGTCCTTCAGAAAGTCAACAAGCCACTGGCGATATGTCTCCTGCTCAATCTGCCTTGAAAACGGCGTAATGCGCGGCTCTCCCCATTTGGGGGAGTTGCCCACAAGCGTGTAGTTCAAATCAACCAAATATTTCATAGCGACGTTTAAATGCGGTGATTGCTTCCTCAACCAATCCCATACGGCTACCGTCAGGGTAAGGCAAGTCAAACTCAAAACGCAAGGCTTCCTCTATGCGTTCCCACGGAATGCGTCTGACGTTTTCGCACTTGGCGTTTACGTTGCCTGTCATTTCCGAAATCTGAACGTTTCTAAAAAACGGAGAAAACAGGTCGTAAAATTCCTTTTTCGTATGGTACTTTTGGACCTTTGGCTTGTCCTGAAAATCGCCAATTCGGACGCCAGATTCATACTCCAATCGAAAGGTAGTTGCAACCACGACACTTGCAAACTACTGCGAAAAGAAGGGATTTTCAATGCTTCCTTATCTTATCCGCCACGCAAATGGAGATTGGGGTGACGTATGTAAGGAAGACTGGAAAAGCAATGATGAGACTCTCAAAAACGGCGAAAGGCTGCTATCTGAATATAAACTCCCAGATGATAGGAGAATTTGGATAATAACCGAGTGGGACAGAAGCGCAACAACTCTACTTTTTCCAGAGGACTACTAATGTCTTGAAAATAATCACCATATTCTTACTATAAGACATCATTAAATTAAAATGAGCAAGATTGATGATATAAGCTTGGAGAAAGCGTATAACTTATTTGAGTCAGGAGATATTGCCAAATGCGAAATTGGCACGTTAAAAGGTTTACAACAAATCCATAAATACATTTTCGACGGGCTTTACGATTTTGCGGGAGAGATTCGCACAAAGAATATATCAAAGGGAAATTTTCGATTTGCAAATTTCATATATCTTCCTGAAGCACTTGCTAAAATCGAAAAAATGCCAGAATCTACATACGAAGAAATCATTGCAAAGTATGTAGAAATGAACGTTGCGCACCCTTTTATGGAAGGCAATGGACGTTCAACCAGAATTTGGTTAGACATGATTCTCAAAAAGAATTTAGGCAAGGTCGTAAATTGGCAAAATGTAGATAAAGATCTATATTTGCAGGCAATGGAGCGTAGCCCTGTAAACGACTTGGAACTAAGATTTTTGCTAAAGGAAAACTTGACGAGCGATGTCGATAACAGAGAAGTAATTTTTAAGGGTATTGAACAATCCTACTATTACGAAGGATACGAAAAGAAATAGCCTAATCCTTAATTTCCACAGGTTCCTTTATCGAGTCTGCGGCGATAGAGATTGCCTTTTAAGTCTCGTCGAGTACCTCCTGCAATTTCTCCCGAATTTGTACGGCATCGAGAGTTGTAAGAATTGGCGTTAAATTCAACTATTATTGGGCGATTATAAAATATGTGGAATTTTGGAGCTTCTCTGCAATTTTATCTGATGGCATTTCACTACTATTTTCATCCATTAACTTATCGGAAATTTCGGGCAAAGATTCCAGCAATATTAAAACATAAGAGCTTTTTAAAGCATAGTTAACATTTTCGGCAATAGTTCCCGTCGTATTTATTGCAGCTTTTTGGCTCAATTTTGCAGTTACAACACCTATTACATTGCCCCTATTATCGACTAATGCACCGCCGGAATTCCCGGGTTGGACTGGAACGCTTATTTGGAAATGTTTGGGATCGTCACGCAAGCCCGTCAAGGATGAAATAAGCCCACTTGTGAATTTTGGAGAAAGGCCCTGCAATTGAACATTTGGAAAGCCCATAGCATAGACAGCATTTCCAATCTTAGTCTTTCTACTTGTAATTAAGGGTAATGGAATTGTGCTTGAAGAAATTTTTAATATTGCAATGTCATTACTTTCATCAGCCGCTACAATAGTTGCAGGATATTCTAAGCCATCTCTTACAAGCGTAATTTTGGAACTATCCTCCACAACATGGCAATTTGTGACAATGTACCCATTTGCTGTTATTGCAAATCCGCTTGCTGTTTTGGTGGCGTTCACTTTCTTGGTGTTTCGTCAAAAGTTCCTTTGAAATAATTTTCAGCCAAACTAAGAGCTCTCTCAATTTGAAGCGGGGTCATTTCTTCTTTTAAAAGCTGCAAGGCCTTTGTTGCATCATCATATCCATTTGCGGACGCCACTGCAATCCAAGCGTAAGCTTTTATATTATTTTGTATTATTCCTTGACCGTTGTAATAACAAACTCCAAGATTGAATTGCGCTGGAGCATATCCCTGTTCTGCGGCTTTTCTATACCACTTAACAGCTTCCGTCGGATTCTTCTCTACTCCGTTACCATTTGCGTAACAAACTCCAAGATTGTATTGTGCTTGAGCATTTCCTTGTTCGGCGGCTTTTCTATACCACTTAACAGCTTCGCTTAGATTTTTCTCCACTCCGTTACCAAAAGCGTAACAATTCCCAAGATTGAATTGCGCTGGAGCAACTCCCTGTTCTGCAGCTTTTCGCCACCACTTGACAGCTTCGCTTAGATTTTTCTCTACTCCTTTTCCAAAAGCGTAAAAATTCCCAAGATTGTATTGTGCTTGAGCAAGTCCCTGTTCGGCGGCTTTTCTATACCACTTAACAGCTTCCGTCGGATTCTTCTCCACTCCGTCTCCAAAATCGTAACAAACTCCAAGATTATATTGCGCTGGAGCATCTCCCTGTTCTGCGGCTTTTCTATACCACTTAACAGCTTCGCTTAGATTTTTCTCTACTCCGTTACCATTTGCGTAACAATCCCCAAGATTGCATTGCGCTGGAGCAACTCCCTGTTCGGCAGCTTTCTTTAATTCATCTATATATACGGAAAAAGATTTAATTACTGAAAGAAATGTAATAAAAATTATAGATAAAAATTTCTTCATATCTTAACTATAAAATACTAAATTTCTTAATTTCAATATAAATTTAATCTCCAATTCCCACAGGTTCCTTTATCGAGTCTGCGGCGATAGAGATTGCCTTGTAAGTCTCATCGAGTACCTCCTGCAATTTCTCCCGGATTTGTACGGCATCGAGAGTTGTAAGGATTGGCGGAAGCTCGTTTAAAAATCTGCTTTCCAAGATTTGCCGTACTTGTCCTATATGGGCAGTCCATACTTCGCGAACCTTCTCAATGGCAACATACGTTCCTTCCATTACCTTGAGTTTGATTTCCGCTTGCTTTACCTATGCCAATAGCTTGCGGGTTTTTAACTCCTCATCTTCGGGAGAGTCTGGCTCTTTTAAGTCGTGCTTCCTTACAAAATCCCGCCACTTTGACACACTGTGCTTGCCGTTAGAATAAGGTTTGGGAGAACCTTTTATCTTTCGCCATTTATTTATGGTCTGTCTTGCTACACCGAGAATATCCGCAAGCTCGGTTGTAGTTTCGGCATACTTCACAGATTCTTCTTTTTGGCCATAAGCCTTTTCCACTATGGCGCGTTCCGTACTCGTAAGAGTCTTTCCCGAAGCGACCTTTTTTACTATATTTTCAAGGTCTTTGCTTAATATCTTTTGTCCGATGTTTTCTTCCATATAAAAAGCGGAAGTTGTCAAAAGTTCCACATAAGTTCCACCAAAGTTCCACTTATAAAAAAGCCCCCAATCTTAGCAAAATAGAGGGTTTGCGGGTCTCATTTATACTTTTATGTGGAACTTTTCAAAAAATCCATTCGCAAGAAGAAACGGGTCTGCCGAACGTCCCTGCCGTTTCTCGGCGTTTAATAGATTCCTTTGATAACCCCCTCTGGGAGAGTGAGTGCAGGGAGCGGACTCGAACCGCCAATCTCAAGGTTATGAGACTTCCGTCAGGCATTGCCGCAACTTGTCCAAAGACGCATCCGGCATGGCATATCTCTGGTTGATGATTTCCTTTATATCCATAAGTCATTTTGTTGTGGTACAAAATTATAAAATAGCGCACAGAAACAGCTACTAACGGCTGTTTTTTGTCAAATGCAAAATCCGTTT
>ENA-UONY01001281-UONY01001281.1-human-gut-metagenome-genome-assembly--contig:-CS9-NODE-1281-length-22333-cov-8.543855_pt1 | contig 22333 bp, 23 predicted proteins | sample MGYA00242465_ERZ724012 | MGnify/ENA metagenome assembly ERZ724012 | reverse complement strand
CAAGGAAAAACACGCCATGCGTTATACCCAATACAGAGGCTTGGCCCAGGTGACAAACTGGGTGAAGCTTAAATTTGCTGCCATGAATCTGGAAAAACTGGCCTGTTGGTTGTGGAAGGAGAAGCTTGCTCCATTGGCCCTTTTCCTTCTTTGGCCTCTATACGACAGAAAGCCGGCTTATGCTTGACGCATATGCCGGGTTTTTCGACACGCTGTGCGGCGGGGAATCTACCAAGATTCCCCGCCGCTTTACTATGTACGAAAATTACATGGGGAAGGTCTGAATACACCTGAGCAGAACAATCCGCAGTTCCTGATAGAGGTCTTCATCAAAAAAGCCGTCATGCCAGGCGGCGCTGCTGAGAAGAGGATCGTACATCTGCACCAGCCGCTCCTGCGCCGCTTCATCCCCTGCCCGGGCAAGGAGCAGTATCTGCTTAAAATTCATCATTTCTGATCACCGTCTTTCATTTTCTCCAGCAGCTTCTTTTTCGCACGATAGTAGACAGACATGGCGCCCTGGTAGCTCAAGCCCAGCTTGCGGGCAAGCTCCGCAGGTTTCATTTCATAGACAATGAGGTTCAGCAGTACCTCCCGATCCCTGGGCGTCATGGAACGCAGCGCCTGGAAGATGGCCTCGCTCTCCAGAAGATCCGTCACCGGCAGCCCGGCAAGCATGTCTGGCTCATCGGCCGACTCCAGGGGTGTCTCCTGAAAATCGCAGTTGGGCTCCCGGAACATGCGGAGATTCAGCTGCTCCATATACCTGCGTTTGAAACGCTCCACAGCCACAGACAGATAGGCGGTAAAATGGTTTTGCAGGGAATTGGCCTCCCCGCGGCCATCATTGCGTCGAAACATATCATAGCCTCCTATGCAGACAGGTTGTTTTGGTATCTGCATAGGCCGGGCGGGGAGCGACATCGGATAGGAGATGGCTTTCTTAGACAGAGTCCGTCACAGGTCGAAATTTTTCCGCAAAATCCCCAAAATTCGACAAAAAAATATTCTGCATGCCGTAAGGCATACAGAATATCAGTAAAAAGGCAGTTAAATGTTTCGGTGCGCCTAAGCTGAACTGTGCATAGGCGACGGGCATAGCGGGTAAGCAAAACATACCGAAAGGTATATATTTACCCTCCGTAGGACTGTGAAAGGAACCCCCTATCATCAAGCGTCACCTCCTTGGCTGTACAGAGACATGGAATTCCAAGCGGTGATTCGCCTTTTTTGAATGGAAGATTTATTGTGCTGCCGGGCCCAAGAGCGTCTGGCAGTTCGATCCAGGCCGGAAGAATGTACGTTCCTCACGGCTCAGATCAGGATGATATAATACCTGAGCGGAGAAGAGGAGGGTACAGTTCGGGCAGATGGACATACAAAAACGGAGCCTTAAAGTGTCGAGGCAATATCGGTGATGAACTTCCGGATGATCTCCAACTGATGACAGTCACACTCGTCCAGCAGCGCCATGATCTCTGTGCGCAGATGCTGGCAGTCCTGTTTTTGATAATCCAGCTTCACCACGTCTTCAATGGGAATGTCGTAGACTTCGCAGACCTGAAGGAGCTTACCCAGGCTGATGGGATGCACACCGCGCTCGATCAGCCCCCAATATTCGCTGTTTTCTTTGAGCGGTTCGCAGAACTGCTCTCGGGTCAAGTTCTTCCGCTCCCGGATCTTGCGTAGCTTGGCGGCAATCTGCTTGATCCGCGAATCGGCACTTTTTCTTTTCATTGGCTCCCTGTTTTGATTCACGGTATCCTTGCCCATCCTTTTTAGTGTTGCAATCTTTAAATTTATTTTATCGAAAAGTCGGGCAATCATACAGTGTTAATAATATAGGGAAATCATTGATTAGTATATGTATTTGCTCTTGGCATACGGCCCAGACAATGAAACTGCGATTCAAAAAACATAATCCTTAATATAGCTTTTGCAAAAAAGGCGTTGGGAGGATGCTAAAAAGGATAGAAGCGCAGCCATATCTGTGAAAAAGCCAAATATGTCGCAAAAAACGCACAGGGATACTGCCCCATCAGAACCGAACGGGCACCCTGTTCGTTGCTTTTTCTTCGACCCCATCTGACAAAATTTCCTGCAATCTTCCCGGTAACATTTCTATTAGACGGACTTCGCTTATAATGATAGAATAGAAATGGAGGAGTATCATGGATTACAGTGAAGAGAACTGCCGCATGGCCTTTCAGATTGAGGAAGAGACCTGGGGCCAGGTGCGGAGGGTTTCCCAGGAGTGCCCGGGGGTCTACTATCTGGCCACGGCCTCAAAGGATGATTTTCTCGGGCGGGAGTTCTATGCTGTCACGGAGGAGGCAGTTCCGGAAATCATATCCCCTGAGGCGTTGACTTACGGCGTCAAGGATGGAGCGGTCTACCTGTTTGAACACGAAAAAGAGGGCGGAGGGTGGCCGATTGTGTCTTTTGAAGTGACACGCTACCTGACCAGGCACGGGCTGCCGCTGGGAGACCATGATTCCCTGTACTGTGAAGCGATCTTTGCCGCCGAATTGTATCCGGAGTACTTTGGAGGGATCCTGCCGCCCCGGGATACCCCATATGGGCTGACCACCCGGGTCAAGCGGGTTGCGGAGGGAATATTCTTTGTGGAGACCACACAGTGCCGGTGGCTGCTGGCGCTGGCTTTTCCGGTCTGGCAGGCCACCATCTCGGATATGGCCAGAGCGGCAGGGGAACTGTGTCGGGGCGCCTCGTGCTTGACCGAGGCGGAGGCGCAGTATCTGTTTTTTCGACGGGAGCGATGTGCGCCAGTAATCTATGAGTTGCTCCAAGATTACGGCTATGAGCGGTTTCAGCCGTTTCTTCGCTCCCGTGAGGTGCTGGAGACCGTGATCTACCAGCAATACCCGGAATATGTACTCTGGCACAACCAAACTGTGATGAGTGGGCATGGAAGGCAGGATGCCATGAATGATCTTCTGAGCATGCTTGGATGCACTGTGAATACCGAACGGGAGGAAAGTGCCGAAGAGCGGGCGCAGCGGGAGAGCAGCTGCATTTACTTCTGGCCGAAGGAGGCGGGGAAAGAAGCACTGCTGCTTCCTATATAAAAAACAGCCTGCCCGATTGTTGGGCAGACTGCCTATCGAATGAATTCCAGTACATCATTGGGTGTGCAGCTGAGGATCTCGCACAGGCGTTCCAGCGTGTAAACTGTAATACTACGATTGTGCTTGAGATTGTTGATTGTGCGGGGATTGATGTTATACTTAGTGATCAAGGTGTAGGTCGTAATCTCCCGTTTTTCCATTGTCCTCCATAACGGAGCATAACTGACCATAACACACCTCCACAATAACAGGTACACTTGGTATTATTATTGTGGAAATCTGTGTACCTTAACATACTGAAATATGTAACTATAAAAGCGCGGGGAGAGACAGCTATGAGGATCGTGTTCCTGGATGGCTCAGGGGTGGCAGAGCCCGGCTTGGACAGACAGGTAGAGAAGAGGCTGCGTGCATTGGTGCGTGACTCGGAGGAGGTATCTCTGCTCTACCACAACGACAGCAAGTGGATGCAGCTGTGCGAATGGGCGGGCAGAAGGGTGGAGGCGGCCTATCCGGAAAAGCACATCGAGCGGGTCGGCGTGGGTTTCCGCCTTCCCATGGACGCTTTGACGGCGGGGCTGCGCTATACCAGGGTGTTGGAACCATCTGAGGTGGAGAAGGACAGGGTCGAACGGTGGATGATCGACCAGGCGGATTATGCTGTCATCTATATGCAGCCGCTGTTGTGTATGGGCGTGAGGCAGCTGCGCATATTCCGCTACGCACAGGACAAGTTGGGGGACAGATGTATCAATCTGTGCTCCTCTGCAACAGAGAAAAAAATACAGGAATGTGCTCAACGGCTTCCCCAATGGCAGAGAGTGGTCATGGAAGGCTTGCTGATGCGAACCCCCAAAAGGGAGCTGGCACGGCAGTTGGGCGTTTCAATGACCACCGTGCACAGCTACCAGCTGGCAGCGCAGCAAGAGGTGACAAATGCGCTGCTGGGAACAGAAATGCCCTCCAGACGATGTGCATTGTTTGGCTTTAGCCGGTGGAGAATGCCGAGCTGTGATAAGAACGCACTATATCAGGCGGCCTTGTATCTTTTGCGCTGCTGCCGGGTGGACAGCTTCCTCGTTCCGCAGGAGATCTATTCTCCGGCGACAGAACCCATGCAGATGTTGTGTGCAGCCTGTGAAAACTGGCACCCAAAAGTCAGGATCACCTGTATGACGCCAAGGCAGCCAGGCGGCTGGATGAGCAGCATGGCGATCATGGAGAGGGAATTAACCTATGAGCAGCACTCAACAGCCATCAGGCACAAAAGACTGGAGGAGCGTCACGCCATGATTGATGCCTCGGACATTCTTTTATGCAAGGTTACGGAGACTTGGCGCAGCGGCCTGAGCTATGCCAGAAGGAAGCGGATACCGGTAATCAATCTGGCCGAATATGGGATGGAGAAAGGCTAAAAGAAAATAGATATGCTTCTGATCCTACCTAAAATTGGGGTTCTCTGTGGCTAAAAATACAGAAAACTACCCCCTCTGCACCGGCGCAGAGAGGGGCAGTTTTCTTTTGCGCTGTTAAGTGTAGCACTTGCCCTATCACTGGTTGCCTGTGGCAGTCCTGCCTCGGAGCAGAGTCCTTCAATAGGATCATTCCCCCAGCGCAACCCCTGTTTCTGCTGAGCGCACCGAAGACGCTGCTGGTTGAACCTTATACCTCAGGCAGGGGGTCAAGTTTTAAAATGGCGAGAATCCTATTGAAAATAGGCTGTATGGTTTGGAAAACATAGCACTGTTGTCTCGGTTGTGTAAAGCATGGACTTTTCAGAAGGCCTCTTTCTTTTCTGGTTGGTCTGTGCTATAATGCAAAGCAAATATTTATACTTTTAGCAAGTGGCCAGACTCTGTCTGGTAAGAGGGAATCGGGTGTAAATCCCGAGCGATCCGGTCACTGTATGTGGGGAACGCGTTGCAGATTGCCATTGCATAGTTCATATGTGAGAAGGCGCAGCGCGTGATGAGCCACAAGCCAGGAAACCTGCTTGCTGAATTTGTGGGGACGCTTCCGGTCAGAGCTGATCCACAGGCTTCCGGCTCTGCCGGTGCGCCTGTTTGCAAGCCGGTTCCGCGTCAGAATACGCGGGGCCGGCTATTTTGCTTTCCTGGGCAGAGAGGAGAAATGCGCATGCGACAGCCCTTTTTTGAAGATTTGATGACCGCAATGTATCCTTCTGGTCTGTTGCACACATTTGGTGTTAATGGAAAGATTTCTGGTAGTGTGGGCGCAGTGGGAGAGATGCAGGATGTGCTTCCGATCATCCACAGCCCCCGGGGCTGTGGATTCCACTACCGTTACTCTGCCCGGCGGAGGCACCAGCCTTTTTACAATGTGCTGACCTCCAACCTGGAGGAGAAGGACATCATTTGCGGCGGAGAGACTAAACTGCGCCAGGCGATCCAGGATGCCTGGCGCCGCTACCGGCCCAGTCTGATTATGGTCATCCCATCTCCGATCAGCGATATTCTCAACGAAGAGATACGTTCCGTTTGTGATGAACTGCGGCTGGAGGGAATTCCGGTGGTCGGGGTCCAGTCTGAGCTTTTCTCGCATCGGGACAAAAACTATACCCGAAATCGGCTCAAGGCGCTAGCCCGCCAGACCATCACTGGAGATAATCGGTTAGAGATGGAGTTGAAGGGCTGCGGCTTCACCGAGGCTCTCTACGCACTGGTGGAGCAGGTGATGGAGCCATCCGCTATAATCCCCCACAGTGTCAACATAGAGACGGTGGGTTGGGGAAGCGAGGGGAAAGTCGCCCTGCGGGAAATTGAGACTCTTTTGGGCCGCTGCGGCATTCAAGTAAACACATGGATTCCCAGTGCTCCGCTCTCTTCCCTGGTGCATGCTCCAGCTGCAGAGTTAAATTTGGTCAAACGGATTCGCTGGGCCAGGCGGATGAAAGAAAAATTTGGAACTGGATACCTGCATCTTGGCGATGCAGGACGTTACGCCGGTCTGGATGGAATCTGCACTTTTTATCGAGATATTGGGCGGGCCCTTCACATGGAAACAGCGGTGGAACCCGTTGTTCTGGAGGCAAGAGCCCAGGCTGTGGAGGAGACGGCGGAGGCCCGCCGCCGCCTGGGGCAAGCCCGCACAGTTCTTGTCAGCCGCAGTATTCAGCAGGCTCCCTTTGAACTCAAATCCTATGTCCAAGATTATGGCCTTACAGTCTCCCACCTCTGTGTCATCCTCACGCCGGAGAGCCGCAAAAACTTGAATGTCACGCCCGAATTAGAGAGCAGCCTGTTGGCTCGGATCAAGGAGGCAGCTGTCCTTTATAGTCCACAGACGGAGACTATTATAAACCCGGATGAGGCGGTACTGCGGGCAATTTTTTCAGAGGCTGACGCAGTAGTAGGAACTAGTGACTTTACCCTGGAGGGAATGGGAGCACCCCTGATCCCTGCGATCAATGAGACTACCTCACTCTCCTTTCCTTCCTATGTTCGTACAGTACAAAGGATGTGTCACCGCATGGAGCATGCCACAGAACGCGGCAGTCTGCTGCTGGGGAAGATGTCCTTCCAGAGTCGCCATTACCCACTATACTGCGACAAGTCCAATCTGGCTGCCAAAGAGATGTGGTCCAGGATGTGGCTCAATCGAAAGGAGGCTTCTGAATGAAACCTACCAGCGGATGCAGACTATTTGGTGCTTATCAGGCTCTTGGTGGAATTCAGGATGGCGTAGTCTTGCTTCACTCTGTAGTGGGCTGTAATTTCGGAACCATGTCTCTCCACCTTGCCCAAGATATGCGTGACATTAGACAGACTTGTACTGTAATCAGTGACAGTGATGTGGTATTCAGCGGCGAGGCTTCTCTGGAGCGGGCCGTCCGCTCCGCGTTGGAGCTCTTCAGGCCGGCTGCCCTGTTTGTGGTCAGTGGCTGCGTCAGCGAGATGATCGGAGACGACATATCAGGTGTTCTGGCACGGATCTCCGGGGATACCCCAGTGGTTCATATAAAAGCAGCCGGATTTTGCGGAGATATAGTCAGCGGTCTGGAAGACGGATGGCTGGCGTTGCTCCCACTGATGGAATCCCGGGTGTCCCGTCAGGACACCCGTCCTACAGTCAACCTGATCGGATTTGGCATGGACGATCCCCATGCTGCGGATGATGTGGAGTCCATCCGGGCCATGATTGCCCCTCAGGCTGTGCTGGGGACTGTGTTTTCCCGCTGCACGCTGGAGGAGGTGCGTTGTGCGTCCTGTGCTGATGTGAACTTTGTACTCCGAGGTCGCGGTCGGAAATTGGCCCAGGCCATGGAGGAACGGTTCGGCATACCATGGGAGGAAATCGACTACCCCTATGGCGCCACTGGTGCGGACGACCTGTGGGGACGGCTTGAGCGCCGTTTTGGTCTGGATTACCGTCAGGCACGGAAGGGCCTGGAACAACAGATTGTGGAGGGAGCCGGGCGGGCCTACCGGTATGTACAAGCTCTCTACGGCATGCCGGCTGCACTTCTCGCCGCAGGACCGCGGGCCAATGGCATGCGGCGCTTTCTGGAGCAAGAACTGGGAATGGAGGTGGTTTGTTTTGCCCGCCGGGAAGAACTCTGCGATCAGGAGGACTTCTATCAGCAGCTCCGCAATTCCGAGGCCGCGCTTTTGTTCGGCTCATCCTTTGAGCAGGACGGCGCCGATGAGCTGGAGATTCCGCTGATCCATATAGATTATCCGGTGTTCGATGAAATTTGTCTGACCTCCCGACCCCACCTTGGCGGGCCGGGAACGCTCCATCTGCTGGAGGATATTTTTCGCGGCATCATAAAATGCCGCACCCTGAAGGGGGCGCTCTATCAGTGAAACGCATCTGCGTCTATGGAAAAGGAGGCATCGGGAAGTCTACCACTGTATGTAACCTGGCCGCAGCAATGGCCCGGGCGGGAAAACGGGTGGCTGTCGTAGGCTGTGATCCCAAGGCGGACTCTACCCGGTGCCTGATGGGACGGCGGATTCCAACCGTTCTGGATCAGCTCAAGACCGGGGTTCCCGGAGAAATCGCCTTTACAGACAGTCGGGGTATCCGCTGTATTGAGGCGGGTGGACCGGAGCCCGGCACTGGCTGCGCCGGGCGAGGTATTATCGTGGCTATGGAGGAAATTCGCACCCGTAATCTTTTAGAGGATCGGGACGTGGTTCTCTATGATGTGTTGGGCGACGTGGTCTGCGGCGGATTCAGTATGCCATTGAGAGAACAGGTCGCTGAGGAAGTATACCTTGTCACCACAAGTGATTTTATGTCGCTTTACGCCGCCAATAATATATGCCGGGGTATCCGTAAGTACGCCCAGAGCAGCGGAATTCGTCTGGCTGGAGTAATCCAAAATGGCCGCAGCATCGTAGATAACGACGATCTCCTTCGGAAATTTGCCGCAGAGCTGGGAACTGAGGTAGTTGGGAAGATTCCTATGAGTTCATTGATTGGGCAGGCAGAGGTGGAACGCCGAACCGTCACAGAATGTGCACCGAAGAGCGAACCAGCCCAAGCATTTTTTGCGCTGGCCTCCGTGTTGTTGAATCATAGTGGGGGCTGCATCCCAAAGCCAATGACAGATGACCAGCTGGAAATACTGTGTCAGAAGGCGGTTCTGCTATGATGCTAACGGAACACCCCTGTTTCTCGGCCCGTGCCCACTTCCGTTATGGCCGGATTCATCTGCCGGTAGCCCCGAAGTGTAATATCCGGTGTGGTTACTGTGACCGCCGCTTTGACTGTGCCAATGAGTCCAGGCCCGGTGTTACCTCCGCTGTTGTCTCACCCGAGGAGGCTTTGGTTCGTGTGGAGCGTGCCCTGTGCCAGGATAACCGATTGCGGGTGGTGGGCATTGCAGGTCCAGGCGAGCCCCTGGCCAATGCTGCTACATTGAAGACCCTTCGCCTGGTTCACCAGCATTTCCCCAATCTTCTCCTGTGCCTGAGCACAAACGGCCTGACTTTGGCCGACCATCTGCCGGAGTTGCTGGACTGCGGAATCTCTTCCCTGACAATAACAGTTAATAGCCTGACTGTTCATTCGGCGAAGCATATATATCACGCGGTGGCTGGCAGCACAGATACCGATGCGATATCGACTTTTCTCACCGCCCAGCAAGAGGGCGTTGCAAAAGCTGTAACAGCGGGAGTCGCGGTGAAGATCAATACAGTTGTTATTCCAGGGGTCAATACCGACGAGATTGAGGAAATTGCACGGTGGGCAGGCCGGGTGGGAGTGTCCGTTATGAATCTGATGCCTCTTATCCCCCAGGCGGCGTTTCAGGGCGTTTCCCCTCCCAGCCAATCGTTGTTGTGTGACCTGCGGGCCAAAGCCGGGACTTATGTTTCTCAGTTCACCCATTGTAAGCAATGTAGGGCGGATGCGGCAGGGGTTCCTGGTGAATTAAAAGGAACCCATTACCGCTGAAACCCAGCCAATGCTTCCCTTGTCAGGCATCCAAAGGCGATTATTATGGATTTGTATTTGTTGACAAGAAACTATCGCGGATGTATACTAAATTCATAATTGAATAAGACAAGATATGGTGATACGTTTGTATTGAAAAGGGAACGCAGTGCAAATCTGCGACAGCTCCCGCTGCTGTAACAGGGACGGATCGCTCAAGGCCACTGGGAAACTGGGAAGGTGAGCGCAACCGGATGATCTGAAGTCAGAAGACCTGCCATGTCTTTTGAATTCTATTCTTTCGGCGAGGGAGAATCGGATGCTGCCGCAGCAGGACGTGATATGCTGCGGCCATTGGATTATGACTGGGCATCGCTGGGGGTAGCGATGCCCTTTTTGCGTGCCCCGGATAAAGGCATTCCTGTTTTCCAACCGTGAATCAGGAGTGCTTTTTTTATGCGCAAAACAGAGGATACATTCTGTTTTGGATATAAAATTCAGGAAGAAGAAAGAAGGAACAGATATGAAACGATGGGTATCTCTTCTGCTGGCCGGCGCACTGATGCTGACCGCAGCCGGCTGTACGGGACAGAATCCGGAGACAGCTTCCAGCCCCGGCGAGTCTTCGAGCCTGGCAGAGAGCAGTCAGCCCTCCGCCCCCTATGTGGAGGAACTGCGTGTTGGTACCACTGCCGCCATTGACGGCACCAATGTCATGACGGAAAACGGCATCTTTGGCAAGCTCAACTACAATGCTGTGGTTACCGCCCCCTTTGTGGTTACGGATGAGAACGGCGAAATCCAGCCTTTTTTCATGACAAGCTGGGAGTTAAGTGATGATCTCAATCAGATTACAGCCACATTTGCCACAGATCAGGGCCTGGCTTGGCATGATGGAGAACCGGTGACCATGGATGACGTGGTTTTTACCTTTCAATATCTGATTGACCGCAAGTCCGGCTATTGCAGCGGCCTGACGGCGGTGGAGGCAGTGGACGAGACCACGGCTGTCCTCACCCTGACGGACGGCAAGGCGTTCACCATGCTCAACAGCATGGCAAACTTTGTCACCCTCCGTCCGGAGCATGTCTGGTCCAAAGTGGAGGGAGAGTATGCCGAGTATACCGGCGCGGACGCCGCCATCGGCTGCGGCCCCTACAAGCTCACCGGGGTGGACGAGGAGGCCCAGGTGCTCACTCTGGAGGCCGTGGGGGATACCTATCTCGGACAGGAGCTGACCGTACGCAAGCTGACCGTAAAAACCTATGACAGCCACGATGCCCTGGTCATGGCCCTGCGCAACGGCGAAGTGGACGCGATGTATGACTACTCCAACTCTCTGAATGCCACAATGGCTGACTCCATCACCGGCGTGGACAATTTGAATCCCGGCATGAGCGACAACCCCGGCAACTATCAGCTGGTCTTCGGCTTCAATGAGCAGCCCACCGACGATCTGACCTTCCGCAAGGCCGTACGCTCCGCGCTGGACTACGAGCTTCTCCGGGTTACTATCGGCGGCGAGGACGGACAGATCCCTCATAGCGGAATTGTTGCCCCCCCCCAACAAAGGCTTTGACAGCTCTCTGCCCGAGCTGACTCAGGACGTGGACGGGGCCAACGCACTGCTGGACGAGGGAGGTTATGCGGATGCCGACGGCGACGGCTGGCGGGATATGCCGGACGGCAGCGAGCTGAACGTACTGATCACTCCCCAGTACAACAAGACCCGGCAGGCCCTCTACCTGCGCATTGCAGAGGTGCTCAAGACCAACCTGGAGGCAGTGGGTGTGCAGACCACCCTGGACGAGGAGAGCGTGCGCAACTCCGACCACGCGACTGAGGTGCGCAAACAGGGCACCTATGAGCTCTACATCGGCTATACCTCTCCCGGCGTAGCCATGTACGACACGGCTTTCATGTACATCATCGGCGACAATGGCAACAACCCCTGGGGCACCTGCCTGATCCCTGAATTTGTGGCCGCTTATGAGGCAAAAAAGACGGCGGGCAGCTACGAGGAATATAACGCGGCGATGAAAGAGCTCCAGGCCATCGCAGACGAGCAGGTTGTCGGCCTGGCCCTGTGTTGGGACAAGGCGTACTTCCCCTACCGCACGGATCAGTATGAGGGCTGGAACAACTACCCCGGCTGGGGCGCCATCAATAACAGCACCTGGTACACCTTGCGGCCCATTGACTGACGAAGAAAGGACGGTAGATAGTAATGAAGAAGCGGCTTTTGGCGCTGCTCTTGGCGGGCGTCATGGCTCTGAGTGCCGCCGGCTGCGGAGCCTCCACCGAAGAAAACCCGGCCTCTGAGACCACTCCCGCCCAGACCCAGGCGGCCTCCGATGTGGTGGAGGAGTTGAAAATCGGCATCTGCAAGGAGGTCACGCCCAGAAGCCTAGCGTCGGAGAGCGGTTCGTTCGGCCGGATGAACTACAATGCCTTCTGCGCCGGGACCTGGCTGACCCGGGATGAAAACAACGAGATGCAGCCAAACCTAATGACCTCCTGGGAGATCCTGGACGGCGGAAACATCATCCGCGCCACCTTTGCCACCGACCAGGGCATCACCTGGCACGATGGCAAACCGTTCACCATCGACGACGTCATCTTCACGGTGGAGCTGATGAACGATGAGCTCAACTCGGGCTATCTCTCCAAGATCACTTCCGTGGAGAAGATTGACGAAACCACTGTGGATTTCCATGTGGCAGACGGGGCAGCGTATTTCACCCTGGGAAACTCCGCTGTCTTCGTACGCACGTATCCCAAACATATCTGGGAGAATATCGAGGATCCCGCCAGCTACACCGGCGAGGATGCGACCATCGGCTGCGGCCCCTATAAGCTGGTAAATGTGGACGAGGATGCCCAGACCATGCACTATGAGGCGGTGGGGGAGACTTATATGGACCGGGAGCTCACAGTCCGCAGCGTGACGGTCCGCAGCTACGACACGCAGGATGCGCTGGTTATGGCCCTGCGCAACGGGGAGATCGACGCCATGTACGACTACTCCAATCCCATTCCGCCCACCATGCTGCCGTCTATCACTGGCGTGGAGGGAGTCGATCCCGGCAAGGGGATGAACATGGGACTCTTTGAGATCCTGTTCGGTTTCAACAAGCAGCCCACCGACAATTTGGAGTTCCGCCGGGCCGTGCGCTATGCGTTGAACTATGAGCTGCTGGCCACCACCATCGGCGGTGAGGACGGCCAGATCCCCGGCGAAGGTATCATTTCCCCGGCGGGCATTGCCTACGACGACAGCCTGCCCCAACTGGCCCAGGATCAGGAACAGGCCAAGGCCATCCTGGAGGCCGCCGGTTATGTGGACGTAGACGGCGACGGCTGGCGGGAGATGCCGGACGGAAGCCCCATGGATGTGCTGGTTACCCCGCAGTACAATGCCACCAAGGCCGCGCTCTACCAGCGCATCGCGGAGATCATCGTGACCAACCTGGGAGAGGTGGGTGTCAAGTGTACGCTGGATGAGGAGAGCATACGAAATTCCGACCATGAGCAGCAGATCCGAAACGATGGAGCGTATGAGATCTACATCTGCTATGCTACCCAGGGCGTGTCCTTCTACAAGACACCCTTCCTGTATATGTTTGACGACGATCTAAGCATGTGGGGTACCTGCGACCTGGAGAGCTTTGACACCGCCTACAACAACATGCTCAACGCCCAGGGGCCGGAGGACTACGCCGAGTATGTCAAGGAGCTCCAGCACATCGCCTCGGAGGAAGTCATCGGCATCGCCCTGTGCTGGGACACCGCCTACTATCCCTACCGCACCGATAAGTACGAGGGCTGGATCAATTACCCCGGCTGGGGTGTGATCAACTGCGAGACCTGGTACAATCTCAGGCCCATTTCCTGACGGCCTTCTCAGCGCGGGGGCACCCAACGTGCCCCCGCGTGTCTATAACTGAAAAGGAGGGGCGATCCCTTGCGATTTTCTTTCCTTGGCAAGCGGCTGCTGGAGGCCGTGTTCATCGTCTTTTGCATCATCACGATCAATTTCGTCCTAATCCGCTTTATGCCGGGGGATCCGGTGGTTCATATCATCGGGGAGGACGAGTATCTGCGCCTGGAAGCCGAGGCGCCGGAGGTCATTGAGGAGGTCCGGCGGGAGTACGGTCTGGACAAGCCTATCCCGGTTCAATATGTGACCTACCTCAATAAGACTCTCCGCCTGGACTTCGGCAATTCCTACCGCACCAAACTGCCTGTGCTGGAGACCGTGGCCTTTCGGATGCGCTGGACACTGCTGCTCACGATCCCGGCCATCGTGCTCTCCGCCCTGGCGGGCGGCACGCTCGGACTGCGGGCCGGCTGGAAAAAGGGGGGGCGTCTGGACGCCATCATCTCTCCCATCATGCTCTTCCTCAACACGATCCCGACCAACTGTATGGCGATCCTCGTCCTGATGACCTTCGCCTTCCAACTGGGCCTTTTTCCCATCAGCGGTATCACTTCCGGCGGACTCTCCGGACTGGCGAAGGCCATAGATATCCTGTGGCATATGACTCTGCCCTTGATGATCTTGGTGGTTCTCCGGACTTCCTCCTACTATATGCTCATGAAGAGTACGGTACAGAGCATCCGGGACGAGGAATATATCACGGTGGCCAGGAGCAAGGGCTTCACCCAGGGCCAGGTCCTCCGGCGGCATGTGCTGAAAAATGCCCTCTGTCCTTATCTCACCTCCGTCTGTATGCAGTTCGGCCATATCCTGGGAGGCTCTATGCTGGTAGAGGTCGTTTTTTCCTGGAAGGGCATGGGAACATTGATCTACGACTCGGTCAATACCAAGGACTTCCCTATGCTCCAGACGTGCTTCCTGTTCATCGGCATTTGTGTCGTACTCTTCAATCTGCTGGCTGATATCCTCAATATGTGCATCGACCCCAGGATCCGGGAGGAGGGACACCATGCTTAAAAAGTGCAACGGCCGGGTGATCGCGGGAGTGGTCATTCTGGGCATGGTGCTGCTGGTGGCCATACTGGCCCCTGTTTTGGCACCCCACGACCCCTACGAGCTGGGGATCCCCTACCTTCGGCCCTCGGCAGAGCATCCCCTGGGCACCAATGACATTGGTCAGGACATTCTCAGCGAGCTTATTTACGGTACCCGCATTTCCTTGCTGATTGGTGTAGTCTCCGCTTTAGCGGTAACAATTGTGGGCACAGCCTTGGGTATCCTTTCAGGGTATCTGGGTGGATTGGTAGATCGGGTCATCATGCAAGCCACAAATGTGGCGATGGCGCTGCCCTCGCTGCCCCTGACAATTATCCTTGTGGCTTTCCTGGATGCCAGTGTATGGAACATCATTCTTGCAATCTGTATCACCGCTTGGACCTCTACGGCGCGCATTATCCGCAGCCGGGTACAGCAACTCAAGATCCTGCCTTTTATTCAGATCGAGCGCACTATGGGAGCCGGTGGGTTCTATATTATGGCGAGGCATCTTCTGCCCAATCTTGGAGAGATCGTCTTTATTCGGGCTGTTTTATCTGTGGGTAGCGCTATGCTGACAGAGGCCAGCCTCAGTTTTCTGGGCTTGGGTGTGATCGGGCAGAAGAGTTGGGGCGGCATCCTGCACTATGCCTTTTTCCGCAATGGGATCATCAACGGGGCCTACTGGTGGTACGTGCCCCCCATTCTCTGTATATCCGTCTCCGTGCTTGGGTTTATGCTGTTAAGCTATTACGGCGAGGGCCCCGTACGTATAAGAGGCAGAAAGGAGGAAGTTAATGCTGGAAATTGAGGGAGTCTCCATCCGCTTCGGAGACAACCCTGAGGCGGTGAGTGATACGACATTTACGGTATATGACGGCGATCGTCTGGCAGTGGTGGGGGAAACGGGGAGCGGAAAGAGCGTCCTGCTGCTTGCCGCACTGGGGTTGCTGCCCACCTCAGCACGGATCACCGGTTCTATCCGACTCAACGGCCGGGAACTGCTGGGCTGCCGGGAGCAGGAACTCAACCGAATCCGCGGGAAGGAGATCGCCTATATCCCCCAAGGCAGCGGAAATGGGCTCAACCCCCTTTTTACTGTGGGGCATCAGCTTTGCGAAACTATCCGCAAGCACCAGCGCTGTACCCGGAGGGAGGCGCTGGTTCAGGCTGCCATGTTGCTGGAATCTTTTGGACTGGAACAAAGTGAGGCCCTGTGCCGCAGCTATCCCTTCCAACTCTCTGGCGGTATGCGCCAGCGGGTGCTGATCGCCATGGGCATAGCTGCTGGGGCGGGACTTGTTTTGGCAGATGAGCCTACCAAAGGCCTGGATCGCCACCGCATCGCTCTGGTAGAGGATGCCTTTCAGAGATTGGGAGAGCGAACGCTGCTCTGTGTCACTCATGATCTCCACTTCGCGCAGACTATTTCGTCCCGTGTGGTAGTCATGTATGCCTCCCAACAGATTGAGAGCGGTGACAGTACTTCTTTCTTTGGCGAACCTCTACACCCGTACTCTAGAGCTATGCTGGACGCTCTTCCAGAGAATGGTCTACAGGCAAATATGGGGTTTGCACCACCCAGGAAGGATACCATTGCCCAGAGTGCATGCCATTTTTATGACCGTTGCGCATGGAGAACGGAGCAGTGTAGAAAGGCACCGCCACTGATTGAAGTGGATGAGCGGGCTGTGAGGTGTTGGAAGTATGCTCATTGAGGCGATAAAGGTATCCAAACGCTATTTCGCACGAGGACCCATGATCGTGGAGGACATTTCTTTTACGGTTGACCGAGGAGAAACACTGGCTGTTTTTGGAGACAGCGGCAGCGGAAAATCTACCATTGGTCAGATTTTGGCAGGACTCTTCCCTGTTACCACGGGAGAAGTGCGGTTGGATGGAGAAAAGCTGACCTACCCCTACCGAGGCAAACCCCGCAAAAGGATCCAAATCCTTTTTCAACACCCGGAGGTGGCCTTTGACCCCAAGATGAAACTGGCGGACAGCATGAAGGAGCCGTACCTATTCTTAAAGATGCCCTACTCTCGGAAAACTTTGTGCGGCTATCTGGAGCGGTATGGCATCTATGATGAGCATTTGGAGCGCCGACCAGCGGAGCTCAGCGGCGGTGAGCTTCAACGTTTGGCATTGGCCCGTGCCATGCTTCTGGAACCCTCTTTCCTGGTGCTGGACGAGCCGACCTCTATGCTTGATGTCATCTCACAGGCCCAGATCATCCATTTACTGCAGGAAATCCAGCGGGAAAAGGGACTTGGGTACCTGTTTATATCCCATGACATGGCTCTCTGCAAGCATTTTTGTACAAAGATCCTTCACCTGTCAGGAAGGAAGCTGTGGCCGGCAGAAGAGGGAGCAGATGTGCCGGAACAGTGCCGGCTCTAAGAGGAGAAAATGATGGCCAGAGAAAAGATCAAGCATCCCCCGTATCTCACACCGCAAGAAGTGTGTTATTATCAACAGGTGGTGGAGAGCCTGGCAAAAGAGGGAGTTTCGGAAGCATATCTCCGGCAGGAATATCGGGATTATGCGCCAGATAAGCCGTTGGGGCGGGCAATTTGCGAAAGCTATTCCATCCAGGAGTTGGCGGCGATTCTAACTGAAAGAGCAAAAGAATTGGGCCGTACGCCCACACAGCAGGATATTTTTCCGCTCTACCGGGCGTATCTGAAGCGCCGATTTGGAACCTGGCCCGCCGCGCTCCGGGCGGCGGGGTTGCGGTACGGCATGGAGAAACAGTCAGTAACAGCAGACTGGATGGCGGTGCTCACACAACAGCCGGAGGCAGGCTGGGCACTTCTGGCGTTGTCAGAGCGATGGGTAACTTGTGGGGTGCCGCCGCTGCGGCGCGAGATGCCAGAGGCGGAACTGCTCCGCACCCATTTTGGTGCCTGGAATCAGGTCCTGATGGCTGCGAAAACCTTCGACCAGTGGCTGGAAGACCACCCGCTCCACGTAGAGCCTCCAGAACCCGAACAGATAAGAGAGCTGGAGAGGCTCGCAGAATGCCTAAAACGTACCCCGCTGCGGGAAGAGGTTCCGGAACCACTGCGGCTGACACTCCGCACAGGCTGGCGAAGCTGGGGAAGTATTCTGGAGGCTGCTGGCCTAACACCATTGTCAGAAGATGAAGAGGTGCGGGCAAAGTGGGAGTACCAGCAGCGAATATGTGCTGGGAGCTGTGTACTTACCTTGATACAGGCGCCGACCGCCAAACAGAGCAAATTGCTGGCGCGCCTGGAGGAGATCTGCCGTAGACTGGGCCGCTCTCCGCTCCGGGACGAGCTCTCTCCGTCGCTGCGAACTGAGCTGTCGGAAAACTTCGGCTCATTGCGGAATGCGCTCTTTCAACTGGGCAGGGCGCCGATCACAGGTTCGGAAGCGCAGAGGCTCCATATCAAATTAAGAAAATCAAGCAGGCAGCAATAAAGCATCCCACACTTGACAGCACAACAGGAAACTGCTATGCTGATTACAATAAGTAAATACAGGAATGTCATAAGGTGGCGCCGCAGGGCGTCTGAAACGGCAAGCCGGTGAAATTCCGGCGCAGTCTTATCTCTACTGTGTGCGGCTTGGAGCCGTGAGCCAGGAATGTCGACCTTGTGGCGGACAAGAGCATCAAGGTGGAATGCTTTGTCGGTATCTCGTCTTTTTTGAAGGTTCAGAAAAGGCTTTGGTTGGTTTACCCTTTAAAGCGGAGATATCGGCACTGCGTCCACCTTTTGCATGGGTAATCCGGCGGAAAGTGGTCCGCCGGATTTTTTAAAAAGAAAAACACCGGGGGGCTTTGTTCCCCCCTCACAGGGGTAACAAGTGATTCCTGGGATACCCCGGCAGGTCATCGTGTTTACGATGCCTGCCGGGGCTTCTCTGTGTCCTGGGTTTGTAGGGATTCCGGTGCTTCCAGTGCTTCTTCCACATCCTGCTGACCGCTGCCGACATAGCCAATGCCGTTGTAGTAGATCTCCACGGTCTGGGGAGCGTGTTTAGACCACTTTACCTCTTTCTCGTGAACCACGATCTTCTCAATGAACAGCCGCAGCAACTCCGGCGTCAGTTCCGTGATATCCGTGTACCGCTTCGCCTTATCAAGGAAGCTGTCCGTCCCGCTCACCGTTTCCCGCAGGCACTGGATCTCACTCTCTTTCTGTGGAATACCGGCTGTGATGCAGCTCTGTTCTTCCGTGTAGCTGCCGGAGAGCATTTGGAACTGCTCCGTGGTGATACGGCCCAGCACGCTATCCTCATACAGCTTCTTGAAGATGGTGTCCAATTCCATTTTCCGCTTCCGCATGGCGGCCAGTTCTTTCTCCTGCCTGCGGATCTCCCGCTGAAGCTCGGCGGACTGCTTGCTGCCAATGTAGGCGGCGAACTTTTCCGGATGTTCCCGTGCCATGGCCGTTACTCTCCGTAAGTCCTCCAGCACCACTTCATCTAGAACGCACTCTCGAATATAGTGGCCCGTACAGGCTTCTCCATCCTTCTTGTAGGTGCGGCAGGTAAAGTGATTATAGCTGGCGGACATGGTATGCGCCCGGTGCAGCACCATGTTGGAGCCGCAGTCGGAACAGAACACAAGGCCGGAGTACTTGTTCTGCTCATCCATATTGGTTCTTCGGCGCTTGCTCTTTCGTACCCGCTGTACAATGTCCCAAACTTCTTGTGTAACGAGAGCGGAATGGGTGTTCTCAAAGACCAGACATTCCTCCCGTGAATGCTCTGCTCTACGCTTGTCCTTGTAGGACTTCGTGCTGTACTTCATGTTGACGGTGTTGCCCAGATAGATTTCGTTCTCCAGCATATCCGCCACAGTATCCCCAGACCAGTGATATGGGCGTTGTGTATCCAGCCCCACGTGCGTGATGCCGTACTTGCTGTAGGCGTACATGGTAGGCGTCAGGATATGCTCTTTCTTGAGAATGCGGGCAATTTGGCTGGGGCCGCTGCCGCCGGCGCACATAGCAAAGATCCTGCGGACGATGGCTGCCGCCTCCTCATCCACGATTAGTTTTTTCGTGTCCGGGTCCTTTCGGTAGCCATAGGGCGCTCTGGTCCCCAGCCGTTCGCCCCGTTCCGCTTTGGCCTTCAGAACCGCACGGATCTTCCGGCTGGTGTCCCGAATAAACCACTCATTGAACAAATTTTTGAACGGCATGAGGTCATTGCTCTCGCTGCTGTCGGTGTCCACATTGTCATTGATGGCGATGTAGCGGACGCCGAACATGGGGAATCGTTCCTCGATGTAGAGTCCCGTGTGGAGCTGATTTCTACCGAGGCGGCTGAGATCCTTGGTCACGATGATCCCAATCTCGCCGTTTTCCATGTCTGAGATCATCTGCTGGAACGCCGGTCTTTGGAAGTTTCCTCCCGAAAAACCGTCATCCACATAAAAGCAGGGGCTGGGGAAATGGTGATCTTCCGCGAACTTCCGTAAGATAGATTTTTGATTCTGGATCGAGTTGGAATCGCCCTCTATCCCATCGTCCTGGCTGAGACGGCAGTAAAGAGCGGTTTTCCTGATTTGGTTTGACTGATTCATACAGTCCTCCTTTTCTTTGTCAAACCGTTCAGAGCATTGCGACACCACAATACCCCGAACGGTCTGAAATGTCCAGCACTTTACGCGCACAGCTTTCCCTGCCGGAAATCCAGTTCCGCCAGGGCTTTCAGTTTGTCCTCCACGGTTTCGCTGCCATGCCGGGGAAACACGGAGATGACCCGAATCTCCCGCCCGCAGGCTGTCTGCGTCCGCTCCACGGTGATATGCTCCTTATCGATGGTGATATTGGCTTTTTGCTCCATAGGCTCTCCTTGTGTTATTTGGATCGAGTTTGCCCACACGCCGCTTGTGGGGGCCTCTGCCGGAGGGGACGGGCAGGGCGCTGCCCGGTGCGGAAGAACGCCGCACGGTGCGGCACAGGGCGAACGGGCGGGTGTTTACTGCCCGTCCTTGTGGCTCAGATCATGGTGTGCGTTTATGTGGTAGGCCTGTTCGAGAATGTGTTCCAGCAGGAAACGGATTCTGTCCGCCGCCTCCCGGTCCAGTTCCTTTGCGCGGGGATTCCGCAGAATCTGGCGGATATTGGAGTCGATCTTGTTGACTTCCTCGTGGAGCCGAAACCTGATCCGGCTGGGTCTTTCCACGATCTCGCTCTCTGCAATGAGCTTGCGGAAATAGGTGGTGACCGGCAGGCGGGTCAGTTCCCGATAGCGTTCCAGCCTTTGAAATTGTTCCTCTGTCATCCGGACAGAGATGCTCTTGCTGTTGTCCCGCAGTTTCCCTCTGGGAAGCGGCTTTTTGCGCTTACGGCGCATGGGTGAATCCCTCCTTCCTGACCTCGTATGCTGCCTGGGCAATGTCCTTCAGACAGTCGAGTGCTTGCTGGAGCCCCTCTGCCGTGCCATATCCGCTGTTGAAGGCACGAGCCACGGTGTTGATCTCCCGCCCCTTCTGATTGAGCAGGCAGAGAAAGTCCGACATGATGCCGTTCCGACTGATGATGGGACGATTGCCGGCGAGCTGCTCCATAAGCCATGCGTTGGCAGACAGCCCTGCCGCCCTGCTTCGTTCCATGAGCCGGTTGTATTCTTTGGCACTCATGCGGACGCAGGTCCGATGTGTCTGTTTGTTCATAAACCACCTCCAGACCGCTTCCGGCAATGTTGCCGAGAGCGGTTTTCTGTTTTTTCAGATACCCCCTCACTACCCCTCCCGAAAAAACAGCATGGTGAATAACAAAAAATCCAAAAATTTTGCAAAAAAATTGAAATCCAGGGTGTGCAATGGACACCCTCGCCGTCCAATCAAGGGTGTCTTATTGACACCCAAAGCGAAAAAATCGGCAGACAGACCCTTATAAAGTCTGTCTGCCGATGGTAACATACCACAAATCTAAGAAGGAGGCTCGGAACATGATGTATGCTGTTTTATCATTGGGGCTGGCGCTGCTGGGCGGGATCGTCCGTCTGGCACAGGTGCTACGGTTGTCTGCGCCGCTGCTGTACGGTGCACTGGTAATCACGGTATTCCGCCCGTGGTATCTGGCCCATACCGCTCTGGCGGACGGCATTTTCCTTGTGCTGGTGGGTCTTGCGGCGCTGTCATGGGTGGTGACGCTGATTCGAGCGGTGCGGGAGACGATCTGGTAAAGTAAGGGTTGGCAAGATTGCCAACCCTTACTTTTAGACAACCTTGTCAAAAAGTCTGACCGGGTTCGGTGAATTCACCGAACCCGGTTTTCAGCGTCTACCGCTTTTGACAATGTTGTCTGAAGCGCTTTAGGGCAGTCCGCTGTGATCGGGTTCGGCCATATTGCCGAACCCGATTTTTACACTCACTTTCCGGCAATGCTGCCGAGAAGTTCCCGCCCGCGGGCGGCATGGGGGACTGGGGTTTACCCCAGCAAGCAGTATTTTGACATCAAAATGCGATGCTTGCGTCAACGCCGCCACAGGCGGCGTTGGTATCTCAAAGGTGCCGATAATACTCCTTATGAGAAAATCGGCGATGAAGTGCGGTCGCTGGCGGATGAGGTACCGTTCGACATCCCCGATTCGTGGGAGTGGGTGCGTATTCGCTCCTTGGGAGAGATTGTGCGCGGTAGCGGCATAAAGCGGAACGAAACAGTTCAACAGGGTCTCCCGTGCGTCCGCTACGGTGAGCTCTATACAACCTATCAGACATCGTTCACTTCAGCTGTTTCATTTATTGCCCCTGATCTCTACGAGAAATGTAAGCATTTTTCGTATGGCGATGTGCTCATGACTCTTACCGGCGAGAATAAGCCGGATATAGTCCAGCAGCTTTTCTTGTCCGTCCATCCTGATACCCCCGTCAGATTGATTT
>ENA-UONY01001278-UONY01001278.1-human-gut-metagenome-genome-assembly--contig:-CS9-NODE-1278-length-22398-cov-12.387549_pt1 | contig 22398 bp, 15 predicted proteins | sample MGYA00242465_ERZ724012 | MGnify/ENA metagenome assembly ERZ724012 | reverse complement strand
CATGGCCTGCGTGCGCACCAGCGCATCGAGCTTTTCCTGCATGAGCGTCCTCCTTCTGGAAACCGAAGTTTTCTTTCTGGTTTCCATTCTAGTACGGAAACCTACGCAAATCAAGTGGTTTCCGCATTTTCTGCGTTTTGGCGAAGAATCAGAGAAAAATTGCAGCAAAGTGACAGTCATTCGCCCGTCTGGTTTTCAGGCGGGCATTTTCTTTTGCCGGAATATGGTGTTTCTACTTTTATCGTGGTACAATATCTTAAAGACTTTTTGATTTTGGAGGGAGCAGCTATGATCGATCATGCAAAGCTGGAGCCTGTTTTGCGCGGATACCAGGCCTATTTTTCGCAGCACTGGCTTCATGGAGAAGATTTCAAATGGGAAGCTGCACAACAATTCCACGACCACTGGAATATTGACGCGGCAGATTTTGGCGGAATGTTCAAGGAAGCCACTGCAAAGGTCTTTTCGCTTCTGGACACCGGCTATGCCTATCCCCGCGCGATGATCCTAGATTTCGCAGCAGCAGACTGTGAAGCCACCCGCGCTATGTTCCGCAGTCTGTTTGATGAATCCATCGGGCTTTCTCAGCGCATCGCCGCATTTCAAGCTGCTGCCGAATCCCTGCGCATAAAATACAACGACGGCAGCTGGAACAACCACTACCAGAACACCAGTGCTATCAGCGTCTATCTGTGGCTTCAGTTCCCGGATAAATATTATGCCTATCGGTATGCCGTATCCCGTGATATTGCAAAAGAATTAAACTTTGACACACCACCCAAACGGGATGGTTCTATCGACTCTCTGCTGAACAGCTATCGTCTTTATGATGAACTGCGGACGGCGCTGAGCCAAAATACTGCCGTTACCCAGATGATCCGCAGCGCCATTGATGCAGCCCCTTCCGGGAAATACTGGCCCGACACACACTGGAATATTGCTGCCATTGATCTGGGCTTTTATCTGAGCCGCTATTATCTTCAGGAACAGACAGTCGCTCAGAAGGAATCCGAGTGGTTTCCCAGCAAAGCAGACTATGATCCGGGCATTACTACAGAGCAGTGGATCAGTCTGCTGAACGACCCGTCTGTCTTTACACAGAATGCGCTCCGCATTATGAAATGTATGCTGGATTACGGTGGTCAGGCCACCTGCAAGCAGCTTGCGATCAAGTACGGTGAAGCTGCCGGCTTCTACAATATGGGTTCTTCCAGCCTTGCACGAAGGGTTGTTGAAAAGACAAATTGTCCCCTTATGCCGCGCGACAGCGAAAACTCCCGCTGGTGGCCTGTTCTGTATACCGGCAAAAGCGCAGATTCCAAAGAAGACGGCTCTTATATTTGGCGTTTGCGGGATGAGCTTATTCAAGCCCTGAAAAAAACTGACCTTTCTCATATTCCCCTTTATGCCGTTTCTTCTGAAAAAGACTCTACTTCTCCCCGCCATTACTGGTGGCTGACCGCAAGTCCAAAAATCTGGCAGTTTTCCGATCTCAAAGTCGGTGAAGAACAATCGTATACATTATACAACGAAAGCGGTCATAAGCGGCGGATCTTTCAGAACATTCTGGATGCTAAGGCAGGTGATCCCGTCATCTGCTACGAGGCCAACCCCGTTAAAAAAGTAGTTGCTCTTGCAAAAATCACACAAGAAAATAACGGAAAAGAACTTTATTTTGAAAAGATCGAAAATCTAATATCCCCCATTGAATACTCCACTCTGAAAGATTGTCCGGAACTGGAAAAGATGGAGTTTTTTGTACAACAGAATGGAAGCCTGTTCAAGCTTTCGGAAGGAGAATATAACTTTATTCTGGACCTCATCCGGGAAGAAAATCCAGCACCTGTCCGTTCGATAGAATCGAGCGCTTATACAAAATCAGATTTTCTGAACAGCGTATTTCTGAGCGAACCGCGCTATGACGTTTTGGTCTCTCTACTGCGCCGCAAAAAGAACGTTATTCTGCAAGGCGCACCCGGCGTTGGAAAAACCTACGCCGCCAAACGGCTGGCATACTCCATGATGGGCCAAGCCGATTCTTCCCGGGTGGAGTTCGTACAGTTCCATCAGAATTACTCTTACGAGGATTTCATGCTGGGCTACCGGCCGGATGGCTCCGGCTTCAAACTGACCGAGGGTGTATTTTACCGCTTCTGCCAGAAGGCTTCCAACGACCCTGACCGGGAGTACTTTTTCCTCATCGATGAGATCAACCGGGGCAACCTGAGCAAGATCTTCGGCGAGCTGATGATGCTGATTGAAAGCGACCACCGGGGTGAAAAGATCACGCTGGCCTATAATGGGATGCCCTTCTATGTCCCGGAAAATCTCTACATCATTGGCATGATGAATACTGCCGACCGGAGTCTCGCTATGATCGACTATGCGCTGCGCAGACGGTTCAGTTTCTTTGAAATGGAACCGGCATTCACCTCCGAGGGATTCCAGAACTATCAATCTGCGCTTGACAATGAAACCTTCAATGCTCTGGTGGAACAGGTCAAGGCATTGAACCGGGAGATCACTGCAGATGCCTCCCTTGGTTCCGGCTTCCGTATTGGTCACAGCTACTTCTGTCTGGCCGACCCTGCCGCCTGCACCGCTGATTGGATGCGCTCTGTGGTGGAATTTGACCTTCTCCCTACGCTGGCAGAATACTGGTTCGATGCGCCCGACAAGCTGCATCGTTGGGAAGAAAATCTGCGTGGTGTTTTCAATGACGACTGACAAAGGGATCTTTATCCAGAACATCTACTATATGCTCTCTTACGCCTATCAGGTGCTGCAGCAGCAGGATTATCAGTGCATTGCCTCGGAAAAGTTTGAGCACATCGACGATTTGTTTGCCGCTATCCTTGCAAAGGGCGTTTCGCGGCAGCTGAAGCAGGGGCTTTATCGGGAATATGTTTCCCGAAGTGAGACCCGGTCGGTTTTGCGGGGAAAGCTGGATCTTCCGCAGAGCATTAAGACCCGCATCCAGCACAAGCCGCAAGTCGCCTGTACCTTTGACGAGCTTTCGGAGGACAACCTGTATAACCAGATCCTGAAAACCACCCTGCAAGTGCTGCTTCGGGACGAGAATGTTTCTGCTGCGCGCAAAGTGGAATTGAAGAAAGTGCTTCTGTTTCTGGATACGGTTTCTGTACTGCTTCCCTCTCAAATCCCATGGAAGCAGTTACATTATCAGCGGAGCAATCAGAATTACGAGATGCTACTGAATCTCTGCTATTTCGTGCTGCACGATATGCTGCAGACCACCGAAAACGGCAGCTATAAAATGACAGCATTTTCGGATGAACGCATGGCAAAGCTGTACGAACGCTTTATTCTGGAATATTACCGAAAGCACCACACCTATCTTACCGAAGTTAAAGCTGCACAGGTCAAATGGGATCTTGTAGGAGAGCACGATGCTGCCATGCTGCGGTTTCTCCCCGCCATGCAAACCGATATTTTTCTACGTTTCCATGAAAAAATTCTGATTTTGGATGCCAAGTATTACAGCCAGACATTGCAGCAGCGTTTCAACAAAGAGACCTTGCATTCTGCCAACCTCTACCAGATCTACACCTACGTCAAAAATCAGGACGCTGCCCATACCGGAAACGTTTCCGGGCTGCTGGTCTACGCCAAAACGCAGGAAGCCATCACGCCGAATTGTCTCTTCAACTTAGGCGGCAACCAGATCGGTGCACGCACCTTGGATCTCAATCAGGATTTCCGGCAGATCACCGTACAGCTGGATGGAATTGCCCAGCAATTTTTCGGGAAGCATCCGCTTTGATCTTTTCCATGTCGATTTATCCACCCCTCCTGATTTTCAAACGGGCATTTTATTTTGCCGGAATTTTGAGAATTACGATAAACTGCCCCCGAAGCAGCGCGGTCTTACGCGATCTGCTTCGGGGGCAGTCTGTTTTTGTTTTATGATAAGGTTACTGCTTTGCGCTTTCCGGGGCGACCTCAAAGTCGATCTTGCCCAGATTGACGTCTGCGCGCACGATGGTGATCATCATGGTATCGCCCAGATTCCAGTTCTTGCCGGAAACGGGGTCGGAAAGGCGCACGCCCTCGGTAAGCATGGTGCCGGTAGCGGTCAGGCTGGAAGCGGGCACAAAGCCCTCCACGCCGTTTTCCAGTTCGATGAACAGGCCGCGCTGGGTCACGCCGGAGATGCGGCCCTCGTAGCACTCGCCCAGATGGCGGCGTGCATACTCGGCCTTATAGCAGTCCTCGGCCTTGCGCTCGATCTGCATGGCGATGACTTCGCGCTCGCTGGCCTGCTTGCTGACGTCCTCGGCAAACTCGCTGTAACGCAGGATCATGGTGTCCTTGTCCGTGCCCTTGAGCTGGGCGGTCATGATACGGTGGATGGCCAAGTCCGGGTAGCGGCGGATGGGGCTGGTGAAGTGGGCATAGTCCTGCAACACCAGACCGTAGTGTCCCTTGGGTTTTTCCTCGTACACAGCCTTAGACATGCAGCGCAGCATACCGACATTGATGATCTGCTCGTAGGCAGTGCCGCGCACGCCCTCCAGAATAGCGCTCAGCTCCTTGGGGGTGGGCACATCCTTGGCAAAGTGGTCGTTGACGCCGCAGGCCTGCAGCAGACCGTGCAGACGTTCCAGCTTTTCAGCGTTGGGCTCCTCGTGCACACGGTACACAAAGGGGATCTGCTTCACGCGGGCAAAGTGGGCAGCGCACTGGTTTGCCAGCAGCATAAATTCCTCGATCATGGCCTCGCTCTCGCCGGAGGTGCGCTTTTTCACGTCGATGCAGTGACCGTCCTCGTCCAGGATCAGCTTTACCTCGCCGCTCTCGATATCCATGCAGCCGCGCTCCTTGCGCAGACGGGCACGGTGACCGTACAGCTCCTTCATGGCGGGCAGCTGCGCCAGCACCTCATGGTACTTACCGGTCAATTCGTCATCGGTGCTGCCGGCCAGCAGTGCGTTGATCTCGGAATACACGCCCTTGACCCGGCTGCGGATGACGGACTTGACAAAGCGGTAGTCGGTCAGGTTGCCGTCCTTATCCAGCCGCATCAAACAGGAGAAGGCCAGTCGCAGCACGCCCTCGTTCAGGCTGCAAATGCCGTTGGACAGCTGCTTGGGCAGCATGGGCACCACCTGATCGGCGTAGTAGACGCTGGTAGCGCGGTTAAAGGCCTCGTTGTCCAGCTCGGAGCCGGGCTTGACGTAGTTGGAAACATCCGCAATGTGCACGCCCAGCTCAAAGCCGCCGTCCGGGGTCTTGGTCAGACTGATAGCATCGTCGATGTCCTTGGTCTCGGCGCTGTCGATGGTAAAGATGGGCAGGGCGCGCAGGTCCATACGGCCCTCGCAGTCCGCAGCGGATACCTCGGCGTTGTCCAGTTTTTTGGCCTCGTCCCGCACCTTGTCCGGGAAGCGGTTGCGGATATCCTGCGCGTAGAGCAGTGCCTTTGCGCAGCGCTTGGCCTCATCGCAGCTGCCAAAGCGCATGGCAACGCCTACGCGGTGATCCTCCTGACGGTTGCCGCGCAGCAAAATCTCCACTGCCACCTTGTCGCCGTCCTTGGCGCTGCCTTCGCAGTCCCGCATGACCTGCATGGAGATTGCGGGGCAATCGTCCGGCACAAACTTCAGGCGACCCTCCATGCGGTGCATGGTGCCCACCAGAGAATTTTTCTCTTCCAGAACAGCAAGGATCTCGCCTTCATCACTGCCCTCTACCCGGGGATGTGCAAACTTTTCCACCAGCACCTTGTCGCCGGGCATCGCGCCGCGGGTGAACCGGCCGGGGATAAAGATATCGCTGGTGCCGTCCTCCAGCATGACGAAGGCAAAATTCTTGCCCAGCTTTACCACCTTGCACAGCAGTGCCTTATCGGCACGGCCGCTGCGCACGGTGAAGAACACGCCCTGCCGCTGGCAGATGACAGCCTCGTGCACCAGCTGGTCCACAGCCTCCATCACCTTGCGGTCTGCGCCGCGATCCCCGCCGAACTTATTCTTCAGATCCTTTACGGTGCACGGCTGATTCTGGATCGCGTGCTCAATTTTATCGCGCATTGCCATAAAATATTTTCTCCTTCACTTCCGTGGCCGTGCATCTCCTGCGGAGCACAGCCCTGCCTTGGGACGGGCACCTTTCCCTGTCCCCTCTTGGCGGCAGCCCGCAGAACCGGCTGCCCGCACTTTTTTCTGCACAGAAAAACAGCCCCGTCCGTTCACGGGGCTGCAACGCCTTCTCAGCCTGCCAGACGGCCTGCAAACAGGCAGGCCAGAATAGCGACCACAAAGAACACCACGCCTGCAATGCGGGTGACCTTGGCCAGCATCTGGTCTGCCGGGGTCAGACGTGCATTGTTGGCACCGCCCACGCTGCCGTTGATGGCACCAGACAGACCCTGACCGTGGGTGTGCTGCATGAGGGTGAGGAAAACGATGACCAGCGAAGCCACCAGCAGAATGGCACCGCCAACAATTTCGATAACAGACATGAATCGTAACGCTCCTTTTATTTGTAAATACGGAAAACTACGCAAAAATACAACTATATAGTAGCATAACAAAGCCAAAATTGCAAGTAGAATCCGCGCATTTACCCCGCCGCTTCCAGCGCGTTGCAGACCTGCGCAAAGATATCCGCACCGGAGTACGCGGTGTGGATCGCACCGTCCTGCAATACCACAATGGTATAGCGGGGCTTTTCTGCCGGCCAGAACCCCGCAAACCACAGGTTGCAGCGCTCGGCGCCCTCCGGGGTGAACTGCCCGGTCTGGGCGGTGCCGGTCTTGCCGCCCGCCCCACCGGAAAGACCGGCGGCATCCTGCGCGGTGCCCTGCTGCACCACCTGTACCAGCATGGCGCGCAAAAGCGCTGCGCTCTGCGCCGGAATTACCCGCCGTCCCCGAGGGTGGCTGAGGTTTTCCACCGGCTGTCCTGTGGTTTCGTCCAGCGTGGCTTGCAGCACAAAAGGGGCGCGGTATATTCCATCCGCTGCAATCGTGTTGAACAGCGCCGCTACCTGCAAGGGCGTAGCCAGCAGACTGCCCTGCCCAAAGCTGAAATTAGCCAGCTGCCCGCTTTGTGCTAACTCCTGCGGGGCGGGCAGCTGACCAGCCTCGGCGGCAAGCCCTTCTGCCAGCGGCAGGCTCTGCCCAAAGCCGAAAGCCTTGGCGGCATCCAGCAAGCTTTCTGCGCCCAGCTGCTGTCCCAGACGGATAAAATAGCCGTTACAGCTTTTTTCCAGCGCAGCAGCAAGGTCAACCTGCCCGTGCGGCACCCCGCCCGCGCAGCGGAAAATTTGTCCATCCACTACCACCGCGCCGGTGCACTCGAAAACCGGCTGCAAGCCCGCTTCCAGTGCAGCCGCCGCCAGCACCGGCTTGAACACTGACCCCACCGCGTAGCATTGCAGCGCCCGGTCCAAAAAGGGGCTGTTCTCTGCCTGTAAGCTGTCGGCCAGGTGCTCCGGGTCGTAGCCCGGCACACTGACGCTGGCGCGCACCGCCGCTGTGGCGGTATCCAACACCAGAATGCAGCCGTTTGTCATGGCACTTGCTGCCACTGCCTCCGCTGCCCGCTGCACCGGACGGGAGATGGTCAGCTGCACGCCCAGCGCCCCGCTGTCGGCTTGCAAAAGCTTAGGTGTTTCTCCGGTGCGCAGCGTACCCTGCGCCGTCACGGCGCAGAAAAGGCTGCTGTGCTCCCCTGTGCCGGAAAGCACGGCGTCCAGCGCCTTTTCCAGCCCGGCAGCGCCATGACCCGTGCCATCCAGATAGCCCAGCAGATGCTGACACAGCGGCACTGCGGCATACCGCCGGGCGGTGAGGTAACCGGTCAGACCAAGACGAGTGGGGTCGCAGTTCACCTCCAGCAAAAACGGGGCGGCGCGGCTGCGGCTACGGTACAAAAGCGCCTGCCCGGCGGCATCGGTACAGGCATACAGGCGGTCGTAGTTTCCCTGCCCGGGAAAGCACACCACCTGCCAGCGCTCCTCAAGACCGGTGAGCAGCCGCCCCTGCGCATCATAAAAGTTGCCCCGCCGGGCGGACAGCTGCAAGGTGACCGTGCTCTGCGCCGCCGCCCGTGCAGCATAGGCGGGGTGCAGCGCCAGCAGATACAAGCGGCACAGCACCACCGCAAACCCCAGCAGCAAGGCGGCATACACCGCCAATACCCGTTTGCCGGACATGAAGCCACCACCTTTCCGTTGCTGTTAGGGTGGGCAGCAGAGGTGCGGGGTATACATAAAAGAGGCGAAACCTCTCCGAAGAGAAGTTCCGCCTCTCTGGCGTATCTTATTAAGCTTGGTACGGCTTAGTACATGCCGCCCATGTCACCGCCAGCAGGTGCGGCGGGAGCCGGGGGTTCCGGCAGGTCAGCAACAAGGCTCTCGGTGGTCAGCACCATCTCAGCGACGGAAGCTGCGTTCTCCAGAGCGGAACGGGTGACCTTGGTCGGGTCCACGATGCCTGCAGCGATCATATCCTCGACAAAGACCTCGTTCTGGGCATCGAAGCCGTAGTTAGGCTTGTTGGCAGAGACGATCTTGTCGATGATGACACTGCCCTCCAGACCGGCATTCTTGGCGATCTGGCGCAGAGGAGCCTCCAGAGCCTTCAGCACGATCTTGGCACCGGTGCGCTCGTCGCCCTCCAGCGTATCGCACAGGGCGCGCACAGCGGGGATGGCGTTGATGGGAGCGGTACCGCCGCCAGCCACAACGCCTTCCTGCACAGCTGCCTTGGTAGCGTTCAGTGCATCCTCGATGCGCAGCTTCTTGTCCTTCATCTCGACCTCGGTAGCAGCACCGACCTTGATGACAGCCACGCCGCCGGCCAGCTTAGCCAGACGCTCCTGCAGCTTCTCACGGTCAAAGTCGCTGGTAGCGGCCTCGATCTGGCTGCGGATCTGAGCAATGCGGGCTGCAATAGCGTCCTTGTCGCCTGCGCCGCCCACGATGGTGGTGTTCTCCTTGGTCACCTTCACCTGACGGGCATGGCCCAGCATCTGGACGGTAGCGTCCTTCAGCTCATAGCCCAGATCAGCGGACACAACGGTGCCGCCGGTCAGGATAGCGATATCCTGCAGCATCTCCTTGCGGCGGTCGCCAAAGCCGGGAGCCTTGACAGCGCAGACGTTCAGGGTGCCGCGCAGGCGGTTGACGATCAGGGTGGACAGAGCCTCGCCCTCGATGTCCTCAGCCACGATCAGCAGCTTCATGCCGTTCTGCATCACCTGCTCCAGCAGGGGGACCAGATCCTGGATGACGCTGATCTTCTTATCGGTGATCAGGATGGCGGCGTTGTCCAGAACAGCCTCCATCTTGTCGGTATCGGTGACCATATAGGGGGTCAGGTAGCCGCGGTCAAACTGCATGCCTTCCACGATCTCGTTGTAGGTCTCGGCGGTGGTCTTGTTCTCCTCGATGGTGATGACACCGTCGGAGGTGACCTTCTCCATAGCCTCGGCGATCAGGCGGCCGATCTCGGGGTCACCGGCAGAAATGGTGCCGACGCGGGCGATATCGTTGCTGTCCTTGACCTTCTGGCTGTGGGCCTTGATGGTCTCAACAGCCTTGGCAACAGCCTTGCTCATGCCGCGGCGGATATCCATGGGGTTTGCACCGGCGGTGACATTCTTCATGCCCTCGGTGACCATGGCCTGTGCCAGAACGGTTGCGGTGGTGGTGCCGTCGCCTGCTGCGTCGTTGGTCTTGGTAGCGACTTCACGCACCAGCTGTGCGCCCATGTTCTCGAACTCGTCCTTCAGCTCGATCTCCTTAGCAATGGTCACGCCATCGTTAGTGATGACCGGTGCGCCGAACTTTTTGCCCAGCACCACATTGCGGCCCTTGGGGCCGAGGGTGATCTTGACGGTGTTAGCCAGGGTATCAATACCAGCGCACAGTGCCTTGCGGGCGTCCTCGCCCTGCTTGATCTGCTTTGCCATAATAAATCGCTCCTTTATAATGCAAACTCAATTGAAAAGGGAAAGCTTAGTCTTCCACAACAGCCAGAATATCGCTCTGGCGCACGATGGTGCACTCTTCGCCGTCCACCTTGACCTCAGTGCCGGAGTACTTGCTGGTGAGGACCTTGTCACCGACCTTGACGGTCATCTTGACTTCCTTGCCGTCCACGACACCGCCGGGGCCCACCGCGATGACCTGTGCGACCTGCGGCTTCTCTTTTGCGCTGCCGGTCAGGATCAGGCCGCCCTTGGTGGTCTCCTCGACTTCAACAGTCTTAATGACAACACGGTCTGCAAGAGGAATGATCTTCATAATTCTTGCCCTCCAATTATATTGAATTTATTTGAAACTTTGTTGTGTCCTGCGGGGGCTTCGTGTATGCTCCGCAGTGGTTTAGCACTCTTTTTCTCTGAGTGCTAAGTGTATTGTACTCATCTTGCCCTGAAAAATCAAGGGGTTTTGCAATTTTTCTTTGTTAAGAATTTATGACAGCCAAAAATCGTACCCTGCCACGTAAAAAAGACGCAGCCGCTGCACAATTTTTGCACAGCGGCTGCGTTCTGTTCCAATGGTAAGGTTTGCGGCAGTGTTTTTTTATCTTACGCCTGCTTTTTTGGCGGTAAAGCGCTGGTAGGCGGGCAGCGGCAGCAGCACGCGGCCTGCCAGCGGCTGCACCTGCACCGACACCTGCTTGCAGGGGGCACACTCGCCGTCTACGGTGGCAATGATGGGCCCACGGTCATCTGCTGCCCGCAGACTGACGGATTTTGCGCGGCGATAGATAAAGTAGGGCTTTGCGGCCTCGGTGAGCTGGCCGTTTTGAAAGTGCTGGCCGTTTTTGTACAGCATCAGCAGCTTTGCAATGACCCGACGGCTGACCTTGCGCACGATGAACACATCCAGCCAGCCGTCATCCGGCTGTGCCTCCGGCCCTGCCATGAAGCCGCCGCCGTAGGCGCGGCCGTTGCACACTGCGCACATCAGGCAGTCCACGGTCAGCACCTCGCCGTCAATGACATACTCCACCCTGCGGCCGATATGCCCGCACAGCTGCTGCACGATGGACAGCGCATAGGCTGCTTCGCCGCCGCACAGCGGGATGCGCCGGAACTTGGGAATGCCGTAGGCCACCTGTGCATCCAGACCGGCGGCGCAGATGGTGGCAGAAAGCCCCAGACTGGTGCGCATCAGGTCGATGGGCACCGCCCCGCCGGCCAGCTGGGCGTCCAGATCCAAAAACTCCTCTTTTGTACCGTAGGTGCGCAGAAAGTCGTTGCCGCTGCCATAGGGCAGACAGCCCACGGCGGTCTTATCAAAGCCGTGGGCACCGGTGAGCGCCTCGTTGAAGGTGCCGTCACCACCAGCGGTAAAAATGCGCAGCTCCACCCCGGCCTTCTGAGCGGCAGCGGCGGCAGCGCGGGACAGCTCCCGGGCGTGGCCAGCGTGGGTGGTGACGCGGATGGTGTAGTCCTCCGGGGCAAGCCCGGCACCGGCAGCTGCTGCCGCGATCTGCTGCGGCAGAGTGCGGGTACAGTCGGCTTTTCCGGCTGCGGGGTTCAGAAGAAACAGCGTGTGCATCGGGATCCTCCCTGTTGTAACTCTATTTCCTCTATAATAGTCGAAAACCGTGCCGGTTGCAAGCAAAAACGCTATTTTCTTATAGGGTTATGGTCTCATCCTCCCGCAAAACAATGCTGCCATCGGCGGCGCAGTCTGCTGTCCAGTGCTGCCCTACGCAGGCAGTCCCGGCGGCAATGCGGTTTGCAAGCGCCTGCTCCACCGCCCTGTCCACCTGACGGCGCAGCTCCCGCGCACCATAGGCCGATTGCGCCCGGGCAGCCAGTGCCGCCCCCACCTGCGGGGTGTGGCGCAGCCGGTAGCCGCTGCGGGCGGCGCGCTGCTCCAGCTGGCAGAGCATTTTTTCTGCAATGGCGCAGAGGTTTTCCTCTGCCAGCGGGCGGAACACGATCACCTCGTCCAGCCGCCCGAGCAACTCCGGCCGGAACCACTTTTTGGCTTCCTCCACAGCCTGTGCGGACTGCTTTTCAAACACCGCTTCTGCCCCGGCGGCAAAGCCCAGCGGCGCGTTCTGCCCCGCTAAGAAACGTGCGCCCAAGTTGGAGGTGAGCAGCACGATGGTGTTGCGGAAATCTGCCTTGCGCCCCATGGCATCGGTCAGCTGACCGTCCTCCAAAATTTGCAACAGGATATTCTGGATATCCGGGTGTGCCTTTTCGATCTCGTCAAACAGCACAACGCTGTACGGGCGGCGGCGCACGGCCTCGGTCAGCTGACCGCCCTCGTCGTGACCGAGGTAGCCCGGCGGCGCACCCAGCAGCCGGGCGGCGGTGTGCTGCTCCTGATACTCCGACATATCAAATTTGAGCAGCGCTTTCTCGCTGCCGAACCAGCTGACCGCCAGTGCCCGCGCCAGTGCGGTCTTTCCCACGCCGGTAGGCCCTAAAAACAGCATAGCACCGATGGGCCGCCCCGGCTCGCCCAGACCGGTGCGGCTGCGCCGGATAGCCCCCGCCACGGCAGCCACTGCCCGCTGCTGGCCGACGATCTCGGCGTTCAGGCGGCTTTCCAGCTTGTCCAGCCGCTCCCGCTCCTGTTCGCCCACTCGCTGGGCGGGCACGCCGCTGGCTGCTGCCACTACCCGGGCGATATCCTCCGGGCTGAGCACCGGCTGGGTGCGCTGCTCCTTTTCGGCAAGGATGCGCGCCGCCGCACAGGCTTCGTCCACAAGGTCGATGGCCTTATCCGGCAGACAGCGCCCGGGCAGATACCGCACCGAAAGCTCCACCGCCGCCTGCAGGGTCTGCGGCGGCAGTCGCACGCCATGATACCGCTCGTAGCGGGGCGCAAGGCCGTTGAGGATCTCCACCGCCTGCGCGGGGGTGGGTTCTTCCACCTGCACCCGGCCAAAGCGGCGCTCCAGCGCGGCATCCTTCTGGATGTGGGTGCGGAACTCCTGATTGGTAGTCGCGCCGATGAGCTGCAACTCGCCCCGGGCAAGCACCGGTTTTAAGATGCTGGCGGCGTCAATAGCACCCTCGGCGGCACCGGCTCCCACGATGGTGTGGAACTCGTCGATGAACAGGATGGCAGTGCCGTCCCGCACCAGCTCTTCCAGCAGGTTTTTCAGCCGCTCCTCAAAATCGCCCCGGTACTTGGTGCCCGCCACAAGACTTGCCATATCCAGCGCCAGCAGCCGTCGCCCCTGCAGCGCTCTGGGCACCTGCCCGGCGGCAATGCGCAGCGCCAGACCCTCAGCCAGCGCCGTTTTGCCCACGCCGGGCTCCCCAATCAGACAGGGGTCGTTTTTCTGGCGGCGGCACAGGATCTCCACCATGCGGTCCAGCTCCGCTTCCCGGCAGAACACGGGGTCCAGCTCCCCTTCTGCGGCGCGGCGGGTCAGGTCGCGGCAATATTTATCGCTGGCGCGGCTGCCCCGGGGGATGCTGGCCGACACCCGGGGCTGGGCGGGCAGCACAAACTGTCCGCTCAGCTGACGGCACTCCCGCACTGCCTCGGTGAGTGAAAGCCCCATCTCCGCCAGCAGCAGTCCGGCGGCGCAGCCGTCATCTTCCAGCATGGCGCAGAGCAGATGTTCCGGCTCTGCCCGGCTGACGTGGGCGTTCTGCGCCCCAATGAGCGCATAGTCCATGGTGCGGCGCAGGTCCGGTGCCATGGACTGCCGGGTCAGCCGCTGTACCGGGGCGCTGCGCCGCTGCGCCAGCTGGCGGCGTACCTCTGGCTCGGTGATGTTTTTCCGGGTGAGAAACTGCGCCGCAGCGCCCTGCTGCCGCAGCATTGCCAGCAAAAGGTGGCTGGTATCCGCCTGTTCACAGCCCAAATCCCCCGCCAGCTGCACCGCCTGCTGCAACAGCCGCGCCGCCGGGCGCGAAAAGCCCCGGTAACCGCCCATACCCAGATTTTCCAAAATGCCCATGTGTCTGCTCCTTGCTGCATATAAAATCGTCTGCACTGGAAGTATAGCCCTAAAGGCGCAGAAAAAATCAGTCGTTTGTGTCGGGCGGCAGAAAAGTAAAAAATGATCCGCAGTGGTTGCCGGGGCGCGGGTGCGTCCGGCTGCTGCGGATCGGTTTTTGAGATTTTATCCTGCGGGGAACGTTATCAGAACGAGCCGCCTCCGCCGCCGTGGGTAGTGCCGCTGGAGGAGGTGTGGGTGGAGCTGCCGCCGGAATCGCTGGAGCTGGACTCCTTTGGCCGCTCGGTGCGGTGCACGTCACGGTACAGGAACAGATCCCGCTGGTTGGTCAGCTTCATACTGCCCTGCCGCACATAGCTGGTTGCGTCCCGCTGCGGTGCCACGCTCTTGAGCCGGCTCTTCATCACGCCGGTCACGATCAGTGCAGTCACCAGACCAATGACCAGCGCCACGCCCAGATACACGATCGAGAACGGCTCCTTGGGCATGTTGTCCACATCGTAGGGGTGGCCTTCGCGGGCCGCGGTGATATATGCGTCCGTCCACTGGATAAAGGTGCGGAAGGCGGCGGCGTAATTGCCGTCTGCCATGTCGGGGGTCATCTGTTCGCCAAGATACTGGATGCCGGCATCCGTAAAGGCGGTAATGCCGTAGCCACAGGTGGAGATATGCCATTTGCGGTCGCCTATGCTCACCAGCAGCAGCACGCCGTCCCGGTTTTCGCCGTAGCCGAACTGGCAGTAATCGTACAGGTCATCAGCACATTCTTCCATGCTGGTGTAGCCCTCGCCTTCCAGCGAGTCGATGGTGGCAATGATCACATCAAAGCTCTGGCGGACGCTCAGCTCCTCCAACGAAGCTTCCAGCTCGCTGTCCTCATCCTCGGTCAGGACTTCCGCGCTGTCGTTCACGCGGTAGTACAGGTCGGCAAAGCCGTTTTCGGCGGCAAAGGCCGGTACAGCCAGCGCCAGCAAAAGCACCAGTGCGGCCAGCGCAGCACAGAGGGAGCGCAGTCGGGTAGCAGTGTTTTTCATCTTCCGTCCCTCCTTTATAGAATCCCGGCCAGCCACAGCAGCCACATCACCGCATAGGATGCGGCACCGACGGCTGCTGTAAGACCCAGCGTCCACTTGCGGGCAGCGGCCTTATCCACCGGCAGGTTGCCCACAAACTTGCCGGTCTGGCCGTTCATGGCAAAAATGTAGTTGTTGCCGCGCCAGCTGGTGCTCAGCACCCACACCGGGAACAGGGCATACTTTGCCTTGCCGCCGTGCAGCTGGATGCTGCTGTTCTCCATTTTCACGGAGTCGTAGCCGGTAACGGTCTGGGTAAAGGCGTCCTCAGTGGACTGACGGATACGCTCGTTGGCGCGCTGGATGCTCTTTTGGGCGTCCACATCGTACTTATCGGCCACATAGCCTGCCAGATACGCGGTCTTGAAGGGCACGGCATCGCTCATGGTAAACGGCTCGATGGATTCCATCAGGTCGTCCTCCATCTTGGAGGAGCCGTCCACCGGAACTGCGTCAAAGCCCAGCACGCCATCCCGGCGCACAGAGTAGTAGCTGGTCTCGGTGTAATCGTAGTCGTCATCCGACCAAAAGCGGGTGCGGGTGGCGGTAAAGCGCAGCTGGGCGTCGGCTTCGCTGTCGTACAGCCAGAAGGGCACATACACGCCCTTGATCTCGTCGATATGGTTCTGGCTGCGGAACACCTTGGGCAGCAGGGTCTTGCCCTTGAGGTGCTCCTGCAATTTGGCCTTGGCGGCCTTTTTGTCCAGCTTGAAGGGGATGATGAGGTCGGGCCGCAGGTCTCCGGCAAACTGTCCGGTCAGCACGATGGGGTTGCCGCAGAAGGGGCAGGCAGACGCGGCCATGGTGTCACCGCCCACGATCTCACCGCCGCAGCTCTTGCAGACATAGGTGTGCAGACCGGCGGTCTCGCCCTCTGCCCAGCTGCCGCCGGGGGTGGTCCAGTTCATCTTGCTGGGCTTTTGGTCTTTCAGATCCTCATCGTAGCCCTTCAGCGCGTCCACCTCAAACTCGGTGTCGCAGTAGGGGCATTTCATCTTCTGGGTGGTGCTGTCGAACTGGATGGCACCATCGCAGCAGGGGCACTTATATTCCAGCATTCCTGCCATAGTGTTTCCTCCTATGATCTGCGGGGCAGGAGTTTATTTGCTTTCCTGCCCCGCAGTGTGATCGGTTATTGTGTGCCGGGTTCAGCTGCGGTCGTTCTCGTCAAAGGGGTCGCCGCACTCCGGGCAGAACTTGGGCGGATGTGCGGGGTCTGCCGGCTCCCAGCCGCACTTGTCGCACTTATACTTGGGCGTACCGGCGGGCTTGGGTTTGCCGCACTCGGAGCAGAACTTGCCCTTATTCACTGCGCCGCAGCTGCACTTCCAGCCCTCTGCTGCCACCGGGCGGGGCTTGCCGCACTCCGGGCAGAATTTGCCGGTAACGGTAGCACCGCAGCTGCAAGTCCAGCTGTCAGCAGCGGGCTTCGGCTCCGGCTTTTTGCTGCCGCATTCCGGGCAGAACTTGCCGGTGGCGATAGCGCCGCAGCTGCACTTCCAGCTGTTGGCGGCAGAAGTCTGCTGCTGGGGTGCTGCGGGCTGCTGCCCCATGGCGAACAGGCTCTGGGCGTTCATGCCGTTTGCACCAGCTGCCATGCCCATGCCCATAAAGCCGGTCATAGCACCGGCGGTGTTCCCTGCGGCGGTCTTCATGGCGTCGATCTGACCGCCCACCAGACGGGCAGCGGCGGTGGTGGGATCGGTGGTCATGGCGTTTTCTTCCCACTCGGTGATCTTCTTCTGCTGCTCCTCCGGGATGGACAGGGAGTTGATGTTGAAGGAGAACACCTCAATGCCGCGTTTCTTGCGCCAGACGTTGGACAGCTGCTCGTTGAGGGCGTCCGAGATCTCCAGCGTGTGGGCGGGGATCTCGTAATACTGCACCTTGTTGGCAGAAAGGGTGGCCAGCGCAGGCTGCAAAGCGTTCATCAGCTCGCTCTTCAGGCGGGGAGCCAGCTCCGAGGCATCGTACTGGTTGGAAACGTTGCTGCACACGTTGGTGTAGAACAGCAGCGGGTCGCAGATGCGGTAAGTAAAGCTGCCGTTGCAGCGGATATTCACCGAGAGCTTATAGCCCCGCTCCTCGCTGACCACCACGCGGAACGGGATGGGCGTCGCGGTGCCGTACAGGATCTCGCCCAGTTCCTTGGTGTTGATGTAGTACACCCGCTGATCCTTGCCGGTGTCGCCGCCGTAGGTAAAGCGCTTGGCCACGGTCTGGAAGGTAGCAGCCAGACTATCGCCAAAGTTGCCGGTGAACACGCTGGGCTCGGTGGAGGAATCGAAGGTATACTCGCCCGGCTCGGCGCACACCTCCACCACCTTGCCCTGCTCCACGATGAGCATACACTGACCATCAGCCACAGCAATGCCGCTGCCGTTGGTAATGATGTTGTCCTCGCCGTGGTTGGAGCTGCGGCGGGAGGTGCGCTTCTGGCCCTTTACCATCAGCACATCTTTGTCCAGAGAATCGCAATAGAAAAATTCCTTCCACTGGTCTGCAAGCGTTCCGCCCAGTGCGCTCATACCTGCTTTGATCAAACCCATAGTAATTTCCTCCTGTACGTTTTATTGTTTTGCTTTCTTCTTTTTTATCATGCAGAACGATTTCGTTTGTAAAAAGGTTCTGCCTGCTCAGGGGTAAGGGTCAGATAATCGATATTATAATCATACTGCAATGCGGCGCTGAACGCAAGGCATTTCTAACCGTTGCCACCTGCCTTTGCAGCTTCATTCACAAAAAAGAACACCGGAGCGTCCATAGAGACTCCGGTGTTCTGAAATAATATTTTTATGCTTGTCCCGTGCCCCAAAAGGCTTAGAACCGCCGCCATGTATCCGGCATGAACAGCACCAGCATGGGGAAGATCTCCAGACGGCCGGCCAGCATATCGAAGATGAGCACCAGCTTTGCGGGGTCTGCAAAGCAGCCGAAGTTCTGCATTGGGCCTGCCATTTCCAAGCCCGGGCCGATGTTGTTCAGGGTAGCCGCCACGGCGGTAAAGTTCGTCACCATATCAAAGCCGTTCAGGCTGATGAGGAAAAAGGAGGCCGCAAAAATAAAGATATACGCTGCAACGAACACATTGGTGGTTCGGATGGTCTCGTGGTTCAGCAGCTTGCCGTCCATGCGGGCGGGTGCCACCACCTGCGGGTGCAGAGCGGTCTTGAGTTCCTTAACTAAGGTCTTGCCAAGAATAAGGAAACGGCTCACCTTGATGCCGCCGCCGGTGCTGCCCGCGCAGGCGCCAATGAACATGAGCATGACCAGAATCTCTTTAGAGAGGGTGGGCCACAGGTCAAAATCGCAGCTGGAGAAGCCAGTGGTGGTGATGATGGAGCCCACCTGAAAAGCGGCCTGCCGCAGCGCCTCGCCAAAGCTGTTGTACATACTATAAATATTGGCAGTGATGATACCCACTGCCACCGCAATGACCACAAAGTAGCCCCGCACCTCCTCGCTGGCAGCAGCGCGGCGGAACTTGCGCATGAGCAGCAGGAAGTAGGCGTTGAAGTTGACGCCGAACAGGATCATGAAGATGGTCACGACCCACTGGATGTAGGGCGAAAAGCTGGCAAAACTGTCGTTGCGGAAGCCGAAGCCGCCGGTGCCCGCCGTACCAAAGGCAGTGAGCATGGCTTCGAACAGGGGCATTCTGCCAAGTAGCAGGAACACCAGTTCCAGCACGGTGAGGGCAAAGTAGATGCCATACAGGATCTTAGCGGTAGACTGTACCTTGGGCACAAGCTTGTCCACCTGCGGGCCGGGGCTTTCGGCTTTCATCAGGTTGACGTGAGAGCCGCCGGTCAGCGGCAGCAGTGAGAGCAGAAACACCAGAACGCCCATACCGCCGATCCAGTGGGTAAAGCTGCGCCAGAACAGAATACCGTTGGGTAGCCCCTCTACGGCGGGCAGAATGCTGGCACCGGTGGTGGTAAAGCCGGAGACCGTCTCAAACAGGGCATCCACGGGGTTCGGGATGCAGCCGGTGAGCACAAAAGGCACCGCGGCCATCACCGAGATGAACACCCAGCACAGCGAGGTAGCCGCAAAGCCTTCGCGCATATAGAACACCTTACTGCGGGCTTTGATGGTGTGCAGGGCGTAGCCGATGCCGGCGCTGACCGCAGCTGTGAGCAGAAACACGCCCAGCACCATCCACTCGCCGTACACTAAGCTGGCGGCGGCTGGCAGCAGCAGCAACGCGCCCTCGATCATCAGTACATAGCCCAGCAGACGGAAAACGATCGCATAATTCATAGTCCGCCTCCGTCAGTGCTCCACGATATCGCGCAGATCATGCAGACCATGCTCCAGCGTGACCACGATGACGTTATCGCCCACTTGGATCTGGTCGCCGCCGCGGGGGATCAAAATCTTGCTGCCGCGGGTAATGCAGCACAGCAGCAGGTTCTTTTTCAGGTGCAGCTGGCTCAGGGGCACACCGGTAGCGGCGCTCTCCTCGTGCACCGTAAATTCCAGTGCCTCCACGCGGTCGTCCAGAATGCGGTACAGCGTCTTGATGTTGTTGCCCGCCTCGTTTTGCAGGGCGCGGACGTACTGCACGATGTAGTCACAGGTCATGTACTTGGGGTAGACCACGCTGCCCAGATCCAGCCCGGCCAGAATATCGTCAAATTCCAGACGGTTGACCTTGGTCACCAGTTTGCCGTTGGAGTGCTTTTTGGCAAACAGGGTCAGCAGCACGTTCTCTTCGTCGATGTTGGTCAGCGCCACAAAGGCCTCGGTAGATTCCAGACCCTCGGAAAGCAAAAACTCGCGGTTAGAGCCGTCCTCGTTCAAGATCTGTGCGCCGGGCAGCTGCTCGGCCAGTTCCACGCAGCGGGCGGCGTCCCGCTCCACAATGCGCACCCGCACGTGGTTTTCCAGCAGTTCCTGACTGAGGTAGTAGGCAATGGCACCGCCGCCCACGATCAGGGCGTTGCGTACCGGCTGCACCGGCAGATGAAGCTGCTGGAAGAAGGCATGGGCCTTTTCCTGCGTAGCAAGGAAGGTGACCTGATCGCCCTTTTGCAGCACAAAGTTACCGTTGGGGATGATGACCCCTCCCTCACGCTCCACCGCGCACACCAGAATATCGCTCTTGAGCCGGGTGGGGATCTCGCGGATGGCTACGCCGTCCAGTGCATCGGGCAGCGCAAACTTGATCAGCCGCACACGGCCATCCGCAAAAGTATCGATCTTGCTGGCACCGGGGAACCGCAGCAGATGAGAGATCTCCTTTGCCGCTGCCATTTCCGGGTTGATGATGGCGGAAATGCCGATCTGCTTTTTGATAAAGTCCAACTCGTGGCTGTAGGACGGGTTGCGCACACGGGCAATACCGTGGCAGTGACCCGCCTTTTTGGCAAACATGCAGCAAAGCAGGTTCAGTTCGTCCGAGCCGGTGACCGCAATGAACACATCCGCATCCTCAATGCCCGCCTCGGACAGGGTGGTGATGGACGAGCCATTGCCCACGATGCCCAGCACGTCGTAGCTTTCGGTCAGGTGCTCCACGCGCGCTTTGTTGGTGTCCACCACAGTCACGTTGTGGCCTTCCTCGCTGAGCTGGCGCGCCAGAGCCGTGCCGACCTTGCCGCCGCCCACCAGAATGATCTTCATAAAAAGTCCTTTCTCCTTTGGCAGCCCCTTTTTCCGGGGCATACAAGTACAGCATAGTATATCATATCCCGATGCAAAGTTCTACCGTTTGCCCCGCAAATACAGCGAATTGCTTAAAAAGCGACAGTTCTTTTGTGCAAAAGGCCAATTGCAACGTGAAAACGCAAAAAGGGACTGCCGCACAGCTTTGGGCAGCAGTCCCCTTGGAGGTTCTATAAGATTCAGTACCGCTCTACGCCGTCCTTGGTGACAAGGGCGTACACCAGCGGAGCTTCCTCCGGCTTTTCCGCGCCGTACACAAGACCGCTGCGGTACTCGGCGGCAGCAGCTTCAAACTTGTCCGCAGCGCCGTAGAAGGTGGCAAGGCTTTCGCCCTTATGCACATAGTCGCCGCGCTTTTTGTGCAGAGTAATGCCGGCGGCAAAATCCAGCGGGTCGCCCTTTTTCTGGCGGCCTGCGCCCAACAGCACACTGGCAGAACCGATCTTTTCGGCATCGTTGGCCACGATGTAGCCGTCCTGTTCAGCCAGCAGTTCATAGCTGGCGGCGGGCTGTGCAAACAGGCTATAATCATCCAGCACCCGGATGTCGCCGCCCTGTGCGGCAAACATTTCCTTGCACTTTTTAAAGGCAGAGCCGTCCGCAATGACCGCCTCGGCCATAGCGCGGCAGTGGGCGGCATCGCCCTTGCCTGCCAGTACCAGCATGTTGGCCGCCAATTGCAGGCACACCTCGGTCAGGTCTGCCGGGCCGTGGCCCTTGAGCACGTCCATGCTCTCCATCACTTCCAGACTGTTGCCGATGTTGTGCCCCAGCGGGGTGTCCATATCGGTGATCATGGCAGCTACCCGGCGGCCGTGGTGGGTACCGATGGCAACCATCAGCTGCGCCAGCTCAATGCTCTGGTCAACAGTTTTCATAAAAGCACCGGTGCCGGTGGTGACGTCCAACAGAATGGCGTCCGAACCGGAGGCCAGCTTTTTGGACATGATGCTGGACGCGATGAGCGGAATGCAGCTGACGGTGGCAGTAACGTCCCGCAGGGCGTACATCTTTTTATCCGCCACGGCAATGCCCTCGCTCTGGCCGATGACCGACAGACCGATCTGGTTCACCTGTGCAAAAAATTCCTCCTGCGAGAGGGCGGTCTTTGTGCCGGGCACGCTCTCCATCTTGTCGATGGTGCCGCCGGTGTGGCCTAAGCCCCGGCCGCTCATTTTGGCGATCTTCACCCCGCAGGCTGCCACGATGGGTGCGATGACCAGCGTGGTCTTGTCGCCCACACCGCCGGTGGAGTGCTTGTCCACCTTGATGCCCGGAATGGGCGAAAGATCTACCATCACGCCGCTGTGCGCCATCACATCGGTCAGCTCAGCGGTCTCCTCATTGGTCATGCCGCGCAGGTACACCGCCATCATCCATGCAGCCATCTGATAATCGGCCACTTCCCCGCTGACGAAGCCGTTGACAATAGCTTCCAGCTCTTCCCGGGTGTGGGTGCCGCCATCCCGTTTTTTTGCGATCAGATCATAAATACGCATCGTTTCACGCTCCTGTTCTTCCTGTTTTTGGGGGCGTTTTATGCCCGGATCTCCTGCCATACGCTCTTGCCGTCCAGCGTGGAAGCGTCCACTTCCAGATACTCGCAGATGGTCTTGGCGATGGTGCCGAAGCACAGCTTGGTGCCCAGATCCGTCCCCGCCTTCACGCCCTTGCCGCAGACCAGATACGGCACATACTCGCGGGTATGGTCGGTGGTCTTGGTGTAGGAGGGGTCGC
>ENA-UONY01001267-UONY01001267.1-human-gut-metagenome-genome-assembly--contig:-CS9-NODE-1267-length-22532-cov-6.746496_pt1 | contig 22532 bp, 19 predicted proteins | sample MGYA00242465_ERZ724012 | MGnify/ENA metagenome assembly ERZ724012 | reverse complement strand
CCGTATGAGGGCATTTCCGCCCGGCAGAACCGCGTGTGCCCTTGTCAATCGACGCCAGTATTGTCAATCGGTTATGGGGTGGTTCTCATTCGCTGGGGCGTTTTCTTCCTGCTCTGGGCAGGGATGATGGTTTTTCATCTGGTCACATATTTCGGCTCGCAGTATCTTGAAGGCGAGCCGCACACCGTGGGCGGTGCGCTTGACGAGTGCATCCCGTTCCGTCCCGGCTGGATTTATATATACAGCTCGTGGTTCGTGCTGCTTTTCGGCGTACCGTTTCTTCTCAACATCGTCGCGCCGGAGCTTTGTCTCAAATACATGCTCGCGCACAGCATCGATCAGCTTCTGAGCAACATCATTTATCTCATCTATCCGACGACGTTCGAGCGCCCCGTACCGCCGAAAAAGGGGCTGACCGGCTTCGTCATCGGCACCGTGTACGGCGCGAACCACCGCTTTCTCAACTGCGCGCCGAGCGTGCATTGCTCGGTATCGTTCCTCTTCGCGTTTGCTGCGCTTGCAGCGCCCATGCTGCCGCTGTGGCTGCGAATCGTGATCGTTGTGTGGTCGCTCGCGATCGTCGCCTCAACGATGCTCGTCAAGCAGCACATGGTCATCGACGCCGTGACCGCGCTGCCGGCCGCCGTGGTCTGCTGGCTGCTCGCGGGGCTCGTAAATTTCTCCTCGCTTGCCGCAAAATTTTCTTAACGCAACCAGACAGCCAAATGTCCGCCATGTTTCAAATGAAACACGGCGGACATTTTTACGTTGCTTATTTCAGGGCGCGGCGCAGCGCGTCGGTGACGGTCTGCACGGTCTCGCGCGTGAGATACGGGTGCATCGGAAGACTCAGCACCGTGGCGCACAGCTCCTCCGTCACCGGGCAGGGAACGTACTGCTTCAGGCCATCAAATGCCTGCTGGGTGTGCATCGGCTTCGGATAATACACCATGGTGGGAATCCCCTGCGCCTTGAGTTCGGCCTGTACACGGTCCCGCTCTTCCCGGCTGCGCAGCCGGAGCGTATACTGCGCCCAGCTCGAATACCAGCCCTCCGGCACAACCGGCAGGATGGCCGGGATACCGGCGAGCGCTTCGTTGTACATCGCCGCGGCGGCATTCACATCCGCGAGTTCGTACTTTTCAAAGGCGTCCATCTTCACGAGCAGGATCGCCGCCTGGATGGTGTCAAGGCGGGAGTTCATGCCGATGCGGACGTTGTCGTACTTGAAAGAGCCCTTGCCGTGGACGCAGAGGGAGCGCACCATTGCCGCCGTCTCGTCGGAATCGGTGAACACCGCGCCGCCGTCGCCATAGCAGCCGAGAGGCTTTGCGGGGAAGAACGACGTGCATGCCGCGTCGCCGAAGGCGCCGTTGCGCTTGCCATGCAGCATGCCGCCGAAGCCCTGCGCCGCGTCTTCGAGGAGGAGAAGCCCGTGCTTTTCGCACACGGCGGCGACCGCCTCATGGTCGGCGGGCAGGCCGAAGAGATCCACGTCCACCACGGCCTTCGGCGTGAGCTTGCCTTCGGCAAGAACCGCCTCGATGGCTGCTTCCAGGCTCTTTGCGTCCGCGTTGAACGTGTCGGCGCAGACATCATAAAATACCGGCGTGCCGCCCACAGAGGAGACGACCTCACCCGAAGCAAAGAATGTGAAGTCCGGCACGAACACAGCGTCGCCGGAGCCGATGCCCCACGCCATCATGCACAGCTCCAGCGCGTCGGTGCCGTTGCCGCAGGTGATGCAGTGCTTGCGCCCGACATAGGCGGCAAGACGCTCTTCGAGCGTTTTCACCTGCTCACCGCTGATGAAATGCGCGCCGGACGCCACGGCGGTCATGGCCGCGTCCATCTCCGGCTTCAAAACCTCATATTGTTTTTGCAGATCACGAAATTGCATTAGTCCTTTACCTCCGTAAGTCCGTTTTCGCCCTCGCGGTATTTCCGGCCGCATTTGGGGCAGGTCAGTCCATCCTTCAAAAGCTCGCCGCATTCGCACGCCCAGCCGCAGCGCCGCGCGGGGACGCCAAGCATCAGCGCATGATCCGGTACATTGTCCGTCACGACCGCGCCCGCGCCGATGAGCGCCCAGCGCCCGACGGTGTGGCCGCAGACGATCGTAGCATTCGCGCCGATGGACGCGCCCTCGCGGATGAGCGTTTTTTTATACCCGGCCGCGCCCTTGGGGTACTTCGCGCGCGGCGTGAGATCGTTCGTAAATACGCAGCTCGGCCCGCAGAACACGTAGTTTTCAAGCTCCACGCCCTCGTATACCGAGACGTTATTCTGCAGCTTGCAGCCGTCGCCGATGCGGACATTGTTCGATACGTTCACATTCTGGCCGAGCGAGCACCGCTCGCCGATGATAGCGCCCTTCTGGATGTGACAGAAGTGCCAGATCCGCGTACCCTCACCAATCTGGACGCCCTCGTCCACGACGCTGGACGGATGCACATAGTATTCGCTCACCGGTCAAACCTCCCTACATAATCCATTGTCGCGCCGCGCTCCAACGGGAAGCGCACCGGCTTTCCGCTCGCAGCGGATTCGTAAATGCCGAGTATGAGCTCCAGCGCCTTTCGTCCCTCGATGCCGGAGCAGAGCGGCTCGCGCCCGGTTTCGATGGCGTCGATCATATCGCGGTAGAGCGGCGTGTGACCCGTTCCCATGTCCGCAACGGCATATTTTCCGATGGAGCCCGGCAGAGAATCCGTTCCATCCGCAAACTGCCAACGCTCAACCTGATCGAGATACTTGCCGGACACGGACACCGTGCCGGTCTCGCCGAACACGGCGAGCGCATCGCTGAGGTTATTCGGGAACACGTTTACCGTGCCCTCGACGGTCGCATAAGCGCCGTTTTTAAAGCGGATGAGCGCAAGTCCCATGTCCTCGGCTTCGATGTACGGGTGCGTCAGGCGGTCGGTGTAGGCGAACACCTCCTCCACGTCGCCGAAGATCCATTGCAGAAGGTCGGTATAGTGGATGCACTGGTTCATGAGTGTGCCGCCGTCGTTTTTCCAGGTGCCGCGCCATTTTCCGGCGCCAAAGTATGCCTTGTTGCGGTTGCGGCGGATCTGCGCTGCGCCGTGCAGAAGCTTCCCGAAGCTGCCGTTTTCCGCTTCCGCGTGCAGCGCGCGCATCGACGGGCAAAACCGCACCTGATGGTTCACGCAGAGCTTCACGCCGTTTTTCTTTGCGGCTTCGATCATCGCGTCCGCGTCTGAGAGCGAGAGGGCGATCGGTTTTTCGACGATCACGTTCGTCCCGGCTTCCAGGCAGTCGCAGACGATCTGCCGCTTGATGCCGCTGCCGAGAGCGACCGCCGTAAGGTCGGGATGCTGCTCGGAGAGCATGGCGCGATAGTCGGCATAGAGCTTCACGCCGCCGCGCTTTTCCTCGGGGATCAGCGCGAGCGCCTTTTCACGGTTTTCCTCCACAAGATCGCAGAGCGCTGCGATCTCCAGCCCGGTTTCGAGCGCGGCGCGGATATGGTTGGCGCAGATCATTCCGCAGCCGATGAGAGCGTATTTCATACGGTGTTTTCCTTCTTTATCAAAAGCGCCCGCCGCCCCCTGCTCCCCGAAAGCAGGGACGGAAGCGGCAGAGTATTTTACCTCAGAGTATCTCAATATTGCCGCGCTCGGCGACGGCCTTCATGGCGTTTTTGGTGTCGAACACGAATTTGGCGTTTTTCTGCACGAAGTCATAATCCACATTCGTGTGCGCGGCGGTGACCATGACAAGGTCAGCACCGGCGACGGCTTCCTCCGTCAGCGCCGGAATGCCGGTCATGCTCATGCCCTTCCAGCGGAAGGACGGCACCCAGGGGTCATAGTAGCTCACGTCCGCGCCGCGCTTCTGGAGCTCCTTGATAACGTTGATGGCCGGGCTCTCGCGGAAGTCGGCGATATTCTGCTTATAGGCGACGCCGAGAACCAGCACTTTCGCGCCGTTCAGCGATTTTTTGAACGTGTTGAGAATGCGCGCGGCGCGGTCGACACAGTACTCCGGCATACGGTCGTTGACCATCATGGACGATTCGATCATCGAGGTATGGAAGCCGTATTCGCGCGCTTTCCAGCTCAGATAATAGGGGTCGAGCGGGATGCAGTGGCCGCCGAGACCGGGGCCGGGATAAAACGCCTGGAAGCCGTAGGGCTTGCTCTTCGCCGCATCGATCACTTCCCAGATGTTGATGCCCATGCGGTCGCAGAGGATGGCAAGCTCGTTGATGAGGCCGATGTTCACGTTGCGGTAGGTGTTCTCGAGGATCTTCTCCATCTCGGCGATGGCCGGAGAGGAGACCTTATAGACCGGCGCTTCGAGCACCGTTTCATACATGGCCGCGGCGATCTCGGTGCACTTGGGCGTGCAGCCGCCGACGACCTTGGGCGTATTCTTCGTCTTGTAGATCAGATTGCCCGGATCGACGCGCTCCGGCGAGAAGGCGAGATAGAAGTCCTCGCCGCACTTGAGCCCGGACTTTTCCAGAATGGGCTTGCAGAGCTCCTCGGTCGTGCCGGGATACGTTGTGGATTCGAGCACAACGAGCATGTCCTTATGGACATAGGGCATGATGCTCTCCGTGGAGGCGCGGACATAGCTGATGTCCGGCTGCTGGTGGGCGTCGAGCGGCGTCGGCACGCAGATGCACACGCAGTCGCACTTCGCGGCGTCAGCAAAGTTGGACGTAGCGATAAGCTGCCCGGCCTTGACGAGCGCTTCCAGATCCTCGTTCACCACATCGCCGATATAGTTTTTCCCGGCGTTGACCATGTCCACTTTTTCCTTCTGCACGTCAAAGCCGTAGACCTTAAAGCCGGCCTTCGCCTTTTCCACGGCCAGAGGCAGGCCGACGTAGCCGAGACCGATAACGCCGAGCGTAGCTTCTCTTGCAAGCAGTTTTTCTTTGAGTCCCATATGTATTCCTCGATTCCGTTACGAAATTGAACATCGCAAATGCTGTTAACTTATAGATGATAGCACAGTTGCCGCTTCATTTCAATAAAAAGGGAGTTTTTCTGAACGCGCTATACCATTTCTTTCCGGGATTGCACCGTACGCGTCAAAAACGTTTGTAAAATATCGAACGGCATCTCACCGGGATAATCGTTTTTTGCGCAATCGCGGGTGCACTCGGAAAAATCGCCCTTGTATCGCGGGGCGTTTTCGTTGAATGCCGGGAGCTGCACGTATTTATCCGACGGGTACGGCGTGAAAAGCAGAGCCGGATACGGGCAGGACGAAAAACCGCTCTCGTACTGCTCCTGCTCTTTCGTTGTTACAAAGCAGCTTTCTACATACAGAGTATTCAGATCCATCCGTTCGCGCCGGCGGTACCATTTTTCCGCGTAGTCTGCCAGCTCCTCCGGCGACGTTACATGGTTGAAATGGAGCCGGATATCGCCGAGCATTACGATCGGGTAGGCCACTGCCCCGCCGCGCCGGACGCAAAGCTTTTCCGGGACAAGCGGCAGCGACAGATACCGGGGCAAATCGTTGATCAGCTTTACAAAATCGTCTGTATTTACGAACATGTTGATAAACGGCGAGTGCATTTCCATGCCGAGCGTATGATACATCAGCCCGCCCCAGCAATTATCGGAAAGAAATGTTATGCCGCGCTCTCGGAGCGAAACATACGCATCCATCCGAAAGCCTGGAATGCGGAGCGCGCGCGCCGGGATAATCTTTTCCGCCGGAATCCCCTCTACCGGCGAACAGCGCTCCGGAAAGCGCCTGTCCGGCTGCCGCTCTATGGTTTTTCCCCAACCGGTATAGTTTTGCCACTGTCGGAGCTTTTTCCGAGAAAAGAGCCGCGCCATAATTTTATAGTACAAGCGCATGAGCGCCGGCGGAAGCAGACGCTTGATGCAGCTGCGGGTCTGATCGTGCCGGGCTGCGGACGAATTTTCCGTTGCAACAACATAGTCAAAGTCCAGATCTTTCAGCGCTTCCGGCGGATAAAACGGCAGATTCTGCCGTTCCGGCGGGACTGCGCCGCGCTCCGGTGCGGAAACGCCCAGAAGCTTCATCCGTCCCCCGGCCGTCTCATGGTCAAGGGTGCTCTCCAGCGTATCGTCCTTCCGGGGCGTTTGGTAGAATAGAATGCATTGGATTTCCATGGGTTCTCCCCTCTTCAGCCCTTTCGGATTTTTTTTGCCATGCCGCGGAAAATACTGAACACCGCATCGCGGAGACAGAGAAAATTCTCGTTTTTCCGGAACAGAAGAAACCAGAATCCGTTCGGCACAAGCGTGCAGACCACGCACTTGAGCACAAAGGCTCCGAAGGAATGTCCGGGTATGGCGCGGCAGAGCAGGTACACCATCGCCGCCGTGACGAGCACCAAAGCAAGCTCGGCAAAATACGTCCGGTAATACTCGGCGGCACTTTTCTGGAATACTTTTTTATACACCATGCCGGGGTCAAAGAGGATGACCGCGAACAGGCTCGCCGTTGTGCCGACGAGCGCGCCGGTGACACCCATGCCGGCCGGTCCGGTCAGAAGGACGGAAAGGCCGACGTTCAGAACCGTGGAGAGGACGTACCGGTAGCGCGTCTCATAATACATGCCGTGAACATCACGGTATTTGACGATCGCGCCCGCCAGTCCCTCAATCAGGAAGTTGAAGCACAGCAGCGTCCGGTCAAGCGGCGCGAGAAGCCATTTGGCATCGTGGAGCCAGATGTCCTGAATAAACGGGTCAAACAGCATCCAAAGGCAGATGGAAAACCAGCCGAAGATCCAGAAATACAGGAATTGGAGCGTATGGAAAAACTCCTCCTTCCGCTCTCTGGATTCCGTGGCGCAGAAATTGCCGAGACTCGTATGCAGCGAGCCGAAGATCGTGTTGGCAAGGGTCGTTACAATATTTTTGATGACGAGATAGTTGGAGTATACGCCGCTGTTCACCACGCCGACGAGAGCGGAGATCACGGTATTGTCGATGCCGTCGTTGAGCTTCCAGCAGATCTTGTTGGTCGCCGTTCCGAGCACGTTGCGGTAGATCGGCTGCTTTTCCTCCTTCGTCAGCGGGACAACATTTTTGTCCAGCATGTAGGGATACAGCTTATCGACCTTGCGGCTGACTGCGAGGTTTTTGGCAATCGTCATGACGATGCCGAGAATGGTATAGATATAAAAGTCCAGCGTCGGCGTATTGCGGAACAGGTACAGCGCGGCAATGCGCACCGCCGTCGTCGCAGCGGAAAAGGTCAGCGATATTGCCGTAACCTTATAGCCCTTCTGATACGCGGAGAGAATCTGCCCCTTGTAGGCAAAAAACCAGTAGGACGCCGTGGACGAGAGAATATTCAAAAAGAAGATCAGCCGCAGGTTGACAAGCTCCGTGCTTCCCTTGGCAAGATACGGGATCACCGGCACGAGCAGCGTTCCGAGTCCCAGGAACACCGCGCCGACGATGCGGAAAATGCGGCGGTAAAACGCCATCAGCGACTTGAGCTTCTCCACGTCGTTTTCCGCCGCGGGCTTGTACATGGCGTAGGCGATCGCCGCGTCAAAGCCGAGCTCCGTCAGGCTGAGCACCGTCAGCACGCTGCCGAACAGGCCGTTGATGCCCAGATACTCCTCTGAGAGCAGGGAGATGAACACCGTGCGCTCAATGAAGGAGAGCAGCGGCGATAAGAGTTTGCCGCTGATGCCGGCCAAAAAGTTTTTAAAAACGTTATCCTTACGCATACAGACTTCCTTGCAATTTGTCCCGCCGAAACGGCGGACGGCGTTTCAGTCGACTCTCTTTGCGAGATAATAGAACAGCCGCGGTGAAATGAGATGAACTGCCGCAGCGACGATCTTCCGCAGCGAAATGCGTTCGTACTGCCGGAAATAAAACCGGCGGTGGATTTTGGTAAGATACCGGCGCAGCATTTTCCGCTGCGTTTTCTCCAGCGCGGCGCACTTCTCATAATAGATATCCGCCATATGAACGATCCGAACGGAGATATACCGCCGGAGCGGCTCGGAGACCGTACCGGCCAGATCATAGATCGAAAGCCAGCTCGTCAGATGGTCGAGCCGGCGAAGAGAAAAGGTCTGCTTATGCATGGAGCTTCCGGTGTAAATATAATACCGGCAGACGATCTCATCCGTCACGGCATAGACATCGCACCGCGCCAGCAGCTCCGTGCAGAAGAGCGCATCCTCGCCGATCGCCAGCGCGGAAAAACGCGTGTCCCCGATCAGTTTCCGGCGGAACAGCTTGTTCCAGCAGACGAACAGCCAATCGGGATCGTCCAGAAAGAAGCTTTGCAGAATGTCCTTCGGCGTGCGGAACGCGCCGGCTTTGAGAACATCGGCTTTCTCCTCACCGTTTTTTTCCGAGTACACTTCCCGGACGCTGCCGCAGACGACCGGCGCGCTCTCGCGCTTTGCGAGGGTGAGCAGCGTTTTCAGAAAGTTTGGCTCATAGGCGTCGTCGCTGTCGAGAAAGGCGACATACTCCCCCGCCGCTGCGTCCAGCCCCGCATTTCTCGCCGATCCGACGCCGCCGTTGGGCTTGTCAATCACATGGATGCGTGGATCGGCCGCTTCGTATTCGCGGCAGAGCGCAAGCGAGCCGTCCGAAGAGCCGTCGTTCACGAGCCACAGCTCCCAATCCAGCTCGGTCTGCGCGAGAACGCTTTCCACGCTGCGCGAGAGCGTCTTTTCCGCGTTATAGACCGGTACGATCACCGAAACCTCAGCCATGCTTCCGCCTCACCTTTTCATAAACCTTTTCCAGTTCGGAGCAGACCGCGTCCTCCGAAAACCGGCCGCGGCAGTATCCGGTGATCGCCGCCGGATTGTAGGAGCCGTAATGCTCCATCATGGACGCCATCGCTGCGGCAAGGCCGTCCACATCCTCGATCTCCACGGCAAGCCCCGTCTCCGGGCGAACCAGCAGCTCCCACGCGCTGGTCTTCGTCATAATAACCGGCAGGCCGCACGCCATCGCCTCAATATACACGATGCCGAACGTTTCGACCCGGCTCGGCAGGACGAAGGCGTGGCTCCGGCAGAGCTGCCGGGCACACTCCCCGCGCGTCACCGCGCCGGTAAACGTCACTTTATCCCGCAGCCCCAGCCGTTTCGTCAGCGCCGCAAGAGCATCCTGCTCCGCACCGCCGCCGCAGATGGTCAGCGTGGTGTCCGGGTGTGTCTCCGTAAGCTTGGCAAAGGAGTGCAGCAGGATGTCAAATCCCTTTTTCTGCGCCAGCATCCCCACGGAGACGAACCGGAACGGCTTTGCCGGGATCGTCTCCCGCTCGCGCTCGAAGAAGGTTTCGCTCACCATGTTGGGAATCACGAGCACGTCTTTTTTCGGGCAGAGCGGCTGGATGCATTTTTTCAGCCCCGGCCCGACGGCGATCACCGCGTCGGCCGCGGAAAAGCTCCGCCCGATCCGGCGAAGCTGCTCTTCCGGCAGAAGCCCCCGCTCAAACAGCGTGGCATGCTCCGTTACAACAACGGGAATGCCAAACAGAAATTTCAGTGCGCGCGCGTATTTCAGATACCCCTCCGAATGAACGTGGATCACATCCGGCTTTCCGTTCGGAAACTCCGTGCGGAGAAAACGGCAGAGATAGCGCACAACACAGAAATACGTCAGATGGAAGCGCATGGGGGCGTGATGAAAGATATACTCCCGGAAGTTTCCTTCTTTTGTCACATCGCAGGAAACGGTTTTTCCGCCGTCGCTGCGCATGACTACGACGGTAACATCGTGGCCGCGGCGGGCAAGCGCCTGTGCCTGCTCCTTAAAGAAAATGCCGCTGAGCGGGCTTTCCTTTGTCGTATACCAGGACGGCATTACCAGAATTTTCATGCGTTTCCTTCTCCATGTATCGGGTTTCAGCAGATAGCGTCCGCTCAGCGGCGGACGACGCTTTCGTATACCGCCGTCAGCTGTTCGCAGACCGCTTTTTCCGAGAAACGGCTGCGGCAGATTTCCCGGATCGTATCCGGGTCATACGCGCTGTAGTTTTCCATTACGGATGCCATTGCCGCAGCAAGGCCGTCCGCGTCCTCAATCTCCACGGCGAGCCCCGTCTCCGGCACGGCAAGCATTTCCCATGCGTTCGTTTTCGTCATAACGATCGGCAGGCCGCACGCCATAGCCTCTACAAAGACAACGCCGAACGTCTCCACGCGGCTTGCCAGAACGAAGGCATGGCTTTCGGCCAGGTATTCGCCGATCTTCTCTCTCGGCACGGCGCCGGTAAACGTGACGCGTCCGGCACAGGAGAGCTCTTTCGCCTGCGCTTCCAGCGTCTCTTTTTCCGAGCCGCTGCCGCAGATCGTGAGATGCGCGTCCGCGCCGGAGTCTATCAACCGGCCAAACGCTTCAAGCAGCAGATCCATGCCCTTGTTTTTTTCCAGCCAGCCCACAGAGATGAAGCGAAAGGGCCGCGCCGGTATGTCTTTTCGTGTTCGGGCGAAAAAGGCTTCGTTTACCAGATTCGGCAGAACCTGGATTTTCTTTCCGCCGCAGAGCGGCGCGATCGTTTCGCGAAGCCCCGGGCTGACGGCGAGCACGCCGTTGGCCTTTCTGTACGCGAGCGCCGCTTCGCGCAGCGCGTGCTTTGTCATGGTTCCACGCGCAAACCAGCTCACATGCTCCGTGATCACATACGGCACTCCGGAAAAGAGCCGCAGCACGGCGGCGTATTTTGCCGCGCCATAGGAGTGCACATGGATCACGTCCGGCTTGCCGCATTGACGCAGCAGAACCAGCATTTCGCGCAGAATGCGGAAGTATGTAAGATGAAACCGTACCGGCTTTACATGGATGAGATATTCCGTGAGATTCCCGCTGGTGCGCTTTTCCGTCTGCACGCCGCGCTCGCCGTCATTGTAGACCGCCATGACCGTGACCGTGTGACCGAAGCGCGCGAGTGCCGCCGCCTGCTCGGCAAAGAAGCTGCCGCTGAGCGGTTTTTTCTCCGACGGATACCAGGAAGGCAAAATCAGAATATGCATGATTCGTTACTTCTCCTGCGGCAGAAGCGCCGTTACCTCCTGCACCTCGGCGGCAATGCGCTCATCCCATGTGCGGAAGTTTTCGTCTGCAAATTTCCGGGCGTTTGCGCTCATCCGCGCGCGTTCCGCCGGATCGGCCAGCAGCGCGCAGATGGCCTCCGAAAGCTCCTTTACGCTGCCGTCCGGGAGCAGGATGCCGTTTTCTCCCTGCCGGACGACCGTAGAGGTGCCGCCGACATCGTAGGTGATCACCGGGGTGCCGCAGCGCAGCGCCTCCAGCGTCGGATTTCCCACGTTGGATATGGGGAAAAGCGAGAGGAACACGTCTGCCTGCCGGAGCCAGCAGAACACCTCGTCATGCGGAACCAAGCCGGCAAAATGCACGTTGTCCGTGATTTGCAGCTCGCGCGTCAGTGTCCGCAGATATTTCTCCTCCGGCCCATAGCCGCATATGACAAGCTGTGCGTTCGGAATCTTCTGGAGCACATCCGGGAACGCCTGGATCGCCAGATGCACCCTCTTATCCTGATGAAGGCGGCAGAGCGTCATAACGACCGGCGCGCCCTTTGGCAGCGCGGAGAAAAACGCCGGGGCGGGAAGCTCTCCCTCCGGCTTGTCCACGCCGTTGAGCCAGAAAAAGATCTTCTTGCTCCGGTTTCCCTGCCGCCGGAGCAGATCGTCGGTGCGCGTGCCGTCGTTGGCGGCAATGGCGATATCGGCAGAAACACCGTAAGCCTGCAATTCCGGATAGAGATACAGCCGGTTCCGGAAATTGTTTTCCATCAGCAGCCTGTCCCAGGTACCCATAAAGCGTATCACGAAAGGCATACGGTGCCGCTGCGACAGCTTTTTTCCCGCGTGAACTGCGTAAGCTTCCAGCGCGTATATCACGGTATTCTCCGGGGAAAGCCCCTCTCTGGCGATGAGCTTTTCCGCCTCAGCCGTCAGCCTGCGGCGGATATAAAACGTATTGAGCAGATGAAAAAACCAGCCGATCTTCCGGATCCGCGCCTGCTTGAGAAACGGCGGATTGAAGCAGTGGATATAGAGTCCATCGTCGTAGCGCTGCACGCCGAGAGGCGTGTCCTCTTTCGTGCCGGCGTTGATGATCCATACCTTCCACCCGTTGGAAATATATCCTTCGATGGTGTGCCATATCGTCGGCGCTCCGAGAAGTTCCCGATGTCCCAGCCCGACATGCGCTACCAGAAGCAGATTCTTTTCCCGGCCGTTCACCGGCCGGTCAGATCCCGAACAATTTGTTTTACCCGATCCGTCCATAAATTTCCTCCAAGAAGCGCGGCTGCCGCGCGCTGCGCATATATACTGCGGTTTTCCGTCAGTTCCTCCACCGCGCCGGCCAGCTCCGGCACGTTCAGCGGAGCACTGACGCCCGCTCCATTTTCCCGCACGATCCGCTCCATGGCCGCGGAACCGGACACAAGGATCGGAAGGCCATAGCTCAGGTATTCATAAAGCTTCACGGAAACGGCAAGGTTGGCGTAAGCTTGTCCATCGTACATGGCTATCGCGTACCCGGCTCTCCGGTACAGCGGGACAAGCTCCTCCCCCGACGCATGGTGTACCTCCAGCCACGGGGCATTCTTTGCCGGGTGCTTCAGCGCATTCCATTCACTTTCCCGGCAGACAAGAATCAGTCTCTGCCGGATTTCCTCTTTGTTCAGCGCACAGAAGGTGTCCAGAATCCGGCCGCCGTTATAGGTGCCCGTCAGACCGCCGACATATATCGCCGTATCGTTCTGCGGGGCGCATCCGTCCAGACGGTTCTCCCCGCCGGGGGGAAGCAGGCGCGAAACGGGGTAAGCGAACAGGCTCGCCGCCTCTTCCGAGGGGAAATACACCACCGAGCACTTTCTCATCACGCGTTCCATCCGTCCGCGCAGAAGCCGAAGATACAGATCCTTGGTCCGCCCCACGAATCCACGGCGCGGCGCAAAAAGCTCCGGGAACTTATAAAAATAATCCCGATAGAAAAAGCCGGTCGGGATCTTCTGTCGCTGAAGCTTACGGATCAGCGCAATATCGCACCGGAAGAGGATGGGATTGGAGGGGGATTCGATATAGCAGAGGTCGGGGCGGTTTTCGTCCAGCCAGCGGCTGACCTCCTTCACCGCCGCCGTGCGCGCTTCCCGGTCCCAGCGCTGCTGCGTGCCGGAAAGAAGCTTTACCTCGTGTCCCTCGTCGAGAAACGCCCGGTACATCTTCTGCGGACGCACGCCGGAGCCGGAGCTACCGCCGCTCATATCCACGTAAGTAATATACAAAATCAGCATGAAATTACTTCCTCATACACCGCCGTCAGCTGCGCGGCGATCTTCTCCGGGGAAAACCGCTCTTTCGCTTCCGCGGCGATCGCTGCGCCGTCGTACTCCGCCCGGCAGCGCATCATGCGCTCCATGGCCGCAGTGAGAGCGCGCTCATCGTCCACAGGAACCATGATCCCGTTTTTCTCCGTGACAAAGTCCTCCGGGCCGCCGCAGCGCGTGGCGATCACGGGAAGCCCCGACGCCATCGCCTCGATGTACGCTACGCCGAATGTTTCGCTCCTCGACGCCAGCACAAAGCAGTCCGCCGCGGCATACGCTTCGGCGAGCTCCTCCCGCGGACAGTGGCCGCGAAAGGCAACACGCTCTTCCAGCCCCAGCCCGGCACACAGCGTGCGAAGCACGCCGCTCTCTGTTCCATCGCCGAAAATGACGAGTTTCGGCTCGCCGTCCAGTGCGGCAAACGCGCGGAGAAGCCCTGCCATATTTTTCACCGGGATGAGATTGCCCGCCGACACGAAAGTGAAGCGCTCATGCGCGATCCTCTTCGGCGCGAACCGCGCCGTATCCACAATGTTGGGCACAACGGCGGCCTCAACGCCGGTGTTGGCGCGCATAGCTTCCGCAAGCGTCTGGCTGACGGCCAGAACGGCGGCGCAGCGCGTATATTCCTCTTTCAGCCGGTTTGCCTGCTCCGGCGAAAGAGCGCGGTTATGGTGGGATGAGTGCTCGGTAAAGACCACGGGAATCTTTTCCCTTTCCGCTATGGCGGCAAAATCAAACCCGAAATGCTGATGGACAACGTCCGGTTTCCAGCCGTCCTTTGTAACGGCGCGCCAGACGCCGGAGGCCGCCGCCCGTCCCGCGAGTGCCGGAAGGCCGAGCGGCAGCGCGCCGCAGGGGATCGCGCCGTAATATACGCCGATGCCGTCGAGCGTATAGCTTTGAAAGCCAAACGGGCGCGCGTGCCGGATCGAGCGCGTATCGACCGCCGCGAAGCGGACATCGTGCCCGGCGTCGCGCAGCGCTTTGGCCTGATCGAGAGCAAAAATATTGACTTCGTGTTTCTCCCGGCTGTCAAAGCCGGGGGCGGCAACGAGGATTTTCATTCGGTTATTCTCCCGCAAGAATGTCCGCGATGCGGCGGCAGGCATGGCCGTCGCCGTAAGGGTTGGCGGTATGGCTCATTTTTTCATACGCCGCAGCGTTATCCAGAAGCTCTGTGAAGCTATCGTAGATCGTTTCCTCCCGCGTGCCGACGAGCCGGAGCGTTCCGGCGGCAACGCCTTCGGGCCGCTCGGTCGTATCGCGCATGACGAGCACCGGCTTTCCGAGACTCGGCGCTTCCTCCTGAATGCCGCCGCTGTCGGTGAGCACCAGATAGCTCCGCGCCAGGAAGTTGTGGAAATCCAGCACGTCCAGCGGCTCGATGATGTGAATCCGCTCATCGTCTCCGAACACCTCCGCCGCCGTTTCCCGCACCAGCGGGTTTCGGTGGATGGGGTAGATCGCCCGCACGTCCTTGTGTTCATCGAGCACGCGGCGGATGGCGCGGAACATGTGGCGCATCGGCTCGCCGAGATTTTCCCGGCGGTGCGCCGTGATGAGGATGAGCCGCTTCCCCGCCGCCCATGTAAGCTCCGGGTGGGTATACCCGGAACGGACGGTGGTCTGGAGCGCATCGATGACCGTGTTGCCGGTCACGTAAATGCCGGAGGGGTCGCGCCCTTCGGACAGGAGATTTTGCTTTGCCTGCATTGTGGGGGCAAAGTTATAGCGGCTGAGGATGGAAACCGCCTGCCGGTTGAATTCTTCGGGATAGGGGCTGTAGATATCATGCGTGCGCAGCCCCGCCTCCACATGCCCTACCGGGACGCGCAGGTAATAGGCCGCGAGCGCCGCGGCGAAGGCGGTCGTCGTGTCGCCCTGCACGAGGACGATGTCCGGCTTTTCCGCTTCCAGCACGCCCTTCATTCCTTCAAGAACGCCGGACGTAACATCAAAGAGCGTCTGCGCGTCCTTCATAACGGCAAGATCATAGTCCGGCACAACGGAAAAGGTTGTGAGAATCTGATCGAGCATTTCGCGGTGCTGCCCCGTCACGCAGACGACGGCCTGCACGTCCGGACGCGCACGCAGTTCGCGCACAAGCGGACACATTTTAATGGCTTCCGGCCGCGTGCCGAAAACCAGAAGGATCTTTTTCATGGCGTCCCCTCCTTTCCGGAAAGGCCTTGGCGCGATCTCTCAGAGAATCCAGCGATCCGTCTCAAAGACCTCGGCATACTGCCGCCCGATCTGCACGCCGTGGCTCACCGCCAGCGAGCGGATGTATTCGCCGGAGGCGTAAACGCGCCCGCGCTGCGATATGTATCTTTCCACGGCGGCGATCTTCGCATTCACGTGGCGTTCCTCCAGCGTGACATACACCTGATTGTTGAACGTCAAATTATTCCACGGCTCCTCGTAGCCGAGGATGCTCGTACGCTTGAAGGCGCGGATGGCTTCCTCCGCGATGGTGTGGTGATCCTGGTGCACATCGTGCATGGACGGCGCAAACACGATATCGGGTGCGATGCGCCGGTTGAGCCGCACAAGCTCTTCCAGAATTTCCTGCCGGTGCGCCGGGAAATGACGGACGGGAAAATCAAAGAGAATGATCCGCTCGTCCGGGATGCCGTAGCTTTCCATGGCGGAGAGAAATTCCGTTTTCAGTTCATCCGCCGGGAAACCCGCCGGAACAGACTCCGCGCAGGTGGAAAACACCGCAAAGTACACCTCGCTGTCCTCTTCGAGCAGACGCGCCACCGTCCCGCCGCAGCCAAGCTCGCCGTCGTCCGTATGCGGCGCCAAAACCAGAGCTTTTTTCATATGTATAACTCCTTACCAGTCAAGTCGGTTTCCGGCGGCGTCGAAAAACGCCTCCTGATACCGTCGGGACATCCGCGTGCCGAAATGGGGCGTCAGCTCCGGCAGAGGCTCGCCGAGCAGCCGCTTTATGCCGAGATACGGCAGGTTGATGCCCGCCGCGGCGCACGATACAACACCCGCTGTGAGGCGCGGGTTGATCTCAATGACATACGGCTCCCGGTCTCCTTCGTTATAGAGAAGATCGAAGCCGAAATTGCCGTCGAGCCGGAGCGTTTGCACGACCTGCGTACAGATCTCCTTGACTGCACTGTTGTCGTCCACGACGAGCGACATCATATTGCTCGTAACGACCGAAAGGCCGCGGCGCGAAACCGTGTAGACCGGCGCGCCGTGATCGGCAAGAAAATCCACGCTGTATTCCGTGCCGGGGAGGTATTCCATAACGAGCATTTCCGGCATGGTCTCCCGCTCGGAGAGCGTGCGGATCAGCTCTTCATAGCTGATGAACATGGAATTCGGCTTCTGCTCAAAGAACAGGTCAAAGCGCGAGATGTTCGCATTGAGCATGCGGATGCCGCGGCTGCCGTTGCCGACCGCCGCCTTGACGCAGAGCGCCTTTTCCGGGTAGCCCATTTCGGCGACGGCGGCTTTCAGTTCCTCCACGGTATGCACGCGCCGGTATTCCGGCGTGCGCAGGCCGTGCGCGCGCATCGCGTCGAGCAGATGTGCCTTGTTGTTGACGATCTCCAGCTTATCCGGCTCCATCACAGAGACCTGCGCGCCGATGGCCTCGAACTCCGCCCGCGCGCAGGAGAACTTCATGAGCTCGCGCGTCACGATGGGGATGACAACCTGCACGCCTTCCCGGCGGCAGATATCCAGTACGGCGGGAATGAAATCTTCCTTCTCCGCCGAGGGGACGGTATAAAACGCATCAACCAGATCGCGCGAACCGGCATTCTCGTTGCGGTCCACGGAGACGATGCGGATGTTTCGCTCACCGTTTTTGCGCAGGCACCGGATGATCCCCGGCGCGCCCGGCGCGCCGCAGCCGGTCATGAGTACTGTACATTCATCCATATCTCTTTTACTCCTCAAAAACATACTGCGCGAAGATCTCCTCCGCCGTCTGCGCCCGCTTGATAAGGTGCAGCAAATCATCGCTCCGCCGGTATTCCACCATGGGAACATCAGGATGGATAAACGGCGGCTTGAGAACGTTGGAATAGGAGCCGATGTTATCGAAGATCACGCTGCTGCCTACGTCCAGCGGCCCGGTATAGCCCCGGTACAGGATATCGTATTCGAGACAGGTGTAGCCGGTAAAGCTCAGATTTTCCCGCGGCGTTTCCGCGTCAAGCACGAGCAGCGGGAGATTTCGCATCTGCGAGATGACGCCCGCGGTGTGGATGCTCGCATCAAGCACCGCGCAGTCGTTCCCCGGCAGAGCTTTGATCGCCGTTACAGGCGCGGCAAACTGCATCGTGTCGGCCACGAGCGTCGTGCCAGGCTCCGTGATGAGCACCGGGCGCTCGCTTACCGGAAGAGCTCCGTATTCGGCAGCAAAGAGCGAGCCGACCGCCGCGCCATACTCGGCAAACGTCGGGATGCTCTGGCCGAACGAGGCGCGCATTTCCTCCGGCAGGCGGCCGAACATGCCGCTGCCAAGGTCGATGAACTTCGGCGGCGAGTCCGGGAAAAGCTCCCGTGCAAGCGAGAGCATGACTTTCGCCCGGCTCTCCCACCCGGCGATGCTGCGGCTGCCGCTGATGTGGCACTGGATGCCGTCAAAGGAGATATTCCCCGCCGCGCGCAGGCGCGCGGTAATCGTTTTCAGATACTCCGGCTCGGCGCGCAGCCCGAAGCGCGAGGGCTTGCCGCTGCCGATATCTGCATGCAGCCGCAGCGCCGCATGGCAGGTGCGCTCCGGGTGCGCCGCCGCGGCGCGAAGCACCGCGGAAAGCTCCTCTTCGTTATCGATGATGACGCACGCGCCGTCGAGCAGCGCGGCGATGCCGTCCGCGCCCTTGCAGGGGCCGTTGAAGAGGATGTTCTCCGGCGCGTTGCCGATGCGCCGGGCAAGGCCGTACTCCATGCCGGAGACAACCTCCGCCATGCCGCCGAGCGAATGCACGAGAGACACGATGCGGGGCGTATAGTTGGTTTTATAGGAGTACGCCGCGCGGTAGGGCGCGTAGAGGGCGCTCATTCCCCCGGTGAGCAGCCGGTAATTTTCACGAAACCGGTCGGAATCAAAAATATAGGCGGGAAAGCCGTATTCTTCTTTTATGCGGCGGTATATGGGTTCTTCCAGCATGGTTTATTCTCCTTTGAGCGGCAGCAGCTCTTCATACAGCGCCAGGAGCTTTTTCTCCTCGGTCTGCCAGTTGAAGCGGCTTTGCAGCGCACTGTAGCCGCGCTTGCCCATAGCCGCCCGGCGCTCCGGATCGTCCAGCAGAGAGCGGATGGCGGCGGCGATTTTCTCCGGCTTGTCCGGGTCAACGCACACGCAGCAGCCGAAATCTTTTTCCAGTTCCCTCGCCGATGGCGTGTCGGAAACGATGGACGGAAGCCCCGCGCCCATGTATTCATAGACCTTGGTGGGGAGATTGTCGGTGCCGATGTACTGATGGATGTTCAAAAGCGTCGCCATACCAATGGAGAAATGGCGGCAGTATTCCGGCACCTCGGCATACGGGACAACGCCGGCATAATCCACGCACGAAAATTCCGGCATTTGCCTGAGTTCTTCAAGATACGCCGGCCAGACGGGACCGGCCAGACACAGCCGCGCCCCGGCGATGGCACACGCGCGGACAAGATTCGTTATGCCGCGCTCCGTGCTCACACCGCCGACGTAGCCGACGGTGTTTTCCGCTTCCGGATACGGTTTTTCCGGCGGCGGGAAATGCCCGGCGTCCGGGAGGTTATCGACGATCACGGTGCGCTTCGCGCATTTCTCAAAGGGATTTTTTCCGTAAGACGTGCAGGGAATGATGACCGCGTCGATCTTTTGGAAAACGCTTGCTTCCAGCGCGCCGTAAACGCGCGACGCCGGTTTTTTGAGAAAGCCGGGAATATAGCTTTTCTCCTGAATGAGCAGGGCATAGAATTCGTGGCTGTCGAAAATTACGGTTTTTCCGTGCCGCTTGAGCCTGCGCGCAAATGGCAGAAGCTCGGGATCGTGCAGGTGGTACAGCTCGCAGTCGAGCGCGAGCGCCGTTTCATAAGCGTGTCTCGCAAAGGGTGACGCGAGGCGGTTGAGCGTCCCGGCGGGCTTTTCTCCCACACCGATAACGTGTACGCCGAGCTCCTCCCGGCTCTCGCCGGGGGCAACAAGCGTTACGTCATACCCGGCGTGTGCGAGCGAGACGCACTCTTTATGGAATACCCGCGTATCGTCGCTGCTGTGTACGCTGGTAAGATGACAGACTCGTTTCATTTCCTCTCCATGCCGTATACGGCGTCAGGCAGTTCAAAGATTTCGTTCGTCAGAGATGCGCCGATGGCACGGAATTTCCGGATGCCGCGGACGGTATACAGCACGCCGCTCCACACCGCGAGCGGCAGCGGGACGCGGACATAGCGGTATGTCCCGAATGTCATGCGCGCGGCTTTGAGCTTGTTGCCGGATTTGGACGAGCGCGACACGCGGTAAACGAGCAGCGGCTCGTTGACGCCGTAAGCCCATTTTTCCTCGCGGAGGATCTTCAGCCAGACGGCGAAGTCCTCGTGGATGGCGTCGCTGCCCATGGGGTAACGCTCCATCAGCTCCCGGCGGACGAGCACCGACGAGCAGGAAATGACATTCTGCCCGAGCAGACGGCGATAGTCTACGCGTTCCGGCACGGCAAGCGTGTAGCCGTACTTCCGGTTGTCCTCGGAGATGAACGCGGAGCCGGTGAAAAAGAGCCCCGCCTCCGGGTGCTTTCCGGCGAGCGCCATCTGGCGTTCAAGCTTTTCCGGCATCCAGAGATCGTCGCTGTCGAGAAAGGCGATCCATTCGCCCCGCGCCTCGCGCACACCGCGGTTGCGCGCTTTGGATACGCCGCCGTTTTCGCTCTGCCTGAGCACATGCACGCGAAAATCCTTCGCGGCATAGCTTTCCGCCAGAGCAAGCGTACCGTCCGGCGAGGCATCGTCCACAACGAGGACTTCCAGCTCCCGCCATGTCTGGCAGAGAATGGAATCAAGCGTGGCGGCAAGCGTCTTTTCGGCGCGCCACGCCGGTACGACCACGCTGATCAGATCATGTTCGGCCATTCCGCTGCATCCTTTCCGATGAGTATAACTTATCAAGGTATTTTACCAATAAACCGTCGAAAATGCAATCCTTAATACGAACAGCAGGAGGACGCGCGTTCTTATTTTTTCCGGCTCCTTCTATTGACTTCAGTTGTCTAATCGTGTAGACTGCACATATAGTCTACCAATGTAGACAAGGAGGGTTTGCCTATGGATACACCGAAGATTCACGAGGGTGAATACCGTTTCTGCCTAATTTTGTGGGAGCATGGACCGGTCGCCGCCGCGCAGCTTGCAAGGCTGTGTCAGGAGCAGCTTGGATGGAAACGGACCACGACCTATACGGTCATCAAACGTCTTGGGGAGCGCGGCGTTCTGAAAAACGAAAACGGCATCGTCACCGCGCTCGTGTCCAAGGAGGAAGCGCAGTCGTGGGAGATCGACGAGCTGGTGGAAAAGAAGTTTGAAGGGTCTCTCCCCGCGTTTATCGCCGCTTTTACCCGGCGGCAGGATCTCTCCGATGACGAGCTTGACGAGGTGCAGCAGATGATCGACCGTATCCGAAGGGGGGAGAAATCGTGAGCGAGCTGTTTCTGGAGATCGTCAACCGGAGCATAGCCGCGAGCTGGATCGTGATCGCGGTTCTGGTATTGCGGCTCTGCCTGAAAAAAACACCGAAATGGGTGAATGTTCTGCTCTGGGGCATTGTCGCCGTACGGTTGATCTTCCCGTTTTCGATCGAGAGCGCTTTGAGCCTGATCCCGAGCGCGGAAACGGTCAGCCCGAGCATTATGATGGAGACGGCGCCTTCCGTTCAAACGGGCGTTCCCGCTCTCGATCAGGTTATCAACCCGGTCATTGCCCATTCGCTTGCGCCCGCGCCGGGCGCAAGCGCCAATCCGCTGCAAATATGGATCCCGGTTTTAACGGTGATTTGGCTTTTGGGAGTAGCTGCACTTTTCCTCTACTCCGCCGTGAGCTACCGGCGTTTGCGCCGCAGGGTCTGCGAAGCGGTGATATTGCGGGACAATATCTATCAAAGCGAAAATGTTTGTTCTCCGTTCGTGCTGGGGATTATCCGGCCAAAGATCTATCTCCCGTATCATATGGACAAACGCGAGATGGATCATGTGATCGCCCACGAGCAGACACACATCCGCCGCAGGGATCACTGGTGGAAGCCGCTCGGCTTTCTGCTGCTGACGGTCCACTGGTTCAATCCGCTGCTATGGCTCGGCTATATCCTGCTGTGCCGGGATATCGAGCTTGCCTGCGATGAAAAGGTCATCCGGGAAATGGGCAGCGAGCAGCGAGCCGATTATACGCAGGCGCTCGTATCTTGCAGCGTCAGCCGCCGCAGCATCGCGGCGTGTCCCCTTGCTTTCGGCGAGGTGGGCATAAAGGAGCGGGTGAAGTCCGTGATGAACTATAAGAAGCCCGCATTCTGGATCGTTCTGGCGTCTGTGGTTGTCTGCGCCGTGGCCGCCGTCTGCTTTCTGACGGATCCGAAAACAGAGCGGAGCTCGCCCAGCGTCGGTGATAATGTGTCCGGTTTAGGACCGGCGCAAACGGAAAAGTGGTTCGACTACCTGGAAAACCCCGAGGAAATGAACTGGGACGGACGTCTGGAGATCGCTCTCCCGGAATATCCGGGCGTGACGTTCCGCTGGTATCCGGAGAAGATGGAGGCTGTGACGGAAAACGAGATCACACCGCTTTATACCGGTATGCCGATCTGGAACACGTATTTCTGCGACCTTACCGGCGATGGGCTTCCCGAGCTGTGTTCCACAATCACCTTCGGCTCCGGTATCATCGATAGCCGCGTCATCGTTTACGACTACGCGAACGGTGCGAGTTACACGCTGGAAGACCGGGGAAAATATGACTACTCCCTCCGGCTGGATGGATCGGACGGCAGTCTGTGTGTCGTTCAAAGGGCGCATGACAGCGGTGATATCGCTGCCGTCGGCGAACTGTTTTTCAGCGACAGCGGCTTACACTTACAGGTTATCAAAACAAACTTTGAAACACACAAATTCACATCGGTGACAATCCGCAATAACGGAGAGGCCCCCCTGCACATTACGATTGGCTCCGATGAAACAGCTCTTCCCGCAGGCGAAGAAATGACCTTTACCTATGCC
>ENA-UONY01001253-UONY01001253.1-human-gut-metagenome-genome-assembly--contig:-CS9-NODE-1253-length-22719-cov-7.160475_pt1 | contig 22719 bp, 38 predicted proteins | sample MGYA00242465_ERZ724012 | MGnify/ENA metagenome assembly ERZ724012 | reverse complement strand
TGTGCTCACAGAACTGGCAAAGGATAGCGACTGTGATGTCCGCAGTAATGCGGCAGGGAATCCCAACAAGCCCGATTACGAAGCGGAAGAACTTCAATTTACGGTAAAAGATACCTATGTGTCAGTACAAGGTACTACTCATATCTGGTATAAACACAACTATCCCAATGTTGCTCCATTTTATACATGTGGCTGTTTTTGTGGCTCACGAGAGCAATTGTTAATGAGAATTTACACTACTGATAATCAAGGTAGAGCGGCTGAGCGAATGAGAATATTGAATGCCCTCGACGAGAAGTTCAAAGAAGTTTTTAACCGATAAAAAATAAAAGCGATGTTTTACGAAATCAAACTGAAAGTAGAAAAAGAGAACAGCAAAGGAGAGATGAAAGAAGTCGTCGAACACTTCATCACCGATGTAGGATTATTTGCCGAGGCCGAAGCCAAAGGACTTGAACAATACGTAGGTTGCGATGTAATCTCTATCACCCGCTCTAATGTCGTCGAGATAGTAAACGAGAAGGAAGAAGGCAAGCCCTTCTACAAAGCCACGTTGATAGACATATTCATCGATGACAACGGCAATGAAAAGGAAACGAAGTACTACAACCTCGTTTGCGCCAAAGACATCACCGAAGCCAACCGCCTTATGCAAGAACACATGAGACAAGGCCTTAACGATATGCGGCTCGATGCGATTCAAAAGACAAAAATCATAGACCTGATATAGGAGCATAATGTGAGACATTCCCCGCAAGCCGATCCGGGTACGTGGTCGAGCACCATACGGAGGAAGGAACTGCGGGGAGAAATAAGCCATAAGTGTTTTAGGTGGTATCGGCAGTGGTTCAAACTGGAGAGCGGTATAAGTCGAGTATAAGGAGCGAATATACAGTTGCGGGTTCGAGTCCCGCCTGCCGAACAAAAAGAGAAAGACAAAATATAATGGAAGAACAGGCCACATACAACAGAAAACTCAAATACGATGTATTGATAGGGATAGACCCCGACGTTGAGCGCAGCGGCTACTCCGTATTGGACACAAGGAAAATGAAAATGGAGATGAGTGTTTGCCCATTCCCCTTGTTGGTAGAGGGCATAAAAAAACTTCATGAGCACTGCAAGAAAAACGATGAACGAGTGGCGGTATATGTCGAGGCAGGTTGGAAAAACAAATCCAACTGGCATTTGTCACCGAAAGACACACGGGCGAGCGCAGCCAAGAAAGGCGAGCATGTAGGTCGAAACCAAGAGACCGGTCGCAAGATAGTCGAAATGCTGAGGCATTACGGAATACAAGTCATGGAGCAATCCCCGTTGCGCAAGTGCTGGCAAGGGAAAGACGGCAAGATCACCCATGAAGAATTGAAGCGGTTGTGCCAGATGAGCGGGATAGAGTTTAACAGACCCCGCAGCAACCAAGAAGAAAGGGACTCTGCCCTGCTCGCTATCACCTGCTCCGGATTGCCCATTAAATACAAAGTCGTTGAATCTAAAATAAACAAATGATATGACAGCAGAAGAATTTATAAACTCTACCGTTTACCGGCAACAAAGGCGTAAAAAATATTCCGTTTCCCGGCAACATTTTATATTAAAATATTCCACACAACTAAAATTAAAGCTATGAAGTACAAAGTTGGCGACAAAGTTCAAATTAAAAGCGAAGAATGGATTTATAACAATGTTGGAATACCACATGTTTTAGCATATTTGTTGGAATATGCTGGCAAATATGCTAAAATAACTCATGTATCTAACTCAGATAATCCAAAATATAGAATAGATATAGACTATGGAGAATTTGAGTGGTTTGATCTTCTTTTTGAAGAAAATACTATTGCAGAAACACCTACATTGCAAGACATTTCCAAAACAATACGAGAACAAAATCTTGGCGTATCGGTGAAAGAAGAGGAAGGAAAGCTCATCATCGAGCCGCTTAAAGTGGAACATGACCTACCTGTTGATACCCCGGTGATGGTAAAAATGCCAAACGACGAATGGAAACTTGCTTATTATGCAGGAGAACTTAAAACACAATCAGGGGAAATTCTTAAATCAACATGGGTAAGAGGATATAAAAGCGGACAAGGATTTGGTTCCATAAGCCAAACGCACATCATTCCTTTCGACAAGTTCTTCCCGAACAACATCGAGGAAAGTCTTAAACATAACATTGTGAAGCCATGATTATAGCCAAGCAAGTTATATCCTCCATTATCGAGGAGAAGAAAAAGAATAACAAGGAGCCCTCCATAGCGAGCTTTACCGAGATACAGTCGGTGGTTATCCAGTCGCTTAAATCAGAGATAAACGAGCTATGCAAAACCGGTGAGATTGACAAGCACAAGACCCTGAACGGGGGGGCATTCACTATCAATATTGAGAATAAATGAAAGACAGCTTTTTGATTTATAAATCATTTTATAAACCCATATCGAAATTATCGGACAAACAACTGGGCAGGCTGTTTCGAGCAATATTCAAATATCAACTTGGCGAGGAGGTTACGGTAGAGGAGGACATTGAAATGGCATTTGAGTTTTTCAAGAATCAATTCGAGATAGATGAACTCAAATATCAGGGCATTGTCGAGAGAAACCGGAACAACGGGCGTAAAGGAGGTAATGACAAAAACTCTGAAACGGTTAAATCAAAGTCCAGTGGGAGCCAAACGAGCCACTCGACCCCAAATAACCCAGTGGGAGCCAAACGAGCCAGTGGGGGCTTAAATGATAATGATAATGATAATGATTTAAAAGAAACTTCTCTATCGAGAAGCAAAGAAAAAGAAGATGATTTTGGCAAAGACGTTGACAAGCCACTGACAGAACTGCGTGAAGAACTACTCTCAAATCAAACGTGGATAGAAACGCTATCGATGAACAACCACATCGACGAGAACGAATCGAGGTTATATATCGAGGCATATATCCGTAAACTTCAAAACGAGGGTATTTCAAGAAAAAGCGTCAGCGATGCACAACAACACTTTGCCCGCTGGTTAATAATCGAACTAAAACGAGCACGAGATGAGCAATCCGGAATCCATCAAAAACCTAATTCCAAGACCAAACAGGAGCGATATGCAGAGTTTGCAGAAGCCATCGCCGCCAAGCTGGCAGCGGGAGATACTGGCAACTTACAAGACGGGGGAGAATCTGCTCTGCCTTTTTAGTCCAGACAAGCAGACGGAATACTGCAAAAACGAGGAGCGTTGTTTCACCGGACATGCACCGAGTATTGCAAGAGTTGCCCGGACATTTGGAGATAGCGTAGCTGAATCATGGTTGTCTATACAGCTCTTTGAACTCGCTGAATTTTCAAAAGTTCGCAATGGAATGGACCCAGCAGATTTTATCGAACTGGCACGGACAATTATCTTAGGCTATGGCGGTTTTAAGCTTACCGAGTTCATGGTATTCTTCCAGCGGTTCAAGCAAGGTCTTTACGGGACGTTCTACGGAGTTTTCGACCCTATGGTGATAACAAGGTCTCTTCGAGAGTTCAGAGCCGACAGAGAGAAACTATTGCGGTTCTATGAGGACAAGAAAAGGCAGGAAGAAAAGAAACGGGAATGGGAACGAATCAGAACCACCAGCCTCACGTTCGAGGAATGGGAAGAGCTCAAATGGCTGTTTAACATGGGATATGAAATGAATGATTTGAAGTAAAATTAAGAAAGGAGAAATGACATGGAAATAACATTGATAGCGGGATTAGCCATTCTTTTTATTACGCTTGTAATATTTATTTATCTTGAAATAAGGAATGAACGAGTATATGTTTTCTCGAAGCATATTATCGACTGTTCCCATGAAGAAGTTCAGCGAGTTATCTATGAAGACATAGACAGAGCTAAGCAACTATATAGCCGATTAGACGAGATATACAATAGGAATAGCTACGACGAAATGCTTTACAGCATAAGGCCTCTCAAAGTCAAATATTGGTTCACCGAGGAGGAAATAAAAACTTTTAATCTCAGTGACTTATGAGGATAGGGTTGTTAGATGTAGATCATACAGTAATTAGGCTACGGGTAAGACTATTTCAACAATAAGTTATGAAAAAAGAATCACCAACAGAACCCCTAGAAGACATCGTATCGGAGATACTGTCTCATAAGCCTACGATCGGGTTACACGACCTGTTAATCATTTTCGACAGCCATAAGAAAGTATGGCAATGTTATTTCGAAAATGTTTCCGGCGTAGGCATGGATAGAGATTTGAGAAAGGCATTATTAGAGTTAATGGAAATAAGAGTAAAAAGTATACGGATATGAGTTTTACACACGCATCACTATTTACCGGTATTGGAGGATTCGATCTCGCAGCCGAATAGGTGGGGTGGAAAAATCAACGTCCTGTCAGGAGGATTCCCGTGTCAACCTTTCTCCCTCTCAGGGCGAAGAAAGGGAGCGGAAGACGACCGCTATCTCTGGCCGCAAATGCTACGGGCAATACAGGAGATCAAACCCGATTGGGTTGTTGGTGAGAACGTTGCTGGAATCATCACGATGGTACAGCCCGGCAAGGCGGTTGAACTGGGTCGTTCAGCGACTCTTTTCGGAGAGGATTACAAGGACGAGGAGATTCGACAGCAATATGTCATTGAGACCGTGTGCCAAGACCTTGAACACTCAGGATACTCTATCCAGCCGATACTTATTCCGGCTTGTGCCGTCGGAGCGCCGCACCGTAGGGACAGGGTTTGGTTTATTGCCAACCGTACAGACACAGGGGCTGAAAGTATGCAACAAGCAGGGCAAAACAGTATTCATGCCGTTGGATTTGCTTCCAACACCTGTTGCATCAGACGGACAGGGAGGCGCAGCAAAGGTTACAGGGAAGAAGATAAGAAGAGCGTCAGGGCAGGTATATTCCGCAAAATTGAGGGATTTGTCGGTAAGCAACCTGTTACACACACCAAGAGCCAACAAGGTGAACGGTATAAATCTGAACAACCCACAGATTGCGCAACGAAACAAAGGGAATTTGGAAGAATCTGTTGCAAAAATCATTCAGGCCATACCATACGAGGATGGGAAAACTTCCCAACTCAATCCCCTGTTTGTAGCCGAGATGATGGGCTTCCCTTTGATGTGGACGACCTTGCCATATCTTTCCCTAAGTGGAGAGCGGAATCAATCAAGGCCTACGGAAACGCCATAGTCCCGCAAGTTGCATACGAGATTTTCAAAGCAATAGAAACAATTAATAAAAATATTATAAAGGAGGAATAGCAATGAACGAAAAAACAATTGAAAAGAGTTTCGATGAGTACATGAAAAAGAATTATACAGAAAATTATCTGTCTGATTACAAAAGAGAAGTCATCGACAACCAACGTTGCGATTTCGCAAACGGCGTGGAATACTATCTGAAAAACACATGGCATGATAAGAGCGAAATTCCGGAATACGGCAGGAAGATATTAGTGAATACGAAATCGTATGGCTTATTTGTCGGAGGGAAAAACCTATCGGAAAAAGATTACAAAACCTTTGTCAAAGAGGCAGAGGTAGAAAGTTGGGCATATGTAGAAGACTTGTTGCCAAATAAACAGGAGGAATAGAGGTTGAAAGACTTAAAAAGAAAAGAATATGACAGTACAAGAATTGATTGACGAACTTGAAAAAGTGGAAGATAAGTCAAAACTTATTAAAGTAGCTTCGCTTTATGAGACTAATGATATAAATCGTACAGTTAATAGCGATTATGTATTTATAATTTGGATTTAATTAATGGAGATTGAAATATGAAGAAAATAATGTTCAATGATAAATACAGACTCACACAAGCAGTATTTGAATGTAGAAAAACACAGACAAGGCGGATAATTCCGAAAGATTTCTTCTCCCTAACATGGGATAAAAGAGACGACACATTGGTGTATGAAAACAGTATGGGCGATTTTATTGACGTTCGAAATAGCAGGTATGCTCTATACAAAGCCGGAGAAGTGGTTACTATAGCACAAAGTTATTGTTCCATTGCAGATGAATTGAATGATTTAGATAATGCGACTTGTGTGGAGCATTATGAACAGAATGTAGAAAAGGCTTCTGAATACATGTTGCTAATAGAGCATCCCGGCTTCTACAATAAGATGTTTGTTGCTCCTGATATGATGATTCACCAAATACGCATAACCAATGTACGTGTTGAACGGTTACAAGATATTTCAGATGAAGATTGTTTGAAAGAGGGAATAATAAAGGGGCAATGTGGTAGTGCAGATACTCATTTTATGGACGCATACTATGTTCCAAATGATATACAACCTTATTGTACACCGCAAGATGCCTACGAAATTCTAATTGATAAAGTAAGCGGTAAAGGCACATGGGAGAGAAACCCCTATGTATTTGTGTATGATTTTGAATTGGTAAAGTGAAATTATGGAAGTAGATAAAATAGAGGCATTTAATTATATGCTCCATCCGTTTTCGGTTAAATATCGTAGTATTGAACCAAGAGAAGGTGCGGAACCATATAACGCAAAAAGATATAATGACAAATTTTATCACAGAGTAAGAAATGCGGTAAATGATCTGAAAAAGAAAAACGAAAAATTGGTATTACTAAATGCTTTTGAACTAGTAGAGATTACTCATAGATGGTCTAGTTGGGATCGGGCGATGGATTTTGCTGAATTTATGGGGCAAATGAGTGCCAAGATGTCTATTGATTCTATTAGGGATTCAAGCAAGATATTCGATTTAAAATGAAATATAATCATGGAAGGAAAAGAAGTAGGAGTAGAGATGAAAGGGAATGCCTGTACATTCCCATAGAAAGCGAAATCACGCACTTTTCTTATCGCTCACCAAGAACGAAAAGTATTTAGACCTTTTAGGGTAAATCTTTTTACCGTTCTTGATGATATAACGGCAGAATATGCGGATTTTCCCACTTTCATTTTGAACTTGATCTTTCACATTAACACCTCCTTTCCGTTCTGCCTGCCGACCTGTATCGACAAGCTATAAGTTGCACCCTGTCAAGTGCAACTAAAAAAAGCCCAAAGTTACAGGACATTGGGCTTAATGTCTTTCTCACACGAGAATGGACAAGATGATGGCGAATGACAGTTCGCCGGATCGGAGGTGTTAATGTTCCGAATCAAGTTCGATGCAAATCGACTTCGATATTTAGTTATCAAATATCAAATTAACTCTTTTAATAGTTTAGTTAACATTGTTGTATTATGAGTAAAAAGAAAATCTACATCTCCCTACCCATTACCGGCAGGGACTTCGATGAAGTGGAAAGTGAAATACTATACGTTTCGGGAGTCCTCGAAATGAAAGGATACCGTGTCGTCACACCGATAGACTTCGATGTAAACCCCGATTTGGACAAACCCTATCATGAACTTCTGGGAAACGATATAAAGGCTCTTATGGAATGCGATGAGGTATGCCTTTGCCCCGGTTGGGAAAAATCCAAAGGCTGCCAGTTAGAACATTTCGTGGCCCAACTATGGGATAAGGAGATAATAGAATTTGAACGATTAAAATACAGTAAGATATGGAAAGAAAAGTAGGAGAAATATTTGAGTACAACGGTGAGTGGTATCAGTGTGTAGAATGTGATAGTTGTGGTGAATGTTCACTTCGTACCACTGAATGTGGAAGCGGTACTAAAAGCGACATAGCAGATGAAGTATTTGGGAAATGTAGCAAAGTAAGAAGAAGTAACAGTAAATCTGTAATCTTCAAGAAACTTGAAAAGGTCGGAGAGCCGTATATGAGCAATGGCCATTTAATGCAAACATTATCTGGCGAGAAACAGCCTAATTCTATTCGTGACTATAAAACACGAATGTGTTATTATGCAAACTGTATATTAAGAATTGAAATCAAACAAAACAAAGAAGATATGGAAGAAAAGAAATTGAATTTTAAACCCTTTGACCTCGAAGCAGCCAAAGCTGGCAAGCCAGTATGTACTCGTGATGGTAGAAAGGCAAGGATTATTTGCTTTGACGCAAAATGTAATAAACCAATTGTTGCTTTAATATACGATTGTAATAAAGAAACTGTTTTGCAATATCTTGAAAATGGTAGATTTTTTGTCGACCAGATTGATAAATACGACCTCATGATGTTCCCCCAGAAGAAAGAGGGGTGGGTGAATGTATATAAATCATATAATGTAGGAAAGAAAATCCCTTGCATGGCAAGTATTTACCCGACCAAAGAGGAAGCAAAAAAATCTTCCGTAGTAGGATTTGACTATGTTGATACCGTTAAAATCGAGTGGGAGGAGTAAATATGAAGAAATTTTTATTGCTTTTATTAGTATCGCTTATACTAACAAGCTGCTATACAAATGGAGACTGTACAACTGCTGTAAAGGAAGCATACCCCGATAATGAGATATACCGGGTAGATGTAAATAGATTCATACTTATTGATTCCATAGGAATATGGTATGTGAATGCAAATATGGGTATAAAAGAACCATATACAGAAAAACAATTAGTTAAACTTTGGAATAATCATGGGAGAAATTGAATTTGGTAAATGTGAAATCTGTGGCAAAGAAGCACCATTAGAAAGGACTTATTTCTATTATCCTATTCATTGTGAATGCTGTGGTAGTAAGGACGAGAATGGACAAAAACAACATTTTGTAATGGTAGTACATTGCAAAGATTGTCCCGCTCCTATGCCAAAAGAAATACACCCGTTGCTCAAATCTATGCATGGTGAAGAACATAGAGCGAATATCACAAATATTTTGCCAACAGAAATTAGAGGTCAGTTTATTATAAATGATAAAATTATTAAGGAGAAGCAAGCTATGTGGATAGCAAGGGACGAAAGTGGAAAATTGTTTATGTACTCAACTAAACCATTTAAACGTGAGTGTACATGGGGATTTAGAGACAAAAATACTACTGTTGTTGTATTAAGTGACAGTTTATTCCCAGAAGTAAAATGGGAGGATAAAGAACCAAGAGAGTTGATATTGAAATAATTATGTAAGACGAATAAATCTGATATATATATTTTAACAAATAAAGTCATTAAAAATGATTGTTTTATTAACTGGAATACTTATATTTGCAACGTCATATCGTTTGATATGAAAATTTAAGGGTTTTACCTTGAACCTTAAACATGCGCATTAAGCGTGATTACAATGGGCATTATGCCAGATTTATACTAAGCCATCTATTGTGGGTGGCTTTCTTTATTTTTATTATTGCATTTATGGCAAAGACAGTAGTAGTTTTAGTAGATGGGCAGAACCTGTATTATAGTCTGCAAGAGATGAGTATTATAGAAAAAGAAGTTGATTGGACGGTATTATTCAATTCAATGATTGATGCCGGAGAAGAACTTATACGAGCCTATTGGTTCAGGCCAGCCAAAATACTTGATACGTATTATACGGAAACCAATATTCGTAATTCAATTGTATACAAGAAATATAGGACCCATCTTGAAAATTATAAAAATGGTAAATTTTCCGCTATACCTAAGACAGTACAAGATAGTGTGAATAGTGAATGCTCTTCAATTTTGGAATGGATTAAAAAGCAAAAGGAGAAATTTGCCAATATAGAATATGCCTACGATCAATTATGTCTTGAACATGATAATATAGAAATGGTTAAAACAGGAGTTTTAAAAATTGATCCATATAAACATACTTATGTTGGTGAAAAAGGAGTTGATATTTCACTAGCTGTGAAAATGATTTCCCTTAGTGTTGGTAAAAAATGTGATAAAATTATTCTTGTCAGTGGAGACTACGATTATTCAGAAGCAATAAGGTTTGTTAAAGACAATATGACAAAAATTAATGTAGTAAAATTCCATAAAGGCTATCCACCGAGGAATCGTAGCATGTCAAGAGATCTTAGTGTACTTGCCGATAAGGTCGTAGATGTTTATGAAACCGACCTTAAAGGGAAATATAAAAAGGTATAATCACCCTCTTTTTTAGGTATAGAGCTGCCTACTGGCAGATTTCCCTTTTTTTTGATGCTATCTCAAAATAAAATTTGAGATAGCTTTTTTATTTTATAAACCTTATAAAATTATATAAGACAAAAAATAATGAAACGAATCATTGAAGAGATAGTTAAGATTGAAAATAAAGTTGAACAGTTAAAATTGTTTTGATATGAACATCGAGATATTGAAAGAGGAGTACAGCCGGAAGATGGAGAAGGCTCTGAGAAGGGGCGACTTCGCTCTGTTTGACAACTTACGAAGGCAATATGACCGACTACTGCAAACCCGAGAGCAAGTCACGGCAAAAACAATCACCGACACCATGAGCAAAGAGGACAAAGAGAAATGTAATCGCCTCCTGAGAAAAATCCCAGTGTTGGCGGACATTGCAGAATCCTCCGCCGTCGATTTACTTTCACTACTGAAAAAATATGACGGTACTGTTACCCTTCCTATGCTGGAAGAACTGCGGGCGTTCAACCACATCGCCCGTGACCTGCGATCCATTATAGACCGTGTAGGCGACGAATCTTTTGCCATTTCCTTTGGAGATACATGCGACAGGGTGAACGAGTGTATAGATGATATTTTCACTAATAATTAGAATCACTAACATGGGAAAAGTTTATATTGAAGATGACAAGTTAATTGTCAAAACTGACAATGGGATTATAAAAAGCGATGGTACATTTTATGCCGAACTTGAATCTTCTAAAATTTACACTATTGATGCTTATTCTATCTCATTCCTACTTACTGCCATAAATAAAGTGGGTGCTATTTATGTGAATGATTTGATATATCCAGAAAACCATGTTTATAGGATATTTACAAATGAGGCATTGAAAAGTGAGATTGACAAGTTAAAAGATCAATTGAATAAATACAAGTGTTTGTTACAAGAAAACGAAAATCTTAAAAGAGAAATTAGCAGATTAGAGATAATAGAGCATGATAATAGAGCATCTATTAAAAAGCTGGAATTATTGACCGATAAGATAAAAGAATATAATTCCAATCCAAAAATATTTTGGGAAAGAATTAAAATGTAATGAACAGATATTCATGAAAAAAGAAGAAATTAAATATAAAATAGCCTATTACGAAGCCGAGCGAGATAGGAACTTAAAAATACACTGTCCACGGGTGGCTGCAAAATTTCAGAGAATGATAGACAAACTAAAAAAAGAGATTTCATCAAAAAAACAATAAGGTAAACAAATGGCAACCACGTACGCCGACATATCAATAAACATCATTAGTTTTACAAAAAATATTTTGTATGAAAACCATTCCTTTTTCGGGTATAGTATTAGACACTTCAAATCCACAAGACGGGCAGTTAACCGCTATGGTAAATCTCCGTCACACTTCCACTGGATCTATATCTCCGACTGGTGTGAATAAGAAAATATATACTATTTCCAATCATAGAGAACTCATTTATATTCACAAAGGCAATGGTTATGAAAATTGGATTACTTTCGATGGAAGCACTATCTACTACGAAGCATATCGTTATGGCAATGATAAAGTCGTGAGACCTATGTATTACAACGACGGGGCAAGTTCAGAAGCAAAAATCGGAGTTCCTATTTATCAAATTGATGGTTTAAATGATATAACCTCCGTGGGAAACACCCTTGTTGTATCAACAGACGGTGGTATTTTTTATTTCTTGTGTTATCTGTATGGATCATCTGGCACATACGTTTACAAAAATATTTCTATAAATGAAGATGATATAACCGTAAAAATCAACCAGACAGACACTGGAAATTATGGATATGTAAATATAAGCTTTCCATATGAGGTCGTTGAAGTTGGCGCAAAGTATATACTTTCCAAAGGAGAGACCCCAGATGGTGCTATTTATGAAAAAATAGATGATTTGCGATCAAAAGGTGAGATTCACAATGTGGCTCTTATCCGTTGGGCTATCAGAATGCACGACGGCACATATACGTTACATTCAGCTCCCGTTCTGCTTATGAGACGATCGCCGATATTTATTTCCGGGACGATGAACAACGATTATAAAAACAGGTCGGTTAGGGCTATGGTGGGATATTATAGGATAAAAGTGGATATTACTATCTCTAAATCGTTAAAAGAATCCGATATATATAAGGGGATAGACGTATTTATGGCTGAGATTCCATATTATGATGATACCGATACTTATAAGAATAATTTCCCTGTTTTAGGTAATGGAAATCCTTATTCGTTTGGTGGTGACCCATTTTACACAAATGACGAAAAACTACGAGAGCGAATATTAGAGACTGCCAATTTCTACCGCATTGCACAATACGATTTTGATAGTGATAAATTCAATAATAATACTCTTTCAGATATACCCGATTTATCCGACATATTAAAGAACCTCGTGTATCAGCCCACATTAACAGATGATACCTATTCTCATAATAGGCTCATTGCCGAAAAAATATTTAATTATAATAGTAAGTTGCACATCTCAGGTACGTCCCAAAAATTATATGATGGCTATCCTGTCGAAATGTTCATATCCTATGCCGGTTCAACCGTAGACGTCATAAAATACATTTCAAAAACCTATATAAAAACCGAATCAGGAACTTCTATCGTGGTGCGTGACCAAGACATACCGAACGGGGATAATCTTTTACTCCTTTCCCCATATATCTCATACCCCGATTCACGGGCTTATAATATGGAGATAACCATTATATATCGGGGAAGAGAAGAATCGGGTGCGTTAACAAACTATCGTTTCTCAGCCTCTTTCGATCTCACTCCGCATGACTTCCTCAATTTGGCATATTATCTACCCACGGGAGAGATAAATCCGATAACAATTTCAGGTACAGTAATAACAGAAATACCAGAGGCTCCCCAATCTTCGAATAACATTGAGACAACCCCCAACAAACTTAAAGTTTCTGCCACGGACAATCCATTTATATTTCCCGTCGAGCAAACCTACACCATAGGAAATGGTAAAATTATCGGCATGGCCGCCGCAACACCCGCTCTATCACAAGGGCAATACGGGCAATTTCCTCTATATGTATTCACCGACGAGGGCATATACATGATGCAAGTCGGTACAGGAGAAGTCATTTATTCCAATGTGTTTCCAGTATCAAGGGATATTTGCAGCAATGCTCGTTCCATTATATCTCTTGATAATGCTGTGGCTTTTACCTCCGATAGAAAATTATTTGTTCTTTCCGGCTATTCTGCTAAATCAATTTCCGACTCTCTCGAAGCTGATTATATTCCCAACCCAGCACACGTATATATGGAAGGGATAGAAAATGTATTGACCGAGCCTTTGTTGGCATACAATTATCCTTTTGGTGAGCTTATCATAAAAAATACAGAAGCAAATACTGCCTTTATTTACGATCTTCAACGAAAAATATGGAGACAAAGAAAAATGAAAGCCTCCTATTTTATACCGTCGTATCCGGTTTGTTATGCCGTATCCGATGAAGATGAAGTATATGATTTATCCCAAGAGTCCAACCAGTTACAAAATGTTACCATTTGTACAGCTCCCATAACACTAGGAACACCGGGATTCAAAAAAATAGAACGCTCCATTTTGCGTATGTTGGCCGGAGGACATTTTTCTATTTCCATATATGTTTCCAACGATAACAAAACATTTTATAAGATCATATCGATGAACATAAACAGCGATACGCTGTTATCTGATATTCTACTCCCTAGAATACCGTCATCTTGGAGAAACTTCTATCTATTTATAGAAGGCGATATGCTTTCCGATTCAACCATTACAAGATTAGATATACAGGAAAAAAATACATTTAATACCAAGTTAAGATGAAAAGATATGTATTTCACTATACGGCAGAAAAAATATTATCCGAAGTAAAGAATATTACAACTATGCTTGGAGCCTCTCGGCGAAATGAAGATGGAAGTACTCAACTAGTGTCATTAACCCTTACCGAAGACGATGATTTATTATTTCAGCGATTTTTAAAAGATGCACATGCCTATATGCAAAATAAACTGGTTGCCTATATCATAGAACCAGAAGATGACGAAAGGGAAATGAGTCAAATTGATATATGTGATTTAGACCCAGATAATAGACTTTCAGACGACGATTTAAGGTTGTACCGTCTTTGTTATCCATGCCAGATGAATGAAGATATACCAGATACCTCTATCTGTGTAGCCGATAATTATATATTGCAGTTCCTGATAAATTACATAATATATCGCTGGCTCTTGATTAAAATTCCACAAGAAGCAATGGTATATAAAACTCTTTCCGATGATAATGCAGATAATGTAGTATCTTCATTAAGCCGGAGAAAATCAGGGAAAATACGCAGAAGAATACACCCGTGGTAATATTTTAATATAATAAGGGTGTATTATTTACGTTTGATACACCCTTAGATTTAATATAGATTATTTCATAGATTTTATGTATAACCAAATTTTTCCAGCAGGGGCATCTTCGTCCATAAAATAAAAAGCATGTGCAGATTTGATAATAGCTTGGTCATCTAATACTTTGCAAAGGTCTGCATACATCGAATTGAATGCTACGTATTTGTCCCATTTTGTGGTTCCTACCGGGAATGCCATATTTTTGGTGAGTTCTTCTATTTGATCGATAGTCCAATGTGCTCCTTCCCGTTTTCGTTCCTCTTTATCTGTGTATGAAATGCAACTTACATCGTACTTAGCAAAATCCTCTGTATAGTGATTCTTATATAAGATACCATGTTGCTCTCTCATAAATTTCCAATATATATTAGGATGCTCCTTTTCTATAATACAAAGTAAATTATCAATGGACTCTATTCCTTCATTCATAATTTTATCGCTGGATATTCCATTTGTCCTTGCTTTTTGAATCATTTCGTTGTACTTCATTTTATACCTCCTTTTTATAATGTTTTCATTCCGTTATAAATAATTTTTTAAGCTCAACTAAGTCTCCCGATGTAATACGAATATACCCCATATTTCCAAATACCAAATTAGTCAGGAGATTATTTGGTATTTCTATTTTCATAGCCCCGGAGCCAAGATTACCTTTAAGAATACCCAGATTAAATTCTCTTTCTTCCATAGAATTGAACATTTCAATGAAATCATCGAATAGCATATTAACATCTATGTTCCCATTTTCGTCGCAAATAAATAAAGATAATCCATCGATAAGTTCGTTAATCTTTTTGTCTTCTTTCAACAAATAATTTTTTGCTCCACGTTTGAGGTATGTGGATACAGTTTTTAATTGGGGATTATTTCGTGTAAAATCATCGATCCTATCATCTATCCATGTATGAGCAGCCCTATTAAACTTTGTTTTTACAGCTTCCAGTTTTTCTTTCAGTTCCATTATTTCTTAGATTTAGACGATGTTTTTCTTTGTTTCATATCCATAAATTCATTCCAGCTCATGTCGCTGTACTGAGTAATATATTCGTTCATCAAGGCGTCCTTTTTATCCGCTTCGTCCTTAACAGTTTTCTTCAATCGTTTGGTGAGGGTAAGGTGTTTGTCCAACGCATCTTTCCCGTCCTTTGTCCCTTCGACTATCGGTCTCATAATCCGCATATACTCCCGGTTGAGAATACTCTGAATTTCCATGCTGCTTTGCTGAAATTCTTCATTCTCTTGCATAAACCTAAACTCCTTTTCGGTCAAGGAGTCCATAATCCTGTCTATTTCGTCCCACACGGGAGAAGAAGTCGTTTGCGCAGATTGCCGATAGTTTCTTTTCATTTCAGCAATTTTTTGTTGCATGGCTTCCTGTTCTCTCTCCAATTCGGGGATAGAAAAGTTCCTGTCGTTTAATAAAGGGTCTGTAAAATTCATAATTATTCGTGTTAGTGGTTAGTAATCGGTAATGAAAGTGGTATCGCCCCCGAAGGGGCTCTACCACTAACGCTTTTTCTTGCGTTTCTTTTCGGCCTTTATGCCGTCGGAGTTTCCGACGCTGCTCTTTGGCAGTTGCAACCGAAAGGGTTTGCACCCTCCAAAACAGTTACGGTAGGAGTAGAAGGAAGACCTACAACGCCATAGATAGCTCGGCAAGTCTTGCGATCCGTGTATTTGATGGAGGCTGTGAAGGCACGATCGATTTCGCACTGAATCAATCTGTCTTGATACGGGCGGGTGGCTTCCAAAACAGCTACCTTCTTGTCCAGTTCATTGAATTTGTTGGCGTATCGCTCGTTCAATACATCGTATAAATCTCGGCTTGTCTTGTAAAGCCCGAAATCTGCATCGATTTGCGACTTATACAACTGGAATTTTTCAGCCACATCGGTTTCACGATGTGCATACATTTGGTCTTGCGTGTTGACTTTTAATCCCCAAATGGTATTGGTGAGAGCAATTGCATCCTCGCATTCTTTTTCCCATGCTTGAAATGCGGTGGGAGCGACAGCACTTGAACCTCCCCAGCCACCAGTCGTCGTGTTGATGTTTACGTTCTCAGGCATGGAACCGCCACCGAAAATCCCGTTACGTCTTCCCCAAAGTGCACCTGCGCCAAGAGCTGTACCAACGATTCCCAATGCTAAACCGGCATTACCTACACCCTTAGAGGCATACTCTTTCTTTCCTTCTTCGTAGACTTTCTTTTCTACGATTTCTCTGTTAATTCCTTCCATATGTTTTTATTTTTTTAGTTATACCGAAAGAACATCTTCCGGTGTGTCAAACATACGGTCATAACAGTTGCTATCTATGAATTTCAGTTGCTATGCGTTTGCTAATTAGTTGATTGTTCTTTAATAGAATGTAACTTTGTGAAATCCTGTGTGATAACGTGTTTTTCAACTTATTCACTCCTTGTCGTGTCATAGACAAGTAAGACGCTATATTTTCTTCCGTAAATCCTAGCGATACCAACGCACAGATGAGCAGGCAACGTGCGTCGACCGCATTTTTGTTCGCACCGTTGATCAATTCGCCGTAACACAGCTCACATTCCTCGCAAACGATTTGCAAGACGTGTTCAAAGATTTCATTGGTTTTCATATCTCTTGCCTTTTTAAATATTTGTTAAATTATAGATTGTTGACACAATAAAAAACATCACGTTCCTGTTTAAAGGCTGTGAAAGCCTCGTAACATTCCCCGTGATGTTGTCTCTTGTTAGTTTTGGAAGAGCAGCAAGAGATTGAGGCTTTCCTTTATACTCCGAAGCCTCGGAAGGAGTCGTAAATCAAATTATATCAAGAAACCCAGTCCTTTCAATTTTGTTGTCCATTTCATGATGTAAGGGACAAGCAGCAAGACAATGCCACCGAGAGCCCACCAGCACCATCGGGGAGTCTTGTACTTTACTACCTCGACGGGGCAGGGTACTTGTATGCTGTCCGTCTTGGATATATACAGCGTATCGGTTCTGTCCTTGAACCTGTATATGTACTTGTATTGGAACTCCCGTATCGTGTCTCCCGATTTCTCGATGAAAACACTGTCCCGCATGTATATGGAATCGAGCTGCACACGATTCAGATACACCGTGTCGCTCTTTGTCGTTTCCACAGGCACATACACATGTCTGGTACAACTCGTCGCAGCCAAAAACAACAATAGGAATACGATATGTCTCATAGGCTCAGTATTTGTTTCCGGTTCTTCGATGTCGACACATAAGACACGTGCACCCAACTGTAATTGCTCTCGTCAATCAACTGGTCGAAGGGAAGGTTATCCCGTATAAGCTCGAACAGCCTCTTGTTCTCCTCTCTGCTTCCTCCCGTGATGTCCGCCGCCTCGCCCCTCATGTGCTGGCTCGTTTTCGCACCACCCACAGCGGCATTGAGTTTGGGACAACGATAGCCCGAATTGACGGTTATCGCCTTCCCGTACATCTCCCGCAAGGGATCTAGAACATGGGTGACAAGGTTCGACAGCGCAACCGACACTTCGGTCGTCGGGGTATTGTCTATACCCAATTTATCGGCCGTCGAGCTCTTTGTGAGTTCTTTCATCGTGAAGTATTTCATATCCATTCTTCATTTTTGGCGACAAAAAAAGCGGTGACTTTTTTAGAATCACCGCTTGTAACGAATGTATGAGAGAGTAGCCTTAGGGTTAGGCTTATCCGTTATTGAAAATGGGACAAACGTAGGCCGAAGGCATTATCAATCCTCTCTCCTCAATTCATCGAGCCATTGTACCGGGTCGACATCTTTTAGACGAGGATAAGCCTTTTCGATTAAAGAATTTAAATAACTTTCATCGAATTTTGGAGAATAATCAGCCGGTATCGGAGGTTGAGAATCCGTATCGGACGAGTTCTGGACATAGGGGAATGAACCTTTTGTATCCATGTGAACAATGTTTATTTTTTTCGGTTCGGGAAAATACCCTTTAATACGATATTGGCTAAACCTAATACATTGATAGTTGTCGTAGCCAGTAGAGCTATCAATATTTCCGGTCCCAATGAAAATAATCCGATCCCGCAAAATACAAGAATGGCAATTACTATGAATAACCATATGGGGATAATCCACATGACCCATCTGGCCAAATGTTTACGAAATTGTGTATCTTGTGAATATCGCTCCCGTATTTGTTCGGATAAATTCTTGTCATCTATATCGCCCAAATTTGAGTCGGGAGAAATATGGACACCATTCTCACTACGTAAATCCAAGCCGCTAAAAGAATCTTTCTGTTTAGTCATGCTTTGGGAGAAATTAGTGTCTTAAAATACTCTTGGATATAACTATCCGGGATTCTATCCCCCCAGCTGAATGAAGGCTGCTTAACGGTCCTATCCCACGGAGAACCGGGCTTGTGAGACCATTCCGTCAGATAGGCGGCAGTTTTAGAACCATAGCTGCCAAAGACCAGTTTCATCAGAGATTCCATTTCGGAATCACGGGCTATTTTTTCAAGGTTTTCATCAGAAAGGGAAATTTCTGAAAAATCCTTTTTTATCAATTTATTTCGAGTGGTCGGGAAAACCGGACCATACGGCCAAGCCTGAGGGTGCTCGTTTGTCAAGCGTTCGTTCTTTACGTAAAGATATACTCCATAAGCTATATACAACAACTTTTGAAGCTTAGTCATGTTAATGAAAAACTTATTCTGGTTAGCAAACGCAATGATATAGTTTGCAACCGTAACGCTATCGTATTTATAGGTATCGCTTATCATCTTGTTGCAAAGTAACAAAAAATATCGTAACATGCAACCAATTCTTATACTTTTTTACGATAAATCAAACGGTGATTCCAAGAAGTCAAAGAACGCTTTCCCGTCGCCGGGTTATAAAAATTCTTTTTTTTCGTCAAGCAATCCAAACCTCGATTTGAATCACCAGCCCTCCCAGTATGGTAGCCAGCAGGTCGGCATACGACCAAGCCCCCGGCTTCCTCCACTCGTCGACAGCCTCCTTGATACAGCCCGCTATGGCAGAGAACAGCACACAATATTCCGCCGTCGCACCTATCACGATGGCGAAGAAAGAGGCGATGACACCTCCTGCGATAAAATGCAGCAGCTTGTCGTGGGGAATAGACAATAACAACCCTTTGATTCTCTCCAAAATTTTCTTCATATTATTCGTTATTTAATCGGTGATAAAAATCGAGCTTGATACGGTCATAGACAGAAAATACATTGGTTTTAGCCCTGTCATCGTTCACCGTATGGGCATATATCTCGTTCTCGACAACCTCTGCCACCCAGTCTATCCATTCAGGATTGGTATAACATGAAAGACGTTTACCCCGATAGGTAAAGTAGTCGAAACGGCTGTTCCTGTCCTCGTACTGGTTCGTGAGATTTCCGATAATTTTTTCATGCGTCCTATTCCTGTCGGATATATGGTTTTCCTTCCTAACTTGTTCGATAATTTCCAAAACCCGTCTGGCGGAAAGGTTGAAAAATTCACTCGATATGTTCTTTATCCGAAGCTGCGTTTCCGGTCTAAGACCTTCCGATATGTCGGACAACATATTATTCTGGTCGTTCGTCTTTTCAATAAGCTCTTTCAGGGATTCTCCATAATCCTCCATACTCTTGGTGATAATCGATTTGAACCACTTGAAGCAGGCCACCATCATCATGGCCGACAACACCAAGAAGAATGCTGCGGTCATCACCAAGAACCCCTGTTCGCTTATCCCTCTGGCTACCTCCGTAGCCTCGTTTATCCCTCCCATATCAATGTTTCTGTTTTTCGATTAACAATCTAGCTTCTCCTTTGCAGGATTCCGCATAGGCGTTATAAGCCTCGAACTCCTCGGGCTTCGTGTCCCGCTGCCGAAGTATGGCCAGTTCATCGTCTACGCTGTATCTTTCCCGAATTTTTGCCACTACTTGCTCTTCATATGTCATCTCGGGAATGAGATGTTCCTCTTCTACCGGCATTTCCGGAATAGGTTCATATTCATAAACTATTTGTCCATCTCTGTAATAAGGAATAGGATTATAACCTTCTTTTTGCTCGGGTTCAGGGATAGAATCTATTTCTATCCAGCCATCTTTCTTTTCATTCTCGTAATTATAGGTTTCTACCCTATTATTACTATCTACTTTAATTTGTATCATATCTGCTAACGTCTTCAATTATTAAAACATTTCCTTTTGTTGTGCTGTAAACAAAGTTTTTATAGTTTGTTTGCCTCCAAATATTACCTTGTGAAACTACGTCTGCATCTACGCCTCTGAATGTAGAGTTTAATATCCCGTAAGGATACCTAAAAACATATTTTCCGTTATTTGTGAATCCCACTGTCAATCTGTCATTTACATTTATGCAATACCCGTATTCATTTACGTTCCCTATATCACCAAAATTATAACTTGTTGTATTTCCTTTATTCGATATATTGGACACTCTACAAATCATGTTCCCATTGGGAAATACATAAAGTAAATCTGTAATTTCTTCCAAATTTGGAAATGTAAGTTTTTCAAAAGTTAAATCTTCAAGATTTACTTTATATCCGTCTTTTGTAAAAGCTATGCCATCTGTTATCTTTATGTAACCGTAATCATAGGCTTTATTTGTAATTAAATTACCATCAGCACCGTACACATATATATGTGGTTTATTATATCTATGAAAGTAATATACTTTATTATCATAAGCATATACAGCCCCATAATGTTGAAGTCCTTCGGGGTTGTCAAGATATTTGCCTTCACTTGTTTCTTCATCATACATATAGACAGAATTTGTAAAACCACAAGCTGCAAAAAATATTTTATTGCCCATTTTACAAAGCACATTTCTCATTACACCAGACTCACCCCTGTTAGATGAATTATAAATGTTTACAGTGTATATCTTTTTGAAATATAAATCTGTCTTTGTAAGATTACGTGGTGTTATTATGTAATACCCAGTATCATCGAACCTGTAAACACCCGTAACATTTGGGCCAAATTCGGACAAATCAATACACCGTTGAATTGGTATAGTACCATCATCTTGACCACTAAAAGGCACAAACTCCCCACCCTTATAAATATAAGACTGTGCTGTCTCCCCATCAATGTAGATTTTGTTTGGGTCTGTCTCACCACTTGCCTCGATAGCTGCAAGATTTTCGTAGACTTGGCTGGCCTTTTCTTCAAGTGAAGTAACTCTCCCATCTACATTTTGAGCCGCTTGGTTTGCTTTATCGGCTGCCTCATTAGCGAGAGTTGCCGAGTTGTTAGCTTCCGTTGCGGCATTCTCCGCATTTCCCGCCGCCGTGTTGGCGTTCGATGTAGCTGTGCGGGTATCCGTAATAAGCCCTTCGAGCGTAGTTTGCATTTGGGAAAAACTCGTCTCTCTTTGGAATTCCGCTTCGGCTCTCTCACTCTCTGCCGAGGCACGGCTGCTTTCAGCCGATTCCCGTTTTGCTTCTTCTGCCGTCAACTTGACACCGAGAGCCTTTATATCCGTGGCCGCCTTGTTTGCCTTTTCAGCCGCTTGATTGGCGACTGCCGCCGCCTCTGTCGCAGGGCGTTGAAGATCGGCGATTTGCTCCGGCGTAAAATCGTCGTAGGTAAAAGGGTCTCCTTTATCTCCTTTTTCACCGGGCAGGGCAACCATTTCTTCCACCACGGCGGCATCGGGCACTACCACCTGCTCATGAACAATTATGCAATCACTATCAGCCATATCACTTGATGATTATATTGGTTTTGTAAACATCGCCATAGTCCCATTTGCCGTCATCGAAATCGGCATCCTCTATCCAGTAGTGCCTCTCGACCGTGAGCAAGCCATAGCGGAAAGTCCCGGAATTGAATATGCCGTACAGCACGCCGTCACGGAACACACAGTTTTTACGTGTCTTTCCGTCGTAGCTCACTTCGCAACAACAACCGGCCTCGTCCTTGTAGATGAACTTAAACTTCTTCGTCTCGGCATCGATCGGGCTCCCGTTCTTGTCCTCAAAGCCAATGGTAAACTTAATATCCTCCCACGAGTACTTCACTATGGGATCTTTGTCACTCATCGATCAATCTCCTATAATCTTAAATATGCTACGCTTGTATTTCCTCCTGCAAAGCCTGTTCTTTGGCTTTTTGGTAGCTTAGATGTTCTTCCGGTGTAATCTCCCTTACGGACGAAGCGTCGAAGTCTGCCGGCGTGTACATCGCTTTTACTCCCTCGTAAGTCTTTATATCATCGCCTTCTTGGTGGGTAGTCAGGTAATTACCTTCCGTTGCGGGAGTAATCTTTTGATAGGTCTTTTCTTCTATATTCATGGGTATTTGTTTTTTAT
>ENA-UONY01001247-UONY01001247.1-human-gut-metagenome-genome-assembly--contig:-CS9-NODE-1247-length-22785-cov-7.792301_pt1 | contig 22785 bp, 29 predicted proteins | sample MGYA00242465_ERZ724012 | MGnify/ENA metagenome assembly ERZ724012 | reverse complement strand
ATGGGGCATAATTGTGAGAGGTTCCAGCCAGTTTGAACTGGCTGGTAAGATGTTTATTATTCCAAGATAAAGACCCTATGCTGAAAAGAATGAAACAGCATTAGGTATATCGTATCACGAATTTCTAGAGTTTAAAGATTGCCTATTGCATGAATCTGACCTGTAGATTGAGTTTCATCATGTATTGACCGTCGGACGTTTTGAAGATCTTCGCGTAATCGTGCCTCGACGTACTGGGCCTCTCCATCTTGGTGTGGGCGATGAGATAATCCATGAATCCCACACGGTCGTAGATGAAATAGCAGACGATCGTGCCATCGCCCTTGACCGCCACATACCCTCCGTTCGCATCCTCTTCCCCATTCCATCTCCGTTTGGGTGTCATCCCCAATGCGACATCCTTGAGGAAGTTCCTGATCTTCTGTGTGTAGAAACCGGACCTGTTCACACCCAAATGATCCTCACTCTCCATCATCTCGGCCAGCTTGGATATCGGCATGATGTTGTGAACGAATGAGATACGTATCATCTCCCCCAGGATCTCAGGGAGCTTGGACTCGATCATGATGAGATTATCGTAAAAACTGTTCGAACACATCCTTTCGAAGACAAGTTCACACCCCTTGTCTGATAAACACTTCATCCTGTTGATTATTTTCTTGCCATCGTCTATCTCATTGACGGCTTCCATGATCTCGTCCGTGCAACCGACCACCGTGTACAGGAAATTGGTACAGTCCTTCTCCGCATTGAACAACGTTGGCGAGCTTCCGATGTAACTCTTTATGGAATAGCCCATCTGCGGTTCCTGTCCCGTGCGCGGATCATGGGCCTGTATGAGGAGATCCTTCTTGTCCGAGTTGCTGACGGATAGGTCTGTGCATGGGAAAGAATACGTGAGGATATCTACGTTCTTCGGCAAATGTTTTATCTTCGTCACATCGCCGCATGCCCTACCTTTGCTGTCCTTGAACTCCCCCAGCATCGGAGTCTTACCGTGTATCGCCTCGTACGACAGATTGGCGAACGGGTCGATGTCGCATATCCCGACCACCTCGTAGGGAATCCTCGCCCTGTCCAGAGCCATCCTCTGTGCGCCTATGCCCGAAAATAATTCGACCACTCTGTACGGTTTCGTTGCGGTCATGATTACCATCTCCTAGGCCTCAAAATTTCAACTCCTTCAGTTCAGGCACGATCTTACTCAACTCTTCCAACTGGGAGAAGTCGCTGGTCTCGAACATATCGATGACCTCATAGGGGATCTCCCTCACTGGATAGCTTTCGCCGTTCCTGTCGCAGAAATCCTTCAGTGTCTCCCCTTCGTAATAGAGGAAACACCCCCCTGGCCAGAATGTGCCGTCGGGATACCACCTGTCGATGTATAAGTTACCGAGAGGCAATTTCCCGTCGAAGAACGAACAAATCACATCCTCAGCGACACTCTCATCATCCAACATACCGTAGACGTAATCATCGATCAATTCGCTGACATTGGGATCGTCGGTGTCGATGAACTCCATGTAATCGAAATCGTCGTTGACGATGCGTCCGAACGATCCGTCCTCGAACAGATAGTCTCTGTCCACATACCTATCCTTCGTGAAAACGAAGTTCTTTGGATCCTTTGGATCCTTCTTCCTATTCCTCAATTTCGAGAACACATTACCACTCCCTGTCATAATACAAACAATTCGAAATGCGGTCGTAACCCTCCCTCTCGGCCAGCGCGAGGTAATCCTCAAGATCCATGACCTTGCTACGGTAGATCACGAAATCCTCAGGGAAATCGGCCTCGGTTATCTGACCTGCCTGATGGAGTACAGTCAATATCTCCGCCAGGGATTCCCTGTCCAGGATCGGTGTCCTACCCAGAGTGGAGATCTTCGCCCTGGTCATTTTAGAGATCATATTCTCACTCTCCAGTTGAACTCGGCAGCGTATCTTCTTGAGATCTCGATCAGACGTTTCGCCAATTCATCCTCTCCAGCATCGTAGAGGTAATCCAACGTCTCCGCTGGATAGCGGATTATGTCGGAGAGGCCCTTGAAACCGCCTATGTCATTGAACGATGCTTCGTTACCGTGTTCGTTGAAACGAATGAAATCCCAATAATCGACGAAAAATTCCGTGCATACAGGATCGATGGCCACCGCCACACCGAATGGGGATGTGGCATCGTTCCTCGGATCCATGTACACGCAACGGAGGATGTCGATGGATTCCGCCGTCGGTTTGATGTCCGCGCATGAGAGCATCATGTCGCAGAAATCGTACCAATCGTCGGCCTTCTGAAAGATTTGTGTCGCAGGATACGAGCCGATGTACTGCATTTTCTTACCGTCGTCGGCATACGCATCCCATTCCCCAGAGACGTTGGGATAGACGTAACCTCCGACATATGACCTCTTCCACAATGCGGTATCTTTGAGGTCGAAGCCTCTCTTGTAGATGCCTTTCTTGTTGCGAATGAACATCATCTTTTCCTCCTTTGTTTTAAAGCGTTTTTAGAATTTTCTCCTTGATTGGAAACCCACAGCTTCCTCAACCCATTGATTATCTCCTGTCTCTCGGCTACCATGTCAGGGAGGCCTTCGAAATCGAGATCATCGAGCATATCGATCAACTTCCCGTATTCCCCATCAGACATCTGTCCGAAGACATATTCTGACATCCTCTCGATGCCATCGTCGATCGTCTCCCGCAATTCCAGATTGTCACGGAACTCGTACGGGTCGCACTTTTCGTAGAAGGTCACGTACCTGTGGGCCATGTTGCGTAGGGAACGCTCCTTCAGTCTGTCCATGATCATGAGCAGAATACCCCCACGATACGGGCTTGCTTGCCCTGTTTCTTCAGCTCCCTCTTCAACATCTCCGCTTTGGATTTGGACGAGAACGAGCCTTCCACCTTACCTCCAACTCTCACTTCGTAGACGAGGTTGCCGCCTTCTTTCTTGTATTTCTCCTTCGGTTTTGAAGCGTTTTTAGGATTTTGTCCTGTAGTACGTTCTTTGGGCTGTTCTACGGACTTTCTAGGTTTGGACGGACGGATGGGTTTCACATCATCCCTCGGCTTTACCCTGCGGATAGGACGTTCGTAATCATCGAGAGACGGTTGTCTCACGGGGATCTTGCCGCCCTTGGGGATTGGGAACGTTCTCCTCTTCTCGTCGGGATGGTCCTGTATCTCGTATTCGTACGTGACCTCTTTGTTCAGATCCATCCCCGATATGACGAGATATCCGTCCTCGATACGGACATCCCTCACATCGCCCATCAGCACGGCACCTGAACCGCCGAACCCTCTGCCGTCGGCGTAATCGTCGTCATAGCGCAACGTGGTCTTGCCAGCGTAATACCCCCTGTCGTGGTACGAAAGACAACGGGTTATGACGTTGCCCTTGTAAGACATATCGACATCGACGAGCTTCCCGTTGCTGATTATCGAGAAAGGATATCCAAACAAATTGGACTCCATGCTCACTATCGGTCTGCCGTTGTTGAAGTACTTGATAGCTTCCTCCGCCCTTGACCTCAGAACCCTCATGTCGGTCCTGCCGTCGTATGTGAAGCTTCCCCATTCAGAACGTAGCAGCATGGGATCGCAGTTCCCGCCCTTACAGTACTGTCTGACGATACTCTCTGGTTTTCTTCTGTTCATCTGTGTAACACACTCCTTAGTTTGTTTCTCAATCTCCCTTTGGTCTCGATTGCAGGCCCCGAAACCTTTCCGTAAATCACTCTCCTCTCTCCTGTCGATGGATTCTCACGAACGGTCATCGAGTACACCGCCCCACATCTCCCGCATTCGATGTGATCTATGGCGATGGTCTCCCCCCTTATGTCATAGAAACGGACTTTTTGCGTACCGTTTATCTTCTTGGATTTACAGAACGGACATGACATCAGCGCCATCTCCCGAGGAATCTGGTGGTCATGACTCCGCCTCCTCGAAATCGACGGATGCGATTATGATGTCGCTGTAGAGGGATTTGAGGGTCTTCATGAACTCGTGTGTGGTTCCCCTCATCTCCTCGATCGTATGCAACACCCCGCGTATATGGAGCAACGGGTATTCCTCGGTGGTCTCCGTGTAGATGGCATCCCCGACATCATCCATGAACTCGTGGATGTCGCTTCCCCTGAACACACCGAAACAACGGTCTCCGTTGAGTGTGGTCTCGATCTTCACGAATTGGATGCCTTTGTCATCCGTACCTGTGAAGCCGTTGAAACCGTGCTTGCGGAGGATGTTGTTGATCACTCTCCATTCCTCGTCCTTCATCGGCTCACGCCCCTTGGTTTCCAAACGGCCTTCTTCTTAGCCGTTGAAACCGTTTCTGCGGATGATGTCGGTGACCACCCGATGGATCTGATCTTACGGTTACCGAAACCCTGTACGAGCCTGTATTCCCCGTCCTCGACTTCTATGACGATGCCATTGTTGAGCAGGTAGTCGCCTGCGGCCTCCCATGCCATCATACGTACCCTCTCGTCGAAACGGAGGAGGTATCTCTCCACATCGGGCTGCGATTTCAGATTGAAGACGATGCCGTTCCAAGCGGTCTGAAGTATGTCCCCTCTCATGTAGAAGTCCATCCACATCGGACAGATACCGCAGTTGAGATCCATCAGAAGGACGGAATACCCCTCGTTCTGAAACCTCTCTTCGATCATCGCCACAGTAGGTTCGTACCTCTCGATGGCCTCGTTGATATCGTCGAGGTCTATCTCGTGGTAGATGATGGCCATCTGCAGATCCTTCGGGAGATCGGATAGCTTGATCACTTCCTCACTCCCTTCGGTCTGCTGACGGTCTTTCTCTTAGCCGTAGACGTTGCTCTGACAGGTTTCTTCTTCGCAGACGATGTTCTACCCGTCTTGGACGGTCTCTTCGCCGCGGTTGTCCTCGCAGGCTTCCTGTTCATGGAAACCGTGATACCTCTCTTCGACTCGATGGCGGCTATGATGTCCTTTTCGACGTATTCGGAGATTGGAGGTTCCCCTTCCGATACGATGATGAAGTCCTTCCATTCGGAGGGGATGTTCTCGACGATACCCTCGATATACTCCTCATCGCCGTAGTAGGGGCCCGATACACCGTCCGTCTCCCCGTTGCCGTCGATGTACTCGACCATGTAGACCTCTCCGCGCCAATAGTAGGACATTTGCTCGCACACACCATCTGCTATCGACTTTGCTTCCGCCCTCTTCAGAACGGATTGACCGTCGCGGGCCTCCACCAATAGGACTCCGACCTGTCCAGAATCCCAATGTCCGTACATCGAATCCACCCCTCCGATGTAGAATTTACCAGTTGCTGGCCCATGCTCTGCGTAACCGAGAGGGAACGCATGAACGTTGTACTTGGACAGCATGAACTTTGTGAATTCGGTCATGCCTTTCTCAAGGGCCTCGTCCGAGCCGTCGTAGTTGATGTACAAATCCCTCATGGGCTTTATCGAACTGGATCCCCTGAAGCTCCTGCCGTCGGCGTACATCTCGCAACCGAACCACCAATCCGTGAGAGGACATGATGGGAAATCGTCGAATCTGAGGACGATCTTGTTCCTCCCGTCTTCGAGTGTCGCGGACGAGATCTCCTTCCCCCTGCGGAAAGGTATCATTTTCTCCCCCTCCTGTTGAGGAACTTCCTCGATTTCCTGTTCTCAGACATGATCGAATCGAGAACCACAGGCTCGCCGTACAGTTCGAAAACCATCTTTGTGGAGAAATTGGCGACGTAATCACCGTACATGACGGGTTCGCATTGCTCGGTGTACGACTCGTAGTAGTATTTGTCGTCACCGAGGTTCATGAGGAATCCGATGATGACATTGTAGTCGCTGTCCGAGGTGTACTCGTCGAAATGGTTCCTGTTCTCCCAAAGCGCGGTAACGGTTCCGTCGGAATCCTTCGAGACCTTGTTCGGTTTCTCCCTGATCTCCTTCATGAATCTCATGAAATAGAGTCCGACTTCGGGGGAAACGGACACGCAGAGTGTGGTATACACACTCATCTGCAGTTCCCCCAGCGGAACTTCTTGCGCGGCTTCTTGTTGGGATTTTCAACTACATATCTGTCAATGTGCTTCTCGAATCCCTCCCTTCCAGACGGTTCTCCCATTACCTCGACGTAGTATGACTCGTAGTCCGATCTTGGATACACGTCGAATCCAGGATCCCTGTAATCGTTCTCCTTGAGGTATCTGCCCGAAACGTGGTTGAAGTTGTACCTCCCGATACGTTCGAAATCCATATCCCTAACGCTGTTCGGGTCGAAGTCGGTGTACTTCACGTTGCTCTTCCAGTCCTTCACGGCCTCCCTCTTGGTGTCGAAGTAATGTCCGTACGCCCAATTGCCTGTCCTGGGGCTGTAACCAACGCCCACGACATACGGTTCGAAGGCGAAGTCACGCTTGACGATGACGACCAACATCCCGTGCTTGTCCATCCCTTTCTTGATGATCTTCCAGCCTTCCCTGGTCTCATCCATGTAAGGATAATCCATGCCCCTGTAACGCATCATCTCGCTCTCCTCCTTGCGGTGGATGCCGTTCTCTTGGCCGTCTCTGTGCGTTTCACGGGCTTCTTCTTCGTGTATTCCGATGCAGGCTTCCTGTTCTTGGATGTGGCGTTCTTCTTCCTGATGGTGTCCCGAACGAACTTCCTGATGTTGGGATCTTCCAATGCTTTCTCGATGGATTCATCGAGCAGATAGCACCTGACCATCACATCTCCAGTTTCGGGTTCCAGCAAGGCCCTCTTGTAAGTCTTGCTGTCATCTCCCCATTCCTCGATGGCCCCAACAAGCAACTCCATGTTGCCACTTAGGTTCTCTTCGGCCTCTTTCCTTGTGCGTACGTACATGCCTGATCCGTTACCAGTGACATCATCGTCATCCCACAGTTCGTCTATCAGACAGCATTTCACTTCATCGAGATCATTACATTCGGAGATCTCGTCACTATAGTACCTGATGACCTTTTTCACGTCATTCAGTACCGCTTTTCTGTAATCGTATGTCATTCTTACCTCATTGGACATCACAATCGAGGTTCACGAGTCCGTTCGCTAGGAAGCGGATGGCCTCTTGGTCGATTGTCAGTCCTAAATTGTCCTTGAATTGAGTAAGATACGACTCCAACGCTCTACACATTCCGAAGAATGCTAGGTAGTTCGGGTCGTAGAACTCCCTCACTTCGTCTATCAGAGTCTTTGGTGTGTACCTCTTTCCGAGATACTTCCCTAGTACCGCGATATCGGGATAACGAGCTCTCCACAGCATCGCTTCCGATACTGTTTGTTCGTCGCAATCACGACATCCGCCCCTGCAACTCCCACAGTGGCTTCCGATTTCTATGTCACCTGCCATCTTTACCTCATTGTTTTAAAGCGTTTTTAGGATTCCTTTGTCGAAAGGGTTGTGTCCTCCCCATATAATTCGAGATTGACACCCCATTCGATGTTCTCTGATTGCTGGATAGGGAATATTTTATCAACAGGACATCCATACAAAGAGTACGGATCGGATACGTGTCCCCCTGGGGGATAGGCCCGATTCGATGTAGTCAGGTGTTTGTCCCCTTGGAGTCTTCCCTGACTGCGACTTTTCTTGTTGAACATCTTTCTCACTCCGGCTTAATCGTCTTTACAATTCTCCGCTGACATCCAGATCGTCAAAACGCCCAGTCTTGTTTCTCCTTCTTCCTATCATCTCTTACCTCTGTTGTTTAAAGCGTTTTTAGGATTGTCGCTTCGAATAGGATTTTCCCATCCTGAAGATAGCATGGATACGATCCATGCCGTTTCCGTCATGGACTCTCATCCTGATCTCTCTCCCTTTCTCGCTCGACAATTTCCTGCCGTAATCCTCCAGTTCGGATACGGTTCCCTGATATTCCGCCAACGTTGCACGTATGCCGTTGTCGTAGGTGTATGTGTACCACTTCCCAGGCCTCTTGGGGGCCGTCCTGTCCTTGAACTCGACTATCATGCGGTTCCCTCCATCGGTCTTGAACGGTACATCCCGAACGATGTGTAGCGATCCACATCCTCCATCGACAGTTCGGGAGAGGATGCGACCCTACTGAGGAACTTCAATACCTGTGCCTTGTCGCAATAGCCCGTAGTCCAGCGAGTGGTCTTCGCCTGTTGCTCCCTGCAATAGTCGTGACCCCTGCGCCTTATCTCATTAGCATCGAGTACAAGGTGTGGGAACTCGATGATCGAGTACGGATGGTCTTCATCATCGGTCTTGACCGCATACCCTATCATCCTGATCTCTTTGAAGCAATCAACGACATACCAATCCCAATCGAGATAGGTCAATAGTCCGTCGGATGGTTCCATGCCTTTTCCGTCCATCTCGTTACCCCTATTGCGACATACCGCCTATCCAAATGGTAGCAAGCGCTGCGATGAGGAAGCACACTCCCTTACGGTAGTAACCCATCTTCACGGCGATCACTGCCCCGATTATCTCCATGGTCAGCATGAGGGGGAACCAGTTGTCCTTTATCCACCCCATGAACGAACCTAGGCTCTCGGATACGTCTCCGAGGGTTACCGCCATCGCTCCATACTTCGACATTCCAACCATGTTATCATTCCGTTCTAGATTTGGCAATAAGCACACTCGAAAGGCTGTCCCTGTGATACCTTTATAAGACAACAATTAGTTGTCAAAGGTATGTTTGGTAAATCCAAGAGGAAGTCTATCACGAAGGAGGTATCTCCCTATGGGGGGCTTGAAAACCTCACTGACGAACAGATAGAGAAGAATATCAAGGATTACCCTTACGTTATGGGTAAACTCAAAGACTGCTGAGGTGCGTATTGCACCTCAGCCAATCTTCCACTTCTTCTTTATCGTACATCCCCGATGCTACGTCCTTTATGAATCTGAACGTGGCGTCATCGTCGTTTAGTTCATAGCCGCCACTTCTCAACAGCGCAATGGCCAATTGAAAAGCAGTCCTCTTGTTGCCTTCGACAAACGGATGAAAATTAGCGATGTAATCTATGGCCAATGCGGCTTTGGAGAAACAATCGGGACATAGCTCGATCCACTCACAGAAACTCTCAAACGCCATCGGGTTTAAGACGGCATTTTCAAGTCCTATTTCCCTCTCTTCTCCTGAAGTAATGATTGCCATGCGATGAATGTGCAGAATGCGTTGAACACATCTATCGCGCATATCGCGCTGATTGTAGGAAACCATCGGTTGTTTCTTTTTACCGAATACCTCCTTCAACTTTCCGAACATTCTTCTCGCCTCTCTCATCCTTATCATTCTCATGCTTTTTACCTTATCCCTATCTTCATTCCCTCCTTCCGCTCTTCACGGAAGTTGTCTCTTCTCTTGCTATCATATCCTTACCGCCCCTGCGATCCATTTCCATGTGATATCCACGAAGAACACTCCGAACAGGAACAGACAAGCTCCCAGGATCACTATTGCAGGGGATTTCCTGACGAAACCGACTATCGCCAACAGGCACCCTATGATTATGCAGAGTGTCCTCAGAACGTTCTTGGTGGTCTCCTTGACATCGGGATTGTCCGACTGGTCGGTCTCCCCTGGCGCTATGTAGTCCACCTTGGTCACTTTGAAATCCGCCTTGGTCACGTTGGACATACCAGAATCCTTGCATACGCCCAACTGCGTTATTTGGAATGAGTGTCCGTCCTCGATGAATACCGTTTCGTAACCATCCGCTAACATTCCGCTGTCGTACCATTCGTTCAGTTCCTTACCGTCGTTCCATATGGCCACGAGGGTGTTCTGACCTACCGTGTAGGGTACTCCCCTCTGCAACGTCACCGAATCGGATTGGAAGAACGGCGTGAATATGACATCCTTGTAGATCTCATTCCCGAACTTGTCGAATATGGAGCCTCTGACGAACGTTGCGTTCATGCCCTTTCCATAGAGGCCTATCTTCAGATCCTTCATGTCATCGGCGTTGGTATCGAAGTATGATGCCAATTGCTGCATTGCGGATAATGTTAGAACCTCATTCATGCCCTTTGAAAGAACAACGCTGTCGTAGACGTTGGATGTCATCAGGGTCGTTACCCCATGGTTCTTCGCATCCGCGCGCTCGTAGATGTTCCATACGGCATCCGCAGCGTTGTTGGCATTGACGGATGTCCAGAACAGTTTGTTCAACAGGTTCTGATATGCTCTCAGGATGGGTGTTAGATCCACCTGTTTAGGCGCATCCGTTCCCGATGGGATGTTGTCAGGTACCACGAGGAACGATATGCTTCCGTACTTGGAATCGTTGAATACGACGTTCTTACCGTCGTTGTCAAGGCATACTACACCGACCTTACCGTATTCCTCGATGGTCAGACCAGCCACCAACGGGATGTTGGATGTACCCATGACCGCTGATAACGTGTCTCCGCCGATCTTGGCCTCGGTTATCGTGTACACACCAGCCTTGAAAGGAACATCCCCTACTGTGGATCTCAATCCAGAGAGGAGGTTCTTCCCAGGATCCAATATGTACTTCAACCCATCCTCGGATGTTATGGTCGTGATCGTTGTGCTGAAGTTGTAGACGTATGACGGCGCATATTTGATGGTCTCCCCATCGACTTTACCGACGGTCACGATGTTCTCGTCGGCGATCGTTCCGATGTAGACCTTACCAGTCTTACCCGTGGAATCGACTACGGAGATCAGATCCATGTCCACATCGATCATTCTTGTGAGCTTCTGAACGTTGTCGAGTGCGAATCCGACCTGCATCTTACCAGAATATGCGGATTTGTTCTTCCAATCGGACATCTTGTCGGAGATCTCCCCGAAGAGTGAGTTGATCTGTGCCACGGCGTTGGCTGTCATGGTGGCGTTGTTCTCGTATATGCGAGACCCCATCAGGACGGCGTTACCGTCGTATGCCTTGTTCTTCTCCCATTCGGAGTATGCTTCGAGTTCAGCTTGTCTTATCCAATGTTCCTTTGTCATTCCCCATAACTGGGAGTAATTCGCGTTGGCATTGGCCGTGAATACGGTTGCCGTGGACATAACGTCGGTTATGTTATTTGCAGCATCCAATCTCAGGTATGGTTGGACATCGGTCGCGCTTGAATCCAAGTAGTCGTTGAGTAGCCATCCAGCTACACCGCCAGCACCCAAAAGAGCCAATGCTATTACGACTGGGTGGCCGTCAGGCTCTTCTCTCTCTTCCGTGATTATGAATCCTGCACATGATGTCGTGAGGACTATCGCTACGGCGAGTATCGAGAATAATTTGTTGTTCATCTTCTCCTCCTTTTGAGAAATCCTCTCTTTTCGGTATTGTTTATATAATCCGAAACGGTTGTTTCATCGAGGCGAACCACTGAGGAACCCAGTCTTGCATTGGGCCGGAGTGAACCCATGGGCTCGGTGGCAATCCCAGGGGACGAGTCGTTATGACTGTCCGTGTGGCCTGTATTCCACGTAGTGGAAGCAGGTTTCCCCTGGTCTCTGTTCATCTTCTCCACCTCTTGAAAAATCCTCTCTTTTCGGAATTATTTATATAATCTGAAACAGTTGTTTCACTGAGGCGAACCGTAGGATATCTCACACGGTCTGTGTGAAGTTGTACGGCAATCCCAGGGGACGAGTCGTTATGACTGTCCGTGTGGCCTGTATTCCACGTAGTGGAAGCAGGTTTCCCCTGACTTTTCTTGTTTTTACTACGAAGATATGCTTCTCTTGGATGATCTACGAAATGCTTTATGTATCTCGTATCAGCGTGATTTAGCATACGTCCTACAGCACCTACGAAGAAATCGTTGGTCTGAAGTCCATAACTATCACAGGACTCCAAAACTTCACATATTATCATATTACGCCTGTATTCGTTGTTCTCAAACGTAGTACGTACTTTCCATTCGGGAATGCCGTCCTTCTCGTCCACCTCAGCAACGATGTTATTGAGCATACCGTAGCTCAGAACAATCGTATCGGCCAATGATTGCATCATGTTCAGGTGGAGATCGCGCTGTTCATATCCGTTCAATGTCGTTTTCTTCTTGTGATAACGAACATAGTATACGTCGGAGACAGCTGGTGCTGCATACTCCAATACTTTCTCACGTAGGTACTCGTGTGTGTTGAACTTGACCTCTTCAGAAAATCCAAGTCTCCTTGTCGCATCCTCGAACCTCTTCCTATCGTTAACTACGCACGCGACCACTGTGTAGTAGCGTTCGCCTTTCAACGACATTCCGAGATTGCCTGTCTCGTCCACTGCTACGTAGACGTATTCCTCTCTCATAGGTACATCCTCCCAATCAGAAGTACGGCCAATATGACGAGGAACGCCCCTACCAACCAATACGTCAGATCATCATTCTTCTTCTCACTGTCCTTGTTGTCATCATCATCTCCGACATCCACATCCGAACCTACGGAGTAGCTGTACACCGCCGTATACTGGCCGTTCACGGTATCTACGGTGACGGTAACGTGACCGTTGGTGTTCGGGCTCACTTTGTGTACTAGACCGTCGGAGAATCCGTCGGAGAACAATACTCTTGTCTTCGAGCTGTCGCAATCCAGAATGACCTTTACCGTCGTACCATCGATCTCCAGATGGAATATCGGAAGATAGTTCGCTATCAGATCTATGTCTTGAGTTATGGGTGTTGAGAAATCCCATTCCTGACCGTTGCTCAAACGCCAGCAATCGAAGGCTTTACCGTTCGATTGTGATGCTATGAACTTCGGGGCCTTTCCGCCAGCGGTTATCTCCGCTATACGTGGAGTTCCCGAATCGTCGGAGTATGTCACCGTGTATGTGGTTACCACTCCGCCAGTACCCTTCTCGAATATTGCGTAATAGGTCTTGTTCGACGATATGTGTACACTGTTCACGGCAATTGCCGTTAAACTTCCTACATCATACCTATCCTCGCTCCATCCTTTGAATGTGTAACCAGACGGTGCATAGATGTTGTTCATCGGTAACACATACTCATGATTCGGTGTCAATGACAACGTGAAGTTCTGCGTACCATTGGACGGATTCACGAAATCCACATCCACTTTGGAGGATGATGTTCCCCATACCGCCACCAATTCGGTGTATTCACTGTTCGCTCTGAACGAGTAACCTGCTGGATAGATCGCATCCGAGGGAGAACCAGTGAGATTCCATCCGATGAATACCTTTCCAGACTTCTTGACGATGGAACCGTCCTTCAGTGTGGCGCAACCATCGGACAATACCAATCCAGCGAACGAACCCTCGTAGTAACCTCCGTTGGAGTTGTATGCGATGATACCGATCGCTCCAGACGATAGGTCGCTATCGGTGTATTCACTCGCTACAAGTGTTATGTCCTTGTCCTTTATGGTGTACGAACCGCCTAATGGATAGGTCGTAGGGGAACCATCCACCATCATTGACCATCCGTTCTGTCTTTTGTTGTATACGTCCGCATTCGGCAACTGTATCGCAGTTCCGTATGGGCCTCTAGCAACATCGGTTCCATTGTAGTATACATGGCGTATGTTCGATGGGTCGGTGTCCTTATCGCAAACGGATACGAACCAAACGTTCTTCGCATCGTCCAGATCTCCGTATGAACCTCCCATTTTCTTGGTCTGTACTCTCAAAGTTATCTCATGAACACCTACCTTGTCGGTGGTTCCGCTGAATGAGAACGAACCGCCTTTGAGGGTCATCGTGAGCCAATCCGAAGAGACCGTACCGTTGATGCTCTCATACGTGGATGTCGTTGTATGTCCGTTGTATGTCACCGTCAATGTGTATCTCAACAACGGTTGCGATGCGCAATTCTTGATGACGATCGTCGCACCGTAATCATTGGACGTGTCCAATGGGATGGATCCGTTCTGCGAGACTACGATGTGCTGTGCATCCGCCATACGGACGTTGGACGAATTCTGTATCCTGCTGCAGCATTCGTATCTGATGGTATCCCACAATGCGTTGTATCTGCTGGATGTGGGCTCGTAGGACAGGCCAGGATAGTAGGTCTTGCCGTCCTCCCCAGTCCATCCCATCAGGACGTATCCGTTCCTGTAGGTCTGTCTGTTGTTGTTATCCCCGTACTCCGTCGGGAAATACACCTTGTTCTCACTGATGACGTATTGGTTGTAACCGCCGTTGCCACCGTTCGGGTCGAATGTTATCAATCTACCTCCGACCGAATCGGAACCGTATGTGGCTGTGGGTGTGGCTTCGCTGACATCACATATGCATGAGGGTATCAGCAGCATCCCCAGGATCATAATGAGAATGAGGGCCTTAGTTCTCATGCCGAACCCTCCTCTTTTGTTCCAATGGTTTTATAGTTTGAACGTCTATTATCATCCATAGAGGCGAACGACGGGTGCTGCGGCAACCGCCTAGCCTGTTGCTTATTTCTACACTTCTTCCGAGAATGTTCCTCATTGGTATCACGTCCATCTTATCCCTATACGGGGCGGGTCTCCCCGCCCCAAGGGTGTTTCAGATACCCTCCGAAGCGTTGCTCATGAGCCTATCACTCCTATCAATGGCGAGTTCGTGAACGCAAGTGCGGGAACGAACTCGACAGTGACCGTCCTACTATCGGATTGATAGTTCGTCGCGCTGGCCGTCAATGTGAACGTGAACGTTCCCGTCGTCGATGACGAACAGGTTATCGTAGAACCGCTTATGCTGACGGACAATCCGCTCGGTACGTTGCTCTTGGAGAATGTGATGGAAGCTCCAGACGGATTGGACGATGCCGAAGCGTTGAAACTCACAGACTTACCGACCACGGCGTATTGCGTATCGATGGCGTTGAGTGAGATCGTGTTCTGCTCCCATTGTGCGTATGCGGTAACGGATGTACCTACGCTCACAGACTGTCCAGGCTGATAGGTCGTACCAGTGTTGTTTATCTTCCATCCGACGAAGTGGTAGCCAGTTTTAGTGAAACCATTGTTCGCAAGAGGAACGGATGATGAGGAACTGGTGTCGGTCTTTGTCGTTGGTGACATCGAACCGCTGCCACCGTTGGAGTTGTAGTTGATGGTGTGGGTGTAGGTTTGCGCCCAAACCGCATACAACGTCTTCGTGCCGTTATACGAAACCGATATCGTGGAACCAGGCTGGTAGCTCGCTGATGTGGCCGAACTGCTTTCAGACCATCCCTTGAACTCGTAACCAGATCTCGTAGGCGTGATCGACGGGATAGTGAACGTGTGGCTGGATGTGGATGTGCCTGTATACGTCTGTGATGACGGGGCTCCACTTCCACCATTCGCATTGAAGTTCAGTGTTGCCGTGTAGGTGTTCTGTTCCCACTGTGCGTATGCGGTAACGGATGAGTTACCAGATACGCCTACGGTCTGTCCTGGCTGATAGATTGTGCTACCTATCTTCCATCCAGTGAAATGGTAACCAGATCTCGTGAACTCGTTACTCTTCAATGTCAGATATGTCGTACCACTGGTCGTATTGGTTGTCGATGTGGATGACATCGAACCGCTGCCGCCGTTGGAGTTGTAGTAGATGGTATGAGAGTAGTAAACCACATCCTGTTCCCATTGTGCGGTCGCTGTGACAGATGAATTTCCGCGCACGCTCACATAATCTCCAGGCGATTTGTATGAACCGTCCACATACCATCCAGTGAAATGGTAACCAGATCTCGTGAAGCCGTTGCTCTTCAATTGTACTGATGAATATCCGCTGTTGGTATCGGTCACTATCGATGATGACATCGAACCGCTGCCGCCACCAGAACTGTAGTTAATTCTGTGAGTGTAGTTAGTGGGCGTGTTATTGACAAAATGGAGATACAAAATCGTATCATTATTGCCATTCAGTGTGCCTACTCCCTCATTATCTACAGAGACTGTCAGAGAACCCGCCTTGGATATTGTCCCTCTAAGGTCATCTCCGACCTTTGACAATCCGTATTGTTCACAACCAGGCGCAGAAATATCTGAACAAGATCCATCTGAATCATCATAATATCCCTCCAGAAGGAAACTCGAACCGACTGCGATATACACTGTGTACGTTCCATGCGTAATCTCACTGAAAGCTGAATAATTGAATGAAGTCAATGGATTTGATGCTGAATTTGATGGGAAACTGAATGCGGACGAATCGTCATCCGTTAGAACACAAGCCATCCCCGTACTCAAAAGTAAGAGGACGGCCAGGATGGAGACCATCCTGATACCGTCCGTTTTCATGGTTTACCTCCGAACAGGTCTTTGATCCATGTGAACAGATCAGTGCCTGTATTCTCCAAACCGATCGATACTCCGCCGAAGATTGCGATGATCAATCCTATTACCATTGCAACAGGGAATCCACTGCGGTAACCAGCCATAATGAGGACGATACCTACAACAAAAGCCATTATCGACAATACCATTCCGCCGATGTCCTTCTTATCGCCATTCTCCGTGAACTTGGAGTAGAGCGTCATGCCGTTAGTAAGAACGGTATCTCCAGTGACTTCTTCAGTGAGTTCTTCGCCAGAATACCAACCGTTGAATGTGTAGCCATCCTTTACGGGGATCTCGATGTCGGATACCTTCTTCCCTTTGTCCATCAGGACGTTCTTGCCATCGATGAATACGACAACCTTGTCCTCAGGCACAACAATCTTGTCCATCTTGGAGTAGAGCTTCATGCCGTTCGTAAGAACGGTATCATCACTGACAGAATCGATGTATGTATCATTAGAGAACCAACCCTTGAACTCGAATCCAGGCTTACTAGGTTTCACGATGTCGGAGACCCTAGAGCCTTCGTTGAATGTCTTCGATACTCCATCTACGGTTACATTGACAACGTTCCTCTCCCATACTGCGTACAGGGTCAGACCAGCGACAGGCACGGACACTTTGTCTCCGTTCTGATAATCTGCCGATGTTGAATCCTTGTCAGGAGACCATCCTTTGAATGTGTAGCCGTCCTTCGTTGGCGTGTAACTTATGGTAGCCTCGACAGGGCCGTTCACAGTGTTGTTCTCATTCTGTGTTTTCAGTATCGAACTTCCGTCTTTGTAGGTTATGATGTGGTCATATCTCTCTTCGGGAACGACATTCTCCGTCCATTTGGAATAGAGATTCATTCCATCGGTCAGAACAGTATCGTTCGACAAAGGTGTGTTCAGTCCAGCATCGGAATACCATCCATCGAATGTGTATCCTGATTTGGTGGGAATCGTCACATCCCCGACGGTCTTGCCCTTGTCCATCTGAACATTGTTGCCGTCCACGACGATTGTTATCTTGTCTTCAACTGGAGGGACTACAACATCCTCACTCCAAAGAGCATAGACTGTGCAAGTGGATGTTGGTGTCATCTTTGTTCCTATGCCGCCAATATACAATCCCACATCGGGATTCGTTGCCCAACAGTCGAATTTGTAACCATTCTTCGTTCCAGGATCGGGGAGGGTAATCTGCTCGCCTGCATTGACCGTCTGTGATGGCGGATTGTTGGAACCACCGCATGAATCGAATGAAACGGTGTATTTCTCTACTATCGGCTCTACGAAATAGAAGTCGATGTTCGTATCATTGTTACCGTTGACGTTCGTTCCTTCATTATCAATAGAGACGTGCAAATGTCCAGCTTTCGTTATCGTACCTTTGAGGTCATAATTGGAAATATGTAATCCAAATTCCTCACATCCGTTTGCAAGGATTTCTGACATCAGGTTTTCGCCATCGTACGGTTCGCCGATTAAAGTAAAACTCGTACCAACGGCTACATAGATTGTGTATGTACCTGACGGAATATCCATTGAAACATAATTGAATGAAGTCAATGGATTTGATGCTGAATTTGATGGGAAGTAATCGGCGGACGAATCATCATCCACCACCATGCAGACCATCCCCGTACATATGAGTGCGAGCACCGTCAGTACGGAGACCAATCTCATGCTATCGATCTTCATGCTTTCCCTCCGTTGAATGCGTCCTTGATCCATGTGAACAGGTCAGTTCCTGCGAACTGGAGAGCTATCGATATCACGCCCAGGATCGCAACGATCAATCCTATCACGAGTGCGGCAGGCTGTCCTATGCGGTAACCTACTATCATCGCGACCATTCCCATCACGAGAACGAATATCGAGAAGAATATGCCCCAGTTGAATGGATCCTTCTTTTCCTCTATCTTCACAAATTTCGAGAAGAGAACCATACCATCCGTGAGAATGGTGTCCTCTGTTACCTCGGATGCGAATCCTTCATCGGAATACCAACCGTCGAACGTGTATCCGTCCTTGGTGGGTTTCACGATATCGGATACCCTGGAGCCTTCGTTGAATGTCTTCGAGACCCCATCTATCGTTACATTGACTATCCATTTCGAGTGGAGTTCCATCAGATTCTCCAGAACCCTCTCGTCGGATGCCCTGTCCGTAAATTCGATGTCGTAGTACCATCCGTCGAACCTGAATCCCTCTTTTACGGGGATCTCGATGTCCGATACTTTCTTTCCTTTATCCATCAGGACGTTCTTGCCGTCGATGTAGACGATGATCTTGTCCTCAGGTACGATTATCTCATCCATCTTGGAGAAGAGCTTCATGCCTTCTGTGAGAACGGTATCGTCACTGACTGGGTTGGTGTATGTATCGTTGGAGAACCAACCGTTGAACTCGAATCCGGGCCTGCTGGGTTTCACGATATCGGAGACCCTGGAGCCTTCGTTGAATACCTTTGGTACTCCATCCACGGTCACATTGACAACGTTCCTCTCCCATACTGCGTACAGGGTCAGACCGTCCACGGGAACTGAAACCTCATCTCCCTTGACGTAATCCGCCGATGTTGAATCCTTGTTGGGAGACCATCCCTTGAATGTGTAACCGTCCTTGGCGGGGTCTTCCTGCGTTATCTGAATGTTTATCGTTCCGTCATTCTCGTTGTTCTTGTTCTGCGTACCTACCTTGACCTCTCCGTCCATGAACGTTATGACGTGATCGAACTTCGGGATCTCCAGCCATCCAGCGTAGAGTGTCATCGGTTCTGTCACGTTCTTGTTCCAATCGTAGGGTGTCGTACATCCCTCGTCCGTGAACCATCCGTTGAATGCGTAACCGTCCTTGGCGGGGTCTGTCGTAGGTTTGACCGCTGGTTTGTATTCGAATGTGTTCTTTACCTCGATGGGTGCTACCTCGGAACCGCCTTTGGTGTCGAACGTGATCGTCGGATACCCAAGTATCTCAACGACATAGAGGACACGGCTCCAGGATCCAGCAACCGCTTTGAAATCCGCTGATTTGAGATCTTCATCCGAAGGTGCTTTGACATCCTTGGCGATGGTACTTGTCATACCTCCGTCGAATCCTGTCTCGTCGGTGTTGAACGTTCCATCATAAGGCATTGAGGCACCAGGCGCTTTGTAACCCAACGGGTTCAGACCGACGGCTGTAACGGTGTATGTTCCCTTCTCGGCGTATGTGTGTGTCGTTTCCAGAAGTGTGTTGCCGTTCTTGGCAAGGAGTTCCTTGTATGCGGCGATACCGCTTATCTGTTCGGGCGTGAGTTCCACTCCGGCCTTCTGTTGTTGGATGTAGTATTCCCAACGTCCGTCGAGTACGGTTCCGTCGCCGAAATCCCATACCATGTATTCGACATCACCGAAATTGGGCGATGTCATGGTAAGTTTCGGCGTGTATCTGTAGACAGAGAGATCCGCACTGCCATCCGCCGCGACATCGCCACCTAGGGCGATGAAAGGGGCGAAAGCAGTGAGGAGAACGGCCAGGATAGCTATCATGGCCGCTTTCTTCTGCCTCACGCTTTCTTTAGTCATGGTTTAACTCACGCTCCGAGTACTCCGATTGTGGGTTCGTTGGTGTATGTGAGTGTGTTCACAACGACGATGTTGATCGTCTCTGTCGCTGTGTTGTCTGCGTTCTTCGGGTCTTTGACCTCAACCTCGATGGTGTAGTTGCCTGCTGTGAGGTTGTTCTCTCCAGGAGTTACCTTACCGTCGGCTGAAACACTGATGTTGCCTTCTGCCACTCCCTCTCCGTATGATTTGACGGAGAATGTCGCGCCAGCGATGTTCGATGTGAGTGTGAGTTCGTCATAGACACCTTTGTCGGTCTCGTAGAATGTGATCGGGCGTTCGTTGCTGATCTCGATCTTCTCCGCGACAACGATTGTTACAACCTTTGTTGCGTTGTTGTCCGCGACTGCGGCACCTGTTGCTCCAGATGTCGTAACGGTAGTGTTCGCTGTTGCGAGTTTCACTGTTACGGCGTATGTTCCTGCAGGCGTAGCTGTGGAGGATTTGAGGACTCCGTTGTTCATTGTGATTGAGTTTTCGGTAACGACCGTACCGTCTTTCTTCACGTCGACGATAGACCATGCGACCGCACTGGGGCCTGCCGCCTTCGTGAGTGTTATGGAATCCTCGTGTCCGAAGAAGCTGTTGAACGAATCCGCACCTGAGATGGCTACCTTGTCCTCAACTACGATTGTGACCGTCCTTGAAGCGGATGAACCGCCTGTGCTAGCTGTTGCGGTGTAGTTCTCCGTGAAGACGTATGTTCCGCTCACTGACGGTGTACCTGTGATCTTACCAGTGTTGGCCTCGACGGTCATTCCGTTGTATGCCTCTCCAGCGGTAACTGTGACCGATGCAGAATCCTTCGTTGCCGTGACGGTCATGTTGTCAAGCTCAGTACCGACAGGCATCGAGACTCCGGGAACTGTGATCGATGTCTCGTTGGTGATCGCGTACACCGTGTAGTTGGATGCTGTAATGTTGTCGTATGCTCCGATGCTCACTGTTGCTCTGACGGTCTGAACTGGTGTCGTGTTCAGTGTCGCAACGATGGTGTAATCTGCCTGTGCCTTGTATGCCGTGGGTGTTCCCGTGATCTTACCTGTCGCGTTATCGAAGTTCAATCCAGCAGGGAGGTCTCCTGTGAGGGCATATGAATTTGCAGTCGCTCCGGAAACAGTGGGTACGATGTCTGCGATCTTCTCTCCGACCTTTGCGTTGACGGTTGCGAAGTTGTATGACATCGAGAACTTGGCTACGTTGAATGTGATGTCGTAGTATGCTTTCTGTGTAGGTTTCGTGGTCTCAGCCTTTACTTTCACGAAATACTGTGATTTCGAGAAGTCCGAAGGCAACATTACGATGACCTTACCATCGGTCACTTTCGCATGACCGGATGTTGCACCGAACGTTGAACTCTCTGTAGGCATCGCCGAATCGCTTGCGGAGACCGTCACGGTAGGTGTCAATCCCGCAGGGAATGTGGGTGTCCAGCTCCAAGTCTGTCCAGGCTGTAGGTTGATCGTCGCCGAAACTCCCTCGCTGTCATCGCTGACGAGCATGGGCGCGAACGATACGACGAGCAACATGGCCACGGCCACGACTGAGAGCATCCCCAGTTTGCTTTTGTTTATCATGGTATCGATATTCCTACGGGAATAGGGTTCCCGTGACCCTATCGATGAGGTTCCTGTACCATGCGATGCCATCGTTCAGATATTCTCCGACATGGAACTCCCCGTAGGAATGTACCTCAGGCTCCCCCTTGACACCGAATTGATGTTCGGAGGGAGGGACACACCAGTTGAGTGTGGTCTCGCAGAACAGGTAGTCATCGTTCTCTCCGACAAACACACCGACCGCCACATGACCGACATAATTCAACAGCGCACTGCGTATCCCCAATGCTTCGTAGATGGAACAGAGAAGGATGGATGTATCCTCACAATCCCCCTTCTGAAGATACAACGTCTCCAGAGGGAAGGAGATGAACTCCTTCGCCCCGTATAGTTCGGGATCCGAAACGTATTGGACGGATGATTGCACGAAATACAATGCGGCATCCACCCATTCATCTTCGGGGAACAGTGAGGATATATGATCAGCGACCCTTTTCACGAAAGGATCGTTGGGTTCGATGAATCTTGTCTGATTCTTATCGAACAGTGTGCCGATGCGCAGAACGTCCCTCGACATCGAATGTCTGAAATCAGCCTCCGAGATGCCGAGGGAGAGTTCGTGCGGGATGAAACCGTCGAGAGGACATCCCCAGACGATGGTTTCGTTGATGGTGATGTTCTCTTCGACGTATTGCATGGAATCCATAGCCGTATGCGGTATGGTAATTGTGAGTGTCGCCCCCAATCCTATGAGGGTTACAAGAGTGATAGCGACGGCGGCGGTAGCGTTTCTCAACGTGATAATCCCCCGGATTGCAGAACTAAGCGGAATCCAACCGTGGCCGCCGTCGTTAGGGAATGCCCTACGTATCCGTCGCTAGTTGTGGTGTCATGGATGCGATAGGGACGTTCCATGAGATATGAGATGATTGAATAGAATATGAAGTTGTGAAAATGTGTAGTATGGTACCTGACGTGCTATTTGTGAAAATTTAAATAGTAGAAGTTCAAAATACACTCAAAATGATTGTTCCGTTGAACGATCGTGTTAATTGTAGCATCCGTGTTTCATATACCCTGTACCGATAGTTCGTCATCAGAGGTGTCTGATATGGTGATCTCGGTGAACAGGATAGTGGATAATGTCATGGAAGCGTTCGACGTACATTCGGAATCGTGTACGAAGGAACAGTACCGCAGCGTTGCGGATACGTTGAAGGCCGTGTTCCATGGGATGTATGAGATAAGGGAGTTCTATGGGAGGATCGGTCTGTACAAGGTCGATAACGGGCGTTGTGCTTTGTTGATAACGCTGTATGCCGATCTGTGAATAATAGAAAAAATCCCGGAGTCAGACCAAGATGTCCGACATCCTTTGTCATAAGT